>Ga0315910_10000913_pt1 | contig 27894 bp, 27 predicted proteins | sample EdamamesoilMG_FD_204470 | JGI IMG/M metagenome (GOLD analysis project Ga0315910, IMG submission 204470) | Garden soil microbial communities collected in Santa Monica, California, United States - Edamame soil | ecosystem: Environmental > Terrestrial > Soil > Garden | place: USA: California... | reverse complement strand
TCGGTGGACAGCGACTACCAGAAGGTCGGCGCCAACACCTGGTCGGGCAACGGCTCGGCGAAACTCGCGCGCGACGGCAAGTATGGCGCGGCGATGGTGGCCGCCGAGTGGGCCGCCGGCGAGAAAGCGCCAGTGCTGGAGGTCGTCAGCACGTTCTCGACGCGCAACCGCGCGGTCGATTTCGGCAAGCCGGATGCGGCGCTCAAGCTGGATGCCCCCAGCGCCGCGTTCAACACCGCCGCCACGGAACTGATGCCCACCGACGGCATCGTGCGCGACACCGCGCGCGAGATCATCAAGGGCAAGGTGGGCGAAGTCGAGAAGGCGCGCGCGATCTACGAATGGATCGTCGACAACACATTCCGCGACCCCAAGACGCGCGGCTGCGGCGTCGGCGACATCAAGTCGATGCTGGAAACGCGCAACCTCGGCGGCAAGTGCGCGGATCTCAACGCGCTCTACGTCGGCCTGGCGCGTTCCGTCGGCCTGCCGGCGCGCGACGTCTACGGCCTGCGCGTGGTCAAGAGCGAGTTCGGCTACCGCAGCCTGGGCGCCGGCTCGCCGAACGTCACGCGCGCGCAGCACTGCCGCGCGGAAGTCTTCCTCACCGGCTACGGCTGGGTGCCGGTCGATCCGGCCGACGTGCGCAAGGTCGTGCTCGAGGAAAAGGCGCAGCCGACCACCCTCGCCGACCCGGTCGTGCCGCCGGTGCGCGCCAAGCTGTTCGGCGCGTGGGAAATGAACTGGCTCGCCTACAACGAAGCGCACGACGTCAAGCTGCCGGGATCGAGCGGCGCGCCGGTCGCCTTCCTGATGTACCCGCAGGCCGAATCCGCGGGCAACCGCCTCGACCCGCTCGATCCGGACAACTTCAAGTACACCATCACCGCGCGCGAGCTCAAGGCCTGATGCTGCCGCAGCTGCCCGCTGCGCAGGCAGCAGCCCGGCCGTGCGAAAAGGTTGCCGACTGGTGGCCGCGTCACCGCGCCATCGCCGCCGAGCACCCGAGCACCATTCAGCAGGCCTTCGTCGGCGGCTACGTCGCCGACCGCGTCGGCTGGGCCTTCGCCTCGGGCTACCAGGCCGCGCTGCGCGCGCTCTTTCCCGATGCACCTGCCGACAAGCTGTGTGCCCTTTGCGTGACCGAGGCCGACGGCAACAGCCCGAAGGCGATCAAGAGCTCGTTGCACATGGACGGCGGCTGGCTGCTGAACGGGGCCAAGCGCTGGACGACGCTCGGACCTGAAGGTTCGCTTTTCTTCGTCGCTGCACGCGACGAAGCCGCGTCAAAGGACAGGCCCGCTATCCGGCTCGCCAGGGTTTCCTCGGAATCCCCGGGCCTGAAGATCGAAAGCATGCCGGCGACGAAGTTCGTTCCGGAAGTGCCGCACGCGCAGCTGAGGTTTGAAAACGTAAAGGTCGATCTCCTGCTGCCCGGCGACGGCTATGACCTCTACGTGAAACCCTTTCGCACCGTGGAGGACATCCACGTGCAGGCGGCGATCCTCGCCTACCTGATGCGCGAGGCGCAGCGGCTGGGCTGGCCCGAGCACTGGATCGAGCGGCTCTCGGCGCTGCTGGCGGCCCTGTCGACGATCTCGGACATGCCGCCCGCGCACGCGGAAACGCACGTGAGCCTCGCCGGCGCGCTCAGGATTTCTGCGGGGCTGATCGACGAAGCCGAAGCGTTCTGGTTGAAATCAGCCACGGATCCGGCCACGCTGCGCTGGCAGCGCGACAAGGCGCTGCTGGCGATCGCCGGAAAAACGCGCGAGTTGAGGACTAAAAGAGCCTGGGACCAGCTACGCAAGTAGCTCCTGCCGGTCAGGCGGGCTGACTCCCAAACGCTGGACTATTTCTTCTTCGCCAGCCCCATCTCCACCAGCATCTTCGAAGCCTGCGGCTCGCCCTGTGCGGCGGACTTGCGCACCCAGACAGCCGCTTGTTCCCTGTCCTTCGCCACGCCGACGCCGTGCAGGTAGAAACGGCCAAGCTGAAGCTGGCCGACCGAGTCGCCGAGTTTCGCGGCGGCGAGGTAGTCCTCGAATGCGGCCTCGAAGTTCTTGAGTTCGTGGTTCGCCCAGCCGCGTTCGCGGTAGGCGGCCGCCATGTCGGGGTCTGCTTCGACAATGGAACTCATCAGCGCGACGATCTCGTTCCAGGCTTCGACCTTGCCAGCGACGTACACGGCGCGGTCGCGGCAGTATTCATTGCGGCGATCGAGCGCGTACCCGCGCTTCGCGTCGGCGAAGGCTTCGGCGTCGCGTTTCAGATTGCCGAGGACGTAGGAGCGATTGCAAAACGCCGCGGCAGTCGGGTGCAGCTTCAGTGCTTCGTCATACGCTGCGAGCGCTTGCGGCCACTGCTTCGCGCGGCGCAATTCGTCTGCCCGATAGGCAGGGACGCGGGCCGCGATCGACGCGGCAGCCTCGGGGTCGCTCAGTTGGCGGACGGTTTCCGCCGCGTACGCTTCCATCTCGGCTTGGTTGCCGCCCCAGAGCGGCTCGAGCACCGACATCCAGCGGTGGCGCAGCCGCACGCTCTGGGGATGAGCTTTGACCGCCAATTCGTAGATCAACCGGGCCTGTTCGCGCGTACCGCTCGAGCGGTAAAGGTCGATCAGGCTCAATTGGCTGACGAATGGCTTTGCGGTCAAGGTCAGCGACGCATCGAAGTCGGCCTTCGCTTTCGCAAGATACGCTCGCATGGACTCGATGTTCTCCTTCGGCGTCTCGCCAATGACGTCGCCGCCACGCGCGGCGAACCCTTTCGAGAGGTAGTAGCGTCCGCGCGCGGTGCGCGCGGCGTAGGACGCCGGCATTTTCGCAATCCATTCGCCGAGCGCTGCCTCCGCCTGCGACGGCAGCTCGTCGAATGGGAGGTACGCGTGCTCGATCGCCTGCTTGGGCGCGGGGTTATGCTCGAAATCCGCCTGGTGGGCCGCAAATCGACGTTCCAGTTCCTCGAAATCCCGCTTCTCCAGGAGCGCCACGACCTCGCGGTGTTCCGGCTCGAGCACCGCGCGCCTGGGCTTCTCCGCCTCCGCCACAGACGGCTCGTCCTTGACCGGCCCGCCGGCCAGCGCCGCGGCCTTGCGCTCATCGGTCGCCGGATGCGAGGAGAGGAAATCGGGCATGCCGGAGCGCCGTTCCGCGTTCGCCTCCATGCGCGCCAGGATCGCGGCCAGGTGCCCGGGATTGATCTTGCTCTTGCGCATCATCTCGATGGCGAAGGCGTCCGCCTCACGCTCGTTGCCGCGCGAATACTTCGCCTGCAGCAGCAGTGCCGGCGCTGCCGCCGCGAGCGACGCCGCCGAGGAGACGTCTCCCGTGATGCCGGCTACCGCCAGCGCCGTGACCGAGCTTTCGATGATGCGCCGCATGGAGTGCCGATGCTTCACATGTCCCAGCTCGTGAGCGAGCACCCCGAGGACTTCCTCGTCCCGCTTGGCGAGCTTCACCAGCGGGTCGGTGACCACGATAATGCCGGCCGGTAGCGCGAATGCATTCGCGCCGAGCACCTTCGTCGAGCGAAACTCGATCCGGTAGGCCGTTTCCTCTCCGGAGGTTTCAACCATCGCAAAGAACCGCGCCCGCAGCGCTCCCTGGCGCTGGCTGGGGAGGTTGGACGGTTGCAGCAGTTGCTCATCCAGCCCCTCCAGGACCTTTTGGCCAAGCGCGGCCTCGGTTTCCACCGGAATCTGCTCGGCAACGATCTCGGCGGCGGCAGGCAGGCCCCGGTCGAACAGCAACCAGGCCGTGACCGCCACCAGCATCACCGCGACCATCGCGTACATGGGCCGCGATTCCCACCGGCGCAGCAGACGCTCGTAGCGGCGCGTGCGGGTCGCGCGATCCACCGCATCGTTGTCCGTCGTGACGCAGGCGCCGCCGCCGGGCAGGTAGAGCCAGCGCGGCGTATTGGCGACGCGCAGCGAGCGGCGCACGCGCCGCGCGTCGAGATCCAGGCTCACCTCGCGCCCGATGATCTTCATCCGCCCCTTCGCAATCACGATGCTCACCGGGTGCTTCAGCGAGCGCTTGCCGTCGAAATAATCGGCGCTGATGACGCTCATAGCCCGAGGTCCAGGTTGAAAATATCGCCCAGCTCCTGGCCCGTGGCGCCCACCGCGGGCAGCGCCGGATTGGCCTCGTGCACCGGATTGCCCTCGACCACCAATGCAAAGTTGTCCAGCCGGTAGCGCAGGGTGCGCACGACCGCCCAGGGAATCAGCAGCCCCGCGGTCGCCACGATGGCGACGATGTTGCCAAGATAGATCTTCGTCAGCTTCATCGCCGAGAGCGAACTCCTGAAACGCACGCCCGGCCCCTCGGCGCCGTTCCACATCATGTTGGCTGTGCGCGCCTGCGTGTACGCGAGCGACACCGCGTAGCCCGCGTAAAAGCCGATCGATCCGACCGCGACCGCGATCCACTCCCAGCCCGGAGGCAATACCTGCTTAGTAGTCAAGTAAACCGCCAACGCACCCGCCGGGACCGTGATCGCAAAGAGAATCAGTCCGGCGCGAAAGTAAATGCCGAAGAACTTTCCGCCGGAAAGATCGCAGGCGAATCGAGACGTGCCGAAGCGGTGATGAGAAGCCACGAACGACTTCTGCCGCGCCATGAACCATGGCAGGGCGATGCCGCCCGTCAGGACAACGAGCAGCGGCATGCCGATGAATACGGGCAGTGCATCCCTGGTCTTGCCCGCGAAATCGAAACGCAGGCCGCGAAACGCCGAGTTGCGCGCATTGAACGCCATCGCCCGCATCACCAGCCACGGCAGCAGAAGAAACGCGACGATCCAGAACACGTACCGCGAATCCGGGTACAGCTCCCCGGCAAACGCGTAGACCACGAACACCACGAACGCGATTACGCGCCCCTTGAGGATCGCCTTGGGACTGCCGAAGTAGTCGAAACTGTCGCCCTCGAAGCGCGTGCTGCCGTAGAAATAACGCTTCTTGCGCACCTTGGCCCACGCCGAGTAGATCCCGAGCGTGACCAGGGTGAAAAACAGATTGACAATCCAGATGCGGAAATACTCGCGCGCCGAGCCGGTGAACTCGGGACGCACCTCCCGCTCGCCACCGGCAAGCGCCGGCGCCGCCGCCGCAACCGTTGACACCCTGTTTTCTCCCCTGGAACCTGCCCTGATCCGTCCCGGCTTCCCTTGGCCGGGTGCGGTGCGCTACACGCCTGGGATTGTAGTTTGAGAGGGTCGCTGGAGGGCGTTTCTGGCACTCGGAATGTCACGCGTGGCGTAAATTGACCCTGTTTGCACGCTAACAAGCGCAACTGGCCGTAGAAATTAGCTCTTACCCCATTCAATGGCGGCCGGTGCCGTAATCGCCCGCGCAAGGCGAGCATTGGAAGCTTTCTGGAATCTCAGCTATGCACTATCACTGGTGTAACGCCGCGGCGTCACCAATGCATACCCAATGAGCCAAGCAATTTGGCAGAAAACGTAGAGCGCGATGAAGCTTATTGCAGGCTGTTCAAATCCGAACCAGATTGCTTCCATTGCTAACCACAGAACACCACCCACGAGCATCGCGACTATGGCGATCGCAACCGTTGGATACTGCAGCTCAGCAGAACACGAAGGGCAATTGAAGTGACCGCTAAGCATTGATCTCGGAATCTGCGAGCCACAATTTGGACACTTGCTCATGTCGAGAGCACGCTAGTGGTACATGAAGACATCGCCATTCGGCACCGCGTTGGGGCTGAGCGAAGGCGACGGTGCCGGGCAGCTTGTTTGCGTTTGGTTGGGCGAGCAAACTTGCTTGCAGAATCCGCTCGCAAGAAACGTATTGCATGTCGCGTTCGTGAGCGATGCCATTGGCCAAACAAGAGTACCGCTCGACGGTGGCGCTGAAGCGGCGCCCACGCCCAAAGCTAGAAGCCCGCATACCGGATATGCCGCGGCTTGGCACACAATTCTGCACTGGGTCGGATTCTGCATCGACAGAACAGCAGGCGGCACGTAGCCAGGTTGGCCCGGCAGTATCCCGAGCGGGCCAGATCGAACGATTTGCAGCGCGCCAGGTTGCAATTGACTTCCAGGGAGACCCTGTAATCCAAGCGGGTCTGTATAGCTAATCGGATTCCCGCCAACATAGCCATAGAAATTCGGCCCAGCCTCCAGCCCGATCGGATCTTCTGACACGAAGCGCTTCAGCACCGAATCGTAGTACCTCGCCCGGTAGTAGTAGAGTCCCGTCCCGTCATTTTCCCGTCCGGTGTACTGAAGCGAATTCCCGCCATCCGGCCCGAGGGTCGTTGCCTCTCCGTAGGGCGAGTAGGCGTAAACGCTACCTGAGCGGCCAACAGTCGAATTCTTGGAGGATTGGCGGAAGGCGATCTCTCCTCGGTGCTGTCTATCAAATTCGCTTGGCAGACATGCGGACAAGAGGCTACGCGTCAAGAATCTGCTATCGAACTTAGCGCGAGCCAAACAATTGCCACAACTAGTGCGATACCTACCAGGGCACCTAGTATTTCCTCGGCGATTACAATCCGCCGTTCATTTTTCCAGCGCTGGTGCGTTACTTTCCGGAAATCAGCTGAGAAGACATATCGCCAAGCTGTAAGACCTTGACCTATTCGGTATAGAAGTTCCCAGAAAGCATTGAATAGTTCCAACATTGCGATCGTCTATTCTCGGCCTAGTGCCCGCCGTAAGTCCCGTACTGCAAACCGTCAATGATCTTCTTATTGGTCGGTTTATTAAGAAAATCTTGTACGAATGATTGGATTGTCTCGTCCTTGTCGTCAAAGTGCTGACCGAAGGGCAAAAGGCCCAAGACGTTCCGCCAAGATCCTTCGCTCTCACACTCTCGAAGAGCTTCAAAGAATTGTTGCTGACCTCTTCTCCAAGCAGCGACTCCTGCATTTATCCGATAAGCACCAAACGCTATCGCGCCGACTGAAACCGGCACACCAACGCCGCTTGGCGCGACACTGATGCCCCCGACAATACTGGCGGCACCACCGGCGATAGAAACGGTTCCAATAATCCCATTTCCAACAGCAACCGCCGCCTTCACGTAGTTTATGAGCCCGTATGGATCCGTGAAGGCGATCGGATTTCCGCCGACATAGGATCGGTTATTAATACCCCCTCGCAACCCGATCGGGTCTTCGCTGGTCCACTGTTTGAGCAGATAGTCGTAATACCTGGCGCGATTGAACTGCTGCCCCGTGCCATCGTTCTCCCTTCCAGTGTACTGAATGGAGTTCCCACCATCTGGACCAAGGGTCGTCGCCTCTCCGTAGGCAGAGTAGGCGTAGAAATGTCGTATCAATACCACTCGCGATGCGTTAGGCAGTGATCGGCGTCTTTTGACGCGAAGCGACAACTCTGGAAATTCGAGTCTCCCGCCTCAGTTTTGGCTCTGGAAGAGCGGCATTGAAAGCGACGCGTACGGCTCGCGGTTGCTTTGCAGCGATCAGCAGCAGCGAACGCGCTGGTCCATGCGGCTCGCGCCGCTCCTGTTCCCAGTTGCGCAGTGTCGCCACGCTTACCCCCATGAACAGTGCAAATTGCTCCTGGGACAGGCCAAGCTCCCGGCGAATCGCGGATACATCGGCTGCGCGCGGCAAGTCGACCGTGAACGTTCGCAGCTTCACCTCACCGCGCTTCCAGGCTTTGATCTCCTCCAGCCCGCGAATGATCTCCTTGCCGATGTCACGCTTTGCCATGAGTCAGTTCCTCTAGAAGTCTCACAACCCGCTTCAAATCCGCTGCGCTCAGATCCTCCTTCTCCCCCTTGCCGTACAGCGTCAGCAGGAAGATCTGGCCATCGGCCGTCGCCCAGAAGTAGATGACGCGGACGCCTCCGGACTTACCTTTGCCGCGCGCCTTCCAGCGAACCTTGCGTACGCCTCCGGAACCCCGGATCAGGGCTCCGGCATCCGGTCGCTCGATCAGTTGACTCTGAAGGCCCCGATACTCGTCGTCACTGAGGTAGCTCCCGAGCATCTTCGAGAACAGGCTCGTTTCGACGAAGACCATGATCAATCATACGTCAATGGCGTATCTACGTCAATGGCGTAGTACGACTGCTGAGTGACGTTGGGCGAGCGAGAAATTTGCTAAGGACTTCTAGGCGTAAAGTTTCTCAAAACCGACTCTGATCCTATTTATTGCTTCCCCTTGACCTCACTCGCTTAATCCTTGCTTCTATCAGCGCGCCACAGAAAACAATGATAGCTAGGACAAGTACTACATGACCTTCATATCCGGGAAAGTACTTCGTTGTTAGCGTGATGGCGATCGCAAACATCGCCAAAACGCCGCCAACTCTAATTACGAATTGAAGAAGACTTGGCGTAGTCATCAATTCTTGCATTCACATGAATCAGCAATGCGCAAGTGCGAATCGTCAGGAATCATATTCCCGACGAACTCAGCTCCACCTTCTACCGCGGCCCAATTCGCACCTTCTCCTAACGACCTCTTGTCCCACTTATCGAACTTTTGCAAAGCTCGCTTGGCAACCCTGCTGTCGGGTCGTAGATTTTGAGACTTCGCGAACGCCTTGTTGGCTTTCATTGCCTTATTTCCGGCGCTCAATATGCTGAAGGGATTCACTGCACCAGCCGCTCCCGCAATAAGGACGACATCCCACTTAATGCACTCGAACCTGCCTCCGTTGAAGGCAAGTTGAATGGCGATATCTCCAAGCGCACCAATTGCGAATCCGCCGACGACATTCGCGGCCCGGCCGTCCGGATCGACATATGTGACCGGATCTCCATTGACGTAGGCGTAAAAGTTGCTGCCGCCAGCCACCCCAATCGGGTCCTCGCTGATCCAGCGCTTCAACTGATAGTCGTAGTACCTACCTCGATTGAATTGCTGCCCTGTCCCATCATTCTCGCGCCCGGTGTACTGAAGGGAGTTCCCACCATCTGGACCAAGGGTAGTCGCCTCTCCATAGGCAGAGTAGGCGTAATCTCGCCGCATGCAGTTTTACCAGCTTTAGCTGCCAGTAAATTTCTCTATTCGTCCTAGCCGGATGCACAGGAACCCAGCGACGGACGAGGAAATCATAAATATGCAAAAACTGATGAGCGGATACTTGAAATCCAAGACGAGCAATTCAGAAGCTATCCACGGAATTCCCCCAAGCATCAGAGCAATGAAGTTAATCTTAAATATAGTGAGTGACGATTTGAGTCGCTGACCGCAATTCTTGCAGGAAAACTCTTCCCCAACCTCCGAGATGCGGATTCCGGATTGGCAGTTAGGACATTTGAGGAGATTCATTTTGCCCCTCATTCTCTAAAAATATGATGGCAAATTAGTAGTAGCTAAAGGTGGTGTCAGGTTTTGCATTCGGATCGATGACATGTAGTGGCATCGGGCAACTCTTTGCGTCAGGCACTTTGCAATATTCCTGACAAATCGACGAGGCAACAAAGAAGTTGCAAGCTGCGCTTGTAGGCATAGAGATGGCCATTGATGCTCCGAAGGTCGGAGGAGCGGCAGCAGCAGCCATTCCTGCGCCAAGTGCAGTACACGCCGGGAATAGGACTACGCGACACCTGTTGTAGCACTGTTGTTGCTTTGTGGGATCGGGAGGCGGGGGCGGTAATCCAGCCGCACGATTCGCATTCTCGAGCCGCACGTCGGCTTCGCCAGACGGGTCAGTACTGCTGATCGGGTTATCGCGAACACAGCGGTAAAAATTCGGCCCCGCCTCTAACGCGATAGGGTCTTCCGACACAAACCGCTTGAGCACTGGATCGTAGTAGCGGGCCCGGTAGTAGTAGAGCCCGCTCAGGTCGTTCTCGCGACCTGTGTACTGCAAGCTATTCCCGCCGTCCGGCCCCAGGCTCGTCGCCTCCCCGTAGGCAGAGTAGGCGTAAAGGTCACCTGAACAGCCGACAACCGATTTCTTGGAAGGTTGTTGGAAGGCAATCTCCTTACGAGACTGATCAGAGAATATTGACTCTAACCCCTATCGATTCTCTAGGATGCCTTCGGCGTTGGCATTCGGAAAGACAAAGTCGCAGCTACGATCTGCAGCAGAAGGGCGATGAGAAGAAACACGAGAAGATAGGTGAACAGATCGCGCATCTCGCTCGCCAATCGCGCGTTAAATATATTGTTCGCCGCGATCATCTTTTCGTGGTCCACACAAAGTCCAATAAGTTGACGCTGATGGTCGACCGACAGCGTGCCCTTCTCGGACAGGAGGTCCACGAACACCTTGCTTGGCTGAAATGGCCGGGGCTGTTCGATTGCCGGCTGTCTGACCAAGGCAAAGATCAACACTCCTATCAACACAGTCTGCATTAACAAGAGGATTGCCCACAGACCAACTTGCAGATGCCGTTGAAGTCTCATGTCTCGTGCCTATCTTGATCGAATTATCTGGCCCGCAGCTCCGCCAACTTGACCTGGGAGGGGCCCCGTAGAAGCGTTTGATGCGCCCGCTCCAGCGTTGGTCGCTCCGCCAACAAGATTGAAATAGTCCGCGGAGAGCCGAACGTATTCAGCACACGCCTTGTCGTCTTTACACCGTACGCATTTGTCGTACGCATCCGCGATCTTTTGCTGCAGTTTCGGCGCGTCCTGTGACTTGGTAATGAGGCCAATCACTGACTCGACCTTGTCAGCTATTGCCTTCGTAATTATCGCCGTGCCTCCAACGATTACGACTGCTGCTACGGCACCTCCGGCGATCACGAGCGCCCCAACGTTGCCAGTCGGGTCAGAGTAACTTACCGGGTTGCTCCTGCCATACTCGTAGAGGTTGATTCCGCCATTGATCCCGATCGGATCCTCACTGGAAAACCTCTTCAGAACCGGATCGAATGTCCTGGCGCGGTAGTAGTACAGACCCGTCCCGTCGTTTTCTCTGCCCGTGAACTGGAGAGAGTTCTCACCATCCGGTCCCAGGGTCGTTGCCTCCCCGTAGGCGGAGTAGGCGTAGAAGCTAGCGTTGCTTCTCATCGCTTTCGTTCGCGTGCTCGTTGTAGCGAGCCAGCATCATCACGAAAGCGCCGACGTAGACGATCAATGAAATGATGGCAACGGCGAACAACAGCAAGCTCCCTTTTAGAAAGAAAATGCTGCCAATGATTGGCAACAGCCCAAACGCGAAAGTTACTACTCCGGCGTCTTTCTTATTAATCGAAAAAAAATCCATCCAGACCGCAAACAAGAAAGCAGCCACTGCGACTGGTGGTATTAGATAAGGGTACTCGTCAAAAAGTAGATCCATACTATTGTGGGCACGAGCAGCTAAGCTGCGCCGCACGATGCGCCGTGGTGGCAAATACTCCGAGAAGCGTACTACCTCCGATTGCTGCTGTTGTTGCCGCCCCTGCTAACGCCGTTGCGCCAAGCAATTTAAGCGCGCCCACCGCACTACCTTTGTAGATCACTGCCTTCACAGACGTCTTGTAAGCCTGCTGGTAGGTGTCAGGGTCAATGTAACTATAAGCGCTGAAGCTAGGAACCAGATCATCAGCCAACCAGTATCCGAAGAAGTCCCCGTATTCATTGCGTAGATAGTCATCAATACACTTCTTGTAGGCTTTCCGGCTCGAATTTGCCGCGGCAATTCGCGCATAGTCCTCCTGCGTTCTTGGACCAATTCCGGCAGCGTGCATACCAACATCCGCGTAACCGAGTGGGTCGATAAGATTCGTCGGATTTCCCCTCACATAGGCAAAGAAGTTCGGCCCGGCCTCCAGCCCGATCGGATCTTCTGACACGAAGCGCTTCAGCACCGAGTCGTAGTAGCGCGCCCTGTAGTAGTAGAGCCCAGAACCATCATTTTCTCTTCCGGTGTACTGCAGGCTGTTCCCGCCATCCGGTCCCAAAGTCGTTGCCTCCCCGTAGGGGGAGTAGGCGTAGTAATTGTCTGCATTGCCCGCATCGTTGGTCTGCGCAATGACGGACATCAGGGCATCGGTGAGAAGAGTCTTGTTTCCCGTGGGTGCGTAGCGCGCGAGCACCTCGTCGATCGCGACACCGGTGTGGTACACGGTGTCGATCGAGCTGCCGCGCAGTTCGGCGATGGCCTGTGCGCCGTCGTAGAGGAATCCGGTTGTTTGTCCGTTCACCGTTTTCTCGGTCCGCCTTCCCATCGCATCGTACTTGAAGGTGGCAGAGCCTGCAGGACTGGACAGAGAGAGCAATTGGTTCCTGGCGCTCCAGCCGTAATTTGTAGCGCCTGAGACGGGGCCGGTCTTGGTCGTGAGGTTGCCGTTATCGTCGTAGGTGAGAGTGAAAAGCTCACCCGCGATCGTGATATTCGCCAGCCGGTTGGCTTGGTCATAAGTGGCGCTGAATGCCGTGTCCCCGGGCGCCTGCTGGCCTTCGGTCTTCGAGATTCTCTGGCCCCCGGCGTCGTAGGCGTAGGAGACGGATTCCACGGGCGTATTGTCGGGTTTCGTGTAGGCGATGCTGCTGACTCGGTCGGCGGCATCGTACTGGTAGGTGGTCTTCAGGCCTACTCGCCCTACGGAGAGGCAACGACCCTCGGGCCGGATGGCGGGAATTCGCTTCAGTACACCGGACGGGAAAACGACGGCAGCGGGCTCTACCACTACCGGGCGCGGTACTACGACCCCGTCCTGAAGAGGTTTGTCTCCGAGGACCCTGTCGGTACGGCAGCGGGTACGAATATGTATGCCTACGTCGGGGGCAATCCGATCGACTATGTCGATCCAGAAGGGCTTTTTGAGGTACTCCCAGGTGAAGCAACTGACGCGTTCTTTCAGTCGCTTTCGGATGCCAAGGACAAGGGCTACTACGAGTGCCTTCAGGGTTGCTTAACGGGGGGATTGATCAGTCCTGTCTCTGGTCTTCTTGCCGAGAGGACATTGCTCGGAGTGGCTGAGCATGCTGGCGTACCCAACGGGTTAGCCAAGACGTACTACACGGCTACAGATGGGCGCTTCAAGGCTGGCGGAAAGTTCTCAAAGGTACTTGTTCCGCAGCTAGGCCAGAAAATTGCTGTTGCCGCAAAGGGTGTGTCGGTGGTCGGCTTCCTCCTCTTCTACAAATCTATCTACTCATGCACGAAGAAGTGTTCGAAGTGCCTTGATTAGGGCTGCCGTGCAATCACACACGCGCGTTGGCTTGGCCGCAGCATATGTGGTGCTTGGGTTCTTGTCCGCAGGGATAGTCAATACGTTCTCCATGCCCTGGGATTCGTCATTGCGAGACCTCTTTGTCCCTTGGGAGGCTGCCTGTGTCGCAGCTGTAATGTGGACTGGCTTAACCGTGTCCGCTATTCGGAGGATACGCAGCCTAAGGGTGCGGCTCTATTCGTTCACTGTTTTTTTAGCGACAGCCCCATTGTGGAAGGGGACTTACTTCGCTGCCCCGAGCATTAGCCTGATACTGGGCGGAGTAGCCATTGCGTTTGTCTTGTTAACAAACTTCATTTTCCCGCCACTCACGGGCGCGTCCAGTAGCGATACGCGTCGTGAAGTCTAGTGACTTCGAGATATTGAGCCTGCGCCCTATCGACGTGACGTCTACGCCTGCTTGCCGTACGGAGGGGTAACTACCCTCGGGCCCGACGGCGGAAACGGACTCCAGCACGCGACTCCGTGGGTCGCGCGCCTGGCCGCACCCCCTCAAACAGGCTGAGTGGCGAGCTTTTCCTTGTTCGCGGTCAGTTCCGCGCGCGACGGGAAGAACCAGGACGCGATGAACACGCCGCTCGCGAGCACCGCGAGCACCAGGAACACGTTCGCGAAGCCGCCTTCGGTCTTGTGCAGCGCGGCGATCATCGGCACGGCGACCGCGGCCACGCCCAGAGACACTACGTAGCGCACGCCGAGCACGCGCGCGCGGAATTCGTCGGCGACATACTTGCCGACGATCGCGTCGTTCAGCGGGATCTGCCCGAAGATCGCCAGCATCATCAGCAGTGCCGCGACGAGCATCGCCCAGCCCTGCAGGTTGGCCGCCAGCCACAGCATCGGGATCTGCACCAGGCCGACGCCAATCATCAGCCGGCGCAGCTCCATGCGGTCGATCAGCGCGCCCATCACCACCTGCGCGAACGCGGCCATGGTGTAGACGATCGCCACCAGCGCGCCGATGCCGAAGTTGGTCTGCGTCAGCGCCGACAAGCGTTCGTCGAACACCTTCGGCATGGAGATGGTGGTCGAATTGAAGATGATGCCGCCGCAGGCGGTGGCGATCAGCATGATCGCGAATATGCGCGTCATCATGCGCGCATCCACGTGCAAGCCGAGCGATTTAGATGTTTTTTTCGTTTTGCCTGGATCTTTTACCAAGTATAAAAACAAACATCCGGCAATGACACAGATGACACCAGGAACGAAAAACGCGGTGCGCCAGCCAAAGGCGTCCACCAGTGCGCCGGTGAGCAGCGCGGCGAAGGCGAGGCCCAGGTTGCCCCACAGGCCATTCCAGCCGAGCGCCTTGCCCATTTTCTCGGGAGCCGCGACCAGCATCGCGATGCCGACCGGGTGGTAGATCGCGGCGAAGGCGCCGGTCAGCGTGAGGCCGGCGGCGATCTGCCAGGCATCCTGCGCGAATCCGGTGACGAATAATGACGCCCCGATGCCGAAATAGAACAGCGCGAGCACTTTGTAGCGGCTCCAGTGGTCGGCCAGCCAGCCGGCCGGAATCGCGAATGCACCGAAGGCGATGAAACTGCCCAGCGCGAGCGGCAGCAGCTCCGAATACGGCCGCCCCCACTCGCGCCCGATCGCCACCACGGCGGTCGGGAACACCAGCATCGCGAGGTGGTCGAGCAGGTGGCCGAGATTGAGGAAGGGCACCAGCCAGCGATTTTTCATGGCCAGCACGATACTCCATTTGCGCCGCGCCGGCCTTGTCAGTTTCGCAAGTAAAATCAGCAGCATGCTAGAGACCATGGCGCTCGCCTGCGAGCGCGGCGGCCTGCCCCTTTTCGGCGGCCTTTCCTTCGCCGTCGGACCCGGCGGACTGCTGCGCGTGCGCGGCGCCAACGGCAGCGGCAAGACCACGCTGCTGCGCACGCTTGCGGGGCTGACGCGGCCGGCCGCGGGCAGCGTGCGCTGGCGCGGCAGTCCGATCAACGGAGAGTACCGCAAGGAGATGCTGTACTTCGGACATGCACCGGGAATGAAGGACGAATTGACGGTGCTCGAGAACCTGGAATTTTCTTCGCAGCTCTCCGAACTGAAAAATTCCGATTTCAAAAAAGCACTGGAACAGCTTGGCGTCGCCCGTCTCGCCGATCTGCCGGCGCGCTACCTGTCGCAGGGACAGCGCCGGCGCGCGGCGCTCGCGCGCCTCGCGCTGTCCGCGGCCGTCCCGCTGTGGCTGCTCGATGAGCCGTTCTCCGCGCTCGATGCCGAGGGCATCGCGCAGCTGGGCGCGCTGTGCGCGGCGCACCTCGCCGCCGGCGGCATGCTGGTGCTGACCTCGCACCAGGACGTGCCGATTTCGTCCGCGGCGCCGCAGGAAATCGAGCTGCGATGACGGGTTTCCTCGCGGTCCTGCGACGCGAACTGCAGGTGGCGCTGCGCCGCAAGGGCGACGTGCTGAACGTGCTCGTGTTCTTCGTCGTAGTTGCGAGCCTGTTCCCGCTCGGCGTCGGGCCGGAGCCAAACCAGCTGCGCGCGATGGCCGCCGGCGTGGTGTGGATCGCCGCGCTGCTGGCCGCGCTGCTGTCGCTGCCGCGCCTCTTCGCCGCCGACCACGTGGACGGCACCCTGGAACAGATGCTGGTCGCACCGCGGCCGCTCGTGATCGTCGTGCTGGCCAAGATCGCCGCGCACTGGCTCACCACGGGCCTGCCGCTGGCGATCGCCGCGCCGCTCATCGGCCTGCAGTACGACCTGCCTGCCGGCGCGCTCGCCATCCTGCTCGCCTCGCTCGCAATCGGCACGCCGGTGCTGAGCCTGCTGGGCGCCGCCGGCGCCGCGCTGACGCTCGGCGTGCGCGGTGGCGGCGCGCTGCTGGGATTGCTGGTGCTGCCGCTTTTCGTGCCGGTCCTGGTGTTCGGCGCCGGCGCAGTGACCGCCAGTTTGATCGGCGTCAATCCATCGGCGCATCTATCCCTGCTGGGCGCTTTTCTTGCGGTATCCTCGATCGTCGGTCCCTGGGCTGCCTGCGCGGCCCTGCGGGTCGCCCTGGATTGATACAAACCCTATCCACTGGATGACATTCGACCTGTACCGGTTCGCTGCCCCGCAGGCTTTTTTTCCCGTCGCCGGGAAACTGATCCCCTGGTTCTCTGTCCTAGCAGGCGTGCTCGCGCTCGCCGGCCTTTACGTTGCGTTCTTCGTCGCCCCCACGGACGCCACGCAGGGCGAGGCCTACCGCATCATCTTCATCCATGTGCCGGCGGCCTGGATGTCGATGTTCCTCTACCTCGTGATGGCCGCCTGGGCGGGTTTCGGCCTGGCGTTCCACACGCGCCTGTCGGGCATGATGGCCTCGGCGATAGCGCCCACCGGGGCGATGTTCACGTTCCTCGCGCTGTGGAGCGGCGCGCTCTGGGGCAAACCGACCTGGGGCACCTATTGGGTGTGGGACGCGCGCCTGACCTCGGAGCTGATCCTGCTGTTCCTCTACCTCGGCTTCATCGCGCTCAAGGGCGCGATCGCCGACCCGGGGCGGGCCGACCGCGCCGGCGCGATCCTCGCGCTGGTGGGCGTGGTCAACGTGCCGATCATCTATTTCTCGGTGCAGTGGTGGAACACGCTGCACCAGGGCGCCTCGGTCAGCCTGACGCGCGCGCCTTCGATGGCCGCCACGATGCTGCTGGGGATGTTGCTGATGGCGCTGGCGGCCTGGATGTACAGCATTGCCGCGTCGCTCGCGCGGCTGCGCAGGATCATTCTCGAACGCGAGCGCGATGCGGAGTGGCTGCGATTGCAGAGGGCCGCGGCATGAGCGAATTCCTTGCCATGGGCGGCTACGGGCTCTATGTATGGGGTTCGTATGGCGTGGCGGTTCTTTGCATCGTCATTGAGATATTTTTCCTGAATAAAGAATGACCATGAAACCCAGACACCAACGCATGGTCGCCATCGCCGCGGGCGTGGCGCTGATCGCCATCGCCGCCGCGCTGGTGCTGAATGCCTTCCAGGGCAACGTGGTGTTTTTCTTCAGCCCGAGCCAGGTGGCGGCGAAGGAAGCGCCGCTGGAAAAAACCTTCCGCATCGGCGGCATGGTGCAAACGGGCAGCTTCAAGCGCCAGGCCGACGGCTTGACGGTCGAATTCGTCGTCACCGACACCGCCAAGACCCTTCCGGTTGTTTACAAGGGCATCCTTCCCGACCTGTTCAAGGAGGGCAAGGGCGTGGTCGCGCAGGGCCGCCTCGGCGCCAACGGCGTGTTCACCGCGAGCGAAGTGCTCGCCAAGCACGACGAAAACTACATGCCGCCCGAGGCTGCCCACGCGCTATCGAAAGCCGAAGCCGAAAAAGCAGCCAGGAGCGTTACACCCAAATGATCCCTGAACTTGGCCATTTTGCGCTGATTCTCGCGCTGGCGATCGCCCTGGTGCAGGGCACGCTGCCAATCCTCGGCGCCGCGCAGCGCCAGCCCGGCCTGATCGCGCTCGCGCGGCCCGCGGCGCAGGGGCAGTTTGTGTTCGTCGCCATCGCCTTCGGCTGCCTGGCCTGGTCGTTCTACGCGAACGATTTCTCCGTGCTCAACGTGGCCAGCAATTCCAATTCGCGCCTGCCCGCGGCCTACCGCATCGCCGCCACCTGGGGCAGCCATGAAGGCTCGCTGCTGCTCTGGATGCTGATGCTGACCGTCTGGATGACCGCGGTCTCCGTGTTCAGCCGCAGCCTGCCCGAGGACATGGTGGCGCGCATCCTCGGCGTGATGGGCCTGATCAGCGTCGGTTTCCTGTCGTTCATGCTGTTCACTTCCAACCCCTTCGAGCGCCTGCTGCCCGCCGCGATGGACGGCCGCGACCTGAATCCGCTGCTGCAGGATCCGGGCATGGTGTTCCACCCGCCGATGCTCTACATGGGCTATGTGGGCTTTTCGGTGGCGTTCGCGTTCGCCATCGCCGCGCTGCTCGACGGGCGCCTGGACGCGTCCTGGGCGCGCTGGTCGCGGCCCTGGACCACCGCAGCCTGGATCTTCCTTACGCTGGGCATCGCACTCGGCAGCTTCTGGGCGTATTACGAGCTCGGCTGGGGCGGCTGGTGGTTCTGGGATCCGGTGGAGAACGCCTCCTTCATGCCCTGGCTGGTCGGCACGGCGCTGATCCATTCGCTCGCCGTGACGGAAAAGCGCGGCGCGTTCAAGTCCTGGACGGTGCTGCTGGCGATCATGGCTTTCTCACTCAGCCTGCTCGGCACCTTCCTCGTGCGCTCGGGCGTGCTCACCTCGGTGCACGCCTTCGCCACCGACCCGAAGCGCGGCGTATTCATCCTCGCGTTCCTCGCGCTGGTGATCGGCGGCTCGCTCGCGCTGTACGCCTGGCGCGCCGACAAGGTGCCGCCCGGCGCGCGCTTCGAGCTGCTGTCGCGCGAGTCGATGCTGCTCGCCAACAGCGTGCTGATGCTGGTCGCCTGCGCGGCCGTGCTGCTGGGAACGCTGTACCCGTTGTTCCTGGACGCGCTCGGCCTGGGCAAGATCTCGGTTGGCCCGCCCTACTTCGATTCGGTGTTCGCGCCGCTGATGGCGCCGGCGATTCTGCTCGCGGGTATCGGGCCGCTGATCGCGTGGCGCAAGGGCGACGGTGCGCAGAGCGCGCTGCGGCTGCGCTGGGCGGCGATCGCCGCGCTGCTGGGCGCGTTGTTTCTGCCGCTCGCCTTCGGCCGTTGGGCGCCGCTCACCAGCCTCGGCCTGTTGCTGGGACTGTGGATCATCGGCGGCGCCCTGACCGCATTTTTTGTTCGATTTAAATTAAAAACAAAAATGACCAGTGCGTTCCTCGGCATGCTGGTCGCGCACGCTGGCATCGGCGTGTTCGTCCTCGCAGTGACGCTGGTAAAGAGCTACGAGTCCGAGCGCGACGTGCGCCTCGCGCCGGGCGAATCGGTCGCGCTGGGCGGCTACGATTTCCGCTTCGACGGCGTCAAGGACGTCGAGGGCCCGAATTACGCGGCCGCGCGCGGCGCGGTGACAGTGACGCGCAACGGCGCCGCGGTCGCGCGCCTGGCGCCGGAAAAGCGCGTCTACCACGTGCAGCGCAACCCAATGACGGAGGCCTCGATCGACTACGGCCTCGCGCGGCATATCTATGTCGCGCTCGGCGACGACGTGGGCAGCGGCGCCTGGACGGTGCGCGTGCACATCAAACCGTTCATTGGCTGGATCTGGGGCGGCTGTCTGCTGATGGCGCTGGGCGGCCTGCTGGCTGCCAGCGACCGGCGCTACCGTGCAGGGTCGCAAGCGCGCGACGCGGCGCGCGCGAGCGCGGGCGATCCGACGCTGGTGCGCGGGGCATGAAGCGCTTCCTGGTTCCGCTCGCGGTCTTCACGCTGCTGGTGGGCTTCCTGGCCGCGGGCCTGACGCTGAACCCGCGCGAAGTGCCCTCGCCCCTCGTCGGCAAGGCGGCGCCGGCGTTCGACCTGCCGTTGCTGAGCGAGCCCGGCAGGCGCTTTGTCCCCGCAGACATGCGCGGCAAGGTCTGGCTGCTGAACGTGTGGGCGTCGTGGTGCGTGTCGTGCCGCGACGAGCACCCGGTGCTGATCGGTCTGTCGAAGAAAGGCGTGCTGCCGATCCTCGGGCTGAACTACAAGGACAAGGGCGACGAGGCGCAGCGCTGGCTCAAGCAGTTCGGCGATCCCTACCAGTTCTCGGTGGTCGACGCGGACGGCCGCACCGGCATCGACTACGGCGTGTACGGCGTGCCCGAGACCTACCTGATCGACGCCGAGGGCGTGATCCGCTTCAAGCAGATCGGTCCGCTCACGCCGGCGATCCTGGAACAGAAAGTATTGCCGCTGGCGATGGCGCTGAAGAAATGAGGGTTTTGCTTTTAACCGTATTCATTCTTTTTTCCCTGCCGGGAAATTCGAATGACAACGAACAAAGAATTCGCCAGCTGGAGGAAAAGCTGCGCTGCCTGGTGTGCCAGAACCAGACGCTCGCCGACTCCAACGCGGAGCTCGCCGGCGACCTGCGCAAGCAGGTGCGCGACCAGGTCGCGGCCGGGCGCAGCGACGACCAGATCGTCGCCTTCATGGTGCAGCGGTACGGCGATTTCGTCCTCTACGAGCCGCCCTTCAAGGCCACGACCGCGCTGCTCTGGCTCGGGCCGTTCCTGCTGCTCGCCGCGGGCGCGGGCTTCCTGATCCTTGCCGTGCGGCGGCGGCGCAATGCGCCGCAGGATCTCGCGCTGCGGCCGGATGAGAAGCGCCTGGTCGAGCGCGTGCTCGGGCCCGCGCCGCCCGACGAGCATCCGGGCGGGCATCGGCAATGATGCTGTTCTGGTCTCTCGCCGCGGCGCTGACGGCGGCGGCACTCGCGTTCCTGCTGCCGCCGCTGCTGCGCCGGCGCACGGCCGCACCCGATGCGCGGACCGCCGCCAATGCCGCCATCTACCGCGAACAGATCGAGGAACTGGGCGCCGAGCTGCAGCGCGGCGCCATCGACCAGGGCGAATTCGAGCGCGCCAGCCGCGAAATCGAGCGCCGCATCGTCGCCGAGCACGCGGCGAGCGGACCGCAGGCCGCGCAGCCCCGCCCGCTGCTCGCCGCCGCGATCGTAATCGGCCTGGGCCTGCCCCTGCTCGCCGGGTTGGCGTACTGGAAACTCGGCAACCTGGAGGGCCTGCAGAACGTCGCCGCGGAAACGGATGACGCTCACCGCCTCACGGGCGAGCAGATGGAGGCGCTGGTGGAGCGCCTGGCCGAACGCATGCAGAAGCGACCGGACGACGCGGAGGGCTGGGTGCTGCTGGGACGCTCGCTCAATTCGCTCGGCAAGCACGAGCGTGCCGTCGCGGCCTATGCCAGGGCGGCACAGCTGTTGCCGCAGAACGCGGACGTCCTCGCCGACTACGCCGATTCGGTCGCCATGGCGCAGGGCCGCAGCCTCGAAGGCGAGCCAGCCGAGCTCCTGAAGCGCGCACTCGCGGCGGACCCGAACCATGTCAAGGCGCTCGCGCTGGCGGGCACCGCGGAATTCGACCGCCGCAACTACGCCGGCGCCATCGCCTACTGGGAGCGCATCCTGAAGGTCGTGCCGCCGGATACCGATTTCACGCGTTCCGTCATCGGCAGTATCGCCGAGGCGCGCGGGCTCGCCGCGACTGTCGCTGCGCCCGCGAAAACCGCCCGGGAATCTGCCAAGGCCGTGAAGACGCCTGCGGCCGGCGCGTCAATCGCCGGCACCGTCAGCCTCGATCCGTCGCTCGCCACCAAGGCCGCACCCGGGGACACGGTCTTCATCCTCGCGCGGCCCGCCGCCGGGTCGCGCATGCCGCTCGCGATCGCCCGCGTCACCGTGGCGCAATTGCCTTACCGCTTCACCCTCGACGACAGCATGGCCATGGCGCCGGGCGCGACCATTTCCAGCCACGCGCAGGTCACGGTGGTCGCGCGCGTGTCCAAGTCCGGCAGCGCCGTGCCGCAAAAAGGCGACATCGAAGGCAGCGTCGGGCCGGTCGCGCCGGGCGCCTCCGGCCTGAAGATCGCCCTGTCGCGCGTTCTCGACTGAGCCTTAGAATCCGTTCATGAGCGTTGTGACCGGCATCGTGCTCGCCGGCGGCCAGGGGCGGCGCATGGGCGGCGTGGACAAGGGCCTGCAGCTGCTGCACGGCAAGCCGATGGTCGAGCACGTCATCGGGCGCCTCGCGCCGCAGGTCGACGAAATTCTCATCAACGCCAACCAGAACCTCGAGGCCTACGGCCGCTTCGGTCACCGCGTGGTGCCCGATGCGATCGGCGGCTTCGCCGGGCCGCTGGCCGGCCTGCATGCGGGCCTGGGCGCAGCGAAATCCCCGTTCGCACTCACGGTACCCTGCGACTCCCCGTTTCTGCCCGCTGATCTTTGCTCACGATTGAAGAACGGACTTCAAGAAAATGATCTGGCGGTCGCGAAAACGGGCGACCAACCGCATCCGGTGTTTTCGCTGGTGCGTGTTTCGGTTCTCGACCATCTTGCGCAGTTCCTGTCCGACGGCGGGCGAAAGATCGATGCCTGGTATTCCACGCTGAAGATTGTCGAGGTTCCGTTCGACGACGAGGCCGATGCGTTTCGCAACATCAATACCCGCGAAGAATTGAACAGCGCGTGACTACGATTGCGCAAGCAGTCAGCTGCATCGACGGCTACGACCCGGACGCGTTGCGCGTGGACCGGGCCGAGGCGGCGATCCGCGCCTGCCTGTCACCGATTGCCGGCACCGAACGGCTGCCGGTGCGCGAAGCGCTCGGCCGTGTGCTGGCACAGCAGATCGTGCCGCAGATCAACGTGCCCGGCCACGACAACTCGGCGATGGATGGTTGGGCCGTTGGCAGCAGGGATTTATTGGTGTGTCAGGAAATTCAACTGCGGGAAATCGGCAAAGCCCTGGCCGGAAAACCTTTTACCGGCGAAGTGGGCGTTGGCGAATGCGTTCGCGTCATGACGGGCGCGGTGATGCCCAGGGGCACCGACACGGTCGTGGTGCAGGAAGTCTGCAAGGCGGATAACGAGCGCATCACGGTCCCGCCCGGGCAGAAAGCCGGCCAGAACGTGCGCGCCGCGGGCGAAGACCTCAAGGCGGGCGTCGCGGTGCTCGAGCCCGGACAGTTGCTGCGCCCCGCCGACCTCGGCCTGATCGCCTCGCTCGGCATCGGCGAACTGACCGTCCGGCGCCGGCTGCGCGTGGCCTTCTTCTCCACCGGCGACGAGCTGGCGTCGATCGGCACGCCGCTGCAGGAGGGACAGGTCTACGACTCCAACCGCTACCTGCTGCATGGCATGCTGCAGCGCCTGGGCGTCGAGATCATCGACCTCGGCGTCGTGCGCGACGATCCGGCGCTGCTGGAGGCGGCATTCCGCAAGGCGGCCGCGGGCGCCGACGCGGTGATTACCACCGGCGGCGTGTCCGTCGGCGAGGCCGATTTCGTCAAGCAGCTGATGGCGCGCCTGGGCGAAGTGCTGTTCTGGAAGATCGCCATGCGCCCGGGCCGCCCGATGGCCTTCGGCCGGATCGGCAAGGCTTTCCTGTTCGGCCTGCCGGGCAACCCGGTCGCCGTGATGGTGACGTTCTACCAGTTCGTGCGCGGTGCCTTGTTTTTTCTTGAAGGAAGGACAAACTGTTCCGGCGTTCCTCTTTTGACGGCGGCAAGCGCACAATCCATCCGCAAGGTGCCGGGCCGCACCGAGTACCAGCGTGGCATCGTCTACCACGAGGCCGATGAATGGCGCGTGCGCACCACCGGCCAGCAGGGTTCGGGCGTGTTGCGCTCGATGTCGGAAGCGAACTGCTTTATCGTGCTCGAGCACGAGCGCGGGCCGGTCAAGGCCGGCGAGTCGGTGCAGGTCCAACTGTTTGAGGGATTGACATGAGGGGATTGCGGGGCATCGGTCCGGTTCATCCGTCCCTCGCGCCGCTGGCGCGTGAGGCCAAGGCCTATGCCGACGCGACGTGGACCACCGGACTCGCGCCCGACAGGATGCTGGCGGCATTGCGCGATGCGGTCGGCGCGAAACACGGCTGGCTGCGCGCCGAGCACCGCGTCGGCGATCCCGCACGCTCGATGCGCCACCTGCTCTATGTCGATCCGGGCGACCGCTTCGTGATCACGGCGATCACCTGGCTGCCCGGGCAGAAGAGCCCGGTGCACGGCCACTACGTCTGGTGCGCCTACGGCGTCGTCGAGGGCGAACTGACCGAGGAAACGTTCCGCGCCGGTACGCAGCTCGCGACGCTCGGCACCAAGACCCTCCGCGCCGGCGAGCTCGCCGAGCTGGACCTCGGCGGCCCGATCTTCCATCGCGTGTCCAACCGCACGGCGAAGCCGCTGGTCACGCTGCACGCCTACGGCGTCGCCTCCTACAACCTCACCACCGGGATCAACCGAATTTACGGGAACGAATGACGGCGCATGACCGCCGGCTGGCGGCGGCGTGGCTGTTCGTGTGCGCGGCGCTCACCTTCGCCATCGTCGTGGTGGGCGGCATCACGCGCCTGACCGAATCCGGCCTGTCGATCGTCGAATGGCAGCCGCTCGCCGGCGCGCTGCCGCCGCTCTCGCAGGCCGATTGGGAAGCGCTCTTTGCCAAGTACCGGGAAACGCCGCAATACCGGCAGGTGTTCTCCGAGATCGGGCTGGACGGCTTCAAGCGCATCTTCTGGTGGGAATACGCGCACCGGCTGCTCGGCCGGGTGATCGGACTGGTGTTTCTCTTGCCCTACCTGTTTTTCCTGATCAAGGGAAAACTGGACAAGCCCCTCGCCTGGAAGCTCGCGGGGCTGTTCGTCCTGGGCGGCCTGCAGGGCACGCTGGGCTGGTACATGGTGCAAAGCGGCCTGGTGAGCGACCCGCGCGTGAGCCATTTCCGCCTCACCGCGCACCTGGGTTTGGCATTGATCATCTTTTCCTGCGAATTCTGGATTGCTCTTGAATTATTGAAACCGAATTCAAAACCCAAACGGAAATTTCCACTGCTCGTCCTGGGGTTGGTGTTCCTGATGTCGCTTTCGGGCGCCTTTGTCGCGGGACTGCGCGCCGGGCGCGCGTACAACACGTTTCCGCTCATGAACGGGCAATTTGTGCCCGCCGAGGCCTTCATGCTCGAGCCCTGGTGGCACAACTTCCTGTGGAACGTCGCGACCGTGCAGCTCGTGCACCGCGCGTTCTTCTGGCTGCTGCTGCTCCTGGTCCCGCTCCTGTGGTGGCAGGCGCGGCGCACGCCGGCGAAAATCGCCGGCCATCACCTGCTCGGCATGTTCGTGCTGCAGGCAACACTGGGAGTATCGACGCTGCTGCTATCGGTGCCGATTCCGCTTGCGGCTGCGCACCAGGCCGGCGCCGTGCTGCTGCTCGCCTGTGCGCTTTGGACGGCGCACGGCCTGCGCGCGCAGCGTCAGTAGAGCCGTTTCTTTCCTTCCAACGGGTCGCCGACTATCTCCCGCAGCTGCGCCGCGCCGATGACGTGCACGCCGTCGGCGAGCGTGCAAAGCGAATCGACCGCGGCCTGCACGGCGTGGCGCCGCCGGACCGGCTGCAGCGACCGCGGCGTCATATAGCTTGCGAGGACGCGCACCACGCCTTCGCCGGCCGACTGCAGCATTCCGCTGGGCCGCGACGCCGCGCCATCGGCGACCGGGCGCAGCACCACGACACGCTCGTAGCCCCCGTTCACGATCGCGAGTTCGTCGGCGTCGTGGATCGCCGGCGTCGCGCCCAGCTGCAGCAGCGCCTCCAGCGGCGTGAGCACCGCCACGCGGCGCGCCCCCCTGGCGCGTAGCGCCAATGCGGCCTCGGCCGCCAACCGGCTGGTCAGCGCCGCATAGGGCGTCGCAAGTCTCCAAAACGAATGGCTCTCGGGTTCGATGCACAGGTAGACGTCGTCCGGCACCCACGCGGGCGATCCCGGCATCGTCACCGTCTCCAGCTTGGGCACGACCACGCGGATCGGCTTTCTCACGCCGACGGCAACGCGCGCATACAGCGGACTCTCCAGCAGCAGTCCAAGCAGTTCGCTTCCCAGCTTGCCAACATTGCCGACGATGAAGGCGCTGCGCGCCGCCTCACCCGCCGGCTTGGGTGGCGGACCTGCAAGCGCGGCGTCGACGAGGCTCATCTATCGGCAGTGGCTAACTGCCGCCCGGCTTCCGTTCGTTGGGGAGACGCGCGCCAAATTCCGGTGCACGAGCTTCGCGCGGCGTCTTCTCGATGGGCGCGAGGATATGGACGTCAGCCTCGGGTGCGGCACCAAGTTCCTTGAATTTGCGCGCCGACACAAGGACACGCGTCTCCAACGACGCGACTGCCCTGTTATACGCATCCACGGATTTTCCCAGCGATTCACCGACGCTTGCGAAATGTGCGCCCATATCGGAAATCCGCTTGTATAGCTCGCCCGCAAGCGCGCTGATTTCCTTCGCGTTTTGCGCGACCGCCTCCTGGCGCCAGCCGTAGGCAACGGCACGCAATAGCGAAATAAGGGTGGTCGGCGTAGCGATGATCACCTTCTGGTCGACGCCAAACTCAATGAGCGCCGGATCCTGCTCCAGCGCCGCGCCAAAGAAGTGCTCTCCGGGAAGGAAAAGGACGACCAACTCGGGGCTCGGATCAAACTGGTCCCAATAGGCCTTGCGCCCGAGCGCAGTGACATGCGACCGCACGAGGCGCGCGTAGTCAACGAGCTTGGCATTCCTCGCGTCCACATCTGCCAGCGCCACAGCATCCACATACGACGTAATCGGCGCCTTGGCATCCACCACGATTGTCTTTCCGGCAGGCAGGCGCACCACCATGTCCGGACGCAATCGACCACTTTCGTTTGTCGTGCTTTCCTGTTCGAAGAAATCGCAGTGATTGAGCATGCCCGCCATCTCAACGACGCGGCGCAATTGGATCTCGCCCCATCGCCCCCGAACGATAGGCGCACGCAGCGCCTGCACCAGATTCGTGGTTTCCGTCCTCAGCTGGGTTTGCGCCGCAAGCAGGGATTTGACCTGTTCGGTGAGACCGGAATAAGCGCCCTCTCGAGTCTTTTCGAGTTCGCCGACTTTTGCCTCGAATTTCTCTAGACTGGTTTTAACCGGCGCAACAAGCTCGACGATGGCCTGCTGGCGCTTCTCAAGGTCTGCCTTGGCGCCGGTCTGTTGAACTTCAAGCGCCTGCTTGGCAAGGTCAAGGAACGCCTGGTTGTTGCTCTTAAGCGCCTGCGCCGCCACTGCGTCGAACGCATCAATAAGCGATTGGCGCGCCTCATTGAGCAGCTTGAGTTGTTTTTCCGATTCGCGACGCTCGGATTCGAGCGTGGCTCCAAGCGCGGCTGATTGTGCCTCAGCAGCAGAACGTCTCTCAACTTCGGATTTAAGTTCCTTTGACGACCGAGCACCAGAGATCAACCAGCCCGTGACCCCACCGGCAATCAACGCAAGAACGACGAGTAGGGCCTCAACCATGAGCCATTGTACTTACCTATGTCGTCCAAAAACCTGGGTTCCCGCTTTCGCGGGAACGACGTCACATCGAGTCCCTCGGGACGACTACGCGCCGCGCCGGCGCGGGACTTTCAGGAGCTTCGCCTGCTCCGCGATTTCGCGGACAAGACGCGCCTTCTGGATCGCGATCGAGGCATGCGTGGCGATAGTCCTCAAGAGCTCCACGACCTCGGAGTCGAACGGTCCCGGCGCCCTGCGGCTCACCGAGAGCGCGCCGATGACGCGATCCTCGCGGAGCAACGGCACCGTCAGCACCGCGCGAAAGCCGGCCTCGATCATGCGCTCCTTGTGGCTGCTTTGATAGATGTCGAAGAGGATGTCGGGCACCTGCGCCGCTTCCAGCGTCACCGCGGTGCCGCCGACCGTTCCGTCGCCCTTGCGGATCGGCACCCGGCGCAGCGCCTCCAGCAGTCCCGGCGCGAGCTGGTGCGCGGCCAGCAGCCGGAATTCCTCGGCGCGCTCGTCGTATTCGTAGATCGCGCCGCCGTCCAGGCCCGTCAGGCGCACCGCACTCCGCACGATCGTCTGCAAAACATTTTCCAGGTCGAGCGTCGAACTCACGGCGCGCCCAACCTCGCTCAACACCTTCAGCTGGTGCACGGACTTGGTGAGCGCATCGGTGCGGCTCTGCAGCACCTTGAAGAGCCAGACGTTTTCGATCGCGATCACCGCCTGGTCGGCAAAGGTCTCCAGCAACGCGATGTGATGATCGCGGAACGGCCCCTTTTCCTGCCGCGACACGCTGATCGAGCCGATGCCGACGCCGCGGTGGAGCATCGGCACCGCGAGCATGCTCCGGTAGCCGCGCG
>Ga0315910_10000911_pt1 | contig 27953 bp, 19 predicted proteins | sample EdamamesoilMG_FD_204470 | JGI IMG/M metagenome (GOLD analysis project Ga0315910, IMG submission 204470) | Garden soil microbial communities collected in Santa Monica, California, United States - Edamame soil | ecosystem: Environmental > Terrestrial > Soil > Garden | place: USA: California... | reverse complement strand
GAATATCGCATCCAGGCTGAGACTGGTTGAGGCAACTGGGCAGTGAGGTTCCCCAAGCCCGGTTCCTCGGTGTCGCTCGCGTTTGAGGAAGTAACCCTGCGCATAGCGATTGCAGATATACTGCCCTTGCGCGAGGTGCCGGCCAACGTTCGCAAATCCGTGAAATATGGACAGATCGCCGCCTCAATCGGAGAAGTCGGAATTATCGAGCCACCCGTAGTGGCACGGGATCGAAAAGACCGAAGCCGGTATCATCTGCTGGATGGTCACCTGCGCCTCGAAATTCTGCGCGAACGGGGCGACACCGAAGTGGTCTGCCTGATCGCAACCGAGGACGAAGCCTTCACCTACAATCGGCGCGTCAGTCGCATTGCAATCATTCAGGAGCACAAGATGATCCTGAATGCTGTGAACAAGGGTGTATCGGAAGAACGTCTCGCACGGGCGCTCAACGTCGACATCGCCAGCATCCGCAAGAAACGCAACTTGCTGGTCGGCATATGTCCCGAAGCTGCCGATCTGCTGCGTGATAAGCATGTTCCATTGAACGCCTTCACCGAACTTCGACGTTTGAAGCCCATGCGGCAAATCGTCGCTGCCGAAATGATGGTGGCGATGAACCGCTACTCGACGTCGTACGCCAAATCGATCGTCGCCGGCACGCCCGATGACCAGTTGCTAGAAGGAGCGCGGAAAGCAGTCCGCGGCCTTACCGATGCCCAAATCGCATTGATGGAGCGCGAGTCCGCCGAGCTCGATCGCGAATTCAAACTCATCGAACAATCGTATGGCGCGGATCATCTCGATCTCGTGCTGGCGACTGGATACGTGACGCGTTTACTGGGCAACGCGCGGGTGGTGCGGCATCTTGCCCAACACCATTCCGATCTCCTCAACGAATTCCAGAAGATAGCAGACCTTCAGCAGGCGGCATGACGGGGACCCGGACCCGATAAGCGCGGGGACCGCAGGAGACGCCGCACAGTGGGGCGGATCGAGTGCGGCGGTGGGAATGGCGGCGAACCCGCACGGAGCCCACCCGAAGTCCATCGGACTTCGTTGAAGTGCGCCGGCCATCAAACTGGCCGGCGCACATTCACACATATCATCAATCCCCGCACGCCGACGTTGATACACCCCGCATTTTCGGTCGAAATCGTTCAAGTCCAAAAGACATCGACGTATATTATCGCATAATGAAGAATATACAAATGAAGTTCAGAAGAACGTCGTATTCGACGTATATATAGAACGCAAATTACGAGTATAACGGGGAAAATATACCTTCTATAGTTGACGGGTGAATGTGATTGCGATTACAAACGTCCTTGCCGGGCTCATCTGATGTGGAGGTTGTAATGCAACACCCGCCTGAACCTGAATTTCGGCAGCTGGAGTATCTTCCGCTCGGCGACCTGATCGATTCTCCAAACAACGCCCGGACACATCCCGAAGAACAGATCGCTGCCCTTGCGCGCGCGATGGATGCGTTCAGCTACACGATCCCGATCGTGATCGATGAGAACAACATGATCCTTGGCGGCCATGCTCGTAAGCGTGCGGCTGCGCGCCGAGGGATGGCGACCATCCCGTGCATCCGCCTTAGCCACATGAGCGCAACCGAGAAGCGGGCGTACATGCTCGCCGAGAACCAGCTTGCCACGCAGGCCGGTTGGGATTTGGAGGTTTTGGCCACGGAGCAAAAGGCGCTGCTTGAGGCCAATTTTGATCTGACGATCGCCGGCTTTGACATGGGCCAGGTTGATCTGACGATCGGCCAGAGCGATGCCGCTGATCCACAGTCTTCGGCAGATGCAGATGATGAAGTGCCGGACTCTGCCTCGGCTTCAGTCGTCACTCAGCCAGGTGACCTTTGGATTCTTGGACGCCATCGGTTGCTCTGCGGTAACGCTCGAGAGCCAAGCGATGTCGAGCTCCTGATGGATGGAGCCAAGGCAGACATGCTGTTCACTGATCCCCCTTTCAACGTTCCCATTCACGGCCATGTGTCGGGGTTGGGCAAATTGCGTCACCGCGAGTTTGTTGAAGGCGTGGGGGAGATGTCGCCGGCACAGTTCACCGAGTTTCTCGAACGCACATTATCGCTCGCCGCTGGTGCCTGCCGCAGCGGCGCCGTCGCATTTACCTGCATGGACTGGCGGCACATGGGTGAGTTGCTGCACGCAGGCTCAGCTGCATTCACCGAACTCAAGAACCTCTGCGTTTGGAACAAGACCAACGCTGGTATGGGTACGTTCTATCGCAGCCAGCACGAGCTTGTTTTCGTATGGAAGATCGGCAGCGACCCGCACCTCAATACCTTTGGGCTGGGCGACAAGGGGCGCTATCGGACGAATGTATGGACATACGCCGGAGCTAACACGTTCCGCGCAGGGCGGATGGAAGATCTCTCGCTTCATCCCACGGTGAAGCCCGTCGCTATGGTCGCTGATGCGATCAAGGATGTAACCCACCGCGGCCATATCGTGCTGGACGTGTTTGCGGGCTCGGGCACCACGCTTGTCGCTGCCGAGCGTGTCGGACGGCAGGCTCGACTGCTTGAGATAGACCCTGCGTATTGCGATATCGCCATCCGCCGATGGGAGAAGCAAACGGGCAAGTCTGCGACCCTGCTGCGAACGGGCCACACATTCTCGCATACCCGTTCGTTGCGCACGGGTTGGACTACGAAGTTGACCGAGGAGGCCGTTGTATGAGCTGGGGCAGCAAGAGCGCTAATTCTGGGCAGTTTCCCAAGGGCCGGTCGGGTAACCCTCGCGGCCGGCCGCGGAAAGCCGAGCGGGCGTACACACCCAGTCAGGAGCGACGAGACATTCTTGGTCTGATGGAGGAGACCATGGATATCACGCTTGGCGGGAAAAAACGCAAACTACCGATCATCTTGGGCATCTATTATCGCGCCTTTCAGAAGGCGCTGGACGGGAACGAGAAGATGATCCTGGCCGTCATTAGTCTCAGGCGCGATCTGTTGAACGAGCACAGGCTCGCCAATCCTGACTTGGTAGAAACACTGGAGATCTTCGAGGGCAAGATAGCCAGCACCGTGCAAGGTAAGCCGTCGCCAGAGTATCTGGACCTACTCAACGCTGCCAGGAAGAGATCGCGCGGGACATAGTCTACCGCGCATTATCATCAGACACTTCAGAGAGCTCCTAGAGTTAAGCTACTCCAGTCCGGAAATTGACCGCGGCGCAACAGCTCACGAAGAACCCGGACGACCAAGCCATCAAATGACGGGATAGCCTGCTCTAACTTCTCGTCGGCGCTGCTTAGCGCCCAGTTTCGGTTGTTCCGCGGGGCCAAAGGTCGCCGTTCCGGACCGATGACATATGTGCAGTTTTGTAATGCCTGCTTGGTCGTTTGCTCAGGCTTTGCTCAACAGACGCTCGAAGTGCTCAGTGTGCCTCGCCTATTGCTTTAGCATCCCAGTGCGGCTTGAACCTGAAGCATGGAGATTCTCGATAACATTACATCGCTGTTCGGAGATGACCTGAAAGGCGAACTCAGCGGCAAGAGCCAAACGGATATCTCGGCCGCTTCGTTCTCGATACATGCGTTTGCGGCGCTCGAGGACAGCCTCCGGCAGCTTGAGCAATTTCGCTTCATCTTCACCGGGCCCTCCTTCGTTACCGATCCTGGAGTCAGTCGATCACCGCACCGTGAATTCATCATTCCGCCGGTCATGAATCGCCGGGATCTTGCAGGAACTCCGTTCGAAATTCGCCTCAGGAATAAGATGACCAGTCGCGCGCTTGCGCGAGAATGTGCGGAATGGATCAGGGCCAAGGCTCAGTTCAAGGCCAACCCAGGTGCACCGATTCCGGCTTACCTTTGCTGTACGGGCAGTTCATCGGGTGCCCTGTACACCGGCCTGCACGGCTTCACCGCCGCGGACTTGGGCTACCAGCCCGGAAATCTGACCATGATCAACAAAGTGGCGGATGACCCGGCGGTTGCTCGCTATCGGCAACTCTTCGATCAACTGTGGCAGGAACCCGGGCGGCTTCACGATGTCACAGAGGCGCTCTGTCGCCAGCTCGAGCAGGTTTACGCGGAAAATTCGCCAGCCAAGATTTACCACCTGATGCTGTCGGTGATCTTTCGGGCTTTCCTCGAAGACATCAACGAAGATCTGCTGCCCAACGACAGGACCGGATTTCGCGAAACCAAGGTCTGGAACACCCTCTACAAATTCCAGCAAGACGCGGTGTTGGGCCTGATCAACAAGCTCGAAACCTACAACGGCTGCATACTCGCGGACAGTGTCGGCCTGGGGAAAACCTTCACCGCACTGGCTGTGATCAAATATTATGAACTCCGCAACAAGTCCGTTCTGGTCCTATGTCCCAAGAAGCTAACTGACAACTGGCTGACCTATAACAAGAACCTGACGACCAATATTCTGGCGGAGGATCGTCTGAACTACGATGTGCTCGCACACACCGACCTACTGCGCGACAGTGGTTATTCGATGGGCATGCCGCTCGAACAGGTGAACTGGGGCAACTACGATCTGGTTGTCATCGACGAATCCCACAATTTCCGGAACGACGAGGCGACGATCGCTCAAGGGGACAGCGAAACTCGTTATCGTGCCCTTCTCAACAATGTCATCCGGGCGGGCGTGCAAACCAAAGTTCTGATGCTTTCGGCCACGCCGGTGAACAACCGGTTCGCCGATCTCAGAAACCAGCTCGCGCTGGCTTATGAGGGCGACAGCAAGAAGCTCGCTGCCAAACTGAACAGCGGCCAGACGATCGAAGAGATATTTCGCCAGGCTCAACGGGCGTTCAACGAATGGGAGGAACTTCCCCTTGAAGAACGCACGCCTCAGGCGATCCTCGACCGCCTGGATTTCGCATTCTTCGATCTTCTAGATAGCGTAACGATCGCCCGGTCCAGGCGCCACATCACCACCTACTACGACACGGAAGAGATTGGCGGCTTCCCCGAGCGACTGAAGCCGCTGTCGTTCCACCCCGCGCTGACCCAGCGAGACGATGTCCCCAGCTTCACGGACATCTACAACCAGCTGAGCAAGCTGATCCTGGCCGTCTATGCGCCGCTCACTTATGTCCAGCCGAGCCGCAGGGACAATTATTCCCAATACGACACCACCACCGAGACGAACGTCCTGCGCCAGACCGACCGCGAGAACTCCATCAAGGCGCTGATGAAGGTCAATTTGCTCAAACGGCTCGAAAGTTCGGTGGAAGCGTTCCGCCTGACGCTGGGCCGGCTTTCGGCGAGCCACCATGAGACACTGCGGGCCATCGACACATTCGAGCGCGGTGGGGGTGATAGCTTCGTATACGAAGTGTCGGGCAACGAGGATGAGGACGAAGTAGCCATTCCGGGCGAACTCTCCCGTGGACAGGTGCGCGTCTCGCTCGGGGATATGGACCTGGTCAGTTACAAGCGCGACCTCGCCGCCGACGCCGCCCTGATCGACGGACTGCTTGACGAAATGCACCGTGTCACGCCCGAGGATGACGAGAAACTCCAGCATCTCATCGCCTTCATCAAAGCCAAGCTCGAAGAACCCATCAATGAAGGCAACGGAAAACTGCTGATCTTCACCGCTTTCGCCGATACCGCGGAATACCTCTATCGCGAGATCGCTCCTCTGATCGCCAAGACGAGCGGCCGGCATTCGGCTTTGGTAACCGGTAGTGGCGGACCAAAAACCACGCTTGGTCAAGGCCTGGACTTCAGTGCCGTGCTCACTCTGTTTTCGCCCTTGTCAAAAAAGAAGGCTCAGATTGCACGGCTGAAGGACGAAGCGCGAGAGATCGACATACTGATAGCGACCGATTGCATCTCGGAGGGCCAAAACCTCCAGGACTGCGATATGGTGGTGAACTACGATATCCACTGGAATCCGGTTCGGATCATCCAGCGTTTCGGCCGTGTCGATCGCATCGGCAGCAAGAACGAACGCATCCAGCTGGTCAGCTACTGGCCGGACATTGAGCTCGATGATTATATCAACCTCAAGGACCGTGTCGAAGGCCGCATGGTCATCGCCGACCTTACGGCTACCGGTGATGACAACCCTCTCACTGCCCGCGAAAACGATATGGAATACCGCCGCGAGCAGCTCCGCCGCTTGCAGGATGAGGTCGTGGATCTCGACGATCTGCGTCAGGGCGTGGGGATCACCGACCTTGGGCTCAACGACTTCCGGATGGATCTTGTCAGCTGGGTGCGCGAAAGTGGCAGTCTCGACGATGTGCCCCTGGGCATGCATGCGATCGTTCCCGCAAACGAAAAGCTGCCGGCAGGAGTCATTTTCTGCCTGCGCAATCTCGACGCGGCCCAGGAGTTGCAACAGCACAACCGGCTGCACCCGTTCTATCTGGTCTACGTGCGCGAAGATGGCACGGCCCTTGTCAGGCATACCGATCCGAAACACGCACTGGACTTGCTGCGTTCCGCGGCAACGGGCCGCACCGAACCGGACCCGGCACTTTACCAGCCATTCAATCGTGAAACCGAAGACGGCAGGCGGATGGAGAAATATTCCGAACTTCTCAACGACGCGATCCGCTCGATGATCGAGGAAAAGGAAGGCCGTGACATCGACAGCCTGTTCGTCTCAGGCCCGACGACGGCGCTTGTGGGTGAGATTGCCGGGCTCGACGATTTCGAGCTGATTGCTTTCATCGTGGTGCGCGGCCAAGGGGCGTGACCAGACTTTTCGCCTGGCCGGATTTCGCCAAAGTCGACAGCCGAATCTCGCGCGACCGGCTTTTCAAAGCGGCGGGTGGCTCGAAGACCATCCGGGCGCTTTACGAAGCGCAGATCCAACGGATCGATTGGGCCTACAAACTGTTCAAGCGCAGCACCAACCTGCCCGCTGCAGGAGGGGTGGACGAGATCGAAGTCTTTCGGATTCAGCTGCGCGCGCAGGAGCTGGACGATCGCGTTCTCGCCCATATCGACAAGGCGATACCGCATCAGACGATCTTCGAATTGATCCGCACCGCCCCCGATGGCGATGAGGTGCAGACGGTCGCCGCCTACAAGCGGCGCAGCGATGCCGCCCACGGCCAGCAGGTAACGCACGAGCATTGGCGGAGCGGATGGTTGCCGGCCGAGCACCCTCGCCAGCCGCTGCCACAGGCCGTCAGTCTTGAAGGCTTGTATGCGGGCCTGTTGCGCGCGCTCTGGCCTCACCCGCCGCGTGCTGAAGAATTGCTGCGGGCGCAGGCAGAACGCTTGTCCTCGATTGCCGCTCAGGGCAAAGCTGTCGAGCGTCTGCGGCTGAAGCTGCGCCGCGAGGGGAATTTTGCCCGCAAGACCGAGATTAACCGTGAATTGCGCGCCGCAGAGACCATGCTGAAAGAACTGACGAAGGCACAATGACGATCGAGAAACTGGACGCCAACACGCCCGACCTTACCCGCCAGAATATCGAACGGCTGCTCGAGCTGTACCCTGAATGTCGGACCGAAGGATCGCGCGGAGATGCGCCCATGGTCGACTTCGATCTCCTGCGTCAGGCCCTGTCCGAGTACATTGTCGAAGGCCCCGCCGAGCGCTACCGGCTCGACTGGCCGGGCAAGCGGCAGGCGCTGTTCACCGCCAACACGCCGATCGACAAGGCCCTGCGCCCAATGCGCGAGGAGAGCGTAAATTTTGACACCACCCGCAACCTGTTCATTGAGGGTGACAATCTCGACGCCCTGAAGCTGCTGCAGGAGACCTATCTCGGCAAAGTGAAGCTGATATATATCGATCCGCCCTATAATACGGGTAGTGATTTTATTTATTAGGATAATTTTACAAAAAGCCGCGAAGGCTACGAGGAGGATAGCGGCCAACGGGACGAAACCGGAGGCAGGCTAGTGGCAAATCCGGAAAGCAACGGTCGTTTCCATTCTGACTGGCTGAGCATGATTTCGCCGCGTGTCAAATTGGCAAGAAATCTCCTCAGAGACGACGGATATATCGTCGTTAGCATCGACGATGAGGAGTTTCACAACCTCCGCAACTTGATGAATGAAATCTTCGGTGAAGATAATTTCGTCGCGACGCTCTGCTGGGATAAGAACAGGAAGAATGACGCGAAGCTCTTTTCCGTCGGCCACGAATATATGATCGTATTTGCTAAGAGCCTGCAAACGCTTCGCGATTTAGATACCAAGCTTCGCGAGCCGCGAGAAGGCATCGAAGAAGCTCGCGAACTATACAACGACCTCAGTGCGAAATTTGGCAGCGACCTATTGGCAATCGAGGGTGAGTGGCGGAATTTCTACAATCGAATTTCGAAGTCTGATCCGAGAAAGAAAATTGGCAGATATTCGAAAATTGGACCCGACGGCCCATACAGAGATGACGGGGATATCTCGTGGCCGGGCGGCGGTGGTCCGAAGTACGAAATCCTACATCCGGAAACGCAAAAGCCTTGCAAGGTTCCGAAGGGTGGTTGGTGCTATGGGAGCGCGACGCGCTTCTGGGAAGAGTACGACAAAGGTCGGATAGCTTTCGGACCGGATGAGACGACGCTGCCCCGTCAAACACGATCGCTCTTCTCTGGCGAAGGTATCGTGATGCCATCAGTTTTCTATAGCTACGCACAAACAGCGACAGTCGAGTTTGTTGAACTGATGGGGGCGAGAGTTTTCGACAATCCAAAGAACTGGAAGGATTTGAAGAGGCTGGTTCGGTACCTGACTGGCCCTTCCGATACTGTGTTAGACTTCTTCGCAGGTGCAAGTGGTACTGCTCACGCGGTCATCGCTCAAAATGCTGTCGACAAGGGGAAGCGTCGGTTCATTGAGGTTCAACTCCCCGAGGAAATCGAGGAAGACACTGCCGCTCACAAAGCTGGCTACAGGACAATCGCTGACTTGAGTCGTGATCGGATCAAGAGGGCTGCGGATTCCCTTAAAGAAGTATCTGAAGAGGATGATTCAGACCTGGACGCTGGTTTCAGATCCTTCCGCATCGCCAGCAGCAATTTCTCCGACACGCGGGTGACGACGAAGGAGGCGACGCAGGAAGCGCTCGCTGGGATGGTCAGCCATATCAAGGAGGACCGCAGCGAAGAGGATCTGCTGTTCGGCGCGCTGCTGCGCTGGGGCGTCGACATCACATCGCCGATCGAACAGCACGAGTTGGCGGGGCGCAAGGTATGGCTGGTCGATCCACCAGCGGATGGCGATACCAGCGCTGCGCTGATTGCTTGCTTCGCGCGGCCGCAGAACGGCAAGGGCGGCATCGACACAGCGCTGGCCGACGCTATGGCTGAGCTTGCTCCCTTGCGCGTGCTCTTCCGTGACGATGGCTTTGCCGACGATGCGACCAAGGAAAACGTCCACAGCCGCTTCCAGCAGCGCGCACCGGACACGCAAGTGCGGGTGCTCTGAGCGCTCATGACAAGGCAGATCTTCAAGCCACTGGACTACCAGGCCAAGGCCGTCCAGGCCGTGATCGATTGTTTCGCCGGGCAACCCCGGATCGAGGGCATCAGTTATCAGATGGACCCTGGCAAAGGGGGGCGGGTGCAAGCCGGGTTCTTCGAGGAAGGGCTTCGCAACGCCCCACTCCAGCTTTCCGATGCAGATTTGCTCGCCAATATCCGCCGCACTCAGATGGCGCAGCATTTGCCACCTTCCGAAACGTTGGTTCGCAGCAAGGCCGCGCCGGTCAATCTTGACGTCGAGATGGAGACCGGCACCGGCAAGACCTATGTCTATATCGACACGATGTACCGGTTGTATCGCGAATATGGCTGGTCGAAATTCATCATCGTCGTCCCATCGATCGCGATCCGCGAAGGTGTGCTGAACAGCTTCGGCGACACGCTGGAATGGTTCCAGGCGCTCTATGGCCATAAGATCCGCTATTTCGTTTACAATAGCAGCCAGCTCAACAAGCTCACCTCCTTTTCCGAGGATGGCGGGTTGCAATGCATGATCATCAATACGCAGGCCTTCACCACCGATGTCCGCTCGGCCGAGACCGGACGCGGCGGCGGGCGAATTATCTTCGACACGCCCGACAGCTTTCAAAGCCGCCGCCCGATCGATGTGATCGCCGGCAATCGCCCGATCCTGATCCTCGACGAACCGCAGCGGATGGAAGGCGCGAAAACGCAGGCTGCGATGGAGCATTTCAACGCGCCGATCGCGCTGCGCTTTTCCGCCACGCACAAAACCCGGCACAATCTGGTCCACCGGCTCGACGCGCTCGACGCTTACAACCGCAAGCTGGTGAAAAAGATCCATGTGCGCGGCGTGACGACCAAGGGCCTTCCGGGCCTCGACGGCTATCTCTACCTCTCCGGCTTCCGCACCTTCACCGACGGCCGCAAGCCGGAGGCCCGGGTGATGATCGAGCATGGCCTCAAAGCCGGGCAGGTGAAGCGCAAGCCCGTCTGGCTGCGCGATGGCGACAGACTGGAAGAGAAATCCGATGGCCTCTCTGAATATGCCGGCTTCGTCGTGTCGAACATCGATGCGGTCCAGCGCACGGTCGAATTTACCAACGGCCAGGTGCTCGAGGAAGGCAAGGTCACCGGAGATACAAGTGAGAGCGCTGTACGGCGGGTGCAGATCCGCGAAACCATCCGTGCTCACTTCGAGCGCGAGCGGCTGCTCCATGCACGGGGAATCAAGGTTCTCTCGCTTTTTTTCATCGATGAGGTGGCCAAGTATCGCGTTTACGAGGAAAACGAGAAGCAGAACGGTCTCTACGCCGAAATGTTCGAGGAGGAATACCAGCGCGCTCTTGATGAGCTGAAGGAACTCGATGCGACCGACGAAGCCTGGCTCAACTATGTGAAGCGCGACCATGTGAGCGCAGTGCATGACGGCTATTTCTCGATCGACAAGAATGGCCGCATGGTCGATCCGAATGTCAACGCGACCGGCGAAGAACGGGGAGAGGCGAAGGATGTCTCGTCCTACGACTTGATTCTCAGGAAGAAGGCGCGGCTGCTCTCACTGGACGAGCCGGTACGCTTCATCTTCTCTCATTCGGCGCTGCGCGAGGGGTGGGACAACCCCAATGTATTTACGATCTGCACGCTGAAGCAATCCGATCACGAAATCGGCAAGCGCCAGGAAGTGGGGCGCGGGCTGCGCATCAGTGTGGACGCCAACGGACATCGGACCGACGACAAGAGCATCGTTCACCAGATCAACGTGCTCACCGTCGTCGCATCGGAAAGCTACGAGGATTTCGCAAGGGCGCTTCAGGACGAAATGGCCGAGGCTCTCAAAGGTCGGCCGCGGGAGGCGAGCGTTGCCTTCTTCACCGGAAAAACCATCGAGACCGGCGCCGGGCCGAAGGAAATCGATGAGAACGACGCCCGGCTGCTTCACTTCTGGCTGGTACAGAACGGCTACATTGACCACCTCGACCATATCCAGCCCGCCTGGCACGAAGCGCATGCAGCAGGAAGCCTCGCTACCCTGCCCGATGAGCTGAGCCCGGAGGCCGAGCAATACATCGCGATCGTCAACACGGTGTTCGACGAAACCGCCCTGCGCGATCTGGTTGGGAACGGCCGCAAAATGGTTATGCCCGAGGTGCGGCGGAAAAATCTGGAGAAGCAGGCCTTCCAGGAGTTGTGGAATCGCATCAACAAAAAGGCGGTCTATTTCACCGATTTCGATACCGACAAGCTTGTCCGAAGCGCTGTGGCCCGGCTCGATAACGACCTCACGGTCGAGCGGCAGAAGATTGTCGTCACGGGAGCGGAAATGACGACCGGCATCGGCGTCGAAGACGTCCGCAGCCACTCCGCATTCCGCGAGGAGCGGTCGCGCTACGAATACCAGGACGAGGCCGTCCAAAGCGACGTCCGGTTCGACATCGTGGGGCAGCTTGCCGCGCTTACACGGCTGACGAGAGCGACGGCCGGCCGAATTCTGACAGGCATCAGCCCAAAGACCTTCGCAATGTTCGGCCAAAACCCGGAGATGTTCTTGCGGCGTGCGGCCGACTATATTCGCCGTGAAAAGGTGGCGCTGGCGATCGAATCCTTGCGCTACGAAAAGACCGGGCAAACCTACGACGTCTCGATCTTCGAGACCGATCGATACGAAATCCCCCTCGCGGAAGCGCTGGAAACGTCGAACCACGTCTACAACTATGTCGCGGTCGATTCGAAGAATGAGCGCAATTTCGCCCAGCAGCTCGAGGCGGCCGAAGAGGTGATCGTTTACGCCAAACTACCCCGCGGCTTCACGATCCCGACCCCCGGTGGAAGTTACAATCCCGACTGGGCGATCGCTCTCGAAGGTAACGGCCACCGACAAATTTATTTCGTGGCTGAGACCAAGGGGGATATTCTGAGGGAGCAACTTCGCTTGGCGGAACTGCAAAGCATCGACAGTGCGGCACGCTATTTCAGAGATGTTGCGCCAGACGTGACCTTCCGCAAAATCGACGACTTTTCTGAGTTGATGGAAGCGATCTCGTAAGCGGATTCGAAATGGTAGTACTGTGAGAATGTCACGAGCCCTTATTTGAACTGCCGGGTTTCGCCCCCCGTCTATTGTGGCCCGTCCGGGATAACTTCACTGGGATCAGAGACGACCAATGATGACGGCTTAAGTGCTTGGAGTTGCCCCCAATCCTGAGCCGACATTCCAGCCTATGACCTTCGTTCTCAAAGTGAGAAAATCAGGGCTCGTCACTAGCTCGTACTCAACCTGGCCTCTTAGGTCCCCGATCTCACCCACGTCATTCAGATATTCTATAGCGTCTCCGGCCAAATATAGAGTGTTTCTTGAGAGGTCGAAGTCGGATCGCTCCGTGCTTTTCAAGCTCTCACGTAGTCTCGCAAGATGTAGCCAAAAACGCTCCCCGACCACCTCTGTAGATCGCTCAAATCGCCACACCTCCGAGCCTGCAAACGAACAAGGAATAATAAGCATCCTCACACGAACCCGAGTGTGTCGTTGCGTTTCTCGATAGATAGTCCTGACCACCGCCTTGACCCATTTCGCGGCTCGGTCCTTCGATCTCCGTATGAACAAGTGCTTTTCGTCATTGCGAGATTCGACGGTCCCATTCCACGCGAAAACCTCGTCGCCTTGTTCTTCCGCAGTTTCAGTCAGACGATCGAGCGCAAGCATCAAACCGCGCTTAAAGCTCGCTACATCGGCCTCGTGTTTTTCCAGTTCATCTCCGCGCAATCCAAAACGCTCTCCCGTGGATCCAATTATGTCATACCAGACGAGATAATCGTACTTTCGGATGCTCTCTTCTCTCCTGACCATGCTATTTAGAGAATTCAAATACTCTTTATCGGTGATTACATCGATCGCAATCTCTTGGAATTTGTCCCTGACAAATTCAAACACCCTTTCTGGGATGAAATCCTGCAGATCGCCGATACGCTCAATACTTGATAGCCTCGCCAACAATCTCTTGACGTAATCGTCGTACTCGGTGCGATCTTGCAGTTCCTCCAGAAAGCCTCGCAATCTCGAGAGGAAACCAGCCGTTGCCCTCTTTGGTCGACCTTTCGCCATTTGGCTGGCGACAATCATCGTCAATTCCAAAAGAAACATTCCGAGGCCGAAGCCAAATATGGTCGCCATCGCTTGGCTTACTGGGCGCAGGATCGTGAGCTCATCATGTGGCGTGTCTTTATCGAAAAGAGGAGACCACATGGCCAACCATTCGTCCGCGGCAAAGGCATTATCTCGCCTAAGAAATTCACAACACTCGTTGACAATCGCTAGCGGCTCTTTGTTCAGATACCCCAAGTACTTCATGCGAGCGGAGAATAACGCTTCGAACGCCGCCGACCGCCGCAGCTCCGCTAAAGCTCTGACGATCGCTTCTGAGTCATCCCAGTTGATCGAGTTAGTGAGAGGCAGCAGGCCATCTCGGAGCCAATCGTGGATCACCTGCAATTCCGCCTCGATCGCGCAACTAAGATCCCGGACAGAAACGCAGGTGGCTAAGAGCGTTTGCTTTTTGGCATTATTTTCCAGTGGGCCGCCCGATCTGTCTGCAAGGCCGAAAAGACGACCGAACTTTTTCGCCTCGTGCAAAGTCCAAGGACGCTCAAAGTTCGCCCCAATCTCCTTTCCCGGAATGAATTGTCCAGTCTCGCTAGCCGAAAGCACGCCGCGTCGAAGGCAGTATTCTGACAGCCAAGTCCCCTTGTCGCCCGCGATAATGCTATCAGTCCGGCTCGGCCGGAATACGATGGCGCCCTTCAAATAGTAGCCGATCCGAGCGAGCCCGTCGGTTCCAGTCGGGCCCCACGTTGCGCTCAGCCAGTCCCTAGCCAGTCCGACCCTCGTCCAAGACACCAAGAGCTTTTCCATAGTTAGGCGAGGAATGGTCTCGCGTTCAGTCGCCTCAAGGTAGCCCACCGCCAGCTCCCTGACTAACGCCAGCTCCTGGTTGGTGATCTTTACGTCCTCCCCATGTCGATATGCGCGAAAAACGACCCCTTGCGACTGACAGAAGATCGGTACGGCAATGCCCAAATCGTGCCATATGTCTAAGAGCAAACTCATGACGTTCGAGATCTGTTCGCGGGGTTTCAAATCATATATGCCAGAGAGGTACTCGACGATTTTTGACCAAGGAATGCCGACCTCAAGCCGATTGCGGTTCTTTGCCTCGGTAAAATCCTCCTCAATCAATCTCGCGCCATACTTCTTGGCTTCTTCCCTTGCAGGAATCTCGTGTTTGTCGAAAAAGTCGACAAAGATCTCGCTGAAGTCCGTTAGAATGTTGGTCGGACCAGGTGACGCTGACCGTTCCTTCTTCAACGAGGCAAGCGATGTAGCCGAGGAATCAATTACGTCATCGGTAACTTCCATAATCGCTATAGGCGTCTGCGCGGGCGCGACGCCTTTCAGATCGCGTAAATATCGAAATTCTCCAAATATCACCTCGTGTGCGTGCCTATGAAGCAGGTTGATTTTGTCTTCGAGCCAAGGGCCTATGTGTCGCTTTGCTTCGTTGACGTCGAACTGAGCTATCCCGCCTTTGACTTCGTCGTGGCTGAAAAAGCTACTAAAGAAGCGCTCTCCCAGCGCCACACTTAAGACATACTGAATAAATCTAGCTCTACCAATTGAATCTATGAAAGAATTCTCAAAATCGCAATTTGCGTCTATATTTTTGAAGCACTGCACAATCGCGTTGAACACAAGATCAATGGATGGCGAGCTAAGCGGCTTAATGGTGACGATTGGCACAACGGTGATAGTCGCTGCAGAAAGGCTCTTTCGATCGTCTGCGACTCTGGCGAAGGTGCGAACCTTAAATATGTCGATGATCTGACTCAGCTCACGACCCAGAGCGGCCTCAAGCTCATCGAATATCGTAGTATCTGGAAGAAACGTGTGAACACAGGCACCCCATCCGTCTTGGCGTGGTGTCGAAAGGTCGCAGGCATGCCATTCCATCGACCGGAGGAGCTTGTTAAACACCGCAAGTGGAGCTTCAATCGGCTTGGAAAATGGAAAATCGACTTGATAGGGGATCGCTAACCCCGAGAACACCTTCACCTCGGCAGCGCAGAACGTCATGGTTTGGCGGTCATCGAGGTGCAAAAGGGCAACGTCAGGCGTTAGAAGATTCGGGACCCACCAGTCTTTATTCACGCAAAAGACGTGGGTCGATATCTTGTCCGTAACTGATGATCTTATCTTCTTTTGAAGCTTGGCAAGTGATGTGCCAACGATCAGCGTATCGTCAATCAGAGCAATCTTCTTATCTTTGAGTTGGTCGCTACCGACTTCGAGGACGCGATCGCTAATGATCGGAACTTGCGTTTGCGGCAGACCGATCAACGAGAACATATCATAAAGGCGCAGGCTCTTCCGAGCTACGAACATCAAATAGTCCGCGTCGATCATGCTGATATGATCGGCGAACTTTACGAGTTGGCTCGCTATTTGAGGTTCGAATTCAGATAGAACTCGATTCCTTAGCTTTCCTCTCATTCTATCTCCGTCTTGCTCGGAATTCGCACACGACTGATCGATTAGCTCACGGCCTTTCGACCTGAGTTAGATCAACACTTATGCTAAGGCACACGCCTGTTCCAGCCCCTTGCGCGAAAGTCGCCTTGGAATTGGCCAAGCTAGGGTCCTTGTAGAACGAATTTACGCCTGGTCGTATGTTCTGGGCGGTTCGATTCCTCGCAGGGAGGTTGCATTGGTGTGGCTGTTCATTCGGCTAGCGCGTAATGTTCACCTGTAAATTGAACAAAGGGGGCGTTATCATTCTGGAGGCCGGATTGCGCCAATTGCAGTCAATCGCGCTCAAATTCCTGAACCCCGAAAGCGGCCACTCGGCCGGTGCGGCAACATCTCCGGTGTCATCCTGATTGTATAATATGCGGCGGAACTGGATTAGGTTAAGGATGGCATTGGAGGGGCAGAAAATGGCGATCAGCGCCGCACTAAGAACAAAGCTGCTCGGCGCGATCGACACCGACACATTGGTCTTCCTCTGTGGCGCCGGCCTGTCCATGCCTTCGCCAAGCTATCTCCCGAGCGCAGCCCGCGTCGCGGAGATTTGCTACGACAAATGGGTCGCCAACGAAGCACTGGATGCCGGCCTCAAGTATGACGTCGACAAGCTAGCGGGCCATTTCCACGCCAGCAATGATTTCGAATCCATCTTCATTCCCTTGGTGCCCTGGAATGATCTGTCGGGCGCGCCCAACAAGGGCCACGCGGCCATCGCCGATCTGCTCGTGAGCCGAGCCGCGCATGCCGCGCTCTCCGCCAATTTCGACACGATGATCGAACGTTGGGCCGAACAGCGCAAGGTCGCGATGCAGGGGGCGCTCACGGGCCAGGAGGCAACCAGCTTCACTGCCGAGACCAGCCCGCTCCTCAAGTTTCACGGCTGCATGCAGCGCGGTCGGCGGGCGACGCTATGGACGGCGGCGCAATTGGTTGAGCCCGCCGTCCAGGAGCGGGTCGAGAGCTGTTCGCAATGGATGAACTTGCATCTGCCGGGCCGACATCTGGTGGTGGTAGGTTTCTGGACCGATTGGGGATATCTCAACGATGTGCTGGCGAACGCCTTCACCATCACCAACGCGCTGTCTGTGACCGTGATCGACCCGACGCCGAGCGCCGATCTTCAAGCCAAGGCTCTGCAATTGTGGGACAAATTGACGACTTTGAGCGCCGCGTTCGAGCATATTGAGGAGTCAGGCGACCACATCCTCGAGGAGCTGCGCGTCGAATACTCAAAAAGCTGGGCCAGGAAGTTTTATGCCTTCGGCCAGCCGCTTGCGACAGGGAGTGGAATTGTGCATGTGCCGTCCCCGGATGGCCTGACCTGCGACGAGCTCTACGATCTGCGACGGGATGTGGAGGGCGTGCCCTATACGCGGGCGGCGATGCAGAAGGCGCCTCAAGCGGACACCGCCCAAGCCGCCTTCGCCCATATCGAGCTTGGCAATGACGGCGCCGTGCAGGCCGGCGCGTGGCTGGAGCATGGCGGACGGACGGTGCGGATCGTCAACGGGGCTGGCCGCGGCCTCAGCGACATGAAGGAAGCCCACAAGGAGCCGCCCAACCTCGTCCAGCCTGACATCGTCCTGTGCGCCGGGGCGATCGATCTCGGCGTCCCAGCCAAGCTGATCGCAACCGGTAAGGGCGCGAGCATCGTCAGCCCGGCGCCGGGCGGCGGCGCAAAATGGCTGACCCGAGCCGACGCGCGCACGGAGCTGGGTCTGTGATCGACCTGCTCTCCACTTCGCAGATTCTGCTACGCGACGCCGGGTTCACCGTCCGCCTGAGCTCGGTGGGTCACCGGCCGGTGGTCTGCTTCGAGGACAATGCGCTGGTCGGATTCTGTAGTGCGTTCGAGCAAACGGACGAGCTGATCGAAGGGTGGAAGGCCTTCGAAGGCGAGATCCTGAACCGCTTCGCGGCCGACATTCGCGCTGCAGGCGAGAAGGCGTGGAATGTCTATTGTGTGTTCCTGTGCGGCGGCGCGGGTGATGGGACGCAAAAACGCGCGGTTAGCTGGATCGAGGAGGATCTCGAACGGACGCGCAAGGTCGCCGCCTGCGACATCGCAAGCCGCGAGGATCTGGTGCGGGTCCTGTTGCCAGTCCTACCGGTTCAATATCAGCCGGCGCTCCAGCATGAGGATTTGACGGCGCGCTTGCAAAAACGGATCGCCGACATCGCGCCCCAGGCGGCGCATACCATATTGGATCTGGAGATTCCGGTTTCGGAGGCGGTCCGCCTGCTCGGTGAACGGCCATGAGATTTTCTTATGTAGAGGTCTCGGGTTTCCGGGGATTCAAGGACGCAACACGCTTCGACTTCCCCGCGGGTTTCGTCGTGCTCACCGGCCGCAACGGCGCAGGCAAGAGCACGATTCTCGATGCGATTGACTTTGCCTTCACCGGTACGATCAACAAATATGCGGTTAAGGGCGCCAGGGGCGGCGGCCTCGACAGCCATATCTGGTGGGTCGGCGATGGCACGCCGGCGGCTCAATATGTCGAGGTCGGGCTGATCGCGCCGACGGGCCAGTCGTTCAAGATTTTCCGCAGCCGCGACCGGGGCCTACAGATCTCCTTGGACGAGGTGGCGAAGCAAATCTGCTCCGATCAAATGGCTCAGTGTCCGTGGCAGGAAACGCTCGTCCAGACCACGCTCATCCGCGACGAGACCTTGTCCGGCCTCAGCCTCGACCTTCCAGAGCAGGCGCGCTTCGAAGCCGTTCGCGCCGCGATCGGCGGCCTCACCGGGCCGGATCATTCCGAGCGGACGAGCGAGTTGGGCAAGGCCGCCGCCACGGCCAAGCGGACGCAGGACGCCAAGCTTGCCGAGGCGCAGGCCGAGCTTGGTCGGGCGCTTTCGGCGCTCACCGAAGCGCGCAGCATCTCCGAACGTCAGGCCGACGTGTCCGAAGCCGAAGCGATCATCCAGCGGCTGGCGCACGACCTCGTCGCGACGGGCGGAGATCGATCCGAAGCGCTCAGGCGCTCGGTCGCGGAACGCAAACAATCGATCCCTGTCTTGATGGATGCTATTGTCCAAGCAGAAGCGACAGTCGCGGAGGAACGTTTTTTCACCTCGGACGAGGGCCTCACTAATTCGCTCGCGCTTGCAGCGCAGGCAGAAGAGCTCCAGCATAGCCAGAGCCAAGCGCTGGCGGTCCTCGGCGACGCACAACGTGCGGCGAAAGTCGAACAGGAAGCCGATTCCTTCGCCGCCCATATGGTCGCCTTGCTCCAACATGGCGAAGAAATTGGGCTGGTCGAGGGGCATTGTCCGCTCTGCAACGCCGCTCGCGGCGATGCCGAATTTGCCGCCGCGATCGAGGCAGCCCGGGCGCGGCTCCAGGCCCGAGGCGAGGCGGCGGCCCGGACGGCCGACGCCTTGGCGAAGGCCCAATCGCTGGCGAACCAGGCCGAGCAGGAGCTTGCGGCGGCGAATCGGGCGCTCGAAGAGCTCGATGCCCGGCGGGCCCGCTCCTCCCAGGCGCTCGCTGCGGTTCGCGCCGTCTTCGAGCGTTATGATCTGCCCGCCGATCCGCTCGATACCGACCAGCTACGGAGCCTGGTACTGAAGCGGCAGGAGGAGACGGCACAGCTCGAACATGCGTTGTTCATCCTCGAGGCGTCCAGCGCGTACGACCGGGTCACGGCGCTGGAGACGCGGATCGCGCAGCTCCGCGAGAATGTGGAAGAGGAATCCCTGCGCGCCACCGCCGCCGACCGAGCCGTCGAAGCCGTGAAGCAGATCGACAAGGCCGCGAAGTCAGTGGCCAACCAGATTCTCACCGAGCAATTCGACACGGTGATGCCGCTCCTCAAAGAGCTGTACCAGCGCCTCCGCCCCCATACGGACTGGCGGGAAATCGAGACCGACTTTGGCGGGGAGGTGCGAGCGTCGCTCAATTTCACGGTGGGCGACGGCAGGAACCCGCAATTCCTCTTCAGCAGTGGGCAACGGCGGGCGGCGGGCCTTGCCTTCCTGCTCGCTATCCATCTTTCGCGGCCCTGGTGCCGGTTGCGTTCACTGCTGCTAGACGACCCGGTCCAACATATCGACGATTATCGCGCCCTGAATCTGGTCGAGGTGCTCTCCGCGATCCGGCGGATGGGGCGGCAAGTCATTATTGCCGTGGAGGATCCGGCTTTGGCCGACCTCTTGTGCCGACGGCTGCGGAGCACGCCGGAGGAGACCGGCCGCCGTTTCGACCTTTCTTTCGGGCCAAACGGATCGGCGATCATTGACAGCGCAGTAGATGTCCGGCCGCTGCCTCGGGAAGTACTTCGTCTCGCCGAAGCGTCTTAATCGCTCCCTCTCCAGAAGGGTTTGGGCGCGCCTCCAACGCAGCTAGTACGCGCTGCCAGTCCAACGTTTGGCTCTGATCAAATCTACCTTCAAAAGCATACTGTCCGCTATCGGCCAGCTGTTATCTTTCGAGTGATCAGCCCATCTTGGCGATCGCGATCTTCCGGTGCTCGATGCGGTGGCAGGTGGCGCAGAGCAGGGTGAGGTCCGAGAGCGCGGTCCCGAGACCGGGGGGAAGGTCAGCGAGCGGGACCTTGTGATGCACATCGAGCCCGGCATCGAAGAACGCCGGGCCGTGCTTTGCGGCAGGCTCGAATCCGCATTCTTCGCAGGCAAGCTTGCCCGTAGCGGCAAGGACTGCCGCCTTTTTTTCGCGCGCTAGGCCGGGCGCACGCTCGCGCCGGAGATGGGCGACCCGCTTGGGATGGCCTTCGGCCCAGCGGCGATCGTCATCCTCACTAGGCAAAAGTGGAGTGCCGGGCCCGGCGGCCTTGTCACCGGCGACGGGCTCTCCTTTGGGCACGATGACGTAACCGGCCGCCTGAAGCAGCTCGAACGAGGGCTGCGACCACCCGGCGCTGAAATGAGCTGGGAATGCCTCGATGCCGAGCGCCCGTTCAAGCGCCAAGCCGAAGACCTTCTTGGGCGGAAACCGCAGACCGCCGGGCGTGACCAGATCATAATCGCGCGAGTTCGCAAAGTTAGGCGCGTCCCCTCCTTGCGCGAGGGCGAGCACGGCGGCGTGGATGTCGGCAGGGGTGACCTGACGTTGATCGCTGTTGGTTAGCCGTTCGGGAGCTCCGACAACGCGACGAAGTTTTAGTTGCTGCACGAGTTTGCCGGGACCGAACTCAAACCTAAGTCGCTTAGTCGAATTCCCGACGTGGTTGCCGGGCGGCTTACCAAAATCCCGCATCCGCGTGCGGATGGCAGATGCGGACGCTTCGGGGCCGAGCGTAACAAGCTCCGGTCCTTCTGCGAGCACCCTGCTCGCGGCGTTGGGAAATGACCGTATAGCGTCGCGGCTCGCCAGGAGGACGCGTTCTAGGTTTGAGGATGGGCCAAGAGATCGGGCGAGGATGGTCTCGAGCGCGGTGCTGTATTGGGAATTGCGGGCATATGCGCCGGTTCCCCCTCGGCTCTCGAGAATGATTGCACCCGGTTCCAGGCGGATCGCCGCATCGATCTGCTGACCATCCAACTCGATGCGGTACTCTGTTGGCATTGTATATCCCTCGGCGTCATCGAGGGGATAACAAAGATCCGCTTTCAGCGGAAATGTCGTGCCCGTCCCCGTTAAGCTTGAATGGCTGCTTTCGATGTCGCGCCAATTGTTAACTGCCGATCCGCAATCGGCCAATTTTCGACATTCGCGGGTCAAGCCATTGAACGACCGGAAATGGCCGCTTGCTGATGCAATTATCGGTAGTAGTCGCTATCGTCATCGGGCGAGCGAAGGCCGCGCTCGATGGTCTGCAGCCCCACCTTGTTGCCGGTGCGGGTGAACAAGGTGCGATAGTCATCTAGCGTTGATCCGCACGGCAAGGCTGGCAATCCGCCCTCCTGCGTCAAATACTGCCGGAACCGTTGGCGCATCGTCGCATCGAGCCGCCGTTGATGGCGATTGTCGAGAAGATCGGCGGCCGAAGGGGCTGCTGCCGCCAGCGCGGCAGGCGCGAATACCGGCGTACCGCGCTCGGCCAGCCGCGCGATGAGTATCGTCCGGACGCACCAGATGATGCGTCGCACAACCATACTGGAAGCGAGGCTGCTGTTATGCCGATCGAGAAACCAACCAAGATCGCGGGCGTGTTCGATTTCGCGGGCATAGCTGGTCCTCAGCCTGAACAGGGACCGCAGCTGATCAAGCTGGTCCAGCGGATCGAATACCGGCTTGGCTTCACGCACGATGTGACACACGAATAGATCGCCGTCGCGCGCATCGGCGATTAGCTTTTCCCACGGATAGAAGAACATCGAAAGGTGACCGATCGACTTGTGCTGTGGGGTCCCCGGCGGGCTCACAAGCAGGAGATCGGTGTCCGAACCTCGGCGATTGTCCTCGCGCGCTCGACTGCCGAAAAGCAGGATCGCCGAAACCCCTTGACCGCTGATCTTCGTGTTCAACGGGAACCTCGCTCGACGGTGTCGATGGACAGCTTGCGCGCTGTTTTTCGGGCGTTGACCACTTCATCGCGATTGAGAAGCACCAACTGCTGCTTGCCCGGCGGAAGCGCGTTGGGATCAACGTCGAAATTATGCTCCGTCATCAGGTAGAAGGTCTGGCTCAGCCGCATTGTAACAATCAGTTTGCCGTCGATCATATCGTACTCGCCCTGAAGCGCGGCTTGCTGGCTCTCGGATAGGGCCGGGTTCGGCGCGAGAATGAGATCGATCTTGTGCATCCATTCGAAATCGAACGTGGAATCAATCACGGCTGCGGCAATGTCGCCGGCCTGATCGATCCGGAAGAGGTTATAGTCCCGAAAATCGGAATGTTCGGCCGACCATGCTCGGACATACCAACGGCCGACGGCATGAAATAGCGCATGGGGCGCGATGATCCGGCGCGGCTCGGGCGAGCCGGTGATCGACTTGTATTGAATCTCCAACTGGCCGCGTCGATGGATCGCGTCGAGTATGTGAAGCAGGATCCGGGCATCCGTTCGTTTGCGCAGCAGCGAAACATTCTCGATGGGCGGTGTGTGGTCGAACCAGGTATCCTCCCGACGCATCCAGCGATTTTCAATCGCGACGAGTTGAAGCAGGTACCGCTCGGCCGACGCGTGCATCAGCTTCGGTTCGTAGGTCGGCGCACGCAGATAGGCCTTCAGAGTCTGATCATAGACGAGGTTCTCGGACGCGAGCGCAATATATTGGGCGATGTCGGACGACGCTTGCTGCGCCGAAATGCCGAAGGTTTCGGAGAGATCGCGGCGATTGAACCGACCGTCCCAGAACAGCCGGAAGTCGATGAACTCAAGGCGCCGCTGCACACCCCAGCGTGGTGTTTCGTCCGTCTTATCCGTCAATTACCCCTCCAATAACCCGATTTGAACAAAATATCGCATCGCATTTCTTGACTAACAAGAAAGCGAATCCCATATTCAATGGACGCGATGATCATCCGGATCAACGACGAAGCGACGAGCAGCGCTGGAGGGCATAGAATATGGCGAAAAATACCGGAAATGGCTTTCGGCGCGGTGCCGTGACGGGCCGCACGCAGTTTCAGCGCCCGGGCGGGCATTGGCAGAAGCGCAACGAGCGCACCGGCCATCTCATGGGTGTCAAGGACGATGGCAAGCCGTTCAAGGGCGTCGCCCGCGAACCGGACGGTCGCGACACGCCGGACGCATAGTTTGGCGTCGGGGCTGATGCGTCGGCTTGCCGCGACGCGCCCGATCCGCGCCGTTTGACGAAAAGGGAGCATAATGACTGCCTCAATCACATTTTTCCCCGTCGGCAACGGCGATATGACGCTCATCACGTTCGACAACGACCAGAAGCTCGTCATTGATCTGCACGTGCGCAAGGCCGCCGACGACGAGGCTGATGATGCTCCCGATGTCATGAGCGATCTGCGCGCGCGGCTGACTCGCGATGAAAAGGGCCGCCTGTTCGTCGATGGCTTTCTGCTCAGCCATCCGGACAAGGACCATATCTGCGGCCTCGAAACCCATTTTCACTTGGGGCCACCCGACGACTGGAACAAGGATGACGACAAGATCCTGATCCGCGAGATGTGGTCATCGCCCATTGTGTTCCGCCGCGCTTCCAAGAATCACGTCCTGTGCGACGATGCCAAGGCATGGGCGAAGGAGGCCCGGCGACGGGTCGCGCTTTACCGCGAGAAAAGCACCGCCACCGTCGAAGGTGACCGCATCCAGATTATGGGTGAGGATGAGAACGGGAAGACCGATGATATCCTGGCCATTGTGGTGAAGGCCGATGGGGTCCTGACCAAGCTCAACCGCGTCGCATCGGGGACATTTGAGGGCAGGCTGCTCGCGCCGATTCCTCAAAGCGATGATGAAGCGTTGGACGAGCTCCTCGGCAAGAATCATTCCTCGGTCGTCCTGCGCTTTTCGATCCGCGGGGGCGGTGTCCCCGACAAATGCCGCTTCCTGACCGGCGGCGATGCCGAGGTCGCTATTTGGGAGCGGCTCTGGGGCAAGCACAGCACCTTTCAGGCCGACTGGCTCAGCTACGATATCCTCCAGGCCCCGCATCATTGCTCATGGCACTGCCTCAGCTACGACAGCTATTCGGCCTATGGCGAGGATGCAGAGGTATGCGACGATGCACGCAGCGCGCTGGCGCAAATCCGCAAAGGCGCGATCGTCGTCGCCAGCTCGAAAGCGATTGATGCTGAGGAAGCGGACCCTCCCAGCGATCGCGCCAAACGCGAATATATCTCGATCGTCAACGGCAAGAGCGACCGGTTCATCTGCGTCGCCGATGTCTGGGACGATGAAGAGCGCGCGCTGCAATATGAGATCACGTCCAGTGGCATCACAAAGGTCGTGAAGAGCGCGGCCAAGGCCGCCGTTGCTGCGCTCGGGATCGGCGCCACCGCCGCCCAGGCGCGCCCGCACGGTTGAACCCGTGGCAAACGAAGCGGGAGCCGATCCCGCGGCCCATCTTCTGCGCGTCGCGCTCACTCATCCGGAATGTGTCGGCGGGGCGGTACTTGAGCTGCACGATGGAAGGCCGCGCATCCGCCTGGACATGAAGGTCGAGATGCCGCTCGACATGAAGGCAGATGGCATCAGCTCAAGCGGCGTGAGGACACGTGAGCCAGTCGTGCTCAATCTTCCGCCGGCCTATCCCTGGCAATCGCCGCGATTCTATCTTCGCGAGGATTTCCCGCGCAACTTTCCTCATCTCATGCCCTTTGCAGCGATGCCGCGGCCGTGCCTGGTCGAGGGCGATCAAGACGAATATTTTCTTCAGTTCGGCCTGGTGGAATATGGCATCTTCCATCTGGTCGAGCAGCTCGCAATCTGGCTCCGCAAGGCAGCGATCAGCGACCTGATCAGCGCAGAACAGGGTTGGGAGCCCATGCTCCGCCGCGATTTTCGTGACGTCGTCGAAATCGATGCCGATGCCGCGCGAGGTACGGTGACCAGGAATGGCGGCTGGCTTGCATGGCAGGGCCAATTCTTCCGGCGGGGCGCCCCTGAAGCATGTCTCAATGACGCGGCCGAGACCTGGATATCGAGCAAGGGCGCAAAGGTCCCTTTGACGCGGAAACCGGACGACAAAACGTTCACCTCGCGTCGGCACGATGCGCACCTAAGCCACGGCAACACCGTGGTCGGCGTGATTTGGCCCGACAAGAATCCCGACGGCACCGCGAGGATCAGCGGGACCTATCTGCCCGAAAGCATCGCGACTTTAGCGGATCTGCGGGCGCGCGCCGCCGAGCTTGGATGCGGGCGCGGCCTCGAAACCTTTTTGGCCAATGTCGAACGCAGCTTCTCCGGCATGTTCCTGCTCGCGCCGATCCCGGTTGGTATCGTTCTGTGTGTGCGACGCCCGATCCATCTGATCGGCAGCGCGTCCGACATCGAGCTGCTGCCATATGTCCTCGAGATCCGCGCAAGCAAGAACCGCACCTCGCTGCTCGCGGGCGGCGACGATGAGCCCGTTGCGCCGGCCATGCATTATCAGCCGCTTACGGCCACGCTCCTGCAGACATTGTCTGGCGGTGCGGCGCGCGCCAGCCTTGCCATGCTCGGCTGCGGCAGCGTCGGATCGAAGCTTGCGATGCATGCAGCGCGCGCGGGCCAAGACATCGTGGCGGTGAGTGACGAGTCCCTGCTAAGGCCGCACAATCTGGCGCGACACGCGCTCGGGGCGAAGCACGTTTCCAGCAACAAGGCGGTAGCGCTCGCAAACGAGCTTGCCGGATTCGGCAATGTCCCCGAGGTGCACGAAGGCGATCTCAGCCATGATTTGCGCGATCCCGTACATGCCGCGAAGATCATTCCCAAGACAGTAGGCGCCGTGGTCAATTCGACCGCCTCGCTCTCGGTGCGCGAAGCCCTAGTGTCTGCCGCGACGCCACGTATGCGCGCACGACTGTTCGAGGCGGCGCTGTTCGGTCGCGGGCGCGGCGCGTTTTTGCTTGCCGATGGCCAGAGCCATAATCCGAACCATTGCGACCTGATCGCCGAACTTTATGCAACCCTTGACGATCGCACTGCCGAACTGCTCTTCGATCCCGCGGGCGGACTTGCCGAGGTCCAGATCGGACAGGGCTGCGGTTCATTGACGATGACAATGGATGATGCGCGCCTATCGGCCATGACCGCCTCCCTCTCGCTGGAGATTTCGAGCGCGCTCGATGCGCCGAGCCAGGAAGGGCTGATCGTCATTGGTACGGCGAATGAGGACAGTCCGTCGACATGTTGGACGCGCGCTCTGGTGCCCGCGTTCGAAACGGTCGCGATCGCCGGCAGCGATGGTTGGCAGTTGCGGCTCGTGCGGCGGGTGGCGGACCGCATTCGTGCCGAGGCCAAAGCGTCTTCATCGGTCGAGACGGGCGGCGTCATGATCGGCCTGACCAGCGCGCGGCTGAAAACCGTTACCGTCGTCGATCTCCTGGACGCGCCGCCCGACAGCCGCCGGACACCATCATTGTTCGTCCTCGGAACCCAAGGCCTGCAATCAACCATCCGCAATCGGCATGAACAAAGCCGACGAACGCTGTTTGACGTCGGAACTTGGCACAGCCATCTTCGCGATGAGGGGCCGTCCTCAACCGATTGGAAGACCGCGGCCGACCTCGCGGCGGAGCGCGCGCCGCCTTCGGTCCTTCTGATTGCAACACCTGCGCGCTTCCGTGCCCTGGTTTCTCCAAGAAAGGACGGCGATGGCTGAGGGAAAATCGCTCAAGGAACAGAATGCGGGCCTGATCCGGGCCACGATGATCGGACATGCCGTGGCCTTCGTCTTCATCGCGGCGGAGCCGCTGAGTCTCCTTTCGATGGACGGCCGTACGCTTGCGGCGCGCCTTGAGGCAGCGGCGGCGCCCGGCACTGCGGCATTCGGGCTCATCGTGGTTGCGTCACTCTTGCTTCTCGGGTTGATCAATCCAGGCTGGCGCGATCGGATCATGCATTGGCGCTGGCGCGATCCGCTTCCCGGCTGCCGCGCGTTCACCAGCGTTGGGCCATCGAGCAGCCATGTAAATATGGCGGTGCTCGACGCGCAGTACGGGCCACTGCCTTTGGCAGGCAAGGAGCAGAACCAGCTCTTCTATCGGATCTATCGCAGGTTTCGAGACGATATCGGCGTGCTAGACGCGCACGGCCGTTATCTCGCGGTGCGCGATATCGGGACCATCACGGCGTTGGTGATGCTTCCCTTGCCATGGCTCGCATGGTGGGCCTCTGGCAATGGCGGACAGGCCTTGGCCTATGGCGGAGTGCTGTTCATGGTCTATGTGTTCTGCGTTGTCGCAGCGAAGAACTATAGCTGGCGCATGGTTCAGCACGTTCTCGCCCTGGCGTCCTCAAATCCCTGACCAGGCTTCGCTATCGCTTCGCACAGCACCTTAATTCTGCGTTCGCAGCGTCGGAAATGGAAGGCTCATTCCATCTCCAACATCCTTTCACAGGTTTTTTTGGGAGGGGACGCTGGCGAATGACC
>Ga0315910_10000910_pt1 | contig 27983 bp, 22 predicted proteins | sample EdamamesoilMG_FD_204470 | JGI IMG/M metagenome (GOLD analysis project Ga0315910, IMG submission 204470) | Garden soil microbial communities collected in Santa Monica, California, United States - Edamame soil | ecosystem: Environmental > Terrestrial > Soil > Garden | place: USA: California... | reverse complement strand
CACGACGGGCGGACCGCGCCGCGATGACCTTGCCCACGAGTTCCTGACTGGAGGGCAGCGACTGTGTCAGCAGCGGAGCCGGGCCGCGAATCTGTTCCAGCAGCATCGCGCGGGCATCGCCGCCCAGCCGGGCCAGGTCGCCGGGCCGCGCTCCCAGTCCGAACCGATTTGCCGCGATAACGGACTCTGCTGCCGCCACAGATGCTCCTTCACCCCGGAATCGCGGGGTGTCGGCCATAGCAACGCGCGGGCAGCCTCGCGGTTGACGCTACCTGCCCGTCTTCTCGGTCTCCAGCCGCTTGGCCAGCGCCTCGCGGGCGCCCTGCACGTACTTCTTGCAGCCCTCGGCGTCCTTGATGGCGTCGGTGTTCTCCTTGCCCGTATCCAGCCGTTCGAACAGCTGCGACTGGTCCGGATGCGGAGTCAGCAGCACATCGCAGGGCAGCGACGCGATGCGCGAGAACGAGCTTTCGAACTGCTGGATCACTTCCGGGTGGTCGCTGAAGCGGTACTTGTCCGCCGACACCGGCGACAGGCTGTCCGCATACACCATGCGCAGGCACTTGGCTCCCTCGCAGGCGTCCCAGGTCCAGGTGGTGCCGCCCGGGGTATGCCCAGGCGTGGCCACTACGCGCAGCCGTACGTTTGCGACGCCCAGCTGCTGGTCATCCTGCGCGATCCATGCGTGCGCCACCTTCGGCAATGCCGCACCCTTGGTCGCGGCCTGCGGATCCTCGCGGTTGAGCTTGCCCGTGGTCAGCGCCTCGTAAGCGGGCCTGAGCGCGTAGACATCAGCACCGCTGAGCTTCTGCAATTCGGCGATGCCACCGGCATGGTCCGGATGGGTATGCGAGTTCAGGATGGCCTTCACATCCTCGAGCTTGAAGCCCAGCGTCTCGATGTTGGCCTTGATCTGCGGTGCCGATTCCGGCAGTCCGCCGTCGATCAGCACGTGGCCAAACTCAGTTGCGATCAGGATGGAACTGAGCTGCGCGGTGCCGACGTAGTAGGTATCACCGTAGATCTTGAAGGGCTTGTGCGGCTGGTTCCAAGCCGCGGTATCGGGAGCAGGCGACTTGCCGGCCGCCAGCGCCATTCCCGCCGCGGCGCCGCCAACCGCGAGCATCACACCAACCCACACTTTCGCATTCATTCCGCGTGTCTTCGCCATCGCTCTCACCCGTTTGTCTGTCTTTTCGCTCAATCCACCCAGCGCCGCGCATTGCGGAACATGCGCATCCAGCCCGAATACCCGCCGTCTCGCTCTCCCGTTCCCTGGGGATACCAGGAGTGCTGCGCCACGCGGAAGGAACGCTCCGGATGCGGCATGGTGAGCAGCACCCGCCCGTCCGCGCTGGTCACCGCGGCAATGCCCAGCGGCGAGCCGTTGGGATTGGCCGGGTAGGTCGCCGCCGCGGCGCCCCTGCCATCGACATAACGGAAGGCCACCTGCCCGCGTCGCACGAGATCCTGAGCTCCTTCAGCCTGCGCAAATTCCGCCCTGCCCTCGCCATGCGCCACGGCAATGGGCAGGACCGAACCGGTCATATCGGACAGCAGCACGGCGGGCGAGTTCAATATCTCCACCTGGCTGAAGCGTCCTTCGAACTGCTCGCCGCGGTTGCGCACGAAGCGCGGCCAGTGCTCCGCCCCCGGCACCAGTGACTTCAGCGCCGCCATCATCTGGCAACCATTGCACACACCGAGCGTGAAGGTATCGCCGCGACCGAAATAGGCCGCGAACTCATCGCGGGCGCGCGGATGGAACAGGATGGACTTGGCCCAACCCTCCCCGGCGCCCAGCACGTCGCCATACGAGAAGCCACCGCAGGCGATCAGGCCCCGGTAATCGCGCAGCGAGCGCGCGCCACCGAGGATGTCGGTCATGTGCACGTCGTGCGCCTCGAAGCCCGCCAGGTCGAGCACCGCAGCCATCTCCACCTGGCTGTTCACGCCCTGCTCGCGCAGCACTGCCACGCGGGGACGCGCACCAAGGGAAAGATAAGGCGCCGCGACGTCCTGCCCGGCATCGAAGCTCAGCGCGACCTTCAGTCCCGGATCCGCGATGTCGAGTTGTGCGGCGAATTCCTCGTGCGCGCAGCCGGGCTCATCGCGCAACAGGCGCATGCGATGCGACACCTCGCTCCAGGCGCGGCGCAGCGTCTGCCAGTCCGCCGAGTAACTTTCGCCGCCGGCACTGAACTGCAGCGTGAACGCGGCCGTCGGAGAACCGATGTCGTGAACGACATCGGCCAGTCCCGCATCGGAGAAGTGCCTGCGCACCGCCGCCACATCGGCCTCGCGCACCTGCAGCACCGCGCCCAGCTCTTCCGCGAACAGGCGACCCGCCAGGCCACCGGTTCCGGAAGGCAGTTCGACGGCCAGGCCGCAATGAGAGGCGAAGGCCATCTCGGCCAGCGTGGCGAACACACCGCCGTCGGAAATGTCGTGATAGGCCAGCAACAGGTCGTGCTGCCTGGCGGCGCGCAACGCTGCTGCGAAGCCGCTGAGCAATGATGGCGAATCCAGATCCGGCGGCGCATCGCCCAGGGCGCCATGCACCTGCGCGAGGATGGATCCGCCCAGGCGGTTGCGGCCGGCGCCCAGGTCCACCAGCACCAGCCGCGTGTCGCCCGCATCGCTGCGCAGCTGCGGCGTCAGGCCGCGGCGCACATCGGCGACTGGCGCGAATGCCGAGACGATCAGCGACACCGGTGCGGTGACGGATTTCTGCGCGCCCGCGTCATTCCATGCCGTGCGCATGGACAGCGAGTCCTTGCCCACGGGAATGGCAATGCCCAGCGCGGGACAGAGCTCGAGCCCCACCGCGCGCACCGCGTCGTAAAGTGCCGCATCCTCTCCAGGCTGGCCGCAGGCCGCCATCCAGTTGGCCGACAGCCGGATGTCGCGCAGCGAGGCGACATCGGCCGCGAGAATGTTCGTCACCGCCTCGGCCACCGCCATGCGGGCCGCCGCGGCGGAGTTGAGCAGCGCCAGCGGCGTGCGCTCACCCATTGCCATGGCTTCGCCGGCATGACCGAAATGGTCGGCTAGGGTCTGTGCCACATCGGCCACTGGCACCTGCCAGGGCCCGACCATCTGGTCGCGGCTGATCTGGCCGCCGACCGTGCGGTCGCCGATCGTGATCAGGAAGGTCTTGTCGGCCACCGCCGGATGCGACAGCACGCGCAGCGCGGCGTCGGGGATGTCGATCTGCGTGGCATCGAAACCCACGCGCACCGACGCCGCATGCGTCACATCGCGCTGCATGCGCGGCAGTTTGCCCAGCAGCACCTCGATGGGCAGATCCACCGGACAATTGTCGAACTCGCTGTCGTGCACGCGCAGCACGCCGTCGCCGGTCAGGCGTCCCAGCACGGCATAGGGACAGCGTTCGCGCCGCGCGATGGCCTCGAAGCGCTCGAGCCCCGCTTCCGACACCGCCAGCACATAGCGCTCCTGCGCCTCGTTGCACCAGATCTCCATCGGCGACATGCCCGGCTCGGCATTGGGCACCGCCCGCAACTCGAGTCTCGCGCCGCGCTGGCTGTGCGCCACCGCTTCGGGGATGGCGTTCGAGAGCCCGCCGGCGCCCACGTCATGGATGAGATGAATGGGATTGTCCGCGCCAAGCGCCCAGCAGCCATCGATCACTTCCTGCGCGCGGCGCTGGATCTCCGGATTGCCCCGCTGCACGGAAGCGAAGTCGAGATCCGCCGAGGAACTGCCGCTGCCCACCGAGGACGCGGCGCCACCACCGAGGCCGATCAGCATGGCGGGCCCGCCGAGCACCACCAGGTGCGCGCCTGTCGGGACGTCGCCCTTCTGCACATGCGCGCGGCGCACATTGCCCATGCCACCGGCGATCATGATGGGCTTGTGGTAGCCGCGGGCCTGCGTGCCGCCGGGCAGCGCCTGCTCGAAAGCGCGGAAGTAGCCCGCAATGCAGGGACGCCCGAATTCGTTGTTGAAGGCCGCCGCGCCCAGCGGGCCATCGATCATGATGTCCAGCGCGCTGGCGATGCGGTCCGGCTTGCCGATGCCCTGCTCCCAGGGACGCTCGAACCCCGGGATGCGCAGGTGCGAAACCGAGTAGCCCACCAGCCCCGCCTTCGGCTTGGCACCCAGCCCCGTAGCGCCCTCATCACGGATCTCTCCGCCCGAGCCGGTGGATGCACCGGGAAACGGCGAGATCGCGGTGGGGTGATTGTGGGTCTCCACCTTCATCAGGATGTCGATGGGCTCGGCATGCGCGCCATACACGCCGGTGAGCGGATCGGGGAAATACCGCCGGCCCGCGGAGCCCTCGATCACCGCCGCATTGTCCTTGTAAGCCGACAGCACGCCGGCCGGGGAATGCGCATGGGTATTGCGGATCATCGCGAACAGCGAATGATCCTGCGGCACGCCATCGACGATGAAGCGCGCATTGAAGATCTTGTGGCGGCAGTGCTCGGAGTTGGCCTGCGCGAACATCATCAGTTCGACGTCGGTGGGATCGCGGCCCAGCTTCGCGAAGTTCTCCGCCAGGTACTCGATCTCGTCCGGGCTCAGCGCGAGACCGAGCTGTGCATTGGCCACGCGCAGCGATTCGACATCGTGCCCGATGGTGCGCAGCGGCTGCGGCTCGCCGTGCACGAACAGGCTGTCGAACTGCGCCTCCTGCAACAGCACGCTTTCGGTCATGCGATCGTGCAGCAATTCGCCCGCGGCGCGCAGCTGCTCTTCGGTGAGTGAGCCTCCTGCTTCCAGCACGAAGCGCACGCCACGTTCGATGCGGCGCACGGATGCCAGGCCGCAGACCTGCGCGATGTCGGTGGCCTTGCTCGACCACGGCGAAGTGGTGCCGGGACGCGGCGCCACGACCAGCCATGAACCCGCCGGCACCGATGCCACGTCGTACCGCGGCCCATAGGTGAGCAGCGCACGCAGCTTTTCCAGTTCGGCTGGCGTCAGGGGCGCGGAACAGTCTGCCATGTGCAGATACTGGCCATGGATGCCACGCACCGCCGGCACCGCGGCGCGCAGTGCATTCAGCAGTTTGGCGAGACGGAAGTCGGAGTAGGCCGGGCCGCCCGGAAGCTGCAGGATCACGTCAGGTCTTGCGTCCCGCGTCGCCCGCTGGCGACGCGTACGGCGACATGGGGAAAGGCGTTACATTGCCCTCGAATTCGGTGATGCGGCTGGTGCCCCGCTTGTTCACCTCGTCGATGCGCAGCACCGAATGCAGCGGCAGGAAACTGCGTTTCACGCCCTCGAATTCGGTCTTGATGCGCTCCTCGGTGGGGTCGAGCACGACACCGGAACGCTCCCCGAAACTCAGTTCCTCCACCTCGACGAATCCCATCATCGAGCCGTGGCTGACCTTGCGAGCATAGATCTCGTAAACCTTGCCCTGGTTCACGAACATGATCCGAAATATGTGATGTGATGCCATAGTCACCCGGCGAACGGTCCGGGATCCCGGGCCGTGCCCCATTATAGTTCAGGTTAGAGAGGGTTTTTAACGACCCATGGCCGTCCGGCTCGAAGTCGTCAGCAACCAGCGGCAGGCGCTAGGCGCCCTGTCCAGCATCGTGCTGGGCGTTTCGGGCGGCAGCATAGGCCGTGCCCTGGACAACGACTGGCCGCTGCCCGATCCGCGCCGCTACCTCAGCGGCCATCATGCGCGCATCCACTTCCGCCAGGGCGGCTTCTACCTCGAGGACTGCAGCACCAACGGCGTGTTCGTGAACGACGCTGCCGCGCCCCAGGGACGGCGTGGCCTGTACGCGCTGCACGATGGCGACATCCTGCGCATGGGCGAATACCGCATCCGCGTCAGCATCGACATCGAGGAAGGCGCGGCGCCCCGCCCCGGCACCCACACCCTGGCGCAGATGGCCGTGGACAACGTGGTGCCGCTGCGGGCCGTTGGCGGAGCACCCGATGACCTCGGGGCATCGCTGAACATCGAGGCGCTGATCCCCGACCACACCGGACCGCTGGCGAAGCTGGGTGCCGCGCGCGTCGCCGACGATTCCGGCGAGGTCGCGCTGTCGGCACAGGACAGGCTCAAGCGCCTGCGCGCCGCCGCCCGCGCCCGGCTGGAGGGACGCAGCGCGCCGCTGGCGGATGTGCGCAATGCCATGCAGGCCTTCTGCCGCGGCGCCGGCATCGATGAATCGCGCCTGCCCATGCAGAACGAGGCGCAGAGCATGCACCTGGTGGGCCGGCTGCTGCGCGAAGCGGTGATCGGGCTGAAGGAAATCCTGCGCGCCCAGCATGCCTTCCTCGATCGCTACGGCATCGAGGTGGAGAAGCCCGAGGGTCGCTCGCCGCTGGAACAGGGCGCTGACGAATACCTGCTCGAACTGCTGAGCGGCAACGAACAGGGACGGCTCGATGCCGTCATGCAGCTGCGCGGCCAGTTCAACGATGCCGGTGGCCATGCCGCCGCCGTCGACCCGGCCCTGCGCAGCGCGCTCGGGCAGTTCATGGCTCACCTGGCGCCGGGGCGCATGGAGGCCGGCGCGGATGTCCGGGGCCGCAACAGCGAAACCGGCAACTGGGAACGCTACAAGGACATCTACAGCAACCTGCTGCTGACCACCGGCGAGGAAGTGCCGCACCTTTTCATCGAGGCCATCGCGCAGGCCTATCTGGCCGCGCAGCGGCGCGACCGCAAGTAGTCGGAGTCAGGCCGCCCGCGCCGGGCGTCGCAGCGGGATGTCGTAGGTGACACTGGCGCCATAGGCTTCGGGGGCCTGTGGATCATGGCGCAGCCTGTCGAAGGTCAGGAGCCTGGTGCCGAGCCTGAAGCTCTCCTGGATGTCGTGCGAGATCATGAAGATGGTCATGCCATTGTCCCGCCACAGCCGCAGGATCAGCTCGTGCATGTCCGCGGTGATGCCCGGGTCCAGGGCACCGAATGGCTCATCCAGCAGCAGGATCTTGGGCTCGCAGATCACCGCCTGCGCGATCGACAGCCGCTGCTGCATCCCGCCGGAGAGCTGCGCGGGATACCGGTCCCGGGCTGCCGCCAGGCCCACCTGCTCCAGCATGGCATCGGCGCGCCGCAGGGCCTCACGACGGGCGGCACCGAACAGCCGGCCCAGCAGCCAGGAGCGCTTGAGCTCCAGGCCCAGCAGAAGGTTGCCGATCACGCTCAGGTGCGGAAACAGCGAATAGCGCTGGAACACGATGCCGCGCGCAGGGTCCGGCTCCGGACGGATCGGCTCCCCATCGATCAGGATCGAACCGCGCGAGGGCTGCTCTGTACCCAGCAGCATGCGCAGGAAGGTGGTCTTGCCACAGCCGGAGGCGCCCACAATGGTGACGAATTCATTGTCCGCGACTTCGAGGCGCAGGTTCTCCAGCACGACGTGAGCGCCATACTGCTTCCACACATTGCGCACCGACACGCGGGCCATCAGCGGCCGGGCTCCGCCCAGGCGAACGCGCGCGCGCGCAGCAGCCGGAGCAAAAGATCGCTGCACACCGCCAGCACCGTGATCCAGGCCACATAGGGCAGGATCACGTCCATGGCCAGGTAGCGGCGCACGAGGAAGATCCGGTAGCCCAGGCCCTCCGTGGAGGCGATGGCTTCGGCGGCAATCAGGAACAGCCAGGCAGATCCCATGTTCAGACGCAGGGAATCGATGAGGCGCGGCAGTGTCTGCGGCAGGATCACACGAAGCACCAGCTGCCACGTGGACGCGCCCAGTGTCTGCGCCTTCACCAGCTGTTCCTCGGGCAGCTCGGTGATGCGCAGCGACAGGTCACGGGCAATGCAGGGAAGGATGCCAATGACGATCAGCGCAATCTTGGCCGGTTCGTCCAGCCCCAGCACGATGAACAGGATGGGCAGTACGGCCAGAGGTGGAATCATCGCCACGGTCGACAGCAGCGGTGACAGCAGCGCGCGCACGCGCGGTATCGAGCCGATGGCCAGCGCCAGTACCAGGCCCGCGCAGGAACTGATCAGCAGCGCTGAACCGATGCGCTTCAGGCTGGCCCAGGTATCCGCCCAGAACAGGTACTGCCCGCTGCGCTGATCCGGGGCCAGGGCGTAATCGTGCAACGCCTGCGCCATGCTGCCGAAGGACGGCAACAGCTTGTCGTCCGGGTTTTCGGCCAGCCGCAGACTTGATGCGATCACATAGAGGATCAGCAGCGCGAGGAAGGGCAGTACGCCCAGCGCGAAGCCTTCGCCTCGCGCCGGGCGCTGGTTGATCAGTCGTCGCAAGGGACGCCCGCGCCTAGAGCTTGCCGTCCGCCGCCATCTGCATGTAGGTGGGGTCGAACCGCATGGTGATGGCCTCCGGGTTGCCCAGCGTCTTGCCACCCGGGAACTCGATACCCACGGCGTCCACGGACTTGGCGCCCGCGCCCAGCAGCCCCTTCTCGAAGGAGAATTTGCGCACCAGGTCCATCTTGGTCAGCAGGTCCGGGCTGGATACGGCGGCCAGTGCGTCGGCAGGCTGCCAGTACATGTAGGTGGTGGCCAGCTGGCCGTTGAAACCAGCCAGGTCAGTGCCCGAAGACGTGGCCATCGAAGTGAGCGCAGCGGTGGCCGTGTCGTCCTTTGCCTGCATCAGGGCCATGATTTCGTACCAGGCGCCGACCAGCGCCTTGCCCAGCTCGGGGTGTTCCTTGAGCACCTTGGTGTTCACCACCATCAGGTCGAGGATCTCACCGGGCGTCTTGCTGGAATCGAACACCAGCGAACTGTCCTTGCCGGCGGTCACCTCGGAGAGCAGCGGCTTCCAGGTCACCGTCGCCGTCACGGCAGGCGTGGCATAGGCGGCCACGATGTCGGCGTCGGAGGTATTCACCACCTTGACGTCGCTCTCCTTCAGACCCACCGACTCCAGCCCGCGGGCGAGCAGATAATGCGACACCGACAGCTCCACCAGGTTCACCGACTGGCCCTTGATGTCGGCGAGCTTCTTGCCGGCGCCCTTGAGCACCACTCCATCATTTCCGTTGGAGTAGTCGCCGAGAATCAGTGCAGTGGAATCCACGCCTCCGGCAGCGGGGATGGTAAGCATGTCCATGTTGGTCATCACGCAGGCGTCGTACTGGCCCGCGGTGTACTGGTTGATGGACTCGACGTAGTCGTTGATCTGCGTGAGCTGGATCTCGATGCCGTACTTGTCGGCCCACTTCTTCAGGATGCCGCTGGAGCCGGCGTATTCCCACGGCATCCAGCCCACATAGATGCTCCACGCCACCTTGAACGTCTGCTTGGCGGGCGCTTCGGCCGGGGCTTCGGTTTTCTTGGGCGAGCAACCCACGCCGAGGGTCGCCAGCAGGACGAGACAGACCGGCAAGAATCTCCGGGAAATGCGCGACATGAAGATCTCCTGGTTGAATGGAATTGCTGCACCCACCTCCCGGGCTTTTGTCCCGCCGTGTATCCCCGGCGCATCGTCGCTGCCGCTGGGACTGCCTCTCTCGGACCAGCACCGATCGCTCGGCCGGAACCCTAGATGCACATTTGCCCTTCGGTTCTGCAAACCTCATGCCCGGATGCCCGCTGCGCGTGGACGCGCTTGCCGTGCGCGTCCTGCTCCGCGCTGCACCGTTACGGCCCACGCATCGACTCGTCGCGCCCCTCGCTGGTGCACAATGCGAGCCTCCAGCAGGTCCCAACTCGTGGCAGCACCAAAATGGATGCTCCACGCCGCTGGTATGCACCTTGCACTTTCGTGCCGGTACCAAATGGAGGATGGAATGGGCGGAACAGGTTCGGGGGAGTCACTCTGGTCGCAGCCCCTGCGCGGTGGCTCACACTGGTCGGGCGTGATGCGGCGTGGTTTCACGCTGCGGCTGGCCGCTGGCGGGGCGGATGCCAATGTGGCGGCGCTGTTCTACAGCCGCGAGCAACCGCTGGAACGCTACAACATGGCCGACACGCTCAAGGCGCAGCACACCGCGCACCTGACCGCCGGTTGCGTGTGCTATTCGGACATGGGCCGCATCCTGTGCGCGATCACCGCCGACTCCGTCGGCTGGCATGATCCGCTCTGCGGCCTGACCGATTCGGCCATGATCGAGGCGCGCTACGGCGCCACCTCCTTCCAGGTGCAGCGCAACGAGCGCTATGTCAGCGGGCGCGACGCCATGCTGGTGGAGATGGGCAAGTACGGACTGGGCGAGCGCGACCTGGTGGCCAACATCAATTTCTTCAGCAAGGTTTCCGTCGACAGCGCCGGCGCCATGCACCTGCAGCAGGGACACAGCAAGGAAGGCGACTCCGTCGATCTGCGTTTCGAGATGGACACCATCGTGATACTGCACGCCGGCCCGCATCCGCTGGCCCGTGGCGGCCGTTATGCCCCCGCCGGCGTGCTGCTGCAGGCCTGGCGCAGCGCCCCGGTGCCCGCGGACGATCCCTGTCGCGTGAGATGCCCGGAAAACCAGCGTGGCTACATCAATACCGAGAGGCATGTGGCCGCATGACGGATACGATTCCCCTGATCGACGCCGTGATTCCCGCGGGCGAACCCTGGATGGGTGTCGTCCGCGCGGGACACCTCTTCCGCATCGTGGACCTGGAAGGCAACCAGGCGGTCGACACGCTCTTCTACAGCTCGGCGGACACCGACGAGCACTACAGCGCGCAGAACACCATCCAGTCCCAGGGCAATCTCTACCTGACAACCGGCACGGTGCTGAAATCCAACCGTGGCCGGTCGATGCTGCGCATCGTGCAGGACACCTGCGGCCGGCATGACACGCTGGGCGGCGCCTGCTCCGCGGAGAGCAACACCGTGCGGTATGCGCTGGAGAAGCGCCACATGCACAGCTGCAGGGACAGCTTCCTGCTGGCCCTGGCGCGCCATGACCACGGGATGAGCAAGAGGGACCTGCCCAGCAACGTCAACTTCTTCATGAACGTGCCGGTGACACCGGCTGGCGGCCTGACTTTCGCCGACGGCATCTCGGCCGCCGGACGTTTCGTGGAACTGCAGGCGCTGATGGACGTGCTGGTGCTCATCTCCAACTGTCCGCAGCTCAACAACCCCTGCAACGCGTACAATCCAACCCCGGTCCGGGTCATGAGCTGGAACAGCGCTTGAACCGGGCCACCGGCCGATGGGACGACCCGTCGCGCCTCCCAGGAAAGGCCGGGACGACCCGGCGGCCCGGCAGCCCGCGCTGCCACGGGAGCGACGCGCGATGTTCACGAAGGTACTGATCGCCAACCGCGGCGCCATCGCCTGCCGCATCCAGCGCACATTGCATCGCCTCGGCATCGCCTCGGTTGCCGTGTACTCGGACGCCGATGCGAACGCCCTGCATGTGCGCCAGGCCGGTGAAGCCATCCGTGTGGGGCCGGCGCCGGCAGCGGAGAGCTACCTTCGCAGCGAGGCCATCCTCGAGGCGGCCCGCGCCACCGGCGCGCAGGCGATTCATCCCGGCTACGGCTTCCTGTCCGAGAACGCCGGTTTCGCCGAAGCCTGTGAGGCCGCGGGCATCGCCTTCATCGGTCCGACGCCGCAGCAGATGCGCGATTTCGGCCTCAAGCACAGCGCGCGGGCGCTGGCCGCGGCCAATGGCCTGCCGATGCTCCCTGGCAGCGGCCTGCTGGACGACCTGCCGCATGCGCTGCGTGAAGCGGAGCGGATCGGCTACCCGGTGATGCTGAAGAGCACGGCCGGAGGTGGCGGCATCGGCATGCAGCTTTGCGCGGACGGGGCGGCGCTGACGCGCGCCTTCGACACAGTGCGCGGCCTGGCCGCGGCGAATTTCCGCGACGCGGGAGTCTTCCTCGAGAAGTTCGTCGCGCGGGCGCGGCACATCGAAGTGCAGCTGTTCGGCGATGGACGCGGCCAGGTGGTGGCGCTGGGCGAACGCGACTGCTCCATGCAGCGGCGCAACCAGAAAGTCATCGAGGAAACCCCCGCACCGGGAATCCCGGCGGAAACCCGTGCCGCGCTGCTCGAATCGGCCGTGCACCTGGGCAAGGCCGTGCGGTACCGCTCGGCCGGCACGGTGGAGTATGTCTACGACGCCGACACCGGCGCCTTCTACTTCCTGGAGGTCAACACGCGGCTGCAGGTGGAGCATGGCGTGACCGAGGAAGTATTCGGCGAGGATCTGGTCGAATGGATGGTGCGGCTGGCTGCGGGCCAGGTGCCGGACTTCAGTGAATTCGACCCGGTACCGCGCGGTCACGCGGTGCAGGCAAGGGTGTACGCCGAGGATCCCTCGCGCGGCTTCCGCCCCTCCTCCGGTTTGCTCACCGATGTCCGGCTGCCTGCAGGCGTACGCGTGGACTCCTGGATCGAGACGGGCGCCGAAGTCAGCACCTGGTACGACCCCATGCTGGCGAAGATCATCGCGCACGCCGACAGCCGCGACGCCGCGCTGGCGAAACTGGCCGAGGCGCTGGCACAGGCGCAGATCCACGGCATCGAGACCAACCTGCCGATGTTGCGTGGCGTGCTGCAGCAGGCCGATTTTGCAGCCGGCAATCCGACCACCGCCCTGCTCGGCCGCCTGCAGTTCACCACGCCCAGCATCGAGGTGATCGATCCCGGCACCATGACCACCGTGCAGGACTGGCCGGGCCGACTGGGCCACTGGGATGTGGGCGTGCCACCTTCGGGTCCGATGGACGCGCGCTCAATGCGGCTGGCCAACCGCATCGTCGGCAACGAGGAAGGCGCGGCGGCACTGGAGATGACGGCCACGGGCGCGAAGCTGCGCTTTGCCACCGACGCGCTGGTGGCCATCACCGGAGCCGCCATGCGCGCCACTCTCGATGGCATCGTGGTCGCTCCCTGGCAGGCATTGCAGGTGAGTGCCGGCAGCGTGCTCGCGCTGGGCGGGATCGAGGGTGGCGGCCAGAGAACCTACCTCGCCGTGCAGGGTGGCTTCGACCTGCCCGAGTACATGGACAGCCGCGCAACCTTCACACTGGGCCAGTTCGGCGGTCATGGTGGCCGCGCCCTGCGCACCGGCGACGTGCTCCGACTGAATCAGGCTGCACCGGAGCCCGGACGGACACGGGACATCGATACCGCCATGGTTCCCGCCTTCGGCAGGCACTGGTCCCTGGGTGTCATCGAGGGCCCGCATGGCGCGCCGGATTTCTTCACCGCCGCCGACATGCAGGCCTTCTTCGCCACCGACTGGGAAGTGCACTACAACTCCAGCCGCACCGGCGTGCGCCTGATCGGACCGAAGCCGCAGTGGGCACGCACCGATGGCGGTGAGGCGGGCCTGCACCCTTCGAACATCCACGACAACGCCTACGCGCCGGGCGCCGTGGATTTCACCGGTGACATGCCGGTGATCCTCGGGCCAGACGGACCCAGCCTCGGCGGCTTCGTCTGCCCCGTCACCATCTGCCTGGCGGACCTGTGGCAGGTGGGCCAACTCCGGCCGGGCGATACCGTGGGCTTCCACGTCGTGTCGGCCAAGGAGGCCCGGTCGATCCTGCAGGAGCAGGACGCGCAGATCGCCGCGCTCCGCGGGCAGCCGGCTGCCCTGACGGGAGCGGCGCGCGCCCCCTCCCCCGGCAATCCTTCCATCGTGCAGCTGCGCGCGGCCACGGACCGCCATGCCGCCATCTGCATCCGGCAATCCGGCGAAGACAACCTGCTGGTGGAATTCGGCCCGCCGCAGCTGGACCTGGTGCTGCGCTTCCAGGTGCAGGCGCTGCACGAACAGCTGCTGGCGCGCGCGCTGCCCGGCGTGCTCGAGCTCACGCCCGGCATCCGCTCGCTGCAGGTGCATTTCGACGCGCGCCGGCTGGATTCCGGTCGCGTCATCGATGCGATACAGCGCGCGCTGACTGACCTGCCCCCCGTGGATTCGATGCACGTCGCCAGCCGTATCGTGCACCTGCCACTCTCGTGGAACGATCCGGCAACGCAGCTGGCGACGCAGCGCTACATGCAGTCCGTGCGCGCCGATGCACCCTGGTGCCCGGACAACATCGAGTTCATCCGCCGCATCAATGGCCTGGAATCCGCCGATGAGGTGCGCCGCATCGTCTTCGATGCCAGCTACCTGGTCATGGGACTGGGCGACGTGTATCTCGGCGCGCCGGTCGCGACGCCGCTGGACCCGCGCCACCGCCTGGTGACCACCAAGTACAACCCCGCGCGCACCTGGACACCCGAGAACGCCGTGGGCATCGGCGGCGCATACCTGTGCGTCTACGGCATGGAGGGACCGGGCGGCTACCAGTTCGTGGGCCGCACCGTGCAGATGTGGAACCGCTTCCGGCAGACGCGCGAATTCACGGACGGCCGGCGCTGGCTGCTGCGCTTCTTCGACCAGATCCGCTTCTACCCGGTCAGCGCGGAGGAACTGCTGCAGATGCGGGCGCAGTTTCCCTACGGACGCTGCGAATTGAAGATCGAGGACAGTGAATTGTCGCTGGCCGACTACCAGCGTTTCCTGCAGGACAACGCGGCGTCGATCGATTCCTTTCGCAGCACGCAACGCGCGGCGTTCGAAGCCGAGCGGGCACGCTGGCGCGAAGCGGGACTCAGTGAGAACGCGCCACAGGAGACTGTCGCACCACCCGCCGTGGAAGAGCTGCCGCCGGGCACGCACGCGGTGCGCGCCCCAGTGGCGGGGAACGTCTGGCAGGTTCGCGTGCAGCCGGGATCACGTGTCGCCGCGGGCGATGAACTGGTGGTGCTCGAAGCCATGAAGATGGAGGTGAGTGTCCGCGCAGAATCCAGTGGCGTCGTCCGGGCTCTGGCCTGCGCACAGGGCCGGCCGGTGCAGCTTGGCGAAGCCCTGGTGGCCATCGCCGCGGAGGGCGGCTGAATGCGCCTGACCCTGCCTGCACTCGCCGCGGGCTATCGTTCCGGCGAGATCACGCCGCAGCAGACCGTAACGCAGGTGCTGCAGCAGATGCGGCGGCATGCGGACAACCCGATCTGGATCTCCCGCTGCAGTGAAGAGGCATTGCAGGCGCGCGCCGCGGAGCTGGCGCGCATTGCGCCTGATTCGCTGCCGCTCTACGGAGTGCCCTTCGCCATCAAGGACAACATCGACCTGGCCGGCCTGCCCACGACGGCCGCATGTCCTGCCGCCGCCAGCATGCCGGCGCATTCTGCCCATGTGGTGCAGCGGCTGCTGGATGCAGGCGCCATCGCCATAGGCAAGACCAACATGGACCAGTTCGCCACGGGGCTGGTGGGTACCCGCTCTCCGTACGGCGCCTGCCACAACGCCTTCGACTGGAGCTACATCAGCGGCGGATCGTCCAGTGGCTCCGCGCTGGCGGTAGCGCTGGGAATGGCGAGTTTCGCGCTGGGCACGGACACGGCGGGCTCGGGCCGCGTGCCCGCGGCTTTCAACAATCTCGTCGGCTACAAGCCAACGCTGGGACGCCTGAGCAACCGCGGCATGCTGCCCGCATGCCGTTCGCTCGATGCCATGTCGATATTCGCGCTGACGGCATCGGATGCGCTGCGGATCGGGCGTATTGCCGCGGGCACGGATTCGCAGGATCCCTGGTCGCGCGCTCCGCAACTTCCCGCCTCGCGTTTGTGGTCGCAGCGCAAGGCGCGCGTGGCCATCCCCGCGGCCAACCAGCTCGAGTTCTTCGGCAACGCCGAGTACGCGGCGCTGTTCGCGGCGGCCGCGGAACGCATCGAGTCGCTCGGGTGCAGTGTGCAGACCGTCGACGTGGAACCCCTGCTACAGGCGGCCCGGCTGCTGTACGACGGACCGTGGGTGGCCGAACGCTACCTCGCAACGGCGCAGATGCTGGAGTCGCAGCCCGAAAGCCTGTGGCCCGTCACGCGAGAGATCATCGAGGGCGGACGCAACGCCAGCGCCCGCGACGCCTTCGCCGCGCAATACCGCCTGCGTGATCTTGCGAATGCCAGCCACCCGCTCTGGGAGCAGGCCGACGTATTGCTGCTGCCCACCGCGGGCACGCACTACCGCATCGACGAGGAGCAGGTGGAGCCGCTACGGCTCAACGCCAACCTCGGACGCTACACCAATTTCGTGAATCTGCTGGATCTTGCGGCCGTGGCGGTACCCTCGGGCTTCACGTCGCAGGGATTGCCCTTCGGCGTCACGCTCATTGCTCCGGCATGGCATGACGAGGACCTGCTGTCACTCGCCGCAAGGCTGCAGAAGGCCGGCGTGCAGAGACTGGGCGCCACGACGCACGAGCTGCGGGATGAAGACGAGGCCGCGCCGCTGGACGAACAGACCATCGACGTCGCGGTCTGTGGCGCGCACATGCAGGGGCTGCCCCTGAATCCGCAGCTCACCACGCGCGGCGCCTGGCGCATGGCGGTCACGCACACCGCGCCCCGCTATCGGCTGTACGCGCTGCCGGGCGGACCACCGCAACGACCCGGGCTGGTGCGGGTGACGGAAGGCGGTGCCGCCATCGAACTGGAAGTGTGGCGAATGCCGCGGGAACACTTCGGCTCGTTCATGCAGGGAATCCCGGCGCCCCTCGGTATCGGCCGCGTGCAGCTTGCCTCAGGCAGGGAAGTGGCGGGATTCCTCTGCGAGAGCTTCGCCGTGCAGGACGCGCAGGACATCACGGCGCAGGGCGGCTGGCGGGCGTGGCTTGCCCGCAGTTCCTGAACCCCGGCGGCTGATGGATAATCGCGGCCCCATGCGCCGCACCCTGCTCCAGGCCAAGCTGCACCGTGTGAAGGTCACCGAGGCGGACCTTCACTACGAAGGATCGTGCGGCATCGATCGCGCGCTGCTCGACGCCTCCGGCCTGCTGCCCGGTCAGTACATCGAGCTGTACAACATCGAGAATGGCGAGCGGTTCAGCACCTACATCATCGAGGCGCCGCACGGCTCGGGCACGATTTCGCTGAATGGCGCGGCGGCCCGCAAGGCGGCCATCGGCGACCATCTGATCATCTGCGCCTACTCGCAGTATGAAGAAGCGGAAATGGCGGACTACCAGGCGCGCGTCGTGCTGGTCGACGAGAAGAATCGTCCCCGCTGATCCGGTCTGACGCGGCCGATGCCGCGCATCCCTCAGGCCGCCGGACGCAGCCGCTTCGCCAGGGCTTCGAATGCCTCGATCATGCGCGAGATCTGCGCATCGCTGTGCGCGGCCGACAGGCTGATGCGCACGATGTTCAGGCCCGCCGGCGTGGCCGGCGGCACCATCAGGTTGGTGTAGATGCCGGCATCCAGCAGTCCCTGCCAGTGCGCGATGGCCGTGGCGCGCTCGTCGAACACCAGCGCCGTCACGGGCCCCGGATCCTTCGAACCCGTGCGATACCCCAGCCGCGTAACCGCGGCGGTGAAGCGCTCGATATTGCGCCAGAGCTGCGCGCGCAGGTCGTCGCCCTTCAGCAGGCGCTGCAGCGCGGCGCGCGCGGCGGCGATGACCGGCGGCGGCGGCGAGGCCGTGAAGATGTACGGACGGCTGCCCAGGCGCAGCAGCTCGAATTCACGGTGGCGGCTGACGCAGAATCCGCCCACGCCGCCGATGCTCTTCGAGAACGTGCCGACGACGAAGTCCACCTTGTCGAGCAGGCCGAGCTCGGCGCAGATGCCAAGGCCCTTCGGACCATACATGCCGAAGGAATGCGCCTCGTCGACGATGATCATGGCGCCATGGCGCTGCGCGGCGTCGACCAGCTCCTTCAGCGGTGCGCGGTCGCCCAGCACGCTGTAGAGGCTTTCGACCACCACCAGCGTGCGCTTCGCGTCCTCGCCCAGCCGCTCCAGGCGCCGCGCGAGATTCTCCGGATCGTTGTGCCGGAAACGGATGGTCGTCGCCAGGCTCAGGCGGCAGGCGTCATGGATGCTGGCATGGCTGTCGGCATCGATGAGCAGGTACTCACCCTGCCCGGCCAGTGCCGAGATGCTGCCGAGGTTGGCCTGGTAGCCGGTGGAGAACACGATCCCCGCAGGCCAGCCGAAGGCTTCGGCGAATTCGCGCTCCAGGGCGCGGTGGCCGGCGTAGTTGCCGCTGGCCATGCGCGAGCCGGTGGTGCCGGTGCCCAGCGTCTGCACGGCCTTGATGGCCGCAGCCTGGCACTCCGGATCGAAGGTCAGTCCGAGATAGTTGTTGGTGCCGGCCAGCAGCACCTTGCGGCCATCGATCACGGCCTCGGTGGCGGAAAGCACCTCGTCCATGGGCGTCGCGATCGACGGAACGCTGCCACTGGCCGCCAGCGCACCGCGCAGCTCGGCCAGCGGGGCGAACTTCTCGAGCAGGCTCATGAGCCTGCCGCCACGCGGCGCACGCTGGCGCACAGATCATCGAGCGTATGCGCCTCGGCAATCGCCGCGACGGGAATGGAAATATCCAGCCGGTCCTCGATCTCCATGATCATGTCCATCACCTGCGCGGAGTCCAGTCCGAGCTCGCTCGAAAGATGGGTGCTGCCGGTCACGGTGCCGATGTCGGGACAGGCGATTTTCAGGGCCTCGCGAACCACGCGCTCGACCCTGTCGGCTGATTCGACCATGAGATCAGGCAGCGACTGTGCGCCGGGCGCCGTCGCTGACCAGATAGCGCTGATGTGAAGCCTCGCGCAGCCGCTCTTCGTTGTGCCGCTCTAGGAACTCCTTGCGCGTCACACTGCGCGAGAGCTTGCCCGAAGAGGTGCGCGGCAACGTGTGCGGCGGCACCAGTTCGATCAGGCAGCGGATGCCGAATTCCTGCGAGATGGCCTCATGCAGCCGGTCGGCCAGTTCGGCCTGCTGGCGCGGATCGGTCTCGCGGCACTGCACGACCAGCACCGCCACTTCCGTACCATCACTGCCCGGCACCGAGAACGCGGATGCGTCCGTGGGACGCACTTCCGGCTGCTGCTCGGCAAGGCTTTCGAGGTCCTGCGGCCAGATGTTGCGGCCGTTGATGATCAGCAGGTCCTTGGCGCGGCCGGTCAGGAACAGCACGCCATGGGCCATGTAGCCCAGGTCGCCGGTATTCAGCCAGCCATCGGCGGAAAGCACTTCGCTGGTGGGACCGGGCGCGTTGTAGTAGCCGGTCATGACGCTGGCACTGCGCAGATGGATGCGGCCCACATGCCGCTCCGGCAGCACCTCGCCGTCATCGCCGCGCACTTCCACTGTGAATCCGGGCAGCGGCGCACCGCAGTCCACGAACTCCTTCAGGCGACCCTGGCCACTGACGTAGGGACGCGCCTCGCCCGTTTCGGACAGGAGTTCGCCATCGACGGTATCGATCTTCACGCCACCGCCGACGGTGGCAAAGCTCACGGCCAGCGCGCACTCGGCCATGCCGTAGCAGGGCAGGAAGGCATTGGGTCGGAAACCCGCCGGCGCCAGCGCCTTGGCGAAGGCATCGAGCCATTCAGGGTGGATCATCTCCGCGCCCACGCCAGCCACGCGCCAGCAGGACAGATCGAGAGCCTCGGTGTCCTTGGGAGTGATGCGGCGGGCCGCCAGTGCATAGCCGAACGGTGGGCTGAAGGAGATGGTGCAGCGGTTCTGCGAGATCAGCTTCAGCCACAGGCGCGGACGCATGGCGAATTCGCGCGAGCCGAGGAAGTCGCAGGAGCGCTGCGTGGCCATGCAGCCCAGCACGATGCCCACCAGGCCCATGTCGTGGTAGTACGGCAGCCAGGAGAAGAAGCGGTCTTCCTGCGTCAGCCGGAAACCATGATTGAAGATGGCCTCGAGGTTATGGAGCGCCGAAGCCTGCGTGATCATCGTGCCGCGTGGGAAACGCGTGCTGCCCGAGGTGTACTGCATGTACGCCAGCTCTTCGGGGCGCGGCGGCTCAGGCAGCTCGCCGAGGTCGGGCATGGCCTGGAAGTCATCCATCGTGCCGGAGATCACCGGCAGCCCCTTGGCCGCCTCGCGCAGCAGCTCGATGAAATCAGGGGTAGCGAATGCGGCGGATGCGCGGCAGTCGAGCACCATCTGGCGCAGATGACGGACGTAGGCTTCGTGGCCACCCAGGTGGATGGCGGCCGGCAGCGGCACCGGCACCAGCGCCGCATACTGGCAGGCGTAGAACATCACGATGAAATCGGGATGTGTATGCGCTACCAGTGCCACGCGGCTGCCACGACCCAGACCCTGAAGCCGGCGCGCCAGCACGCGCGCACGTTCACGCAGCTCACCATAGGAGAGCACCGCAGTGAGATCACCGCGGCCGTTGTAGTAATTGAAGCCGGTCCGGCCTTGTGCGGCGAAATCCAGAGCCTCCGTCAGCGTGGAAAACTCCGCGCTACGCAGTCCGGTTCCGCTGTCCGTCGGGGTCGGCAGCATCTGTAAAGCCAAGTTTCCGTCCAAATTCGCGACGCCGGGTCGGCTCCTGAATCCTATGGGCGTTAAATTTAGTGTGGCGAGCGCGCCAGTGCAATTTCTTTGCAAATTGAATGTGATGGACGACTCGCCGTCCAATATACAACACCTATGATACCCGCTCCGGCGACCCCGGAACCGGGCTCCGGGGTGGATCAGAGATACCCCGAGTTGATGTTTTCGCGCGACAGATCGGCCTCGGAATGAGCTGCCCGCGCCCCCTTTTTCCTGCGCCGGAGCATATGTCGAAACTTTCGGGCCTGCTCGCGCGCGACGGTCTTGCGACGCGAGATACACCTGCCCTGCGCAGCGTCGCGAACATTACGAATGCTTAATCCCAGCCAGCAACTCCCTCACCAGCAGCAGATCGGCCGGCTTGTCCACGTCGATCGCCGCCCGGCCATCCTGGAGAATGACGGGCTGGATGCGCGCCGAGGCCAGCCTCCCCAGCCTTCCAAGGGCACCTGCCAGTGATAACCAGCCGAGGCGATAGCGCAGCGCATAGGTGAACCCCAGGCGACGCAGCAGCGTCAGTGGCCGCTTGCGCGCGGCCTCCACCTCCTGCCATAGCGCGACGATGCGCGCGGTGGCGGGGGTGCGCAGCAGGAACAGGTTGCAACCCGAATAGTTGCCATCGGCAAACCGCAGCCAGGTGCGCTGGGTACCGGGCGCGGCCGCAAGCACCGCCTCGCTGCGCGAGAGAGCCACCAGTGCATCGGCATCACCGGCGTCGGCCCGCAGCATGTCCTGAATCCAGTCCGGCTGAAGCAGCGCATGATCCGCGGTGGTGACAAGCAATGGCGTGCCTTCGGCGGCCAGCACCGCGGCGACGCTGGCGCTGGGACCGGCAGCGGCCGGCACAGCCTTCACCGGCACTCGCTGGGGTGGCAGGGCCGCCACGATCTCTGGTCGCTCGATCGCCACCAGGATGCGGCCGACCTGCGGCACGGCAGCGACCGCCGCCACCACCCGCTCGAGCATCGGCCGGCCTTCCACCGGAATCAGCGCCTTGTGCGACACACCGGCGTATTCGGCCAGCGGATCGCCGCCGCCGCGGGTGCCGGCCAGCACCAGCGCCGTCAGGGACCCTTCGTTCACAGCGCCTTTTCGTAGACGCGGTAGGTCTTGTAGGGCACGGCGGCCATCGATTCGATCACGCGCCGCATCGGCAGGTTGTCCTCCAGGATCCAGGACAGCTCGATCTCGCGCATGGGCGGCGGACCACCCTGACGCATCTTGTCGATCAGCAGGTACGGGATCAGTCCGGCCAGCAGACCCAGGTCCAGGTTGCGGCGGATGCCCAGCAGCACCACGCGTGCGGTGCGCGTGCTGCGCTTCAGTCGCAGCAGCAGCTTCAGCCAGTTGAAGGGCAGCAGCCGGCCGCGGAAGTCGCGGATCGCCTCGTTCAGGTTGGGCAGGGCGATGGAAAAAGCGATGGGCTTGCCGTGCAGTTCCACCATCGCGGTGATCTCCGGCCGTAGCAGCGGCTTCAGTCCCTTCGCCATGTGCTTGAGTTCTGCCGGCGTGAAGGGGATGAATCCCCAGTTGTCGCTCCAGGCATCGTTGAAAATCTCGATGACGGTGTCGAACTCCGCCATGAAATTCTTCATGTCGATGTTGCGCACCTTCAGTCCCGCGGGAATATGCCGGTTCAGCAGCCGCCGCGCGGCCGGCGGCACATCGTGATCCACGTTGTAGAGATAGGCGATGAGGTCCTTGGCCTTGGCGTAGCCGGACTGCTCCAGCCGCAGGGCGGCATAGCGCGGATCGTGCGCCATGAAGATCATCGGCGGCGTATCGAAGCCATCGACCAGCAGGCCGGTTTCCTCGTTGATGGAGAGATTGAACGGGCCCATCACGCGGGTTTTGCCACGATCGCGCAGCCAGGATTCCGCGGTGGACAGCAGCTTCGAGAAGATCTGGGGGTCATCTTCGGCGGCGAGCAGGCCGAAGTGGCCGACCGAGGAGTCCTTCACCAGGCGGTCGATCTGCGCGCTGATGCGGCCCACGTCGCGGCCGTCGCGCACCGCGAGGAAGAACTGCGCCTCGGCATGTTCGAAATAGGGATTGCGCCCCGGAGACAGGGCGTCGCGCCGCTCCATTTCCAGCGGCGGCACGAAGTTCGGATCGCCGGCGTAAAGCCTGGAAGGCAGGCGGATGAAACGCTTCAGCTCCGCCGCGCTGCGCACCGGAACGATCGACACCTCACTCATCTGCACTCCCTTGTGGCCGGAATGGCACCGGCTGCGATCCTAGTGCCTGGCCGCGCCAGGCGTCATGAACTTCAGGTAACGGTTGTCGGGCGCAGCCTCAGGCACGTTCGCAGGCCGCCAGCTGCAGGAAGCCGATGGCCGCGAACAGCAGTGGCGCTGCCGTGGCGGCGATCCAGGGATCGAGCCTTCCGCTCGAACCGAACGACGAGAAGACACCATCCACGAGCAGGAAACTCAGCCCCAGACCCAGCGCACCCAGCAATCGCCCGCCCCCACCGCGTCGTTCCGAGACGATGGCCGACGGGAGCGCCAGCAGCAGCATGATGAAGCCCGCGAAGGGCGCGGTGAACGTGCGTGCCAGCACGGCCTCGTAATAGCTGCGCGGCCGGGTGCTCACGCGCTCGCCGACGATGACATCCGCCAGCACCATGCCGCTCAGATGCGGCTCGGCCACATCGAGCTCCATGACATCCTCGGGCCGCAGGTTGGTCTGCCAGAGGCGCGTGTCCTCGTCCTGCTGTCCCGCCGCGGAGGGCGCCGCGGAGTCCGGCGCGGCAGCCGCGTGCAGGTCGTGAACCTTCTGCAGTTGCCATCCGGAGCCAGTCCAGTCGGCACGCTGCGCGTTGGTGCGCTGTGTCAGCTTGCCGTCGACGCCGCGCTGGTAGATGCGCACATCGAGCAGCGAGCGTCCGTCGGCGCTGTTGCGCTCGAACAGCAGCACGCCGTTGCTGGTGCGCACCCAGCGCGGCTCCGCGGGCCGCTCTTCCAGCGGCAGCGTGGAATCCCACCAGGCCTTCAGGTTGCGTTCGGCCACTGGAACCAGGTATTGCGAAAGTCCCAGCTGCAGCAGCGCCAGGATGATGGGCACCGGCGCCAGGTGCAGCAGCACGCGCCAGAGCCCGACTCCGGCGCAGCGCAGCGCGGTGATCTCGCGGCTGCGCGCCATGGCATAGAAGGCTGACATGCCGCCCAGCAGCGCCGCCAGCGGCAATGCAATGGCCATCTCTCCCGGCAATCGCAGCACTGCGTAGCGCAGCACTCCGGCGGCGCCGAGTCCGCGGCCGAGCACATCGGTGGTGATCTCGAGCAGCTCCAGCAGCTGCATGAGGCCGGTGAGCGCCGCGAGCAGCGCGAGGATCTGCCCGATCACGCGCCCGCGAAGGTAGGGTCCCAGCACGCGCTTCATGCGGGTTTCGCCTTGCGACGCCGGCGTACGCCTTCGAATCCGGACTCGATCGCCGTGACGGCGCGCATCACCGGATTGTCGCCGGGCCATTGCAGGCTGCCACGGAACAGCCAGACGCCGAGCACGGCGAACAGCAGCAACGGAGTCCACACCGCGATCATGGCCTGCGCGCGGCCGGACTCGGCCAGGCTCTCGCCGAACTGCAGCGCCTGGTTGAAGGCCAGCAAGGTGACCGCGGCGAACACGGTTCCCGGTGCACGTCGGCCACGCTTCGCGGCCATGCCCAGGGGCAACGCCAGGAGCGGCAGCAGCAGGGGCAGCACCGTGCGCGCCATGCGGCCGTGCAGCTCGCCGGCCATCTCGCTGGGCCTGATCTTCGAGTCCGGCGGCATCTGGCGACGCCAGAGCTCAGGGAATGTCAGCTCCCGCACCGAGCCACCGCGGGCGCGATAGGGGGGCGGGACCACGGTGAAATCCTCGTTGATGCGGCCTGCTTCGAAATTCATCTGCCGCACCTGGCCATTGGCGAGGTCGCTGACCACGGATCCGTCGTTGAGTTCGAGCAGCAGGCGCTTGCCATCCGTGGAGCTGACCAGCCTGCCCTGCTTCGCCGTGACGATGTCCTCCTGCGGACCATCGCGGCGCTCGACAAACACGCCCTGCAGCTGCCGGCCGTCGGGCCCGACATCGTCGGCGCCGATGGTGAAACCGTGGCGCACGCTGACGAAGCGGTTGTCCTCCATGCGGGCGTTCCAACCGGCATACATCGCGGTGTGCGCGGCGGCGCGATAGCCATAGCGGCTCTGCGGCTGCAGAAAACCGAACAGCCAGGCGCTGAACACGCACAGCACCAGCCCCACCATGAAGAACGGCGCTGCCATGCGGGTGATCGAACGGCCGGTCGCCAGCATGGCGTCCAGCTCGTTGTCATCGCCGATCCGTGCCACCGCCATGAAGATGGCCGCGAAGAACGCCGCCGGCAGCGCCATGCCCATGTAATGTGGCACCAGGGCCGCGACCAGCTTCAGCACCACCCACACACTGGCGCCATTGGCCGCCGCCATTTCAAACAGACGCAGCAGCCGCTCGAGCAGCTGCGCGACCAGCAGCACCATCAGCGCCAGCAGCAGCGGACCGATCAGTGCACGCAGCGTGTACCAGTCCAGCCGGTCCGGAAACCGGTGGCGGAACTGCGATGCCGCCGGCGTGGGAAGGCTCATGGGGGAACCCGCAGCTCGTAACCGGCCACCTGCTCGAAGGCACTGCGGGCGGTGGACCATTGCCGCACACCGATGCGCGCCCATCCGCCGCCAGGCGGCGGCAGCTCGACCAGATGCCAGCGCGCCGCTTCGTCTCGCGGGTTGGGCAATGCGCTGGAAGAGGGCACGCACAGGCAGGGAATCGGTCCGGAGGGGCCGGCGAGCGCATCGAGCCGCGCATTGCGCGCATGCCCATGCAGCACCATCTCCGCGCCGCACTCGCGCAGCACGGAGCGCAGCTCGCGCCGGTCACGCAGCGCCTTGCGTGCGCGCACGGCGCCATCGACCACGGGGTGATGCAGCAGCAGCACACGTATCCGGCCCGCCGCGCCCTCCTCCCGCAGCATGCGGGCCAGGCGCTGGAGCTGCGCGGCGCCCAGCTCGCCGGATGCCAGCAGAGGCGCGGTAGGAAGCGCGGACTTCAGGCCGATGAAGGAAACGTCTCCGTGGCGATGCAAGTACGGCCATTCACCGCCAGTGCTCCATTGCGACCACTGCCCCAGTCCCTCGCCTTCCGGCACCGGGACCAGCGTGTCGTGGTTGCCAGGCACGATGCTCAAAGGCGCGGGCAATCCTTCCAGCCACTGCCGGGCCTGGATGAACTCCCCCGGCAGCGAGAAATTGGTGATGTCGCCAGTGACGACGATCCGGTCGGGACGGTATTGCTCCAGCTCCTGGCGAAGCGAGGACAGGATCTCCGGACGCTGCACCGCGCGGCGACGGCGCCAGGACCAGACGCTGAGCTGCCGCTTGGAGAAGTGCTGCGCCGGGCGCAGGCGGGGCTCGAACGGCAGGTGCAGGTCGGAGACATGCGCAAACCGCAGCGCCTTCCCCGATAATTCCTTACCGTTTCCACTTTCCATGCAGCGGACATCATGCCACAGGCGTCACAGCTCCCCGACATCACCAGCGACGCCCTCGCGGCGCGGCTGCGGAATGAGCTGCTGACTCCTGTTCCCGATCCGGTACGCGAACTGGCGGCACAGCTGGCGGCACGGGCGGGCGGCGCCGCAGTGGCCGTGCTGTATTACGGCTCGACACTCCGCACCAACGCGCTGGAGGGAATGCTCGACTTCTATGTGCTGCTGGACACCACGGCTGCCTGGCCGGGCAGCAGACTCGCCGCCTTCGCCAACCGGCTGCTGCCCCCGAACGTGGGCTATGTCGAAGGCAGCTTCGGCGGCGCGGCGCTGCGCGCCAAGTTCGCGCTGGTGTCGATGACGCAGTTCGAGAAGCGGGTCGCCGGCAGATCGGTCGATACCACGATGTGGGCGCGCTTCTGCCAGCCGTGCCGCTGTGTCTGGCAACGCTCCGACAGCGACCAGCAGCGCGTGGTGATGGCGGTACGCGATGCCACCATCACCGCGGCAAGATGGGCAGCCGCACTGGGCCCCACCCAGGGAACTCCCGGCGAATTCTGGGCGGCATTGTTCGCGCGTACCTATGTGGCCGAGCTGCGCGTGGAAACCGGCGACCGCTCGCAGGGCATCGTGGCCGCGGACGGTGAGCGCTACAGCGCGTTGCTGCCGCTGGCGTGGGAGGCAGGCGGGGTGAAGTTCGAATCGATGCCGGAGGGCGTGCTGCGGCCTCTGCACGATGCGCACTCGCGCGAGCAGCAGCTGCGGCGGTGGGCGCGGCGCCAACGCTGGGGCAAGCCGCTGAACATCCTCAGGCTGTGCAAGGCCGCGTTCACTTTCGATGGCGGCGCGGACTACGTGGTCTGGAAGATCGAGCGACATCGCGGCGTACGGCTCGAGCTGAGCCCATGGCAGCGGCGCTTTCCGCTGCTGGCCGCCCCTGGCATCTACTGGCAGCTGCGCCGGCGCGGCATCCTGCGCTGACGTTCAGTCGCGGGGCAGCCAGCCTGCCTGGCGGTACCACGCCGCCGCACCATCGAAGCCTGGTTGAAGCGCGTATTGCGGCGCCCAGCCTGGCGGACGCGCATGCTCGGAGATGGGTACCGACCAGTCGACGTGCCGCAGCTCGCGCAGCTTCTTCGAGGTGAGCATGTTGGCTGCGCCGAACAGCGCGCCCACATCTCCGGCCAGTGCCGTGGTCTTCAGCAACGCGGTGGGGGCATGGAACAATTTCGCCCGCTGGTTGCCCACGGCATGGGCAGCGGCGCCGAACACTTCCGCCCAGCTGTAGCCCTGAGGTCGCGCATCGGCCGCTGTCCACACGCCTCCGTCGGGGGAGTCCAGCATGGCCACCATCAGCGAGATCAGATCATCCACGTGGATCAGCGCAGCGCGCGCCTCCGGCAATCCCGCCAGCGGCACGAAGCGGCCGCGCGCGAGCTGGAAGAAGAGCAGCGTCTCACGGTCGCCGGGGCCGTATACGACGGGTGGACGGATCACCGTGGCGCGCCGGCCCAGCTGGCGCCGCACGGCGTCCTCGCCCGCGCGCTTGCTGGCCGTATAGTCGGACAGCGAGGGCTCGCGCGCGCCGATGGTGGAGACATGCAGGAGCCGGGCATCCGGCGCACGCCGCGTGATGGCTTCCGCCACGGCAACGGACCCGCCCGCGTTGACGGCGAAGAAATCGCGCTGGCGCGCGGCCTTGATGAGGCCGGCGACATGCACCACATGCGCCGCACCCTCGACCAGCTGATCCAGCGCGCGCGAATCCGCGAGGTCGCCGGCGACGATCTGCGGTTCGAGGCCGCGCCATTCCGGCACCACCGGATCACGGCGCAGCAGCAGCCGCACCTTCCATCCGGCCGCCGACAGCGCAGCGACCAGGCGCTTGCCGATGAATCCCGTCGCGCCGGTGAGCGCAACGACTCCGTTCCGCGAATGGGCGGGCGTGCTCATTGGGCGTCTTCGGACAAGGCGAAGCCGCGCCAGCGCCGTTGCTGCCAGCTCCAGAGCTGCGGATGCGCCAGGATCTGCCGTTCGGTTTCCCGCAGCAGGATGGCCATGTCCTGCTCCAGCGTGCCACCTGGCTGGAACACCAGCGGCGCATGCATCTGGAAACGCCACACCGGCTCAGCCGCCACGGCTTCCACGGGCACGATGGGCGAGCGTGTCTGGCGCGCGAGCTGCATCACGCCGCCCGGCATGGGCATGCGCTTGCCGAGGAATTCCA
>Ga0315910_10000909_pt1 | contig 27984 bp, 25 predicted proteins | sample EdamamesoilMG_FD_204470 | JGI IMG/M metagenome (GOLD analysis project Ga0315910, IMG submission 204470) | Garden soil microbial communities collected in Santa Monica, California, United States - Edamame soil | ecosystem: Environmental > Terrestrial > Soil > Garden | place: USA: California... | reverse complement strand
GGGCGACGAGCTCCTGGCCGCGCCCGTGGCCACGGAGAGCGGCGACGAGATCGCGCTCGATCCCGAGGTGGTCGGCTTCGCGTGGCGCTCGTTCCTGCTGCTCGAGAAGAGCCTCACGTCGCGCCCGTTGTCGGCCGCGCGCACGACGATCGAGACGCACGAGGAGGGCGTCCGTCTCGGCCTCGCCTTCCGCGGAAGCGGCGTGGTGGGGGCGGCGCCGGTCGACCTCGACGCGTTCACGCGCGGGAGCCTCGTCGAGGTCCCGACGACGAGCCGCTTCGCGCTGCGGCTCAGCCGCGACCTCGTCCGCTCGCGCGGTGGCGAGCTCCTGCTCCGCGGCCACGTCGGCTCCGACGCGGCGATCTGCCTCTCCCTGCCGAGAGCGCTCTGATCGCCGCCGCGCCCCGCGGAGCGCATGCCGGCATGGGCCTTGCGATTCCGCAGTCATGGACGACGCGGGACGGCTGCAGGACGACCTCGCCACGCTGCGTTGCCGCGCGCGCGCCCATCTCGCGAATGGCGCGGTCACGGCCGAAGTCCGCGGCGACAGCGGCGATCGCGATCGCCTGCTCCGCCGACTGAACGAGGCGCTCGCGATCGAGCTCGCCTGCCTGCTGCGCTACCGCCGCCGGAGCCTCGCCGCGGAGCGGAACGGCGCCGACCACGGCGCGCGCCGCGCCGAGCTCGAACAGGAGCTCGCTGCCCAGCGGATCGCGATCGACGCGTTCCGCGCCACCGTCCGCCCGCTCGGCGACGCCGATCCGCTGGCGCCCGCGCTGCTCACGACGCTCCTCACGCTGGAGGAGGAGCACGCGGACGACCTCGCCGGCCTGCTCGACGAGATCCCCCGTCGAGCAGGCGCGAAGGCGTGACGGCAGGCGGCGCTTCGCGCGCCGTCGCTACCGGCTCTTCGGCGAGCGCGGCACCTTCGAGGTGGAGCGCGGCGCGGCGGGGATCGTCTTGGCGCGCGGCTGCGTCCGCGCGCGCCGCTTCGCGCGCTTCGCCTTCACGGCCTTCGACTCCGGGTTGCCGTGATTGCGGCCTTTCCAGCTCTTCATCGCGATCTCCAGCCGGCGTCGAAGCGACGCGGCGTCCCTCCGCGGCCGCAACCGCAGTGCCGCATCATGGCGGGCGGCAAGGGAGTTGCGGTCGAGCGACGAGGATCCCGCCTCTCGATGGAAGGATGGACTGCGATGGCAAGCGGACGCTTCGTGGGACTCGTGCTCCTGGCCGTGGGCGCGGTCCTCCTCTACTTCGGCGTGAAGTCGGAGGAGTCGTTCTCGTCGGGTCTTTCCGAGCTCTTCGACGGGGCGCCGAGCTTCAAGACGCTCCTGCTCCTCGCCAGCGGCGCGCTCCTCGCGGCCTTCGGCCTCGCCAAGCTGCTGCGGCGCAGCGCGACATGATCGCTGCCGTCGCGCGCGCGCCGAGGAGCGTCCGCATCGAACAGGCGATCGAGATCGACCTGCCGGCGCGCGACGTCGCCTTGCAGTGGACCCGCTTCGACTGGCGCAGCGAGGTCTCGGGACCCGGGACGCGGTGGCGCGTCGCGCCCGTCGATGGCGCCGTCGCGCCGCGCATCGCGTGGCGCTGCCTCGACGGCGCGCGCGTCCGCGGCATCGTCGACTTCCGGCGGAGCGGGCAGTCGCGGACCGCCGTCGCGCTGCGGTTCGACTGCGCGCCCGCCGGCCTGGCCGGGCGCCTGACCGGCTCGCTCGGCCTGCTCCGGTCGGTCGTGGCGCGCGAGCTGCGCCGCTTCAAGGAGGCGGTCGAGACGCGGCACCACCTTCGTGCGCGCCGCGAGCTGCAGCGCCGCGAGCTCGAACGGTTCCGCGCGCTGACGTCGGGTGGGTAGCGCGGTTGCAAGCGTGGAACAAACGCAGCTCGCGGCACCGCGTCGCGCGCGATCGCGCCGGAGCTGTGGCGCACGGCGCGGCGGCACGCAGCTTGCCCTTCCCTTCCGGTGCGACCGGCTTCGCCGGCTCGCGCTCACGGTCCACTGGAGAGGAAGGATGAACCTCCACGCGAACGCCGCGCTCGTCGCGACGCCGATCAAGCACGACGACCGGTTCGCCCTCCCGTCGCAGACGCAGGCGCAGGCCCGCTCGCCGAGCTGGCGCGAAATGGCCGACGAGCGCTGGGGCCTCGAGATCCACAAGTACTACGGCCAGGAGCCCTTCCTGGCCGCGTCGAGGGCCGTCAGCAAGCCGGTCCCGATCCGCCGTTGAGTCGTTCCTCGCGGCACGGCTCGTCCGGGCGAACTCTTCGCGCGGACGGCTCGCGACGCGAGTCCCGCGAGTCCCGAACCCCTCGGGTCTCCTCGTCTCCCACGAAAAGGAAGCGCCGTCATGACCACCCCGACCCCGACCCCGACTCCGATCCTTCCGCTCCCGAGCAGCAACACGACGAGCGCTCCTCCGAGCAACCGCCCGCCGCACGTCGCGACGCCGGCGCCGATGCCCACCAAGCAGGACGACGCGAAGCTGGTCACCGACCCGCCGCGCGCGAACGTCGTCGCCACCGCGCCGACCGCGCCGATCGCGCCGATCGCGCCGGGTGCGACCGCTCCGGTCGAGTCGAAGGGCGACTGGAAGGCCGACGGCACCCCGGCCGAGCGTCCGATCGCGAAGCAGCAGGGCGCCTGATCGCATGGCGGCGCCGCGTCGAGCACGTGCGCCGGCTGCCGACCCTGCGAGGCCCGCTTCGGCGGGTCTCGCAGGGCGTCGGGCAGCGTCGCTCCCGATGCGGCGCCTCGCGCTGGCACTCGCGACCGCCGTCGCGCTCCTGCCCGCGGCCTGCGCCGCGCGCTATGCGGGACAGGCGACGACCTCGGCGCCCGACGAGCTGCGCCACGAGTGCGGCGCGTCGGCCGTCGCGGGCGTCCCGTTCGTCGCGCAGACCGAGCGCGACGACTGCGGCGCGGCGGCGCTGGCGATGATCTTCGCCCACTGGCAGGTCCCGCTCGGGCGCGCCGAGGTGCGCGCGGCCTGCCCATCGACGGACCAGGGCGGCATCGAGGCGAAGCGGCTGCGCGACCTCGCGCGCGCGAGCGGCCTCTCCGCATGGCTGGTCCACGGCGAGCTCGCCGACCTCGAGCACGAGGTGGAGCGCGGACGCCCCGTGCTGGTCGGGCTGGCGCAGCCGTGGTCCGACGGCACCTATCCCCACTACGCCGTCGTCGTCGGCATCTGCCAGGCGAGCGACCGCGTCGTGACGCTCGATCCCGCGCACGGCTGGCAGAAGAACACGATCGCCGGATTCCTCGACGAGTGGGAGCCGGTGGGCCGACTGGCCCTGATCTTCGCGCGTCCGTCTCCGACGGAAGAGGCGCCCGCGACCCGAGTCGACTCGTCGGAGATCGTGCGATGACACTCCCCAGGTCCCTCCCCGGCGCGATCGTCGCGCTGGTCGCCATGGCGCCGGTCGCTGCCGCCGCCGAGGCTGCCGACCGCGCCGTGCCGCCGATCACCAGCGGCGCCCGCAACGACCACCCGCAGGCCGCGACTCCGATGGAGGAGGCGCGCTACGCCGCGCGCGAAGCGGCGGCGGTCGACCTCGAGCCATTCGCCGGCGGCCGCGACGACCTCGTCATCGTGGCCGTGGTGCTGCTCTGCGTCCTGCTGGTCGTGCTCATCCTCTGATCGACGGGTCGACGCGCGGCGCGGGCCTCGGCGACCTCCCTCGCGCTCGACGAGCGCTGCCCCCCGATGGTCCCGCGGGCTCTCGGCTCTTCACCCTGGTCGTTCCGGCAACCAAGGAGAGCCCCCGGGACCGTTTCTTCCTGCGCCGAGGCGCCACCGCTCCTCGATCGGTCGTGACGCGCGCGCCTACTTCTTCCGCGCCGCGATCTGCTCGACCTGCGCGACCATCTCCGCGAGCGTGCCGGCGACCTGCAGCCGTCCGTCCGCGCCGAGCCGCTCGCGCACCTGCACGGGGTCGCGGTTCACGGTCCACGTGCCGAGGAGGATCGGCGCGGCGGGCAGACGCGCCGCGATCCGTGCGTACGCCTGGCGCAGCGGCGTGAACGACAGCGGCGGGATCTGCGAGACGCAGACGACGTCCGCCTCGAGCGCGCCGTCGATGGCGGTCGGGCCGGCGCCTTGCACCACGAAGCTCGCGTCGAACCCGGCGCGCCGCAGCACGCTGCAGAGGATCGCGGCGGCGGCGCTGTCGGTCGCCTTCGTGTCGGCGAAGCAGGCGATGCGGAGCGGACGACGCGGCTCGGCCGCCGCCGGCTGCGGCGCCCGCTCGCCCAGCTCCTCCGCGAGTTCGCCCACCTTGTCGGCCACCGCGGCCAGCGCCCGGTCGTCGATCACGCGGTCGCGCCAGTCCTGCTGCGCGAGGCAGAGCGCCGGCAGCAGGAGCGCGTCGAGGAGTTCGACCGCCGGCTTGCCGCCGCGCAGGCCGGCCGACACGAGGTTCCACGCGTCCTCGCCGTCGCCCACCAGCAGCCGCTGGTAGATGCCGAGCGAGGGCGAGAGGACCGGCTGGTCGCCGAGGAGCACCGAGAAGAAGCGCATCCGCGGGACGTGGTTGCCCATCACGGCGACGCAGATCGTGAGCGGCGTCGCCAGCAGGAGGCCGGGAGCGCCCCAGAGCCAGGTCCAGAAGATCGCGCTCACCACCAGCGCCGTGGTCGAAACGCCGACGCTGGAGGGGAGCACCAGCGGCTCGACGACCATGTTCGTCAGGAGCTCGAGCACGGCGAAGAGGCCGCAGGCGAGGAGCGGCGTCGCGAACTGCTCGCTGGTCGCGAACGAGAAGAGGATCGGGAGCGAGGCGGCGATCCACGGGCCGATCCACGGTACGTAGCGCAGCGACGCCGCGACGATCCCCCAGAGGAGGCCGTTCGAGATGCCGATCAGCCGCAGGCCGACGCCGACCGCGACGCCGTACGAGACGTTGATCAGCGTCAGCGCCAGGAGGTAGCGGCTCAGGCGATCGGCCGTCTCGTCGAGCGCCTGCGTCGTCACGACCACGCCGCCGCCGGCGAGCGCGATGAAGCGGTCGCGCAGGTCGCTCCGCTGCACCAGCATCAGGATGACCAGCAGCACCACGACGGCCGCCGTCCCGAGCGCCGAGAAGAGGGTTCCGAGACCGTCGGTCGCCCAGGCCGCCATCGGGTTCGAGGCGGTCGGAGCCGTCGGCGGAGCGACCGGCGCCGTCGCCGGCGCGGCGGCCGTCGCAGGGAGCGTTGCCGTCGCCGGCGGCTCTCCCGTCGCGCTCCGTTCGAGATCGTGGACGACGTCGCTCGCCCGCGCGAACGGGCCGTGGACCTTCTCCCGCACCAGCGCGATGCGACGGTGGAGGTTCTCCTGGTATTCGGGGAGACGCGCGACCAGGTCGACCGCCTGGCGGCCGACGAGCCACCCGACCGAGGCGAGCAGGGCGAACGAGAAGAGCGCCACGATCAGGACCGACGCGAGGCGCCCGAGACGCCACCGTTCCAGCCGCGTGACGAGGGGCGCGAGCACGAAGCAGAAGAAGATCGCCAGCGCGACGGGCACCAGCACCGCCTGCGCCAGGCTGAGCGCGGCGACCACGACGACCACCGCCGCGAGGATCAGGAGACGCGGGTAGTGCACGGCGCTTTCTACAAGGGGACGCACCGCACCGTCGGCGGAGCCGAGGAGGCGGGGAGCCGGTTCGTCGCCCTCGAGCGATGGCAACCGGCGCGCCGTTCCTGCGGCGCCCTCCCGCCGTTCAGCGCGGGCGGTTCGCGGCGGCGGTGGCGCGGACGATCGCCGCCGCGAGCTTCGGCCACTCGACCGGCTTCACGACGTGCTCCTGGAAGCCGGCCTCGCGGCTGCGACGGACGTCGTCGATGCTGCCGTGGCCGCTCAGCGCCAGCGCCGGGATCGAGCGCGTGCGGCGGATCTCGCGGACGAGCTCGAGCCCGCTGCCGTCGGGGAGGTCGAGGTCGCTGATCAGCAGGTCGGGCGGCGGCTCGATCCGCTCGAGCGCGTCGTGGCACGTCGCCGCGACCACGACTTCGTGGCGGTGGAGCTCCAGCAGCATCGACAGCGCCGCCGCGCTGTCGGGGTCGTCCTCGACGAGCAGGATGCGCAGGCTTCGCGAAGGAGCCGGAGGATGCGGCGCCGGAGGAGGCGCGTTCGCCACGGCGGTCGACGTCGGGAAGCGGAGCGTGACCGTCGTGCCGCGGCCGAGGCCCCGGCTCTCGACCGCGATCTCGCCGCCATGCGCGACCACGATCCCCTTGCAGATGGCGAGGCCGAGGCCGAGCCCGCGCGCGCCCGCCATCGGGCGATCGGCCTGCTTGAACGCCACGAAGAGCTGCGGCACGAGCTCGGGCTCGATCCCGATGCCCTGGTCCGCGACGCTGCAGCGCACCCAGCCCGGCCCGTCGTCCAGCGTGCGCAGCGTGATCCTGCCGCCGTCCGGCGAGCAGCGGCGCGCATTGCCGAGCAGGTTCGCGAAGACCTGGCGCAGGCGCATCCGGTCGGCGTTCACGTGGTGCGCCGCCGCCGCGAGGTCGAGCGCGACCTCGTGCGACCGACCGGTCCGCTCCTCTCCCTGCTCCCGCGCCGCGTCGCGCACGACCTCGTGCAGGTCGATGGGCGCGAGCTCGAGGCCGAGCTTGCCGTGCTCGATGCGGGTCACGTCGAGCAGGTCGTCGATGAGGCGGGTCTCGGCGACGACGTTGCGCCGCACGATCTCGAGGAGGGGGCGGAGCGCGGGCGGCGTGTCGGCGATCTCCGCGAAGCTCGACACCGCGGCCAGGATCGGCGTGAGCGGCGTGCGCAGCTCGTGGTTCAGGATCGCGAGGAAGCGGTCCTTCGCCTCGCTCGCGGTCCGCGCCGCGAGCTCGCGCAAGTCGACCTCCCGCCGCTCGAGCTCCATGCTCGCCTGCTCCGTCAGGTCGGAGACGACCGTCCATATCGAGCTCGACGCGATGGAGCGCGTCGTGAGGCGGACGGGGACGCGCACCGCGGCCGCCGTGCGGAGGTGGAGTTCCACGCTGCGCATCGCACCGCCGCCGCTGCACGCGGCGAGGTGGTCGAGGAAAGCGCGCCGATCGGGCGGGTCGACGAAGATCCGGAACGAGCGGCGGACCAGCGCCGGCCGCTCGAGGCCGAGCAGGCGCGCCAGCGTGAGGTTCGCCTCCTCGATCATCCCGACGCTGCTGAGCGTCGCGTAGCCGACGGGCGCGAGGTCGAAGAGCTCGAGGTAGCGGTCGCGCCCCTGCTCGAGCGCCTGGTGCGCCTCGATCAGCTGCTCGTTCTGGGTGCGCAGCTCCTCATGGTGGGCGTGCAGGTCGTGCAGCCCGCCGACGTCGACCTGCTGCTGCAGGACGCGGAGCTTGCGGAGGAGCTCCGCGTTGGTGAGGCCGGCGCGCTTCGCCGGCGTTCCGCGGCCCGTCGCGCGGCGGGGGCTCCGGCTCACGCCCCGCTGCCGAGCGCGCCCGGCTCGAGGCGCGGCTCCTCGCTGGCCGCGAGGAGCAGGAGGCGCGGCTTGCCGCCGGCGCGCGGGATGCGCCGCGCGTTGACCACCAGCCCCGTCGCGTTCGGCGTGCCGTCGATCTCGATCGCGAGCTCCTCGATCGGGCGATCGGACGCGAAGACCTCCTCGAGCCGCCGCCGCAGCTCGGGCCGCATCCAGCGCGCGCCGGCCAGCGCGCCGACGGCGCTCGTCGCCTCGATCCCGAAGGCGCGGCAGAACGCGGGGTTCGCCCGCTCGACGCGCAGGTCGGCGTCGAGGACGACCATCGGTTCGCGGACCGTCGCGAAGACCGCCTCGGCGAGGTCGAGGGCCTCGCGCACCTCCTGCTTGCCGCGCACCATCGCATCGACGTCGAAGACGGAGAGGACGGCGCCTTCGACCTTCCCGTCGTTGCCCTGGTAGGGACGGATGCGCAGCGACCAGGCGCGACCCTGCGGGTCGCGCACCTCGCGCTCGACGATCTTCGTCGTCGCGATGACCGCGTCGATGAGCGCGCCGAGGTCGGGGAGGTCGATGTCGGGCTTGAGGTCGGCGAACGGGCGGCCGACGTCGCTGGGGATCAGGTGGAGGATGCCCTCCGCCATCGGCGTGAAGCGGCGGATCCTGCGGTCGGAGCCGACGATCACGATCGCGACCTGGATGCTGGCGAGCAGGTTGGTGAGGTCGCCGTTCAGCCGCGACAGCTCGTCGTTGCGGCCGCGGAGCTCGTCGTTCAGCGTGTTGAGCTCCTCGTTGGTCGACTGCATCTCCTCCTTCGCGGTGTCGAGCTCCTCGTTCGTGCTCTGGAGCTCCTCGTTGTTGGAGAGGATCTCCTCGTTCGCCGACTGGAGCTCCTCGTTCGCCGCCTCGAGATCCTGGTTCACCGACTGCAGGTAGTCGCGGCTGGCGGCGAGCTCGCGGCGCAACTGCTCGACGAGCTCGGAGTCGTGCGCGCGGGCGCTCTCCCCGCCGCGTTTCGCGCCGGCCGCCGTCCGCGCGGCGCCCGGCCTGGCGGGAGCTTCGCTCTTCCGGTGGCCCTCCTCGAAGAGGACCAGGTAGTGGCGCTCCGGCCCGTTCGGCGGCAGCGGGAGCACGACCACGTCGATGCGCCGCGGCCGTCCGCTGCCCTCGACCTGGAGCGACTCGCGGCGCGCCGGCGCGCCGCTCTTGCGCGCTTCCTGCAGCGCCGAGCGCGTGCCGCTGAGGAGCCCGCCGCGCAGCATCCGCAGCAGGTGGAGCGTCGCCTCGCCCGGCGCCGGCTCGAGGTAGGCGCCGGTCTGGCCGCGGAAGTGGACCACCCGCAGGTCGCCGTCGACGATCACGCCGGCCGGCGCGTAGTGCGACAGCAGCAGCTGCGTCGCCTCCTGGCTCGGGTGGGTCGCGGCGCGCGCGCGCGCCGGCGGCGGCGCGACCCGCTCGTCGCGCGCGCTCCCGTGCGCGTGCCCGTGCGGCTGGAGGAGCTCGCGCCCGGCCGCCACGGCGTCGGCCTGCTTGCGCACGAAGATCCGGTTCGCCTTGTCGAAGGGGGCGAAGAGGTCGAGCTGCGTGCCGACCGACTCCGCCGCGCCCAGCATCAGGAAGCCGCCCGGACGCAGCGCGTAATGGAGCAGCCACACCAGCCGGCGCTGCAGCGGAGCGCCGAGGTAGATGAGCAGGTTGCGGCAGAGGACCAGGTCGATGCGCGAGAAGGGCGGATCGCGCGTGACGTCGTGGCGCGCGAAGATGCAGCAGTCGCGCAGCGCCTTGTTCGCGCGGAACGAGCCGTCGGCGCGCGTGAAGTGGCGGCGCAGCCGTTCGGGGCCGATGTCGCCCGCGAGCGCGTCGGAGTAGGTCGCCGTGCGCGCCTGCTGGATCGCCGTGTCGCTGACGTCGGTCCCGAAGATCTGCACCGGCACCGAGAGGTGCGCCGACTCCATCGCCTCGACCAGGCAGATCGCCAGCGAGTAGACCTCCTCGCCGGTCGAGCAGCCCGGCACCCACAGGCGCAACGGCGCGTCGGGAGTGCGCTGCTGGAGCAGGCGCGGCAGCACCTCGTTGCGCAGCGCGGTGAAGGCGTGCGGATCGCGGAAGAACGAGGTGACGTGGATCAGCAGGTCGCTGAAGAGGTCGCCCACCTCGCTCGGCCGCTCGCGCAGCAGGCGCAGGTAGCGCGGGACGGTGGTGGTCCGGTTGAGGACCATCCGACGGTTGAGGCGGCGCAGCACCGTCGAGCTCTTGTACTGCGAGAAGTCGACGCCCGAGTGCTTGCGCAGCAGCTGGAAGATCGACTGGAGCGCGCCGTCGTCCGGCGGCTCCTCGTCGGGATGGCGGCGGGCCGCCTTGCCGTCGATGCCCACGTCGATGCCCACCAGCGGCAGCGCCGCGATGCGGCCGAGCTCCGCCGCGATCGCCGCCGGCGCGAGGACGAGGTCGACCACGTCGGTCGCGATCGCCGCGCGCGGCATCCCTTCGTGGCGCGCGGTCGCCGGATCCTGCGCGATCGTGATCCCGCCGACCGCCTTGATCTCGCGCAGCCCGATCGCGCCGTCGTCGGCCGTGCCGGAGAGGATGATCCCGATGCTGTGGCCGTCGCTCCACTGCGCCAGCGAGTGGAAGAAGGCGTTGATCGGCAGGTGCTGCGCCGGGCCGCCCGGCCGCGCCGCGAGGTGGAGCTTCCCGTTCGCGATCGTCAGCTCGGCGTTCGGCGGGATCACGAAGACGTGATTCGCCCGCAGCGCCATCCCGTCCTCGGCCTGCACCACCGGCAGCGTCGTCTTCGCGCCCAGCAGGTCGGGCAGCAGGCTCTTGTGGCTCGGCGCGAGGTGCTGGACGAGGACGAACGCCATCCCCGTGTCGGTGGCGAGCGCCTCCAGCAGTTGCGAGAAGGCCTCGAGCCCGCCCGCCGAAGCGCCGATGCCGACGATCCAGCGGACCGGGCCCTGCGCCTGCGACTTCGCGCCAACCTTCGGCGCCACGCGGCGACGTCGCGGCGCGGCGTTCCGTTTCCTTGCGGCCGGAATCGCCTTCATCGTGCGCCCCTCGCGGCGCGCCCACTCCATTCGCGCCGCATCCCTCGCCGCTGCGACGGCTGTGGCGAGGGATGGGGGACTCTACGTCGTCTCGCGGCGCACGCGCCTCGGGGAATCGTCGACTGCGCCGCGGCGAAGCGCGTGGCGGATGGCAGGGGCGGCAGGAATCGAACCCGCAACCTGATGATTTGGAATCATCCGCTCTGCCAATTGAGCTACACCCCTGCACGAGTGTCAGCGACGGTCGGCGCGGCGGGGACTCGAGATCCCTGTCGCGCCGGCAAAGCGAGGGGAGGCATTGAAGCGAGTCGGCCCGGCGGTTGCCAGGGGCTGGGCGGCGCGGCTGGCGCGGCCATGATCGGCGCTCGCGGGATGGAGCGGGCGGGTCGAATCGTCTCGGCGAGACGGAGCGAGCGTGACTTCGAGGGACTTGCGACTCGGCGTGGCGGCGCTCGCGGCGGCGGGGCTAGGTGGGTGGTGGTGGGCGTCGCGCCCGCCGCAGCCGGAGCCGGGCGATCCGCGCAGCTCGGCGACGCTGGCGATGATCGAGCGGCTCGACGAGTGGCGCGACGAACGCGATCCGCGCGGCAAGGACGGCTACGGCTGGAACCGGCTGCGGACGCCGCTGCGTCGCGAGCAGCTCGACGACGCGCGCGGCACGGCGAAGGAGTGGCAGGCGCGGCGCAACCTCGGAAAGGAGCTGCTGGAAGGCGGCGATCCGACGGCGGCGCTCGCCGAGTTCGAGGCGGCAGAGGCGGCGTGGAAGCGCGATCTCGCGCCGGCCGATGCAGCGGCCGCGGCGCGTGATCCGGTCGCGATCGAGCTGCTGCGCTGGCGGGCGGTGAGCTGGCTGCGGCTCGGCGAGATCGAGAACTGCCTGCAGCACCACGGCTGCCAGTCGTGCACGCTGCCGATCGCGGCGCCGGCGCAGCATGCGGAGAAGCGCGGCTCCGAGAGGGCGCTGGCGCTCTACCTCGAGCTGCTCGAACGGCTGCCCGACGATCGCGACGCGCGCTGGCTGGCGAATCTCGCGGCGATGACGCTCGGCACGTGGCCCGACGCGCTGCCCGACGCGGTCCGCCTGCCGGCCGAGCTCGTCGCGACGGGCGCGCCGTTCCTCCGCTTCCGCGACGTGGCGCCGCAGGCGGGCGTCGCCGACCGCTCGCTCTCGGGCGGCGTGTGCGTCGAGGACTTCGACGGCGACGGTCGCCTCGACGTGCTGAACAGCTCGATCGGCATCGACGAGCCGCTGCGCCTCTATCGCAACCGCGGCGACGGCACCTTCGAGGAGCGCGGCCGCGCGGCGGGGCTCGCCGGACTGCTGGGCGGCCTCAACATGGTGCACGCCGACTACGACAACGACGGCGACGCCGACGTGCTGGTGCTGCGCGGCGCGTGGTGGGGCGAGCAGGGGCGCCTGCCCAACTCGCTGCTGCGCAACCGCGGCGACGGCTCGTTCGACGACGCGACGGTGGAGGCGGGGCTCCTCTCGTTCCATCCGACGCAGACGGCGCAGTGGCGCGACTTCGACGGCGACGGCTGGCTCGACCTCGTGGTCGGCAACGAGACGCAGGAGCCCGACCGCCGCCATCCGTGCGAGCTCTTCCTCAACCGGCGCGACGGCACCTTCCGCGACGTGGCGCGCGAGGTCGGCAGCGACGTGGTCGGCTGGGTGAAGGGGGTCGCCGCCGACGACTTCGACGGCGACGGCCGCTGCGACCTCTACTTCTCGCTGCGCAACGGCCGCAACCAGTTGCTGCGCAACGAGCGCTGCGACGGCGCGACGGGCTTCCGCTTCGTCGACGCGACCGCGGCGGCCGGCCTCGAGGAGGGAAGCAAGATGAGCTTCCCGACCTGGTTCTTCGACTACGACCAGGACGGCTGGAGCGACCTCTTCGTCTCGACCAACGCGCCGCTGGTGAACGACTGGGCCGCCGACATCGGCAAGGCGATGACGGGCGAGCGGCCGAGCGCGCCGACGCGCCTCTTCCGGAACGAAGGCGGGAGGTTCCGCGAGGTCGCGGCCACCGTCGGCCTCGACCGCGCGATCCTCTCGATGGGCTCGAACTTCGGCGACCTCGACGGCGACGGTTTCGAGGAGGTCTACCTCGGCAACGGCTCGCCGCCGCTCGACGCGCTGCTGCCCAACCGCCTCTACCGCAACGACGGCGGCCAGCGCTTCGTCGACGTGACCTTCGCGTCGGGCACCGGCCATCTGCAGAAGGGGCACGCGGTCGCGCTGGGCGACCTCGACGACGACGGCGACCTCGACCTCTTCCTCGACACCGGCGGCTTCTTCGACGGCGACGGCTACCCCAACGTCCTCTACGAGAACCCGGGCCACGGCCACCGCTGGATCACGCTGCGGCTGCAGGGCGTGAAGGCGAACCGCAGCGCCATCGGCGCGCGCGTCGCGGTCGAGGCGGCGACGCCGTCGGGCCCGCGCACGATCCGGCAGACGGTCGGGACGGGCGGCAGCTTCGGCAGCAGCTCGCTGCAGGTGGAGCTCGGGCTCGGCGATGCCACCGCGATCACGGCGATCGAGATCACGTGGCCGGGCTCGGGCACGAGGACGCGCCTCGGGCCGCTCGCGCTGGAGAAGGCGTGGCGCGTCGTCGAGGGCGACGACGTTCCGCGCGAGGAGCCGCTGCGGCCGTTCCGCTTCGGCGAGGCGCGGCGATGAACCGCCGGAAGGTGATCGTCCTCGCGCTGGTCGAGTCGGCCGTGGCGGTCGGCGCGGTCGGCTGGTGGCTCGCGACGCGCCGGCCGCAGCCGCAGCCCGGCGATCCGCGCAGCGCCGGCACGCTCTGGATGGCGCAGCAGCTCGCCGAGATCGCCGACGACATCGACTACGAGCTGCCGGCCGGCTACATGCTGAACCACCAGCGGCTGCCGTGGCGGCGCGAGCAGCTCGCCGATTCGCTCGGCACCGTCGACGAGCCGCGCAAGCACCGCCTCCTCGCGCGCGAGCTGGTCCAGTGCGGCGACCCGCGCGGCGCGCTGGCCGAGTTCGACGCGGCGGAGAAGAGCTGGCTCGAGCGCGTGGGGCACGACGATCCGGGGACGGCGGAGTTCCTCACGGATCTCAAGCGGTGGCGCGCGATCACGTGGCTGCGCGTTGGCGAGCTCGAGAACTGCGTCGGCCACCACGCCTGCGCGTCGTGCATCGCGCCGATCGCGGCGGGCGGGCAGCACGTCGAGCGCGAGGGGTCGGAGCGCGCCTTCGAGCTCTACCGCGAGCTCTGCGAGGAGTTCCCCGACGACGTCGAGTCGCGCTGGCTGCTCAACCTCGCCGCGATGACGCTCGGCCGCTGGCCCGGCGAGGTGCCGGAGCGGTGGCGCCTCGACGAGGCGGCGCTGGCGTCGACGGGCGACTGCGCGCCGTGGAAGGACGTCGCGCCGGCGCTCGGCCTCGCCCACTCGACGCTGTCGGGCGGCGTCTGCGTCGAGGACTTCGACGGCGACGGCTGGCTCGACGTCTTCTGCACGGCGATCGGGCTGCGCGACCAGGCGAACCTGTACGTCGCGCGCCTCGGCGAGGACGGCGCGCTGCGCTGGATCGACCGGACGCGCGAGGCGGGGCTGCTCGGCGAGACGGGCGGGCTCAACTGCTGCCACGCCGACTACGACAACGACGGCGACGCCGACGTGCTGGTGCTGCGCGGCGCGTGGATGGGCGACGCGGGCCGGATGCCCAACTCGCTCCTGCGCAACCGCGGCGACGGGACGTTCGAGGACGTGACCGAGGAGGCAGGGCTCTGGTCGTGCTTCCCGACGCAGGCGGCGCAGTGGGCCGACCTCGACGGCGACGGCTGGCTCGACCTCGTGATCGGCAACGAGACGCAGCCCGACGAGGACGAGAAGGCGTGCGAGCTCTACCTCTCGAACCGCGACGGCACCTTCCGTGAGGTGGCCGACGAGGCGGGCGCGGCGGTGGTCGGCTGGGTGAAGGGGGTCGCGGCGGGCGACTACGACGACGATGGGCGCGTCGACCTCTACTACTCGCTGCGGAACGGCGCGAACGTCCTGCTGCACAACGAGGCGGGAGGAGACGAGGGGCTCCGCTTCGTCGACGTCACGGCGGCGGCCGGCGTCGCCGAGCCCGAGATGAGCTTCCCGACCTGGTGGTTCGACTACGACAACGACGGTCGGCAGGACCTCTTCGTGGCGGGCAACGGCCTCTTCACCAGCGACTCGATCAGCGAGATCGGGAACCTGATGTTCGGCAAGGAGCTCTCGTCGGTGCCGCGCCTCTACCGCAACGAAGGGGGCGGCAAGTTCCGTGACGTCGCGAAGGCAGCCGGGGTCGATCGCGCCGTGCTGACGATGGGCTCGAACTTCGGCGACCTCGACAACGACGGCTGGCCCGACTTCTATCTCGGCAACGGCGCGCCGAGCTACCGCGCGCTGCTGCCCAACCGGATGTTCCGCAACCGCGGCGACGGCACGTTCGCCGACGTGACGACGGCCGGCGGCTTCGGCCACCTGCAGAAGGGCCACGCGATCGCGTGGGGCGATCTCGACGGCGACGGCGACCAGGATCTCTACCTCGAGGCGGGCGGCGCGCTCGCTGGCGACGCCTACCCGACCGTCGTCTTCGAGAACCCCGGCAACGCCCACCGCTGGATCACGCTGCGCTTCCGTGGCGTGAAGGCGAACCGCGCCGCCGTCGGCGCGCGCGTGCGAGTCGACGTCGCGACGCCGGCCGGGCCGCGCGCGATCCACCACGTCGTCGGGACGGGCGGCAGCTTCGGCAGCTCGTCGCTCCAGGCGGAGCTCGGCCTCGGCGACGCGACCGCGATCGATTCGATCGAGGTGCGCTGGCCCGGCTCGGGCACGGTGTCGAAGTTCGCCGGCGTCGCGATGGACCGCGCCTGGCTCGCCATCGAGGGCGAGACGACCCTGCAGCCGAGCGAACTCAAGCGCGCCAAGTTCGCGACGAGCGCCGAGTGCTGCGAGCCGACCAAGCCGCCCGCGGCGGGCGAGCCGCAGCGATAGCGGGCGTACCGTTGCGGGAACGAATCGCCCGCATCACCCGCACACCAAGTCGGCAAGGGGGGAAGTGCGGAGAACGCGGGCGATTCGTTCCCGCATCGGTACGCCCGCAGATCCCGCGCAACGAGGGTCAGGCCGCCGACTTGGGCTGGTAGACGTTGACCGCGTTCGGCAGCAGGTCGGCGGCGATCTTCGCGATGGCGGTCAGGACCGCGGGGTCCTCGGTCGCGGCGAAGAGGTAGAGCTTCCAGAGGTCGCGGTAGGAGCGTTCGAGGTCGCCGAGGCGCGGGACGCGGTCGGCGAAGTCGGCGAGCGGACGGATCGCGTCGGCGCCGGGGAAGCGGACGTGGGTCGCCGCCTCCTTGAGCTGCATCTTCCGCGACGGGCAGTAGAGCTGCACCACCACCGGCTCGTGGCCCGCCTTGCGCAGGCGTTGGCGCACCTCGCGCTCGAACTTCTGCCGCTCGACGTACTTGCCCGGCGCGAAGAAGCGGTCGAGCAGCGCCTGCTGCACGCCGCGGTTCGCGTCGAGCGGCCAGACGCACGCCCGCTTCAGCAGCTTGCGCGACGCCAGCCGCGCGATCAGCTCTCTCGCACGCGCCAACTCCTCGGCGACCTCTTGCGTCGGCGCGGTGAACAACCCGCCGCGGCCGGGATCGGTCGGCGCCGCGACGTGGCGCGCCAGCAGCGGCAGCAGCTCGGCGTCGGTCAGCGCGAAGAGCTGCTCCTGCTTCAGCCCGCCGTGGAGCAGCGCGGTCTCGACCACCTGCGCCACCATCGCGCCGGCCGCGACCTTCGCGTGGTGGTAGTAGACGCGCTCGCTGAAGAAGTAGCGCGCCTCGAGGACGCGCAGCAGCTCCGACAGGATGTCCTGGCGCACGAGGCCGCGCTTCTCGAGGTCGACGAAGAGGTGGCCGCTGTTGCGGTCGACCATGAAGTAGGAGAGCACGCGCTCGTCGTAGGCGAGGTTGAGCCCGGTGAAGTGGGCGTCGCGCTTCAGGTAGTCGAGGAGGTCGGCGCAGATCGTGTCGGAGAGGAGTTCGCGCCAGCAGGCGGGGACGGCGGGCAGGCCGGGCGCGCCTTCGGGAAGCAGCACGGCCAGCACCTCCCGCCGGATCCCCATGCGCGCGAGCTGCGCGCCGAGCTCGTTCCCCTCGTCGAGCGCCGCGAGGTAGCGCGGCGCCGTGTCGTGCCGCTCGAGGATCCCGCGCACGTCCTCGATGTTGTGGCCCGACGGGATGTGGGTCACGTCGTGGACCAGCGCGGCCGCGCGAACGATCCGCTCCTCGTCCTCCGCGATGCCCAGCAGCCCCTCGGGCCGCAGCTCGCGGTTGCGGTTGATCGCGGCGATCAGCCGGCTCGCGAGGTGGAGCGTCCCGAGCGAGTGCTCGAAGCGGGTGTGCTGCGCGCCGGGGTAGACGAGGTAGGCGGTGCCGAGCTGCCGCACGCCGCGCAGCCGCTGCATCTGCGGCGTGTCGAGCAGCGCCATCTCCTCGGCGGTGAGGTAGAGGTCGCCGTGGACGGGATCCCGGATCACGGAGTAGCGTCGCCGCTCGTTCATCGGCGCGATCGTAGCCCGGCGCCGCAGGAGAGGCGGGATGGCCCATATCCGGCTGGTCGAGCCGCACGAGGCGAGCGGCGCGCTCAAGCAGCAGTACGACGCGGCGATGGCGCGCGCCGGCCGCGTCTGGAACATCGTGAAGACGATGAGCCCCAACCCGCCGCTGCTCGACGCGGCGATGCGCCTCTACGGCGCGGCGATGAAGGGCGAGTCGCCCCTGACGCGGGTGCAGCGCGAGCTGCTGGCGGTCGTCGTCTCGCGCACGAACGGCTGCTTCTACTGACTCGAGGCGCACGCGCACGACCTCCGGTCGGAGGCCGCATCGACGATGGGGGCGGAGCGGGCCGCCGCGTTCAGCGACGCGGCGAAGCGCGACTGGCGGAGCGCCGGCCTCGCGCCGCGCGACGCCGCGCTCTGCGACTACGCCGAGAAGCTGACGCGCACGCCGGCCGACTGCGGCCGCGCCGACGTCGAGCGGCTGCGCGCCGCCGGGCTCGACGACCGCGCGATCCACGACGCGGTGCAGGTGATCGCCTACTTCAACTACATCAACCGCGTCGCCGACGCGCTCGGCACCGATCCCGAGGACTTCTATCCTGCCGCGCCGGCCGCGAAGGAGCGGCGCCCTTGAAGCGGGGAGCGTGCGGCGGCATGGCGGGACGCGCGATCGAGCTCGGCGACGACGGCGCGGTGGTGATCCGCTTCCCCTACCACCCGACGGTGGTCGACGTGGTGCGCGGGCTGTCGCGCCGCAGCTTCGACCGGCTGAACAAGTGCTGGAGCGCGCCGGCCGAAGCGCTCGTCGAGGTGGTCGACACGCTCGTGCCGCACGGCTTCGCGGTCGCGGCGCCGGCGCGCGAGGCGTACGTCGCGCGCGGCGGCACGCAGACGCTGGCGAGCGGGCTCGCCGACCTCGTCGCGGGCGAGGCGGCATGCAAGGCGCCGACGCCGTCGCTCTTCGGGTGCGCGGCGGCGGAGACGAAGCCTCCGGCCGCGACCGCTCCCGCCGCGCCGCCCGACTCTTGGACCGTCAGCGCGCTCAACGCCCGCGTGTCGCAGGTGCTGCGCGCCGCGTTCCCCGAACGGCTCTGGGTCGTCGGCGAGATCGCCGGCTTCGAGCGCAGCCGCCACCGGCCCAACGCCTTCTTCGAGCTGATCGAGAAGGAGGGGGAGGCGGCCGGCGGCGGCGTGCGCGCGAAGGTCGACGTCGTCCTCTTCGCCGCCGCGCGCCGCGCGGTCGAGCGGAAGCTCGCCGCGGCCGACGCGCCCTTCGAGCTGAAGGACGGCCTCGAGGTGCGCCTCGCCGTCCGCGTCGAGCTCTACGCGCCGCGCGGCAGCTACCAGCTCGTCGTCGAGGACGTCGATCCGGTCCACACGCTGGGCCGGATCGCGCAGGATCGCGCCGCGGTGCTGGCCGAGCTCGACCGCCGCGGGTTGCGGACGCGCAATCAGGAGCTGCCGTGGCCGTTGGTGCCGCTGCGCGTCGGGCTCATCACCAGCGCCGGTTCCGACGCGTACAACGACTTCGTCAACGAGCTCGGCCGCAGCGGCTACGCCTTCGCGATCACCGTCGCCGACACGCGCGTGCAGGGCGCCGGGCTCGAGCGCGGGCTGACCGCGGCGCTGCGGCGTTTCGCGGCGCGCGCGGACGACTTCGACGTCGTCGCGATCGTGCGGGGCGGCGGCGCCAAGACCGACTTGATGGGATTCGACCACCTGCAGGTGGCGCTGGCGGTCGCGACCTGCCCGCTCAAGGTCGTCGCCGGCATCGGCCACCAGCGTGACGTCTCGGTCGTCGACCTCGTGAGCCACAGCGAGAAGACGCCGACGGCGGCCGCGGCGGCGATCGTCGCCCACGTCGCCGAGTTCGAGCAGCGCCTCGTCGACGGCGCGGCGGGCGTGCGCGAGGCGCTGGTGCGCGCGCTGCCGGCCGAGCGCGAGCGGCTGCGACGGCTCGCGGGCGAGGTGGCCGCGGGAGCCCGCGCCGCCGGCAGCCACGCGCGCGAGCGGCTCGCGGCGGCGCGCGCCCGATTCGCTCCCGCGCTGCTGGCCGGACTGCGCGGCGCGCGCGACCGCGTCGGCGCGGCGCGCGACCGCCTCGCTCAGCTCGCGCGCGGGCAGGCGCGGCTGCGCGCGTCGCTGCTGGCCAAGCTGGCGGAGCGGTTCGAGCCGGCGCGGCTGCGCGCCCCGCTCGCGCGGCGGACGGCGCGCCTCGCCGACCTCGAGCTGCGCGCGGCGGCGCTCCATCCGCAGGCGACGTTGCGCCGCGGATTCGCCATCGTGCGCGACGCGGGCGGCAGGACGGTGCGCGACGCGGCGAAACTGGCGGCAGGGACCAAGGTGCAGGCGAAGCTGGCGCGCGGCGAGTTCGACGCGACGGTGGAGCGGATCCGGAGGGACGGCGATGGGGCGTGAGGAGGAGGTCCGCTACGCGGCGGCGGTCGAGGAGATCGAGGCGCTGCTGGCCTCGATCGACCGCGACGAGATCGACGTCGACGAGCTCGGCGCGAAGGTCGAGCGCGCCGTGCAGCTGCTGAAGGTCTGCCGCGCGAAGCTCAAGGCGACCGAGGCGCGCGTCGTCGAGGTGCTGAAGGATCTCGACGACGACGAGGCGGCGGCCGAGGTCGCCGGCACCGCAGCCGACGACGATCCGCTCGCCCTCGCGGGCGGTGCGGCGGGCGGCGCGGAGGAAGACGCGGCGCCGCGCAAACGGAAGCGGAAGAAGGCTCCCGGCGGCCCGGCCAGCGGCCCGGGCAGCGCGCCGCTCGATCCCGACGAAGAGCTCCCGTTCTGAGGGAGGCGATCGCGGCACGGCGCTCGCGCTTGCGGTGGCGGAGGAGCGGACGATGACTCGTTCCCTCGAGATCGGCGGGTTCGTTCTCTCGTCGCTCGTGATCGCGCTGGCGACGGCCGCCTGCCGCAGCGATGCGGCGCAGAGCGGCGGATCGACGGAGCCTGCGGTTCCTGCGGTGCCCGCGGCACCCACGACCTCGACGACGGTGTCGATCCGCGGCCGCGTCGCGTGGGAGGGCGTGATCCCGGAACGGCGCGTCATCGACCTTTCCGCCATCCCCGAATGCGCGCGCGAACGCACGGAGCCGTTGCTGTCGGACGAGATCGTCGTCCACCCCGATCGCTCGGTCGAATCGGTGCTGCTCTTCGTCGACGCCGCGGTCGAGGCGGGCCATGCCGCGCCGCCGGCTCACGCGCGGATCGAGTCGCGCGGCTGCCAGTTCGTCCCGCACGTCGTCGCGATCGAGGCGGGGCAGTCGATCGACTTCGTCCAGACCAGCCCGACGCTCGTGAACATCCACCTCGTCGGCAGCGCCAACGCCGAGCAGAACTTCGCGATGAACGGCAGGGGCCGCCGCAGCGTGCTCTTCCCCGAGGTCGAGCCCGGCTTCATCCGGTTGAAGTCGGAGGTCCACCCGTGGATGAGCGCGTGGATCGCCGTGCTGCCCCATCCGTGGTTTGCCGTGACCGGGCCCGACGGCCGCTACGCGATCGAGGGCATCCCGCCCGGCGCTCGCCGCCTCGTCCTGCGCCATCCGCGGCTCGGCGAGCAGACGGTCGATCTCGTCCTCGGCGCCGGAGCGGACGTGGTCCGCGACTTCGTGCTGAGCGCGAAGCCGACCCCGCGGTAGCGGCGCCGCGCGGCGGCGCTCGCCGCACGCGGCACGGAAACGAAGCGAGCCCTCCCGTCGGGGAGGGCTCGGCTCCGTCAGAGTCGTTCCGCGAGCCTCGCGCTCACTGCTTCGGCAGCGCTCCGAGCGCCGCGCTCTCGCCGTCCGGCACCTCGACGCAGAGGATCGTGCGGCCGAGTTGCGGCTTCTTGTCGCCGTCGGGCAGCACGCGCGCCGGCGTCCCGTCGAGCTCGGCGTAGCCCATGATCATCGTGTTGACCTTGCCGGGCGCCGACTGCTTCGGCTCGAGGAGGAACTCGCGGCCCGAGTTGAGGTGGACGCGCCGCTCGGTCAGGCCGGTGAACCAGCGGTCGCGGCCGAGCCCGTCCTTCGCGTCGGCCTCGACGATGTCGGTCGAGATCCAGCCGTAGCCGGGCAGGAAGTACTCGGCCCAGCAGCGGTAGCCGGGATCGACCACCTTGCCGAGGTTCTTCTCCTGCATGCGGTAGCCCATCTGGAGGCGCGCCGGGATCCCGCGCGCGCGGGCGAGCGCGATGAAGAGCGAGTGGAGGTCGGTGCAGCAGCCGCCGCCCTTCTCGATGCAGACGGCCGCGTCGCCGACGCCGCAGTTGGGCTTCGACGGATCCTTCGAGTAGTGGTCGGCCGAGTCGGCGACGTGGTCGAGCAGCTTGCGCGCCTGGACCGCGAGGTTCTGCTCGCCGCCGCAGACCGTGTCGGCCATCTTCTGGATCGCGGGCGTCACTTCCATGTGCGGCGCGTCGCGCACGAGATCGGGCGCGAAGAGCGGCCGCAACGCGTCGGTGATCGGGCCGACCTTCGCCGGATCGACGGCGACCGAGACGGGGCGACGGCGCACCGTGAAGACGACCGTCGCGTCGAGCGTCGGCGTCGCGGGCGCGGCGACCTCGCAGTAGAGGAAGCGGGCGCCGTTGCCGCCTTCGCGTTCGATCCGCCACTTGCCGGGCGCGCTCGCGACGGCGAGGTCGAGCAGGTCCTGGTTGCGGTCGTCGTCGGGGATCGCGATCCACCAGCGGACCTGCTTCGTGCCCGCCGGGATGTCGTTCAGCGTGACCTTCTGCTCGACCTTGTAGACGCGCGTCGCCTCGGGCGACGACTTCGGAGCGGCCGGAGCGGCGGCGGGCGCGGCGGCCTGCGCGGGGCAGTCGCCGGAGAAGAGGGCGGACAACATGGCCCAACCGAGGAACGCGCTCGTGACCGATCGTCTCATGAGATCTGCTCCAGGTCCCGTCTTGAGTCGGACGGCGCACCGCGAGGCGCGCGCGACCGGCGCGAGCGCATGGAGCGTGCCGTCACGGCGGAGTCGGAGCTCGACGCGGCGCGCGCCGCGTCACGCCTCGATCAGCACGTCCTGCCCTTCGATCTTCACCTGGTAGACGCCGAGGTTGCGCGTGCCGGCGTGCGAGTGGCTGCCGTCGCAGAGGTCGAAGCGCCACTTGTGGAGCGGGCAGGTGATCGCCTGGCCCAGCACGAGGCCGTCGCCGACCGCGCCGTCGGCGTGCGGGCAGCGGTGGTCGATGCACCAGATGCCCTCCTTCGTGTGGAGGAGCATGTACTCGTGGCCGGCGATCGTGACGTGCTTGCGGCTACCCTGAGGAATCTGGGGGAGCGTCGTGACCTTGTGCCAGTTCATGGGGCGAAGTTGAGCAAGCAGGAGCGTGGGTTCAAGGACGCGAGCGCTCCCGACGGCGGCGGGTCGGGGCGGCCGGTGGCGCTGGTCACGGGCGGCGCGCGGCGGGTCGGACGCGCGATCGCGCTGGCGTTGGGGCGCGCCGGCTTCGAGGTGATCGTCCACTACCGCGAGTCGCGCGACGACGCGCTGGCGACGGTGCGCGACCTCGAGGCGGCGGGCGCGAAGGCCTGGATGATGCGCGCCGACCTGCTGCGGATGGCGGAAGTCGAGGGGCTCTTCGGCTCGATCGCCGAGTCGTGCGGCCGGCTCGACCTGCTGGTGAACAGCGCGTCCTGCTTCTACGCGACGCCGCTCGGCAGCGTGCGCGAGGAGCAGTGGGACGAGCTCGTCGGCTCGAACCTGAAGGCGCCCTTCTTCTGCGCGCAGCTCGCGGCGCCGCTGCTGGCGGCGAGCGGGCGCGGGCAGATCGTCAACGTGGTCGACGCGGCGGCGACGCGGCCCTTCCCGGCCTACCTGCCCTACAGCGCGGCGAAGGCGGGGCTGCTCGCGCTGACGCATGGGCTGGCGCGCGCGCTCGCGCCGAAGGTGCGCGTGAACGGCGTCGCGCCGGGTCCGGTGCTGATGCCGGAGGAGTTCGACGCCGCGCAGCGCGACAAGGCGGTGAAGGCGACGCTGCTGCAGCGGGCGGGCACGGCCGAGGACGTCGCGCGGACGGTCCTCTTCCTTGCGACCGGTCCCGATTACCTGACCGGCGCGGTGATCCCGGTCGACGGCGGCCGCTCGATCGCGTGAGCGGCGGGCCGCGTTTTTCATGCGGCGGGGCGGCGCGCCGCGTCGCGGCTGCGGCATGAAGATGCGCGGGCGGCGCTATTCCGCCCGGTGCGCCGGGGGCGTCGAATCGAGGGCTACGATCCCAGCCCCGATTTCGACGAGAACGAAGCCGTGAAGACGATCAAGAAGACGACTCGGAGCGCCGCGAAGGGCGCCGGCAAGAAGGCGGCGGCGCGGCCGCGCGCGCTCGGGCGCGTGGTCGATCTGCTGGGCGTGCCGATGGATCTCGGCGGCGCGCGGCGCGGCACCGACATGGGGCCGAGCGCGATCCGGATCGCGGGTCTCGAGGAGAAGCTCGAGCAGCTCGGCTACGACGTGCAGGACGGGGGCGACATCCACGTCGAGTCGCGCGAGACGACGCGGCTCGGCGACACGAAGTCGAAGTTCGCGCGCGAGATCGCCCGCTGCTGCGAGCAGCTGCGCAAGAAGGTGCACGCGAGCGTCGCGAAGGGCCGCCGGCCGATCGTGCTGGGCGGCGACCACTCGATCGCGATGGGGACGGTGGCGGGGGTGGCCGGCTTCCATCGCTCGCACGGCGACTCGATCGGGCTGATCTGGGTCGACGCGCACGGCGACATGAACTCGCCCGACACGAGCCCGACCGGGAACGTGCACGGCATGCCGCTCGGCGTGCTGCTGGGCTACGGGACGCCCGAGCTGGTGAAGCTCGGCGGCTTCGCGCCGAAGGTGAAGCCGGAGCACACGGTGCTCATCGGCATCCGCGACCTCGACGTCGGCGAGAAGGAGCTGATCAAGAAGTCGGGCGCGCTGGTCTTCACCATGAAGGAGGTCGACCAGTTCGGCATGAGCGAGGTGGCGCGTCGCGCGCTGGAGCGCGTCACCTACGGCACCGCCGGCTTCCACCTCTCGGTCGATCTCGACGGGATCGACCCGATGGTGGCGCCCGGCGTCGCGACCGCCGTCAACGGCGGCCTCAACTTCCGCGAGACCCACCTGCTGATGGAGCTGGTGGCCGACAGCAAGAAGATGCTCTCGATGGAAGTCGTCGAGCTGAACCCCGTACTCGACACGCGCAACCGCACCGCCGAGTTCGCCGTCGGGCTGGTGCTGAGCGCCTTCGGCCGAAGGATCCTGTAGCCGCCGTACCGAACCAGGCGTGAAACGGCGGACAATTTGGCGCGTTTCGCTGCTGTTTCGGTCCAGGACCAGAACAGCAGGAATCGGTGACAGTCGGCGCCGTTTCGCAACGGGTGCGAGGCGGCCGCCGTTTTTCACCCGTTGCGAAGTGGCGGCTGGCGACGGGCGCGGGCCCGAGCTGATTCGGCGGGTGGGCGGTAGCGTCGCGCGGCCATGTCCATCGAACCGACCTCCGTCTCGGGCTCGCTGCCGTCGCCGATGGCGCCGCTCTTCGCGTTGCGCGGGGTGACGCGGCGGTTCGAGCGGGGCGGGGAGGTGGTGGAGGCGCTGCGCGGGGTCGACCTCGACGTCGCGCGCGGCGAGCTGCTGCTGGTGATGGGGCCGTCGGGCTCGGGCAAGAGCACGCTGCTCCATCTGTTGGGCGGGCTCGAGCGGCCGACTTCGGGCGCGCTCCTCTTCCAGCCCGACGCGCGCGAGCGGCCGCTCGACCTCGCCGCGCTCGACGACGAGCGGCTCGCCGCCCTGCGCCGCCGCACGCTCGGCTTCGTCTTCCAGGAGTTCCACCTCCTCGCGACGCTCACCGCGCAGGAGAACGTCGCCCTCCCGCTGCTGCTCGACGGCGCGCGCGAGCCCGACGCGCGCGCGGCGGCGGGCCGGCGCCTCGCGCAGGTGGGCCTCGCGGCGCGCGCGGCCCACCTGCCCGACCAGCTCTCCGGCGGCGAGCGGCAGCGCGTCGCGATCGCGCGCGCGCTGGTCGCCGACCCGCCCGTCCTCCTCTGCGACGAGCCGACCGGCAGCCTCGACTCGGCGCGCGGCCAGGAGATCTTCGCGCTGCTCCGCGAGCTCGCGCGCGGCGAGCGGCGCACGGTCGTCGTCGTCACCCACGATCCCGCCGCGCGCCCCTTCGCCGACCGCTGCCTCACGCTGCGCGACGGCGCGCTGGCGCCGTGAGCCTCCTCGCGGTCCTCCGCCTCGTCTCGTTCCGCCACTTCCGCCGCCACGCGCTGCGGACCGCGCTGGCGCTCGGCTCGGTCGCGCTGGGCGTCGGCGCCTTCCTCGCGATGGCGGCGCTCAACCGCGGCGTCCTCGAGTCGTTCGAGCAGACGGCGCGCGGCCGCGCGGGCGGCTCCGACTGGGTCGTGCAGGCGGGCCGCGCCGGCCTCGCGCCCGCGCTCGCCGACGAGCTGCGCGCGGTCGCGGGCGTCGCGGCCGCGGTGCCGCTGGTGCAGCGTTCGGTCGCGCTCGCTCCCGACGACGCGACCGCGCCGCTCCACCTCCCGCTGATCGGCCTCGATCCCGCGACGCTCCCGCGCGACCTGCCCGGCCTGCCGATCCCCGCGATCGCGGAGCTGGCGAACCCGCTGGCGCTCCTCGCGGGCGGCGCGCTGCCGCTCTTCCTGCCGCGCGAGCTCGCCGAGACGTGGCGCGTGAAGCCGGGCGACGCGCTCGTCGTCGGCACGCCGAGCGGTCGGGCGCGCGCCGTGGTCGCCGCGACCTATGTCGCGCCGCCGCTCGTCGACGGCCTCGCGCGCACGATCGTCGGCGCGCGCCTCGCCGACGCGATGCGGCTGGCCGGCCTCGTCGAGCGCGTCGACGCGATCTGGCTCTGGCTCGCGCCCGGCGCCGACCGCGCCGCCGTCGCGAACGTGCTGCGCGCGACGCTGGCCGGCCGCGCCGAGCTGGTCGATCCGGCGACGCTCGCGCGCGAGTTCGACGCGACGCTCGGCTCCTTCCGCCTCGCGCTCCGCTTCGTCGCGCTCCTCTCGCTGGTGATCGCGGCGTTCCTGGTCCACTCGACGCTGTCGATGGCGCTGGCGGAACGGCGCCGCGAGCTGGCGATCGTCCGCTGCCTCGGCCTCGCGGCGACCCGGCTGCGCGCGCTCCTCGTCGCCGAGGCGGCCGCGATCGGCGCGTGCGGCGCGTTGCTGGGGCTGCCGCTCGGCTTGCTCCTCGCCCGCACGATGGGGGCGACCTTCTGGCAGACGGTCGGGCAGACGTTCGATCGGATCGAGGTCGTCGTGCGCGCGCCGTCGTTGGCCGAGTCGGCGCTGGGCGTCGCGGCCGGGATCGCGGCGGCGCTGGTCGCGGTCGTGCCGCCCGCGTTCGCCGCGGCGAAGCTTCCGCCGCTGGCCGGTCTCGTCGCGGCGCGCGGCGAGGAGCGGTCGCGCGCAGAGCCGTCGCGCGCGGCGGCGGTCGCGGCCGTCGCGCTGCTGCTGCTCGCCGCGCTCCTCTTCCTCGGCGGCGGCTTCGGGCTGCCGCGCGCGGGCTACGCGGTCGCGGCGCTGGCGGTCGGCGCGCTGGCGCTCGGCGCCCATCCGCTGCTGGCCTTCGCGCTGCGGCGCAGCGGGCCGTGGCTGCTGCGCGCGGGCGGCGTCGCGACGCGCCTCGCGCGCGACCACTGCCAGCGCGCCGCCGGCCAGACGTCGCTCACCGTCGTCGCGATCGCGCTCGGCTTCGGTCTCGTCTTCTCGACCGACGTGCTGGTGAAGAGCTACGCGCGCATGCTCGATCGCTGGTTCGTCGCCAACGTCGGCGAGGACCTGATCGTGATGGGGCAGGATTTCCTCGGCTCCGGGATGGTCGGCAGCGACTTCGACCACGCGATCAACGACGAGCTGCGCGCGATCCCGGGCGTGCTCCACAGCCACGGGCTCCGCTTCTCGCGCATCGCCTACGCGGGCGAGCGCGTGCTGCTCTTCGCGTTCGACGCGGGCGGGCCGCCCGAATCGGGCGAGCCGGAGTACGTCGAGGGGAGCCACGCCGACGAGCTGGCGCTGGCGCGCGGCGAGGGCTGCTTCGTGAGCGAGGGGTTCGCGCGGCGCTACGGCGCGCCGCGCGGCGCGACCGTGACCGTCGCGAGCCCCGACGGCCCGCTGCCGCTGCGCGTGCTGGCGGTGGTGCAGGACTACATGTGGCCGCGCGGCTCGCTCTGGGTCGACGACGACCTCTACCGGCGGGCGTTCCGCGACGGCGCGGTGCAGGAGTTCGCGCTGACGCTCGACGGCAGCCGGCCGCTCGACGAGGTGCGCCGCGACGTCGAGCGGCGGATGGCCGGCCATCCGATGGCGATCACGCTCGACGCCGCCACGGTGCAGCAGAACGTGATGGGGATCGTCGAGCGCTACTGGACGCTGCTGCTCGCGCAGGAGGGGCTCGCGGTCGCGGTCGCCTTCCTCGGCACGCTCCACGCGCTGCTGGTCTCGGTGCTGCTGCGGCGGCGCGAGATCGCGCTGCTGCGCGCGTTCGGGGCGCCGCGGACGCTGGTGGGTCGGATGCTGCGGACGGAAGGGGCGCTGCTGGGGCTCGCGGGCGGCGTGCTCGCGCTCCTCTTCGGGCTCGCGGCGGCGGCGAGCGCGCTGCGCCTCCTCTCGCTCGAGGAGATGGGCTTCGCGGTCGCGCTCGCGCCGTCGTGGCCGGTGGCGCTCGCGACCGTCGCCGCCGCGACCTTCACCGGCTGGCTCGCCGGCGTGCTGCCGGGCCGTCGCGCCGCGCGCGCGGCGCCGCGCACCGCGTTGCTCGATACCATGGCCTGAGCAGTTCGCCGATGCGGGAGCGACGGTTGGGAAGCGACGCGGCGAAGACGGACGCCATAACGGTCGACGGGCTCGTCAAGTCGTTCGGCGCCAAGCCGGTGCTGAAGCGCGTCTCGTTCCGCGTCGCGCCGGGCGACGTCGTCGCCTTCCTCGGCCCCAACGGCGCCGGCAAGTCGACGACGATCCGCATCCTCACCCGCCAGCTCCCGCGCGACGGCGGCACGGT
>Ga0315910_10000908_pt1 | contig 28046 bp, 24 predicted proteins | sample EdamamesoilMG_FD_204470 | JGI IMG/M metagenome (GOLD analysis project Ga0315910, IMG submission 204470) | Garden soil microbial communities collected in Santa Monica, California, United States - Edamame soil | ecosystem: Environmental > Terrestrial > Soil > Garden | place: USA: California... | reverse complement strand
CTCCGACCACGAGATTTTTCTTCGTGAGCTGGTGAGTAACGCGGTAGACGCAACACAAAAACTGAAAAAACTTTCTTCGCTGGGCGAGTTCAATGGTGACCTGGGCGACCTTAAAATCGAAGTAAGTTTTGATAAAGAAAAAAAGACCATCACGGTAAGCGATAAGGGTATCGGCATGACGGCCGATGAAATCAAAAAGTACATCAACCAGATCGCGTTCTCCGGTGCCGCAGAATTCGTGGAAAAATTTAAAGACAAAACCGATGCAAAGGATATCATCGGAAAATTTGGTCTTGGATTCTATTCTGCGTTTATGGTAGCCGGCAATGTTGAAATCATTTCACGCTCTTACAAAGCAACCGAAAACGAAGCGGCTCGCTGGGTGTGTGATGGTTCCACTGAGTTTGAACTCACTACCGCATCGAAGAAAAACCGCGGTACCGACATTGTTCTGCATATTAACGAAGACTCCGAAGAGTTTCTGGATGAGTGGAAGCTGAAAGGTATTCTGGATAAGTATTGCAAATTTCTTCCCGTTGAAATCAAGTTTGGAACGGAAGAGAAAAGCGAACCCGATGGCGAAGACAAAGACGGCAAACCTAAATTCAAAAACGTAACCGTTGATCGTATCATCAATAACCCTTCACCACTTTGGGCTAAATCACCCAGCGAACTGAAGGACGAAGACTACCTTAATTTCTACAAAGAACTTTATCCATTCTCGGAAGAACCCTTGTTCTGGATTCACCTCAACGTGGATTATCCGTTCAACCTCACCGGTGTTCTCTACTTCCCGAAAGTTAAAAATGACTTCGAACTTCAAAAGAGCAAAATTCAACTATACAGTCGCCAGGTATTTATTACTGACGAAGTAAAAGACGTAGTACCCGATTTTCTGATGCTGCTTCACGGCATTCTGGATTCTCCGGATATTCCATTGAACGTTTCGCGCAGCTACTTGCAAAGCGACTCCAACGTGAAAAAGATCAGCCAGCACATTACTAAAAAAGTGGCCGACAAACTTCAGGAGATGTTCAAGAAAGATCGCGCAGAGTTCGAAAAGAAGTGGGACGACATCAACATCTTTGTGAAGTATGGAATGATCAGCGATGAAAAATTCTACGATCGCGCCAAAGAATTTTTACTGCTGAAAAATGTGGAGAATAATTGCTTCACCCTGGAACAATACAACGAGAAAGTAAAACCCAATCAAACCGATAAGGATCAAAACCTGGTGTATGTGTACACATCGGATGCGGGCAAACAAGACAGTTTCATTCAGGCTGCCAAAAATAAATCATACGATGTATTGAAGCTGGATGGCATTCTCGACAATCATTTCATCAACACCCTGGAACAGAAGCTTGAGAAAACACAGCTAAAAAGGGTAGACAGTGAAATTGCCGACAAGCTGATCGACAAAGACGAGAAAGTGGAAAGCGTTTTAAGTGCCGATGAACAAGCCAACGTAAAAGGAATTTTCGAAACCGCTATCAACCTGCCTACCGGACAGGCAGGCAACAAGACTTTCTCGGTAACAGTAGAGTCGCTCTCGCCCGATGAACTGCCCGTAGTAATTACCATGAGTGAATTTATGCGCAGAATGAAAGACATGGCCAAGATGGGTGGCGGTGGCTACTCCTTTATGGGTGCCATGCCCGACAACTATGCCGTGGCGGTAAATGGAAACCACGCGCTTATTCAGCGAATTCTGAAAGCCGAAACCGATGAGCAGAAAACAAAACTTGCCAAACAGGTTTTTGACCTGGCGTTGCTTTCGCAAAATATGCTTACCGGTGCCGACCTTACTAATTTCATAAAACGAAGCGTAGAATTGGTTTCGTAACTAGCAAGCACTACAGCTTAACAATCAGCCCGCAGTTTACCTGTGGGCTATTTTATTTTGCATACATCTCATTCGCTTAAGTTGCTTTTCTCGCAACACTTTTTCAATTTTCATATCGTTATGACCTTATGATAAGAACAAAAGTAGTATTAGCCGTTTTTTTATGTTTGTGGGCCCTTCATTCATTTGCTCAGGATGAATCCGCAGAACAGCGCTTTACTATCGACACTCCGGCAAGTCTTGACTTTAAAAAGGAAGAGGAACCCGTGGAGACCAAAAAGAAGAAAGTAAAGAAGAAAGTTTTTTATGGTCTCAAAACGAAGAAGGGCTTTACACGTAAGGGCACTGGCCAGCGTGTAACTTACGAGACCTTCTACTACCTGAAAAAATCGGAAAAACCATCAACCTTTGTTCGGGATATTTACTGGTACGATTTCACCCGTAAAGAAATTCGCAGAACCTCCACATTCGATCCAACGAAAGGTGTATTACTGCATGGCCCGTATGAAAGACGGCAAGGCGATATTGTACTGGCAAAAGGAATTTACTATAAAGGAACAAAACATGGTCGTTGGCTCATGTACTCCCGCGACAGTGTTCTGTTGGATAAGGAAAAGTACTATCGTGGCTGGCCTCGCGAATCACTGGTGACATACTACGATCCGATGGAACGGAAACGGATGAAGGAAATCACCCCCATCGAATACGGAGAAAAAGAAGGCTATTACTATCGCTTTCATGAAAATGGAACATTAGCCGTGCAAGGCGAATATCACTGGGACCAAAAAGTAGGCGATTGGACCGAGTACTATCAAAGTGGTAAACGGAAAAAGATACTAACCTACTCCAAGGAGCCATTTGATAAAGAACTAAAGCCCTACATCAAAGCCGAATGGAACGATAAGGGAAAAGAGATTTATCGCAACAACAAGATGGCAGCCAACTAATAGAATGATGTGCTGATTTGACAATAGAGGCCTATCATCAAATCAGCACATCATCAACGTATCAACTTACTCTACCACCTGTACCGGAAACGTAACTTCAACATCGGTATCGCCAGTGCCGGGGCATGAACCATCCTTTGTGCCGGGTTGATGTCTCAACGTTACTTTTACACTTCCCGCCTCACCAGCATCGCCAACGGTCCAATAGGTTGACAGCCCAATCGGCCGGCCGTTGTCATCTTCATCGCTGTAACCGATCGTAACATTTGTATTGGTTGGTGTAAAGCAAAACAGGTGGTCATTCTTTTCTTCATCAATTTCTTCGGTGATGTCCTCGCCTGCTTCTTCGTTGAGCAACGTTACCTGTGCTTCGTATACTTTACCCGAAACGAACTGAGCCACCGCGGGGGTTATCACCGGAGTGCCCGCGCCACTGCCATCTGCATCGTAAAATTTTAGTTGAATATCATCACCTCCTGAAGTGGGTATAAGATCGATGATCACTGTGGTGATCAGCTCTTCCTCGTTAGTCGGCTCCGGATCTTCACTGCAGGAAGAAAATTGAATGATCAGGGCGAGCGTAAAAGTTATCAGAATAAAACTGCGAACAAAAGTGATTACTTGATTGCGATTCATAAGCTTAGTAGTTATTAGTTATTAGTTATTAGTTAATGTCAATGTGCATGAAGGTCATACTTCAATCGGAGTGAAAAATTGCGGCCTACGTCATCGGCATAATACCGAAGTCGGTTCATATAATTTCGATACGAAACATTGCCAAGATTATCAGCAGAAAATCCGATTGTTAATTGTCGCTTGCCAACCGGTACGTTTGTTCCGGCTTCAATATTTACAAGAACGTACCCATCGGGTGGGGGCATAAAATCAAAAACTTTGTTGCCATCATACTCCGGCACATCCTTCGGATATACCGTTACCGGAGCATGGTACTGACGCAACACTACCGGAATACTAATGCCCACATAAACGTTCTGTAACTTGCCCACGGTTGGCCAGGTGTAACTCAGCCTGTTTTCAACTTGTGCAGGCGGCATGAACGGCAACACATCACGGTTGGAAACATCACGAGCGTACAGGTACGATACTTTGGCTTTGTATGAAATCTTCTCTGTTACCTGCCAGTTTAAACTGAAATCGCTTCCGGCCAGCCATGCGTTTGTCTGCTGATACTGAAACACCGGGAAGTATCCGCGGATAGTAAGTCGGGTGGTGTAGGGTCGTAAGTAAACAAAATTGTCGATCCAGTTGGTATAAGCCGTAACCTCCATCGATACATTTTGCTTCGCCCATTGCAATGTTGTAATCCATTTCTTAGAGAACTCAGTCTTTATTGCAGTTTGATCGGTTATCAGATTACCATCACGATACATCAAACCTTCCTCAATTGAAGCCGTGCCATGATGCAGACCATTGCTGTAAAGTTCGCTTACATGAGGTGGCCGGGTAGCCAGGCCAAGGTTACTGCTAAGCCGAAGGCGATCATTAAAATAGTACGCTGCACCCAATGTACCTGAGGCATACTTAAAATTGAATTCGGGTTTAATAAGATTGGTGTTGTCAACATACATTAATACCTGAAGGTACTGGTAATCGAATCGTACTCCCGCTTCAATCAGCCAATGACGTAGCCGTAATTTCTCCATCCAAAAAATTCCACCCGTGTATTGATTGTAATTGGGTATCAACGGGTCAATCCCCGTACCCGGTACATTGTTGTTATTTTTGAATGTTCCATTAATCCCTGTGTTGCCTGTTAGCTTTCCGTTGCCATGCTCTAACGCTATATCAACAACATTACTGAATAACTCCATCGACAAAGCGGGTTTATCGTTTCGCCCGGCTCTGCGGATATCATACTCCTTGCGCCTGTTGATTTGACCACCATATAAAAAATCTAGCTTTCCCCAGCTTGCGATTTTTTTACTTGCACTCACCTTTAGCAGGTGATGATTAATTTTCTGACGCGGATTGTCGATCGCATAGGTAAAGTCAGCCACATACCATGGCTCACCTTGCTCAATGGAGTTCTGCAAATCGTCCAGGTTGCCGGTGTGGGCACTGCGCAAAATACCCAGCTCAGTATTAAAACTGCTCATGTATATTTCGGCTTTGGTGTCGTCTTTTTTATAACCAATCGCTCCAGAAAAATTAAGCTCTTCTACTCCAGTATTAGACAGGTTATAATCGCGTGCATGAAAATCCCCTCCCTTTTTTACTGAGCTTTGCAGTCGCCAGCTCCAACGCTGACTTTTATTAAACCCTCCTTCAAGCATGCCAGAGAAAACACCCATCCGTCCATTCGACATTAAGCCAAGATTAAGTTCTCCACCAATACTACCGGTCTCGGTAAGCGGAGGCGCATTTATAATTACCACACCACCCATTGCATCGGCACCATACCGAACTGTTTCGGCCCCCTTTACAACTTCGATTTCTGAAGCGACAAACGGATCAATTTCAGGCGCATGTTCTATGCCCCACTGTTGACCATCCTGCCTGATGCCATTGTTCAAAACAAGAATCCGTTGACTGTGTAATCCATGAATAACGGGTTTGAAAATCGCTGGCCCTGTCATCAACACCCTAACGCCTGGCAATTGCGCAACCATTTCACCCAGAGATTTGCCCCGGTTGGCATTAATCGTTTCACTGGATAGCACACTTACCGATTGTGAAAGATTGTGCTGCTGAGCATGATCGCCTTCAATAACAACATCGTGAAGTACATTTACATTAGGCGTGAGTTTGATTACTAAGTTCTTCTGGCTTGCAACATCAAGGGTTATCACCTCGTCATCATACCCCACAAATTTTACATGAAGAACATATTTTTCTAAACACAGCGCCTTCAAAAGAAAGCTGCCATCAATTTCACTGACTGCCCCTTGCTTCAATGCCTCAACCCAAACGGTTGCTCCGGGCAAGGGCTGGCCATCCAGGTCTACTACCGATCCTGAAACTTGGTGATTGCACACCAACCGCTGCGCCATTAGCGGATTTGAAAAAAGTGTAAGCAACAATAAAATGGAATACCTCATTTGCAACATTGTTGCAAATATATGGATAGAAACAAAAAAACAAACCGGTTAGTCTACGATATCCTGAAGTTTGTACTTCTTGATGATATAATAAAGAAAGTTGAAGGAGAGCATGGATTCGTCTTCATTATCTTGATTGTTAACCTGACTTGGTTTAACATTTTCGCTAACGGTACGAATGCGAGGATTTTGCTGACGGACCGGAGAGGATGAAACTGAATCTTTTGGTGGATTGGAGGTAGCGGTTTGTTTTGCATTGGCACTTCCAGAACCGGGCTCTGCTTCACCTCCATGCGAATAAATTACACGCTCGGTAGTTGTGTGCGACTCGTAGGTATTATCAGAAACGATTGTTGGATACTCTTGGGCGTATGCTGCATAAAATACACCTGGCAGAAAGGCCAGCAGTAAGGCGGTTAAAATATGATGCAGTTTAAGCTTCATGTCTAGGTGAAATGCTTAACGCCAGAATTTTATTTTTTGTTTCGTCAAAGTACAAAATTAAAGCCCTATTGCCATTTCTTCGACACAAACATCGTCCTGATTTAGCGATGATGTAAGGAATATTATGAAATTAACCATTTATTGAGGGGACCGGACAACTGTTTAACAATAATTAACAATCTATAGGATGATTACTTTGGACGATTTCATGAAGGTTGATCTTCGGGCCGGCACCATTATAAAAGCCGAAACTTTTGAAAGTGCTAAGAAACCAGCCTTGAAGGTTTGGGTGGATTTGGGTGAACTCGGGATAAAAAAGTCGAGCGCCCAGATTACCTGGCACTATACAACCGATCAGTTAATTGGCCGACAAGTAATCTGTGTGGTTAATTTTCCGTCCAGGCAGATCGCCAACTTTATTTCCGAAGTATTGGTAACAGGTTTTCCTGACGAGGATAACAATGTTGTTTTATGTAGTATTGATAAAAAAGTGCCCAACGGAGCCAGGCTGTTCTAAGAATGATTTCATTTGCCCAACTTGAAAAAATTACCGGGGGAAAAAACCTTTCGCTGCATGCCAACGACCCTATTAAAACACTGGCTATCGATAGCCGCAAAATAACCGGCCTGCAGGATGTACTCTTTTTGGCCATTGAAGGTGACCGTCATGACGGCCATCAATACATACATGAACTTTATCGAAAGGGCATCCGTCAGTTTGTTGTTGAACATCCCGTTAACAACGTGCAGGAGTTGGAGAAAGCCAACATCATCCAGGTCAACTCTTCCGTGGAGGCACTTCAGAAAATTGCAGCCCACCATCGTCTTGAGTTTTCGATACCTGTTATCGGCATAACCGGGAGTAATGGAAAAACCATCATAAAAGAATGGCTCTATCAGTTGATTTCGAAAGGTAAGGTTGTTGTAAAAAATCCGGGGAGTTACAATTCGCAAGTTGGCGTACCCCTTTCCGTTTGGCAACTTCAGAAGCATCATCAACTTGCCATCTTTGAAGCTGGGGTTTCTCAACCTGGAGAAATGGAAAAACTAGCCCGCGTCATCAGGCCTACCATTGGCATCTTCTCCACGATTGGTTCTGCACATGACGAAGGGTTTTCGTCACGTCAATTGAAAGTACAGGAAAAGTTAAAACTTTTTGAGCACGTTGAATTATTGATCTCGTGTGCTGATCACCGCGAAATACAAGAGGCCATTATCGCTGCGAAGTTTAAAAAAACATTAACCTGGGGATTTTCACCCGATGCTGATATCATACTAACACGCGATAAAAGCCACTACCTTATCCGGCATCAACAGCATCACTTTAGTTTACAACTTCCGTTTGCCGATAAGGCATCCTTTGAAAATTGCTTCCATTGTGTGGCGGTGCTGGTTGCACTCGGATATTCTGCCGAAACCATTCAGGAAAGAATCAATACGCTTCGCTCCATACCCATGCGCTTGGAGTTGAAAGAAGGCATTAATCAATGTCAGATTATTGACGACACCTATAACAACGACCTGGGTGGTTTGGAGATCAGTCTTCAGTTTCTGTTGCATCAACATCAGAAAAAGAAAAAAACACTAATCCTCTCAGACATACTGGAATCTGGCCTGTCCGAAAAAGAACTTGCAGAAAACATTGCCCTACTTGTTAACAAGCACGCACTTCATCGGTTCATCGGTATTGGGTTATCACTTAGTCGTTTTCAACACCTATTTCCCGCGCATGCAATCTTCCATGCCAGCACTCAGGAATTTCTGGACAATTTTAATGCTGATGTATTTCACCAGGAAATCATTCTGGTGAAAGGAGCACGGATTTTTCAGTTCGAGAAAATTGTTGGCAGGTTGCAGCGAAAGGTTCATGGAACCATAATGGAAATTGATCTTGGTGCTCTGGTTCATAACCTGAACTACGTTAAGTCAAAATTAAAACCCGCTACCCGACTGATGGTAATGGTGAAAGCTTTCGCGTATGGAAGTGGCAGTACTGAAATTGCTAATTTACTGCAATACCATAAAGCCGATTACCTGGGTGTGGCCTATGCCGATGAAGGTGTTGAGCTACGCAAAAACAATATCACCTTGCCCATCATGGTGATGAATCCTTCGGAAGAGAGCTTTGATCTGTTGCTTCACCACAACCTTGAGCCTGAAGTTTACAACTTCAAAATTTTTAAAAGTCTTTTGAATTACCTGGCGGGGAGATCGTGCACCATTCATTTGAAACTGGATACGGGTATGCACCGATTGGGATTTGAGAAGAACGACATCCCTGAATTGATTGAACTGTTAAACGCTAATTCGAACATCGCGGTAGCGACTATCTTCAGCCACCTGGCCGGAGCCGATGAAGCCGAGCACGATCATTTCTCCCGAACACAGGCCGACAACTTTTTGAACTGGGCCAATCAGATTTCAACCGCACTTGGTTATAAGCCACTGTTTCATTTGCTTAACACACCCGGCATCCTTCGGCTTACTGATCTTCAATTGGATATGGTGCGCTTAGGAATTGGATTATATGGTGTTGATCCAACGCGCGAAGGGTTTCAGGAGTTAAAACCTGTAGCTACTTTAAAAACAATCATCTCACAGATAAAACATATAGAAGCTGGTGAGAGTATCGGTTATGGCCGAAGTGGTAAAGCCTCCGCAGCCATGACATTGGCCACCATTGCCATTGGATATGCCGATGGTTTTAGTCGTGGCTTCAGCCGTGGTGCAGGCGAAGTGCTTGTAAATGGAAGCCGCGCTAAAGTAGTAGGCAATGTTTGCATGGACATGACCATGATTGATATTACCCACATCGATGCGCACGAAGGTGATGAAGTTGTTGTCTTTGGACCAGGCTTACCTATTCAAGAACTGGCATCAATGATCAACACCATACCGTATGAAATCCTTACCAACACGAGCGAGCGTGTTAAACGTGTTTTTATTGCTGAGGGTATTTAATCAATTCGTTCAAACACTCCGGGTTTGGCTGCCTTGTATTTTTTCTCCAATGCAGGTATCCGTCTGAAAAAATCTTTCATCAGATTGTTCGGATCAAAAATAATGTCGGGCAGATCCTCTTTAAAAGATTGATTTACCCAAATTACATTTTCATAGTAATCAGGCTCCTCGAAGATTTCCTTTGACAGCGGCCAGTCTAAGAATGATGTTCCCAACGTATTTTGCTTATACACCGTCAAGTCATCATCCAACAACAATACTTTTTTATCAACGATACCCGGCAGGTTACTTTCCCCCACCAGCAACGCGTTGTAGGTAATAGATTCAATTGTATTAAACCTTGCCAGCTGATTAACCGACAGCACACCAAGCAGTAAGAACCACACACTGATCTCCGCCAATCTTCTGCGCCTGATCAGTAAGAGGTAATGGGCTATGAAAAAACTAAGGCTGGGTAGTACTGTAATGAAACTTTGAGGCCGCAAATCCTTCGAATAGAGGGCCTGTAAAAAGGAAAACACCATCCAGAAAAACATGATTTGCACAAGCTGTGATTGGTACTTGGTAAACCGTGCTTCACGGTTGAGCATCACAAAAGAAATCAGCAGGAAAAAAAGAGGTATTGCGCCCAATATCCACAAACCGCTGGATGTCATGTAGCGATCGGATGCAAACGCCAGGTTAGGTGCATAGTAAAATTCCCATAGGTTAACCAAGCCTCCCTTCAAATAGTACACGCTTATCAGCAGCACATGCGGAATCAGAAAACCAAGCACCATTAAAAGGTATTTTCTGAACGGACTTCGTGTAAAGATGATCAGGATAGTAATAGACCCGACCAAGTGTACCACAAATGAAAAGGATATGAGCGAAGCCAACCCGATAAATAAGCCCAGACTAAAAACGGATTCATCACGCGATTCACGGAACTCAATTTCTTTGAAGAGGTTGTTCAGCGCCAACAAGAGAATGCCCGATCCCAATAACTCCGGACTCAAGGCCAGCGTATCAAACGAAAAGAAAAACAGAACAACAAATATCAGCGAGGGTATGTAGGTGTTTTCAGTAAAGGCCTTCTTGTCAACAAAGACGATTCCAATAAAGGCTGCCTGTATAAAAACTATAAAAAAAGAAAACAGGTGGCGCGCAAGGATAGAACGACCCATGAGCATATCCAGAAGTCCGTTAATCCAGGCTGCAAGGGGCGGTGTTGAATCGACTACCGTGGTATACATCGCCTTTCCTTCGTGAACCTTCTCCCCCACCAGAATGCTTTTAAGTTCCGGATAGGTGATTTCAGGAGAATTAATGAAATAGGGCAGGTTGATCAGCACCATGATGACCAGCAGGCCAAGAAGCCTGTACGGATCATTGATGCGAAAGTATTGAAGCAAAGTCTTCGATTTAAAGTGATTCGGAAAATTAGAGCAGTATCTTTAAAGATTGAAATGAATCGCGCGTTTTTTCATCTTTGTCAGGAATTATTAGTCCGGAAGGTAAGTTTGGAATTCAATACCTGCACAGGCGCTAACGGGAGGCATTCATTAAAGCTGTAACATCATGAGCACAACACGTCAACTTAAATACTCAAAACTTATCCAAAAAGAGCTTAGCGAAATCTTTCAACGCGACAAGCGGGGCATTCTTGATAATGCTTTCGTTACCATTGCCGATGTAAGAGTAAGTCCTGATCTGAGTGTTGCCAAGATTTACATCAGTATGCTGCTGGCCAAGGAAAAAGACAAAGTGTTGGAGAAAATCAACACGCGCAAAAGTGAAATTCGTAAAGCCTTGGGCGACAAGATCGGCAAACAGGTACGCATTATTCCGGAGTTAGTGTTTTACAAAGACGAAGTAGAAGAAAACGCCCAGCACCTGGATGAACTGATTAAAAACCTTCACATTCCACCTGCCGAAAAAAAGGCTGAAGAGTAAACAAACTGAAAAGCCAACTAACCTAGCCACCGTTGAACTTATCCCTGTTCATTGCCAAACGTTACCTTCTTTCGAAACGAAAGAAAAATTTTATTAACATCATTTCCATTATTTCTGTGGTGGCCGTGGCGGTTATCACCGCATCGATCATTATTGTGCTGTCCATCTTCAACGGGCTTGGTGATTTACTTCGCACCCTCAACGACTCATTTGATCCGGAGATAAAAATTGAAGCGGTCGAGGGAAAAACGTTTCAAACCGATGCCAGTCTTCTCAAAAGAATCGAAGCCATACCCGGGGTTGCCCTTGTAACAGAAGTTATTGAAGATTACGCTTACGCCCGCTACAATGGCGCTACTCAGGTGGTAATGGTAAAAGGTGTGAGCGATAATTTCATAGAGCAAAATCGTATTCCAAAAGAAAATATTATTGAAGGCGAACCTATCTTAAAGAACAATAACATCAGTTACGCCCTGGTAGGGGTTGGTGTTCAGCAAACACTATCCATTGCAATGAAAGATAATTTTTATGCCCTTCAATTATACTACGTAAAAAATTCGAAGGGTGGGTCACTCGATCCCTCCAAACTTTACACTCAAAAAAATATAGCACCGGGTGGCGTTTTCTCAATCATCCAGAGTTTTGACGAAAACTATGTGGTTGTTCCGCTGACGTTTGCTGAAGAACTGATGGGCTATGGAAACAAGCGCACCTCACTTGAAATTAAGACTTCGGCTGGTGCTAACATCCACGAAGTCGAAGAGAAAATCCAACAAACCATTAGTAAGGAATACAACGTGCTGAATGCCGAAGAGCAACACCAGGATTTATATCGGGTTGTAAAACTCGAAAAACTATTTGCCTCCTTAGCGGCCATTCTTCTGCTGGTGATTGGCTCCATCAATATTTACTTTACCCTGATGATGTTAGCCCTCGATAAGAAAAAAGACATTTCCATACTGTCTGCAATGGGTGCCGACCAAACATTTTTGAAAAAAGTCTTTCTGGCCGAAGGGGTTTTGATTGCATTAGTCGGCACAGGCTTCGGGTTGTTCATCGGTGCATTAATTGTAACGTTGCAGCAACAATTTGGACTGGTCTCCATGGGCATCTCGGCATCGGTTGTAGAAAGTTATCCGGTAAAAATGATTCTCTCCGACTTTCTCTATGTTCTTGGAATTATGAGTTTAGTCACCGTTTTAATTTCAACAAAGCCAGCGGTTTTAGCTTCCGAATTTGCATCCGTTCAACACTTATAGCCATTTGCCAAGCGCAGAAATGATTCTTGCTGCGTAAGATTGATGTACCAAAATCCGGAAAAAAGTCACGCATTTCTAACCGATTTTATCTATTTTTCGAATTCCGTTTTTATGAAAAATCGGTTTTTGGGATGAAAGTCTCTGCTTCACAACCTTTTCAGATTATCTATTCGCTGTACCTGCACGAATACCTGGGGTTCATTTTTGAATCCTACATCGTTCATTTGGATGAAAAAGGGAAATTGACGTATCAGCATCAAAACATTTCTTCCAAGAACGCACGCGAATTTTCCAAAGGCCTTGATGATCGTGACTTCGAGCTGATCGAACTCATGGACTCCATGCAACAGGAAACCATTGTAAAAAAATTCTCGGCCAAATTCATGAAGCCAGAAGAGTTCTTTGCCAAGACCTACGACAAAGTAAAAGGCAATGAATTGATTCAGGAGCAGATTGAAGATTACCTGGAGAAACGCAGGGCCAAAATTCTGGATAAAATAAAAGGGAAACACCTTTACGAAATGGGAAATGATGGTGAGCCCACCTGGAAAAAAATTGAGGTATTAGACAGGCGCGCTTCCATTCAATTTCATTTCATGCGCACCGCAGAAAATACCAATTACTACCCCACACTTTTCTACCAGGGCAAAAAGCTTGACCTGCCCAACACCACGGCTTACCTGATTTGCAAGAACCCCGCCTGGATGGTTCTTAATGGAAAATTATATGGATTCGAAAAACAAGTGGATGGGAAAAAACTCATTCCGTTTTTCTCTAAAAAATTTGTGGTTATCCCCAAGAATGTAGAGGAGACGTATTACAACAGATTCGTTGCTCCGCTCATTGCTTCTTTTGATGATATCGAAGCACAGGGATTTGAAATCAACAAAACAGGATACGACCCGCACCCTGTCCTTACACTCTCTGAATTACATACAGCCCAGACTACTACTGCTCCATCGCTGTTTGATAACGGCCCACCACCGGAAGACACGAGTGACGAAGCCGGGAAAATTGTTTTTGATCTTTCTTTCAAATACGGCAAGCATCGCTTTCGCGGAGATAACATCGGCCCGGTAAGCGTTACGGTAGAGAAGCATGAGAATGATTACATTTTTCATCGGGTAACACGCCTTACCGATATCGAGAAAAACTTCTTGCATACGCTACAGAAACTTGGCCTGCCAATGAAGGGCTTTCGTGTCGCCATTCCAAAGTCTGAAGCGTTTTCGTGGCTTAATGAAAATCGTGTTAACCTGTTAAATCTCGGCTTCGAAGTAAGCCAACCTGAGAGTCGCGACAAAAAATACTTTGTTGGCAAGGCTGTAATTGAAGTTGAGGTAAAAGAGAATATTGACTGGTTTGATATCCACGCTAAGATCCGTTTCGGAGAATTTGAAATACCCTTTAAGGAACTGCGCAAACTGATCATGCGAAAGAAGGTGGAGTTTAAACTTCCCAATGGCGAGATCGCCATTATTCCTGAAGCCTGGCTCACCAAGTATGCCGACCTTTTTGCTTTAAGTGAAACAGAAGGTGATCATGAAAAACCTGTTCTGCGCAAACACCATTTAAACCTGGTGAAAGAACTGGAGGATGGTAATCTTGCTAAAGTTCACCTGAGCGAAAAATTAAGATCGCTCAATTCGTTCAGCGGTATTAAAAGCTATCCCATTCCGGAAGGTTTTAAAGGTGAACTCAGGCCGTATCAGCGCGCAGGATACAACTGGCTGCGTTTCCTCCACGAATACAACCTGGGCGGATGCTTAGCCGATGACATGGGTCTTGGTAAGACCGTGCAAACACTCACCATGCTGCAGGCGCAGAAAGAAGCCGGAGCAGGTACTTCATTGCTGGTAATGCCCACCTCGCTAATTTACAATTGGGAAATGGAGGCCGGCAAGTTTACGCCCGATTTGAAAATACTGAACTACACCGGCACGCTGCGAAATAAAGACATCAAGCGATTTGAAAAGTATGATCTTGTGTTGACATCGTACGGCATCACCCGTCTGGATGTCGAGCTTTTGCAACAGTACTATTTTAACTACATCATTCTGGACGAGTCGCAGGTTATTAAGAATCCATCGTCCAACATTTCGAAGGCTGTGCGCGAATTGAAATCGCGGCATAAACTTGTACTCACCGGTACGCCAATCGAAAATACTACGGTAGATCTCTGGACTCAGATGTCGTTTATCAATCCTGGAATTTTAGGCACGCATACTTACTTTAGAAACGAATTTCAAAATCCGATCGAAAAGAAAGGTGACGAGTCGCGTTCCAAAAAGCTTCACGCGATCATTAAACCGTTCTTGCTTCGAAGGCACAAATCGCAGGTAGCAACAGAACTTCCTGAGAAAGTAGAAAATATTCAATACTGCATCATGACGCCCGAACAAGAGAGACGTTATGAAGAAGTAAAAACGGTTTATCGCGAAAAGATTTTCAAGCTTATTGAATCTGAAGGGTTAGGCAATAGTCGCTTTATGATTCTGGAAGGGTTAACAAAACTCCGTCAGTTGGCTAACCACCCGCGCATGGTAGAACAAGGTTATCAGGGAGACTCGGGCAAGCTGGAGGATATCACGCACATGCTTGAAAACGCCATGGCCGAAGACCACAAAATTCTTGTGTTCAGTCAATTCGTAAAACACCTTGATCTGGTGAAGCAATACCTAAAGTCGAACAAGATTGACTTTGCGTACCTGGATGGATCGAGCACTGATCGTAAGGAACAAGTTGAGCGCTTTAATAAAGATCCGAAGCTTAAAGTATTTCTGATTTCAATTAAGGCGGGAGGTTTGGGATTAAATCTCACCGAAGCAGATTACGTATTTATTCTTGATCCGTGGTGGAATCCTGCCGTTGAGGCTCAGGCCGTTGATCGCGCCCATCGCATAGGACAGAAAAAGAAAGTATTTACGTACAAGTTCATCACCCGAAATTCTGTTGAAGAGAAAATCCTGATGCTTCAGCAAAAGAAATTAAAGCTTACCACCGATCTCATTACCACAGAAGAAAGCTTTATGAAGCAGCTTACTAAAGAAGATATTCAGCAAATGCTGGTATAGAAAACAAATCGTTTCTCCTACTTTTTAATCCGTTCATGCTTTTTCTTCCACCGGTTATGCGACCACAACCAGCCCGCAGGATTTTCGCGGACTAAACGCTCAACAGCCGTGGCGTAATTCTCCAGCACGGTGTAATCGTCTTTCGAAAACGGGGGCGAAGCAATTTCTGTAAACACCGCTTCATAGTATCCACGTTTCACTTTTCTTATCTCAGCAAAAACTACCGGATACTGCATGAGGATGGCCAACTGATTGGTGCCCAGAAAAAATGCAGTTTGCTGATTCAGGAACTGTGTAAAATATCGCTTATCGGTTTTCAACCCTGGGTACTGATCTGAAACAATGGCTATTCCTCGTACCAGATTTTTTCGCCTGATTGCTTCGCGTGCTACGTCAGAACGTTTAATGGCATACGATCCAAACCGCGTGCGACAATAAAGTGAGAATCGATCTGAAAAGTTGCTCTTCAAGGGTTGATAAACAAAGTCAAGTGGGATGCTAAAATTTCCTGCCGCCAGTAACCACTCCCAATTGAATTGGTGCGATGCCAGAACTAACATCGATTGACCCTTCGCCTGGTAATGCTGCAAAATACGATCATCCTTAAACACCATTCGCCTGGTAAGCTCTTCACGTGAAATAGTAGCCAGCTTGAGCATCTCCACTGCGTAGTCGCAAAGATTTACGTAAAACTCTTTTTCTATTTGTTGCAGCTCGCGTTTGCTCTTCTCCGGAAAAGAGTTGTTCAGGTTTTGCCATACCTTTTTTCTCCGGTATCGCACCAGGTAGTAGCTGATGACGTAAGCCAGATCTGAAAGAAGGTAGAGCAGTGCTAACGGAAGACGAGAAAAAAACTTAACAATGCCCATGATAACTTTCTTCGTTATGTCTGACGTTGAACCGATCAGCGTTTGTCTGAGTGGAGAAACTCGCTCGCCTTGTGGAAATAAAAAATCCCAGCGAGTTCGCTGGGATTTTTTATTGAAGTATTTCTTGTGCTTATGCTGTAGCCGCAGAAGACTCCTCAAACTTTTGTGAAATCTTAAGTGTAACCGTTTTCTTAGCTTTATAACCACAGTATCCGCACTGATAGTGTTTCATCAATTCCCCTTCCTCTCCCGCTGACGGGTTTTTCAGAATTTCTTCTCTTACCACTTTAAAGGTTTGGTAGTTACACTCCGGGCACTGCAATGCATGCAGGTGACCTGAGTAACGTTCAATCTTAACATAACCAGTTTCTTCGTCTTTCCACACATCGTAATCCACAGAAAAGACTTCTTCTTCAGCCTGCATACCTTCATCCAGGTAAGCATCTTCTTCATCTTCGCTCAACAGCTTCATAGCTTTTCCTGTTTTTGGAGAAACACGTGGCTTATAGCGTAATACTTTAAGTCTCTTCTCGATGAAGAACGGGTAGTAGAATTTTAGTAGGTTTTGAATAATAAGGGCAACAATAAGCCCCATGGCACCGGTAGTGAATATGCGCACAAAAATTAACAGCGGGCTTAACTTTACAATGGCTGCGTTGGCATAAAAAGCGCAACCCACCACCAATATTACGCTGGCAATCCAAAAGGTTTTGATCTCTGAGCGGTTAATAAAATCGTATTTGGTTTTTGCATCGCTCATGGTCGCCAGACGGATAACGTGGTAGATCACGATCAGAATAGCAAGTCCCCACGCACCATAGGCAATGGTGGTAGCCATATTATTCCAATCAGCATACTTCAACGGATCTATTGGGTCCAGCTCATTAATGTTAATTTGAGATTGTACAAGTACTGCCATGATTATGGGTTGGTTAAGGTTATCCTTAAAAGCAAAAAATTATTCCTAAAAGCAAATATAAAATCCTGTTTTAACTTAACCTAACAAGTTGGCCTTGTACGATGGGTAAAACTCAAACATTTCATATAGTTTTTTTCTAAAAAAAGCGAAAAAAACCACCCCTAAGATGACCTAACGGCTGCAGTTCGAGGCAAATGATCTTACTATTTCGAGTGTCTGCGATTGGTTCTCAATCATCCCCATATGCGCCACCGATTTAAGTATGTGCAGGTCAGGGTGTCTGGCAATCGAGGCCTGATACCGGATACTTTCAACAGGGATTCCTCCATCTTTCTCGCCAGCTATGAAAAGTATGGGTTTATCGAAGCTCTCTAACAAACGCTCCCTGCCCGGCCTGTCTCGCATAGCCAGGGTGTAACCCGTTACGGCTTCGGCTGAAGACTGCACAGCAATGTTGCGGACCATCTCAATACCAGCATGGTCAGCATCAGCAAATAAAGGTTGAATGAAGTTTGAAGTGAACGCAGGCGCACCATTTTTTTCCACAAACTCAATCACCTTGGTGCGTGATTCTTTCTTCTCAACAGAATCGGCTAATGCGGTTGAGTGAAACAGGCCAAGACCTGCCAGCAGATCAGGACGCTTAGCCGCAATTGCCAACGCGACATAACCGCCCAACGAGTGACCGATGATCACCGATTTCCTTTGCTTTTCGTTATCAAGCCACTCGATAAGCCTTTGGGCCACATCATCAATGGAAAAGGGTACCGTCAGGATTTTACTTTTACCAAATCCTGGCAAGTCGGGGGTGAAAACTAAAAATTCTTTGGAAAGGTCAGTGGCAAAATGATTCCAGACCGCGTGATTCATCGGAAAACCGTGGATCAGTACAATGGGATTTCCCGAACCCTGTTGCCTAACAAAAAGGTCTTTCAATTCTATGCTGTTTTAGGAACAAGTTCGAGCATTTCCGCGGCAGCTCTTTCGATACCATCCGCATCTATGCCGATCTCGTGGTGCAACTCCAACTGTTCGCCATGCTCGATTATGCCATCAGGTATCCCCAGGCGTCTAATCTCCGCCTGGTAGTTATTATCGGCCATAAATTCAAGCACTGCACTGCCAACACCGCCTTGAATGCAGCCATCTTCAAGTGTAATAATCTTTTTATAGCGGGTAAATACTTCATGGAGCATTTCTTCCGGCAATGGCTTTGCAAAACGCAGGTCATAATGCGCAACGTTTACGTTCTGCTTTGCCAGGCGATTACAAACTTCAGTTGCATAATTACCAATATGGCCAAAAGAGAGAATGGCCAATTCATCTCCATCGCAAAGTTTACGGCCCGTACCAATAGTAATAGCTTCTAATGGTTGGCGCCACTCTGGCATTACGCCCTGACCACGTGGGTAACGAATTGAAAATGCCTGACCTTCTCTTGGTAATTGTGCTGTGTACATCAGGTTACGAAGCTCGGCCTCGTTCATTGGGGCCGCTACTATCATATTTGGAAGACAACGGAAGTACGCGATGTCATAATTGCCATGATGGGTAGGCCCATCTGCACCAGCTATCCCCGCGCGATCCAGGCAGAATACCACCGGAAGGTTCTGAATACAAACATCGTGAATAACCTGATCGTACGCCCGCTGCATAAATGAACTATAGATATTGCAAAACGGTACTAATCCCTGTGTGGCCAGGCCAGCCGAAAATGTTACGGCATGTTGCTCGGCAATGCCCACATCAAATGCACGATCGGGCATTTCCTTCATCATGATGTTCATGGAAGAGCCCGAGGGCATAGCCGGTGTGATGCCCACAATTTTATCGTTCGCTTTCGCCAACTCAACCAGCGTATGTCCAAATACATCCTGATACTTTGGAGCCTGTGGCTTCTCGTATACTTTTTTATGAATTTCTCCGGTAATCTTATCAAAGGTTCCGGGGGCGTGCCAGGTAGTAGCATTGCCTTCTTCAGCCGGGGTGTACCCCTTGCCTTTCGTGGTGATGCAGTGAAGAATTTTAGGACCTTTAATGTTCTTCAAATCGTTAAGAACGGTAACCAGGTGATTAACATCATGGCCGTCTACCGGGCCGAAGTAGCGCAGGTTAAGGGATTCGAAAAAGTTACTTTGGCTCAACAGTGTTGACTTAATACCATTCTCAACTTTCGAAACGATTTCCTGTGCGCTTTTTCCAAATCCAGAAAGCTTGCCTAACAAATTCCAGACCTCATCTTTCAGTTTGTTGTAGGTTCTGGATGTAGTAATATCGGTAAGGTAATCTTTAAGTGCGCCAACATTCGGATCAATCGCCATGCAATTATCATTGAGGATAATCAGGATGTTAGAGTCTGATACCCCTGCATGATTCATGCCTTCAAAGGCTATACCTCCGGTGAGTGCGCCATCGCCAATCACGGCTATATGCTGCCGATCATTTTCATTCTTGTACTTGGAGGCAACGGCCATGCCGAGGGCTGCTGAAACGGATGTAGACGAGTGTCCAACGCCAAAGGCATCGTATCCACTTTCCGATCGTTTTGGGAACCCTGAGATCCCCTTGTACATGCGATTGGTATGAAAAGACTCCTTTCTGCCGGTGAGTATTTTGTGGCCGTATGCCTGGTGGCCAACATCCCAAATCAGTTGATCATACGGTGTGTTGAAAACATAATGTAACGCAACGGTTAATTCCACTACGCCCAGGCTTGCACCAAAATGCCCGCCATAAACCGACACGTTGTCGATAATGAAATGACGAAGCTCGTCCGAAAGCTGAACCAACTGCGCTTGATCAAGTTTCTTTACGTCCGCTGGACTATCAATTTGAGCAAGAAGTTTTCCTGGCGTGATCAACATGGTCTTTTATCTTTTTCCAGTCTTAAACAAGAATTTGAAGGTAAGTGTTTAAATCGATGGCTCCTAATCTAACCCAGAGGCCTAAAACGCTGATTTTCATCGAAAAAACAACTCAAAATTAGTATTTCTTTTCGTCAAGGTTTTTGAAGGATTAATAAATAAATTTGCCCTTCGCTTATGACTACACAGGAAAATTTCGAGATAAAACTCCCGCTTTTTGAAGGTCCGTTTGATCTTCTGTTGTTCTTTATCGAACGCGATGAACTGGATATCTATGATATTCCAATCTCCAAGATCACCAACGACTTTCTGGAGTACATCCATCACCTCGAAACCCTGAACGTAGAAGTAGCCAGCGAGTTTATCCTGGTGGCAGCAACGCTCATGCGCATCAAATCCAAAATGCTGTTGCCTAGGCCACAACTGGATGAGAAAGGAAATGAGATTGACCCGCGCGAAGAACTAATTCGTCATCTGATCGAATACAAAAAGTACAAATCAGTAATCGAAAACTTCCACCAGATGGAAGAAACCGAGCTGATGAAAGAAAGACGCGGCAACCTGATGAAGGAGTTAAAATCGTTGGCCGAAAGTACCAATGTGGAAGCCGAACTTCAGGATGTTACAATCTTCAAACTGATGACGGTGTTCGAAAAAGTATTGAAGCGTTTTGAAGCCGATAAAAACAAACCCGTACACCAGGTAATTCAATACCCGTACACGGTGGATGGTCAGAAAAAACATTTGATCAGCGAGTTGATAAAGAAGGAGAAAATTTCGTTTGTCGAATTGCTGCAAGAGTACCCTACCCGTATTGGATTGATCTTTAATTTTCTGGCGATTCTGGAGATGCTGGCATTACAGCAAATCGCCATTCAGGTGGGCGAAGGCTACAACAACTTTTGGGTGCTGAAGGCGGAGAGCCAACAGGCATCATCGTCTGTTCTCTGAATTTCACGCGTATAAATTATCGCGATCGGCCTTTGCTACTTCCAGAAAGTAGTTGGCAACTTTCTCGGTTACTGCTTTAAAGTATCGCTCTCCTTTTTCGGCCGTGGCTTTTCGCGGATCGCCCACACCGGTATCTTTTGTTACCTGAAGCCATTTGCGCTCGGCCCATGCCCATCCTTCGCGAATACCTGTTATCCTGAATTTCTTTGCAGCACCATCGCCCGCCTCTGAAAGAGGACGAACTAATTCCGGTTTCAAATGAAGGATCACACTGGTTTCCATTTCGCCAGCATGATCGTCTTTGTTCTCAAAGAAATCTTTCTGATCAACAGCCTGATACCAATTACACGAAGTCAAAAACATTTTCGGAAACTGAAGTCCAAGTTCACGGATCATGGTACGAAAATCATTTCCTCCATGACTGTTGAGGATAATGAGCTTATAAATTTCCTGTCGGTGCAAGACCTCCACCACATCACGCAGCACGGCCAGCTGTGTTGAGGGATTCATATTCATATCCAGCTTCACATCAAACTGACCTGTATTCACTCCAAACGGAATAGCCGGAAGTACAATCACTTTTGCTCCTTGTTCCCACGCGATTCGCGCACCTTCTGCCGCTACAAAGTCAGCTTCAATGATATCTGTTCCATAAGGCAAATGATAGTTGTGCGCTTCACAGGCACCCCAGGGAAGAACGGCTACTTCGTAGTGCGTTTCTTTAACAGTTTTCCAATTATTTTCAGCAAGAATGTAGGGGCGCATGATTTGATTTACGAAGTACGATTTACGAGGTATGATTACTTTGGCATTAAGTAAATCTACAATCTAAAATCTACAATCTAAATTGCCTCATTTCACTTTCCACTATTTCGGCAAGGCAATCTGATAAGTCTTTCCTTTCTTCAACGTAAGCCGGTCTTCGCGTAGCCACGGATTGTGGCGCTTTAATAATTTGTAATTGGTGCCTTGTGTTTTAGCATACACAACAAGGTCTTTGATTGATTCATTCACGGCAACATAACGAAGCGGTTCTTCCTGGTACAAATGCCGCGTGTCTATTCTAAATCCATACTTCAACGGATTGTTGATAATTTCTTTGATTGCCAGAATGCGAAAAACATAGCGCGAGGTTTCATCATTGAGATACAAATCATAGTACGAATCAACTTGTTGATCATCGAGTGCCCGTTGCATGCCACCCATGCCGCGGTTGTAGGATGCGGCTACGATAGTCCAGCTGCCAAATTTATTATATGCCTTCCGCAGGTATTTACAGGCTGCTTCCGTTGCTTTCAGCGGATCGTATCGCTCGTCTACTTCGTTGGTAATTTCAAGACCAAGTTCCTTGCCTGAATCTTTTAATATCTGCCAATATCCCACTGCGTTTTTAGGTGATACTGCATTTAGCAAATTACTTTCAATTAGTGGAAGGTATTTGAAATCTTCAGGTATGTCGTACTGCTGCAGAATCTCCTCCATTTGCGGAAGCCAGCGATGGGCACGTTTAATCAAAAAGATGGTATTACTATGCAGGTAACAATTGATTTGAAGTTCTTTGTCAAGACGCTCACGTACATCGGGAATTTCAAGCGGCACTTTCTCTCCGGCAAAGCTTACTTCTTTCGGAACATCAAATGAAATAGCCGGCAATGGATGATTTGAATCTTCATACACGTATGAGGATTCATCCGCTACACCTTCGTCCGAAATCCTATCATCTGCTGATGGCGTTAAAGTCTCATTATAAATAATATATCCGAAAAGGATGATCAACGTGCATACGGATACAAAGTCCGAGACTGTAAATTCCTTCTTTAAAATATTCAGCACGAAAGACATTATGCGTTTCAATTGTAAGCGATTGATGATTTAACCACGGAGAACACAGAGGTATGCATAGAGAAATAAAGCCTGTACGCTGTGCCCGCTGTGGTGAAAACCACGAGAAACTTAAAAGTTTGGCGACAGTAAATACTTCGAATAAAACTCATCGATCACCTTAACGGCTTCTTCAGGGGTATCCACCAAGTCAAAAAGATCCTGATCTTCTTCATTGATCATTTTCTCAGCTACCAACACCTTCTTCCACCACTCCAGCAAACCTCCCCAGAATTTCTTTCCTACCAGTACAATCGGAAATCTCCCGATCTTCTTGGTTTGAATTAATGTAAGCGCTTCCGTAAGCTCATCCAGCGTTCCGAATCCTCCCGGCATAACGATAAAACCCTGTGAGTATTTCATGAACATAACTTTACGTACAAAGAAGTAATCAAAGGTTATAAGCTTATCGGGGTCGATGTAAATGTTTCCCTTCTGTTCATGAGGCAAATAAATGTTCAATCCAACCGACTTACCTTTTGCACGATTGGCTCCGCGGTTACCCGCCTCCATAATACCAGGACCACCACCGGTAATGACTCCATAGCCCTGTTGCACTAACTGATAGGCAATTTCATCAGCCATCTTATAGTACGGATTACTAGGCTTTACGCGTGCTGAACCAAAGATGGTAACACACGGACCAATCTTGGCGAGTTTCTCCAAACCCTCCACAAACTCTGACATGACTTTAAAAATCATCCAGCTGTTTGCTCCTTTTATCTCTGCCCAGTCTTTATCCTTAAATGCTTTGCGAATGCGTTGCTCTTCTTCTAACGCTTCTTTGATCATCTGGTCATCAACACTTTTCTTTTTCGATTTCATAGAATAATCTTAAAACTTACCTGGCGAATATACGAGGATGAAACGATAAAAAGTAAAACGAGGTTCATGGGCATTGAACCACAAAGGCACAACGGTCATGAAGGTTCACGAAGGAATTTGTCAGCGTTTCAACAGATCGTGAAGAGCCTCTTCAAGCGTGGTGAATTGAAACTTAAATCCTGCCTGTTGAATTTTTTTGGACGACACAACACTTCCTTGCAACACGATGTCCGACATTTCTCCTAACAAAAGTTTTAGAACGAAGGCAGGAACAGCCGGAAGAATTAGCGGCTTATGAAGTGCTTTTGCAATAGCCTGGGTAAGTTCCCGGTTGGTTACGGCATACGGACCTGTACCATTGTAGGGCCCGCGAAGTCGTTCATCGTCAATGGCCATCATGAAGATCCGACAAAGATCATCCAGGTGAATCCAACTCATGTATTGATGTTCTGATCCCAAGGGAGAGCCTGCAAAAAGTTTTATCGGTCGCGACATTTCTTTCAGCGCTCCGCCTTTTTCGCTCAGCACGATTCCTATTCTTATCTTCACCAATCGAATTCCCAGCGTTTCAATTTTATTGGCTTCATCTTCCCATTGCCGGGTAACGTTGGCCAGAAAATCTTTCCCGGCCGCACTATTCTCCGTTAATGTCTCATTACCACTTTCAAAACCATAATACCCAATAGCCGAAGCCGACACAAAAGTTTTTACCGTGTGATCTCCCTTTTTTAATTCATTGAATAGAAGCTGTGTTGACTTCGTACGACTCTCCAGTATCTCCTGCTTGCGTCTTTCCGTCCAACGCTTGTCGGCCACTCCGGCTCCCGCCAGGTGAACAATGGTGTCTACACCTTCGAGCGCTGCGCGATCAAATTGATTCTGATTCACATCCCAAACAAACGAACGAAGCCTGCCACTTCGTGTTGTTCTTCCCAGATGCGAAACGGAATACCCTTGCTCAAGTAAGCGTTCAGTAAGTCTGGAACCGATCAGCCCGGAAGCACCTGTGATGAGAATATTTTTTGGAATCAATTTTAACTAGTTTTGAAACGATTAACCAATGTAACAAACATGCTCGCTACTAAAAAGTTTCTGCTCATCGCATTTCTTATTCTGATTTCTACACTGACCTTTTCGCAAACCGTAAAAGTAAAAAAGGAATCGGCCCGTATAAAAGGTGAAAACACCGAAGGCTACGAGGTAGAATTAGAGGGAACCGTTAATGAGGTAAATACATCGTTTGTAAAATTTCTGAAAACAACAGGCAAAGTAAAGCAAAGCGATGACGTCATCACAGTGAATGAACCTTCACTGGGCAGCATCTCTTATCCGTTGCCCGTGTTTGCCGTTTCAAAAGATAAAGGCAAAAGTGCGGCCGTATGGATTGGTATTAAAATTTCTGATTGGCCAAAAGAGGATGGTGAAAAAGTCAACAAGGAACTTGAGAAACTTGCGTACGACTTTGGCGTAAAATTTTATCGCGACAAAATCCAGGTGCAGATTGATGAATCCCTGCGCGCATCACAGGCTGTTGAAAAGCAACAACAAAAGCTCGCTAATGAAAATAAAAGTCTCACCACAAAACTGGAGGACAACAAGCGCGAGAAAATTCAACTGGAGAAATCCATCGAAAACAACACGTTGGAAAACGAAACGCTGTTAAAAAGAATAGAAAAAAATAAGCACGATCAGGATTCCGTTGCCCTGGCCGGTGAGCAGATTAAGAAAGTTGTGGAGATGCACAAAGAGAAACAGCGCAGGGTAAATTGATCCTGTAAACTGATTTCGGGTTTGAAGTTTCGGGTTGATGCTGCATGCCAGAGACTGCGCGATAGTCGTCACTCGGCAGAGCCGAGCGACTGAGTTGGGGCTAATCTCTTTCTGTTAACTTTTCAGGATTCCGTTTGTCATGATAAACTGCATACACCACTACCATCCCTTCTTGCTCGATCTCATAAACAATCTTGTATGGAAAACGATGCATGACAGCGACTCTTTGATTTCTATGGGATTGATAATGTTCGGGATTTTGGGTAATCCGATTATAGCATTCGTCTACGTCATTCAAAAATTCTGACCCTAATCCCGCTCTTTTATTTTCATACCAGCCATAAGCTTCTGTCATATCCTGTATGGCTTCGGTCTTTACTAAAAGTTTATACCTCATCCCGCTTTTCTATTTGGGCCCTGGCTTCTGACCAACTGTAGGATTTAGATTCCCCATTTCTGTGGCGTTCGATTCGCTTATCTAAATCCTCTTGCTGCTCTGTTGTTAAAAGACCCCCGTTATCAGCTTTCATCATACCATAAATTAAATTCAAGACCCGCTCATCTGCATGGTTGATAAACTGATGTAATTCTTCCCTCATTTGTGCTGATCCCATGATGCTCTTGATTTGATCTGGCAAAGTTAACAATTTCATAGCTTTTTTCAGTTTAGCACGATGCCCTTTGAACACAGCATGGTGCTACTCGTATCGAGCAACTCGATTTAATTCTGATATGCCTGTACAAATCCCCATCGAACCAATACACTATTAAAAGAATAGAAAAAAATAAGCACGATCAGGATTCCGTTGCCCTGGCCGGTGAACAGATTAAGAAAGTTGTGGAGATGCACAAAGAGAAGCAGCGCAAGGTAAATTGATCCTGTAAACTGATTTCGGGTTGATGCCCATGCCCAAGGCTGGACGACAGTCGTCACTCGGCAGCCGTGCGACTGAGTTGGGGTTGGATTATACACCGAAAGACGCAGAGGCCAGCTACAACTAAAATAGCCACCGTTTAAGTGGCTATTTACAGAGAGGGCTTATGCCTTCAGCTAAGCCAAAAATGTACCGTGAAATCTGAGAAGTTTAATCCAGGCGAACCGTATCCAATTCCCGATCATTCCACTTTCTTAAAGTCTTATCGAAGTAGAAACGTTCATCGGGAAATTCTATGTACCGGTCTCGCTGATACTTGGAGTGATACAATGTAAGGTCATTTCCATTCACCAGAGTTTCGAATAAAAATTTGCCTCGCTTGTTAAGTGTGTCGGTTGGCATTTTCCATGTACGAAATACTTCTTCGTAGTACTTCATTTTTTGAGACGTGTCAAACTTTATTCTGATCGCAAAGCCCTCCTCCATCGGTGTAATACTTCGAGCCTTCCGCGCAATCAAGATTAAATAGCTTGTGTCTGTCTCCTCCTGATAACACTGCATAATCCTACATTCAGAAACTGCCCTATCATAATACCAATTGAACTCATCACTGAATTTAGTCTGATGTGTTGCATGTGGTGGAAGTTTAGAAGCATAGCGCACCATCTCCTGCAAAAGGAGAGCCTGAGTATTTTTTGAAAGACATGTATCCGGATTAAAATTCTTGTCACTCCCGCTACTACAATTGCTCAGCAAGAATATCCCCGCAACAAAGACCAAAAGAATAAATTTTCTCATACCAATTGAGCATTAAAAAACCCGGACTAATATCCGGGTTTTTTATAACAGTTATTAAACTTAGTATTCGGTTGATTGAGGGGAGAAGTTTACCCATGTTTCTGCTAACCATCCAGATGCAGTGCCAATGGCCCCGATATAAGAGGTGGTGGTAAATCCAGCACCTGATAAATCGGCTGCACCGGTTGCCAATGGCGAGGCAGCCGCAAGAACAGCCGATGCCAATGGATCGTTAATATCCTCTTCACCATTCATTCCTGTAAAAATTGTTGAGAGATCCACCTTGGTAAGCGGGCTTTCCAATGTGTTGTCTGTGGCAAAATTGTCAACGTTAAAACCTTTGTCAGTGCTTCCGGTTGCAGGAGCAATAACGGCTGTGCTCACGCAACGACCAATGTAGTTACCTTTAATAACGGCTGCTGTGTTGGCCCCACCCTTACTATCTGTAAAGCGGAACGCGTTGTTCGCTGTAGTGCCAGCACCAACAATAACAGAATTCAAAATCTGAATAGCCGTGTTTCTACGGATGTGACCACCATTCTGGTAGTTGGCGCTAACCGCCCCGTTTGAAAGAGCACCGCTGCTCAACTTAGCATATACAAATGGACCAAAAGCCGAAACATTTGCAAACACCGGTGCCGTTAAGGGTACATTGTTAGATCCGTTACCATCATTGTCCGATTCGAAGATGTTCGATCCAGATTTATCCGCAGTATTAGGCTCACGGAACGCAGCAGCAAACTGTACTTTACCTGTAAATCCGAAGTCA
>Ga0315910_10000907_pt1 | contig 28051 bp, 35 predicted proteins | sample EdamamesoilMG_FD_204470 | JGI IMG/M metagenome (GOLD analysis project Ga0315910, IMG submission 204470) | Garden soil microbial communities collected in Santa Monica, California, United States - Edamame soil | ecosystem: Environmental > Terrestrial > Soil > Garden | place: USA: California... | reverse complement strand
CTTCTCGCTGGAAATGGCAGCAGAAGCGTTGACGGATCGCATGGTGTGGCAACGTGCCCGCGGCGACAAGCAGCGGTGGCGAACCGGCTTTGCCTCCGCCGCAGACATGACCCCGCTCGTGAACGTGTGCGGAGAACTGGCGAAGGCGGAAATCTACATCGACGACACCCCGCGTTGCACCATCGAAGAACTGGTCGCCAAGGCCCGCCGGATGCAGCGGCAATACGACATCCGGCTGTTTGTGGTGGACTACCTGCAATTGCTCCGCTCGGCCAAGCGTGATTGGGCCGGCGACCGGGTGCAGGAGCTGGCTTACATCTCCGGCCTGCTCTTCGCCACAAGCAAATTGCTGAACGTCCCGTTCGTCATCCTCGCGCAGATGAACCGAGATTGGGAAAAGGAAAATCAACGCCCGCCACGCCTGTCCGACCTGAAAGATTCCGGCGCGATTGAGCAGGACGCCGACCTCGTTGGGTTCATCTACAAGCCCAAACAATCCAAAGCGCAGGAAGATGAATTCGACGCCATGTTGGACGCGGTCTATCAGCAGGACTGGAGCAAAAGACCGGTGCGCGTGAACCTGCTCTGGGAGAAAAACCGGTTCGGGCCGACGGGCGATTGCTGGCTGCTCTTCCACAAGAGCTGCACCGCGTTCGAGGATTTCAATGAGTGGATGAAGGCCCACAAAGTCAAAGACCCAGCCAAAGGTGAGCAATCCAAATACGCACCACCGGGCACGCCACCCCAAACCGATGAAGACCCATGAGAACCGAAGCTGAACGACAGAAATTGTGCCGGCACTGGAATGTCCCGAAGGAACTGAGCAAGTGCGCCCGATGCACCAACACTTTCTGGCGTTGCCCGATGTGCAACGACACCCGCTGTCCGGAGTGCGAACAGCTTGTGAAGTCGGGAACGAGTTCCGAAGCCCGGCGATTCCAGGCTGACTTCCGCCCGTTCCGTGCGGTGGCCCGGCAGCTCAAGGATAAACCCGCCCTGGGCGAGAACCGGGCGCCGTGGGCCGTGCGCTCGAAGATCGGCGAAGACGTGGCCACGTGTGAGTGCGAAGACGTGGCCAACTTCATCGCGGAACTTTTGAACCGGCCATGACCGCTTACGAATACCTGCGGCTCATCGAGAATCAGAACCGCAAGCTGTTCGCGGCGGAGAAGATCGAACTGCGCCCGGCGTCGCTGGAAAAGGTCATCATTGACGCGTTTGAAAGCGGACGAAAAGCCGGCCAGCAAGAAAATGAAGAGGCCAAGAGCCTGTTCGAGAAAATTTTCGGTTAACCATCAACAAGGAAAATACCAATGACCCGAGAAGTGACCATTGAACCCGTGCTCAACGGCTTTGTGTGCCGTGTGGGCTGTCAGCGTGTGGTGTTCGCCAGCCGGCGCGAGCTGATCACCGGCCTGGACGACTACTACGCCAACCCGGAAGCGACCGAGGCCAAATTCATGGCGACCGCCGTGAACAAGACGCATGTCGTGCCACCACCACCGACTGCATACGGTGCGACGGAGGCCGCTGTGCCGGATTGCGTGCGCGCATCACAACCACAAGCGGTGTGACCGACCTGCAAAAAATCAAAGTGGGCGCGTGGGAGTGGACCGTCTGGCCCACGCTGCCCATGCCGGACTCGCAATGGATCGTGCGGCTCGCGCAGGCCAAAGGCGCCAGTGCCGTGGATGAATACCATCGCAAACGCGAATGGAGCATCCAGCAGGAAATCCACGAGCCGCTGATCTATGGGTGGGAGCAACCGCCGGTGAAGACGGTGCGGGCTTTGCTCGCCGGCACATACGTGCCGGGCCAGTTCAGCACGTCGGTCGCACCCGCGAACTGGAAACAGACGCAACCCGCCAACGACGTGGTGATGCTCGGCGGCAACGGCAGCGCCAAGAGCGACATCCAGGCGAAGGTTGGCGTCGGGCAATTGGCCGACAAGCCCCACCGCGAGTGGCGCGCGTTCTCGCAATCGGAACTCACAAGCGTGCGCTACATCCAGAAGCCGGCTTTCAAATACCTGCCGGCCAATCTGCGGACGGTCAAATCCCGCGGCATCACGACTAAGATCAGTTACAAGGAGGCGACCGGATTCAGTGAATCGTGTTTCATCCTGCCCAACCATAGCGCCGCGTTGTTCCCGACCTACAAAGGTTACGAGCAGGACAAGAACATCGTCGAGGGTGGCGAAGCGGACATCGCGACCTGGGACGAGGAAGCGCCCGCCGAACTGCTCAAGACGTTACGCTTTCGCGTCCACAAGAAGGGCGGATTCCTGTTGGGCGGTTTTACACCTGTCGGCGGTTATACCGAGACGGTGGCCGAATACATCGAGGCCGGGACGATTCTGGAAGTGATCCCGTGTCGCGCCGTGGAATGGGACTGGTGGCATCGCACGTGGAAGTGGGGCGAATGGTTGCTGCCGCCGGAACAGGAATTGGTGCGCGGCTGTCCGCGTGGCCATGTGCCGTTCGTGATCCAAAGCGGCGGCGGTTCGGGCCGGCGATTCGCCGTGGCGTTGCCGACGATGTTCAACCCTTACACGAACGTGCAGGCCATCATCGAAAGCACGGCGGCGGGGGAATACCTGCGGGCAACGCGCAACTGACCATGCTGCGAATCACCATCCAGCTCATTCCACGGGGCGACGAGCGCAAGGCGCGGACGATTGGAACGATGGAAATCGTGAACGACTGCACCGGCACGCTCGATGTGGGCAACTACATCGGAACGTTGCACGCAGAATACACACCCACCAACGGGCGGCACGCCCGGGTGACCAATTTTCGCCGCCGCAAGCTAAGCGCATGGTCGCTGGTGGGAGCGTTCCTGAAAGCGTGGGGGCACACGGCGCACCCGCCCCGCGATATGTCGAAATGATGGAAGCGCAAATCACAGCTCACGCGAAAGAGCGGGCCAAGGAACGGCTCGGCTGGAATGCTGCTGCGCTCACGCGCATGGCGGACAAGGCGCTGGCCGTGGGAGTGTCGCACGCGGCGACGAAGGGCCGGCTGCATCGGTATCTGTCCCACCTTTATCTCACCCACGAGAAGGGCAACAACACGCGCATCTTCGGCGAGCACGTGTTCGTGTTCGAAGGTCGGATGCTCATCACGGTGTTGCATCTGCCGCATGAGTTCCGCCGGGCCGCCCGCGATGCCGGAGGGCGCAAATGAGCGTCGTCATCCAAGGCGAGAAGCTGGCGTTCGCGCTGGAGCGGCTGTGGGGTTGGCCGACGAAACTGGCGCGCAAGGCGTTCCCGAATTTCGGCGAGCCACACCTGGTCGCGCCCGAACGCATCCCGCCGGTGAATACCATGACGGTGTGGATGTGGGCCGACCCGCACGGCGACCGGAACTGGTTCATGAACTGGACCGGAGTGGATGCGATGGGAACGAAATGGACGTTCGCCGAGTGGCCGGATGAGGAGTTGGGTGAATGGGCGTTACCCGGCCCGAAGCCTGATGGCAAAGCCGGCCCGGCGCAGACCAGCGGCGGCGGACGCGCGTTCAACGATTACAAGCGGCTGATTCTGGAACGCGAAGGCTGGCGACCGAACGCCGAAGGCATCTGGGAGATGGGTGACGGCGCGTGGAAAGTTTTCGACCGGAAAATGGATCCCCGGCCTGCCGGCACGAGCGTGCCGAGCGACGAGGAAGCGCGCACGTATCTGGAACACATGGCGGACCCGATCCGCAGCAACGGAAAACTCATCTGCCCGGGATTGGATTTCACAGCGGGGGCGGATTGCGGCATCGAGGAAGGCAAGGGTTGGGTGAACAACTGGCTCAACGACGGCTGGGACGCCAACGCGGACGTGACGCCGATGAACTGCCCCAAGTGGTATATCTCGCGCGCCTGCACCAACACCATCTGGGCGCTGCGGACGTTCACCGGCACGGATGGATTGAAAGGCGCGTGCAAAGACCCGATTGATTGCCTCAAAGGCTTGAGCAAATCGGGCATCGAATACGTGCCACCGGGCGCGCTGGGCGCCTACGGCACACCGTTCGGGTTGTGAACAGGAGCAAACGAAGATAACGGAGCAAGACAAGAACCAACAAACAGGAAAGACAATGAACAAGAATCACACTGACATCACCATCGTCCTCGACCGCAGCGGCTCCATGAGCAGCGTGGCGAGCGACACCATCGGCGGCTTCAACCGCTTTCTCGCGGACCAGCGCATCGCTGCCGGCACGGCCAGCATCACGTTGCACCAGTTCGATCACGAGTTTGAAACGCTCATCAACGCGCAAGACGTGAAAGCTGCCGCCGACCTGACGCCCGCCACGTTCGTGCCGCGTGGCAACACCGCCCTGTTGGATGCCATCGGTCGCGCCATCGTGAACACAGGCGCCCGGTTGCAAGCCAAGAGTGAAACCGAGCGGGCGGGCAAGGTGGTGTTCGTCATCATCACTGACGGGCAGGAGAACGCCAGTCATGAATATGATCACGGCAAGGTGTTCGAGATGATCTCTCACCAGCGGGATAAGTATTCGTGGGAGTTCGTGTTCCTGGGCGCGAATCAGGACGCCATCAAGACCGCCTCCCGGATGGGCGTGGCCACCGCGAACGCGATGACGTATGCGCACAACGCAGCGGGCACCGCGGCGGCGTTCACCTCCACCTCATCCAACCTGCGGCGAATGCGCTCCGGCGAAGCAGTCTGCATGGCTTACTCGCCGGCAGACCATGAAGCGCAGGTGAAAGCGGGCGTGGTGCCGGAGGATGAGATGTGAATCGCAAGGACCGGTCGCGGGCCACGAAACGGCTCGCGACCGCCGTGCTCAAGGAAGCGGTGGATGAAGGTTTTGCGGACCTCTGGGATCCGAGCTGGAATCCGAAAGCCCATGTGAACATCACGCTGACCATCGCCGAGGTGCGCTGCGCGGCGGCGATTGTGAATTATCACCCGATTGGAATACATGCAAACCGGAATAGAACTGATCACTGAAGAGCGGGCGCGACAAATCTTCGTCGAAGGCTGGACAGCCGAACACGACGCGCAACACGAACTCGGGGAACTGACTGAAGCCGCGCTCTGCTATGCAGTCGTGGCATCGGCGGAGGTGCGGGGTTCGGAGGCCCGCGAATGGCCTGTTGTCATGTTCAATGGCTTCAACGACTCGCTCGTGGAATGGCCGTGGGGACATGAGTGGTACAAGCCGAGCGACGATCCGATTCGTAATCTTGTGAAGGCGGGCGCCCTCATCGCGGCGGAAATTGACCGGCTGCAACAGCTCAAAGCAAAACCATGAACATAACAATCACAACCGAACAACCGCCGGCACTCAAGCTGGCGCAACCTGACGGCCTCGGGCGGGCCGTGTTCAGCGATGGCAACGGCAACTGGCGCGTGGTGACCACCCGCGACACGTTCAGCTTCCGGCTTACGTCGCCCGAAGTCGTGCGCGTGGGTGACATCGACAACGATCCGGCGGCGCTGCTGGTCATGATGCTGGGGAAAGCACAAGCGGAGTTGAAGGAATTCCGCCAGCGCCGCGCCGATGCTTTGGAAACCGCTGAGCGCCGGGCGAACATTGCGGAGCAAGAGGCGAAAACTCGGGCGCTCCAGATCATGCAATTGAAACTCAAGCTGACGACCATCGCCCGCGACCTTGCGCCGGGCGTGACGCGCAGCACCCGGCTGCGCGCAAAACTGCTGGAGCGATTGCAGGAACTGGCGAAATGAATCTGGAACTGGCCATCGGCGAGATACCCACGGAAGTGAATCCGTGTGTCCGCCGCTTCGGCCACGGGCCACCCGCCGTGAAATGCAAGCATTGTGAATTCCTGCTGCGACGTGGCCGCTACTTCAAATGCTACTGGCGTGGTGTGACCTGCGGCCCGGCGACCGACCATCGCGCGAATTGGAACGCCTGCGCGTATTACCATGAAGCGAAATGAACCTTGACCCGAAATTATTGTCACCGGAGGACCGGCGGGCGTTGGCGAAGTTCCAGCGTGAGCACGGCGCTCGTGTGCGCCGGGCCACGGCGATGGCGTTGCTCGACATCGCGGACAAGGAGACGTTCAAGAAAGTCGTTGACGCTCATCCACAGTTGAAGCACCGTCTCCCCGGCGAGCGGCAGGACAAATACGTGACGGCGATCATCTTCCTGCTGCGACCCATCCCATCCCGGTGTGCGACTGGCGGGGAGGCATGATAAATCACATGACCTCCACCACTGGCTACCTGCGCGCCGACGGCACGCCGAACCTTCCGCTGCTGCAAGAAACCTTCAACCGTTGCCGGCCTGCGAATCAAGGCGGACTGCAATGGCTCGATGACATCCGCTTTTGCCGGTGGCCCGGCCAGTTCACCGACGGCAAGAAGCATGACATCCCCGGCGACCCCAACGGCAAGGCCCGCCCGTGGGAAAACGCCAGCGATTGCCGGCCCTACGTGGTGGATGACGTGATCGACGAACGGAAGGCGATGCTCACCGCCGCGTTCTGGCGCGCGATGGTGAACCCGGGCGCGACCAGCAGCGAGGAAAGCGCGTATGCCGTGGCGCTGGTCGAGTGGCTCGTGTTCACCAAGATGTTGAGCCAGCTCGTCGATGAAGTGGAGCTGAGCGCCGATTATCAGGAACACATTGGCTGGTGTCTGCTCGCGCCGCGCTGGAAACGGGAACTGGGCTTGAAGCGTTACACGCTGAAATTTTCCGACCTCGAACAGATGGCGGCGCAAGCACCGCCGAACAGTCCGTGGAATCAACTGCCGGTGCTCATCCTGGACCCGACGCTGGAAGAGCAGGCCGTGGAATTCCTGCAAGGCTGGTATGACTGGTATGTGCAGAACCAGTTGCCGGAAGATTTGCGCGCCCGCGCACCCAAGACCACGAAGGCGCAAGCGCGCAAGGCGGTCATCGCGTTGCGCAGCGAAGAGCGGAAAGCCAGCGTGCCGCTCCCGTATCTCTGCAAGAATGAACCAAGCATCGAGGCGCTGAAACCTTACGAGGAAGCCTTCGTGCCGCCGGAACTCACCAGCGAGAACGAGATCGTGTTCCAGGTGGAACGTCTCAGCGAGGCGGAAGTGCGAGGTCGGTTGATCACTGACGATTACGACAGTCTGTGGACAGTGGAAGCCATCCGCCGCAAAGGGCAATGGACGAGCACGACATTGCCGACCGGTAATCCCGTCGGCGTGGCGGGCTTGCTCGGCCAGACCAGCACAGCGACGCAGACCGCCACGACATCGAGCGGCAAGGTGGGTGAAGGTGCGATTGAAGTGGTGCACGCGATTTATCGCGCTGCCGACGAGGACGGCATTCCGGCGGTGTATTGCACGACGTTTCATCGTGACATCACGAAGCGTCCGAACAGCACTGGTGACGCGGGTGATTTGTATGCGAAGCATGACGTGGTGGAAGCGCCGGACGGTGACATGCCGTATGTCGGCTGCTTGCGCGAACGCTGGTCGCGCAGTCTCACCAGTTCCCGGGGTGTGACGGAGAAGGCGCACACCGACCAGAATCTCATCAAGGGACATCTCGACAGCACGCTGGACCTCGCCTCGCTGTCAGTGCTGCCGCCGATGAATGTTTACGAATCGCCGACCGGGCAGGACCGCACGTATGCGTATGCGCCCGGCGTAAAGAATTACACGCGCAAAGATCGTGAGCCGGCGCTGATGGATTTATCGAACCGCGCCGGGATGATCAACGGACTGGAAGCGGTGTCGCAACTCACGAAGCGATTGGACAACCGCTTTGGTTCGCTGAGCGAAGACGTGCCGATGGTGCGGCAGCAACTCAAGCAGGAACAAGGCGTGCGCCGGCACACCGTTGCGTGGACGCTCGCTTTCAAGCAGGTGTTGTGTCTCTACCAGAAACACGGCAGTGATGCGGAGTTCGCGCAGGTGACCGGAGCGCCACCTGGCTGGCTGGATGCGCATCGCGACGTGCCGGGATTGCTTTCGTGCGTGCTCGACTTCGACGTGCGCGAGTTCGACCCGGAAATGGAGATGAAGCGTGTGGAGGCGATGAACAAGATCGTGCTGCCCAACGATGTGCTGGGCGTGGTGAATCGGGGCGCGTGGGCGGCGGACATGACGCGCAGCATCCTCGGCCCGCGGCGGGCGAAGTTGCTCGTGCGACCCGTGCCCGAAGCGAGCGCCGCGCTGCGCGACAAAGCGAAGGCGGAGATCGCACAGATGTTCCTGGGCAACGCACCGACGTATCTCGACGACAAAGACCCGACGGCGACCGGGCTGCTGCAATACACGCAAGAAATTGTGACACAGAATCCGGTGTATCTCTCCGCGCTCGATGACGAGGCGTTGGTGGCTGTCGTGGGCGCGCAACAGGCGCAGATGATCGCGCAGACGTTGCCGCGCAATCCGAACGAGCGGTTCAGCAAGCTGCTGCTCAAGTGGCTGGAGAATCTGAAATTCATCGGGGTGACGCAGCAGCAGAACAAACAGATCGGACGCATCGGCGTGAACCCGGAGGGGACGCAGTGACCGTTGATTTGTTCGGTGCGTCAGTTGTTGAGCGAGCATCTGCGAATGAAGATGGTTTCGCGCACGACAATACCGACGCGAAAGAAGAATGGCTGACGCCACGATGGATTTTGAACGACCTCGGGCCGTTTGATTTGGACCCGTGCTCGCCTGTAGCCCCCCCCTGGGCAATCGCTCCGCGCACTTACACAATTTTCGACAACGGGCTCTTGAAGCCGTGGCGGGGCCGGCCTTTCACAAATCCTCCGTATGGCGCGCAAATGCCGAAGTGGATGAAGAAAGCTGCCGCGCACGGTTGTGGGATCAGTTTGATTTTCGCCCGCACCGAAACCAAGGCGTTCTTCCCGCACATTTGGGACGGGGCAACTGCATTCCTATTCATCGAAAAGCGGGTTGCGTTCTGGGAATTCTGCTGCGCCCGGTGTGGCGCGGGAATGAGCAAACACAAAGACCCCGAGAAAACCGGCCACACCTACGAGTCATCGCCCAAAGTCATCGAGGGCGAATCCTCTGGCGCACCTTCAATGCTGATTGCGTGGAGCGATGCCGACGCGGACGTGCTGGCTCGCATCGGTCACACAGGGTTCTCAAATGGGCGTCGGGGAAAGTTCCTGATGAACGAGAAGGTTAGAGCATGCTGAACTGGCTGAGGAAATCGAACGGAGCGGACGCAAAATTTCCATCAACGAACGATCCGCAGTGGGATGCGAAGTTGCTCGCGCTCAAGGAGCGGCTCAGCACGACGCTGCCGGACGACGCGCTGATGACCGGCCTGCTCGGATTGATTGATGCCAATATCCGCGTGGAGCTGACACCGTTGACGGATGCCGGCCTGCCCGATGCCGAAGTGCATCGGTTGCGCGGGCGTATCGGGATGCTGCGCGATTTGCGCAACGAGCTGGACGCGTTGTGGCGTGAGGCCAGAGAGAAGCCCAAGACGTAACGCACTCATGGTTGCTGGTGGTGACACCGGCGGAAGCATGCCTGCGGCTGGGAAACCAGCGTGAGTGCTCCAATTTCAAGCCTGAACTCAGAAACTCAGAAGTGAACGGGATGACGCGGGGTAATTAAATCGGAATCGGGCGGTTCAGGGTGGTAACGCGGAGCAGTCTCTTTCCTCAACTCTTTCTTCCGTGCTTCCGTGCTCGTGACGACGCCGTGCGTTGTCACGTATGCCTGAACCAATTGTCGTGGCGCCGAGCGCCACCCCGGGAACTGTGCCCCCGGCCAGTGTGCCAGCTCCGCAAACCGCCGCGCCGAGCGCGCCGGCAGCGAATCCCCTTGCCACCCCGGCAGATTTTGACCGTTACGCCGCACTGGCGATCACGGCCAATCTCACGCCCCCACCCGAACCCGCCGCCGCGCCTGCGGTTCCGCCCGGTCCAGAATCACCACCGGTCGAACAGCAAGTTGCTGTTTCCGAATCTCCCGCGCCTGCGGCCACCGTCCCTGCCGATGAAGACCCCGAGCCGAGCGCCGAAGTGTTGGCGTCATTGAATGACGCCGGCAAACGTGCGTTGCAGGCCGAACGCGAAGCCCGCAAAGAGGCCCGCGCCAAGGTCAAGGAACTGGAAGCCAAAGTCGCCGAACTCCAAGCCAAGAACACTCCCCCGGCGGACGCAACGATTGCGACCCCGCCCAATCCGCCCGCCGCCGATCCAGCGGCAGCGCCGACCGACACGCCGAGCGTGCCCGGGGCGTTGGCGAATTGCCGAACTTTCGACCAGGTGGACGCCAGCACCATGCAGGCCGTCCGGGACAAGAGCCTGGCCACAAAGCTGATCTTGAAGATGAGTGCCGGTGACAAGCCCGCCGTGCTGGAAGCGTTGAAGGCCCAAAAGGTCGCCAACATCGACGGCACGCCGCTGGATGATGCGACGGATGCGCAAATCAGCGAACTGCTGGTGAACGTGCAGACCGGTTGCGAAGTGACGCTGCAACAGGCGCCGCTCCGCAAAGCCGAGCTGGCCCGCGAAGCCAATTCGTTCATTGAAGCCGGGAAGATTCTTCCCGGACTCAACGACCCGAAATCGGCGGCGTGGAAGGCGTTCGCAACCTACGTCCAGCAAAACCCCACCGTCCGCAATCTCGGGCCCGCATGGCCGCAGATGGTGGCGGAGGGCGTGGCACATCGGCTATCGCGCAGCAGCCCCGGCACGGTCACGGCGACAACGCCGCCCCCGGCAGCCGCTCCCGCTCCAGTTCCGCCCACCCCGCGCAGTGCTCCCGGAGCCCCGCGCACGAGTGTGGCGGCATTGCCCAAGAAATCCGAACGGGAAGAGATCGTGGAACGCCTGAACAACGGCACGGCCACGACGAAGGACATGGACCGTTACGCCTCGCTCAGCCTGAGCGGCGCGTGACCCGGAAGGTGGTTCAAGAAACCAACAACACTTGAATCAAAATCATGAGTCTCAATTACTCCGCAGTAGTGGGTAAAAAAGAGGAGTGGGCAAGCATGGTCACCAACGTGGCCATGATCAACGCCCCCCTCCTGGCGTGGTGCCCGCTGGGCAGCAAGCCAGCCCAGGCCCGGTATGATTACCAGGCCGAAAATTACAAGGCGCCCGCCCGCAATTCCCATGCGGACGCCACCACCGTGGTCGGTGGCACCAGTGCCGGCGATGATCGCGTGCAGATTTCCGCGCTCATCCAGTATTCCAGCAAGGCCGCGAACGTCGGCAAGCTGCAACAGGACTACGGCAACAATGCCGGCGTGGCCGACGAACTCGGCAAGGAAATCCGCAAGCAGACCGAGGAACTCCGCAACGACATGGAAAGCGCGTGTCTCAGCGCGCAGGAATGCCGCGTCGGGGTCACGGGCACTTCCGGTTATCTCACGCGGGGCGTGCCGAACTGGGTCCAAGCCAGTGCGCAAAGCGTGCTGCCGGTGGATTCCTCACAGTATCCCGCCGCCGCGCAGATCGACACCACGGCCACGGCTTCGCTGACCGAGGACATCATCCTGAACATCCTGCAAGGCATCGGCGACACGACGCAGCAGAACGAGACCGTGACGGCCTTCTGCGGCCCGAACCTGCGTCGCGCATTCAACAACTTCCCGATGTTCACGCCGGCAGCGGCGAGCACGATCAACGGCGGCGCGTATCCGACTCCGGTGCGCGGCGGCGCGTTTGATCGCGGCATCAGCCGTTACGTGAGCCCGTTCGGGTTCGAGGTGGACCTGGTCACGAGCTGGCGCAACTACAAGCTCGACTCCAACGGCGTGGCCCAGAGCGGCACGACCTACAACACGCACTCCGGCCTGTTCCTGCACCAGAGCAAGTGGGAATTCCGCTGGGGTGATCGCCCGAACTGGACGCAGAAGCCCTACGAGGGCGGCAAGTATGAAGCCTTTTGCGAGGCCATCTGGCAGCTCGTCTGTTGGACGCCCAAGGGCGAGGGCAAATACGCGCCCGCGACGTAAGCCAACCGGAACACTCAACCAAGAAAGAAACACTTGAAATGAAAACTCGTTGGCTTTCCAAGACGGACGAAGAGATCACGGGCGCAAATCTCGCGCTCATCCTCGATTACACGGACGTGGCTGCGGCCACGACCGCAACGGCGGTGCCCTCGCTGAGCGTGCTCGCCGGCACCAAGGTGCAGGTGGTCGGCTTCAAGCTGAACACGGCATTCGACATCAGCGGCACTGGCGCGCTCACGGTTTCCGTGGGTGACGGCGGCAGCGCCACGGCGCTGATGGCGGCGATTGTCGTCGCCGTGGACGGCACGGAAATCCTCTACCACGTCGGCGGTTCGCCCAAAGTCTATTTGGTCGATGACACCGTTGACCTGTTTTGGACGGATGCCACGTCGCTGGCTTACACCAGCGGCAAATGCACGTTCTACCTCAAGGTGCAGGACATCAACACCTGGGCGGTCGCCTAGCAACAATCCTCCCCAACGGTCGCACACCGGGGGTGCGTGGTTCGCTGGTGAACCACGCACCCTGGGGACAGGGGCGAAATCAATGCCGCGCAACCGAAGAACGATTATGGCAGAACCAACAACCACTACACCACCGGTGATTGTCCCGGTGACCGTGAAGCCGCCGGAAGCTCCTACGCCCAAGGCGCCGCCAAAACTCACTCTCAACACGGCCTTGAAGTCGGCGAGCACCGGCTTGCAACTCGCGCTGCGCGCCCTCATCGCCAACAAGACGCACGACACCGATCCGGGCCGGCTCGCGATTGAAACCGCGTTCGAGAACGCGAAGAACGAACTGGCCGGCAAGGACGCGAATCTTCCCACGCTCCAGGCGGCGGCGAAGCATCTGGAGATCGCCGCCGCGATGCTGGCGAACCAATCCAACACGCCCGCCGACATCCTCCGCGAAATCCGCAGTGCGAGTTCACTCGCGGCCAAACACGTGGAGCAACTCACGCCGGTCGCTGCCTGATGCAATTCACCGTTGATCTCACCGGGCTGAATCCCGCCGTGGCGCAGGGCATCATCAAGGGCCTGCATCACGAGGACCGGGCGCGCCATGCGCTCGGGCTGGTGCGACAACGGCGCATGGCGCAATTGCTGGCGCACAATCCCCACGCCATGACCGGACGCGGCGAGCTGCGACAAAACATGATCCTGGATGAAACGCAGTGGCAGGCGTTCATGCAGGTGTATGGCCAGAAGTGCTGGGCGGACCCGGACTTCGGCAAGTGGGTGCTCAAGCAGGATCAACACGCGGACTTGCGCGTGAAGGACACCGGCACACGCATCCAATCCGGCTGGACGCCACCCTCGCACCACACGGGAAAGGGGGATTCGCGTGGCTGACCAGATGTATTTCACGGACGGGGATTTCTACCAGTGCGTGACCGCCACGTCTCCGGGCGAAACGCCGACCAACGCCCCGACGAAATGGCGGCGCATCAACCTGCTCACCAAATGGCGGTATGCGCTGGCGCAGCTCACCTACGCGAATCTACTCACACTGGACGGGCAGGGCGACAAGGCTGGCGCCGCTCGCAATGCGGCGTATGGCCGGGAGAAGTTCGGCTTGGATGACATGGTGCGGATCGAAGCCCGCGACGAAGAAGCCCGCGACCGGGCGGTGGATCGTGGCAACCGGGCGAGTGCGGTCGGCACGGGCCGGAGTCTTTACATCAAGGCCCGCGTGGTGTTGGACGATGCGTATCGCTTGATCGGTTGGGATGCGGACCAGCTCGACGAGCGCGACAAGAGCGATGCTCGCATGTGTCTTTCGCAGGCATTGCAAGAAGTGTGGGAAGCGTGGTGGTGGACGCAACTGATGACCTGCGCGCGGACGCAATTCGCCGGCAACTGGCTGGGCGATGAGAATTATCCCGACCCGTGTTATTACCCGCCGACGGACGCCTACTATATCCCGTTGAACGATTCGCTTGGTGCGCCCGTGGACGCGGATGGAGTGACCCAGCCGCGCTGGGTGAAATTTAGCGGTGCGCCGTGGCCGACGTGGTTGCCCGGCAGTTATGCCGAGGACGCATATGTGAACCACAACGGTCAGGGTTATTACGCCACCGCCCCGACGACCGGCGTGCCCGGCGACAGTGCGGACTGGAGCGCAATCAACGAGTGGACGCCCATCCTGCCCGACCCGAACAGCGACACGGTCGGACAGGTGTTCGGCCCGATTCGCGGCGTGTCCAAGCACGACCCGCGCACGAACTGCAATCCGGAATTCTTTGAACTGAACGTGACGAGCACGGGCACGCAGGTGCAGGCGCTCACCGTCACGCATCCCTGGGTGTGGTCGCGGCGCGTGACGCCGGTCCTGACCGGGGACGATTACTCCGCCACTGCCACCTATGAAGCCACTCCGACTGAGAATCTTGTTTTCGACAGCTAGCCTGGCGCTGCTGTTCATGCTGCTGAGCGTCGTGCGCAGCCCGGCGCCGGTGTTCGTCCGCCCGAGCAGTGGCGGCAGTGGCAGCTCGTTTGCGTCGGGCGATTGGGCGGCGCTGACCAATCAAAACGAAGTGTGGAGTTTGCACCGGCTGCTGCTGCGGAAGAACGCTTCTTACGCCCCGCACATCATCGGGACGACGAACATCTACGATCCCGGCCATGGCGACTATTACGGCGTGGGCGAATACGTGCGCGACGGCTTGTGGCCGCGCAAAGCGGACCCGGATTACTTTTCCGCCGAGCAAATCGCCGCATTCATTTTCATGCACGGGATCCACACCAATCACGGCAACGGAGCAATTATTGATGGCTATGGCGCCCCCGGCCCGGAGGTGTGGAGCTTTGATACGCAGTATGACTTCATCGACGCTTTGTATTTGCACTACCTCAAGACGGGCCACCCGAATGAATTCATCCGCTGGCGACAGGTGGCTTCAAACGCAGTCGCGAACGTGACGGTGGTGAGTAATCTGACCTACGTCGCCAATTCCAACGCGAACAAAGGTTTCGGCGACGCTTTCGGCCAACAGGGGTTCGACCTGGTCACGACCGGTTTTCGCTATCAGGCCAACCAGCAACTCTGGTTGATGAACCTGGCCATCGGGGATGTGGCAGTGGCCAACGCGTTCAGCAATTCGCTGGCGCTCATTTCCAACTCCTTGTCCGCATTCCTGTGGGACGCTAACACCAACCTGTTCCGCCTCAGCTCGGGCACGGCCACCGGTCACGCTTATACCAACCACTCTCCGGTTGGGTCGGGCTTCATCGCGCGCCTGGGCGCGTGCGATTCAAATAAAACTTTCCTGATCTCGCGGGAGCTGGCGGGCCTCGGCCTTAATTCCCGTGGTTGCTATACCTACAAAGGGATCCCGTTCCTGCAACCCACGAACGAGATGACAACCTTGGATTACGGCAGCGGGTATCAGAAAGGCGGCGCGTGGCCGGGCTTGTGTCACTGGGTCTGGGACACCGTGGCGCTGCATTATCCGCGGGAAGCGGAGAACATGATCTCCGAAGCGTTCACCGCCACTTCCGGCGGCCTGCCGCTCACGACTTTTGAGCGGATTGATATGTATCCAACTCCCGTCGGCGCGAATGAGTATTACCTTTGGAGCATCTCCGGGCCGCTGATGAGTCGTGCCGCCTCCGGCATCGACTATCAGAATTTTGCGTGGCGGACCAATGCGCTCCCGACCGTGCGGCAGCCATACTTCGTCGCGAACGGGGATAACACGAATCAAGTCATTGTGCTCGGCGCCGGTGAGGCCGCGGCGAACGGGCTTTACAACATCAAGCTCCCGCAAGTCGGCGAATTTCCCGTGTTCACCAACCGCGCCGGCACACACGGCATTGAATTCAATTATGACGAAGTGTATTGGCAGCTCACCAATGCCGTGGGGGCGATACGCTATGCGACCGGGGACGACAACCTGTTCGGACTGTGGAGTGAAATCACGGGTGCCGCGCCCGGCCCCACGTTGGATTATACCACGAACTACCTGGAATTCTTTCACGTGTTCACGCGGTCGGACCTGTCGTTGTTCGCCACGAATGGGCTCACAGCGAACGTCATCACGAACAACGGCATCGTCTGGCTGGTGACCAACAACACGCCTTCCACCGCCCTGCCCAACGGTTCGCTGGCCAGCGTCACGGATGGACGGTTGTTCGTGCGCAGCAATTCCACCTGGGTGCTGAAATGAAATCGCTGCTCAATTATCTGTGCGGATTGGTGGTGCTCGCCACAGCCGGTTGCGCGCCGTTCCCGGCGGTGCAGAAAGGTGACTGGCAACCGCGCTTGGGCATGATGAGCGCGCCAGTGCCGGCAGCAACGGAAGTTCACACCCCGGGCACGCCATCCTTGAACCGGCCCCACCTGAAAGCAGAGCCGCCGACACAGTATCCCGTCACGGTCATCCGCGACGAACGCAACGGCGTGGTGGTGGCGCGCTACGTCAACCCCGACCCGACTGTTTACAGCGGCGTTGCTTTCGACGGCGGTGACGATCCGGCGGCGAATTACTGGCGGTTGTATCGCGTGCCGAACGCCAGCATCACGAATTTCACGCCGGAAGGATTCGCGCCATGAGAATCCTGTTGTGGCTGCTGTGCCTTGGCCCGCTAGGCGCGTTAGCGCAGGCGACCTTGTCGGCGCCGGTCATCAGCACGAACCCGCCCCCGTTTCATTTCACGGCGGGCAGCTACTTTCACGACTCGAACCTTTGCCACACCGTCACGTTCACGATCACTGACGGGCCGGGCCAGTATGATTTGCAATGGTTGCCCGCGCCGCCGCGCCCGCAGGTGTGGCAGACCGTTTACAACGAAGCCGACGCGACGAAGCAGGACCGCGAGAACGCGGTGAATCCGCCCATCGTCGTCCATCACCAGCCGGTGACCATCCGTTACGCGATGATTCCAGCGAGCACCGACATGCCGGTGGGTTACTGGCGATTGAAGCGCCAATGAAGAAGCTCGCTGCCAAACTGGCTGAGATCGCCCGCAAGAAGCTGGCGTGGGGCATAGCGGTGATGGTGGCCACGCAAGTGCAGGGCTACCTGCCGAGCCTTGATTTCATCGGCACGCGGGAATTGAAGATCATGTCCTTCGGCATCGCGGTGATGCTGACGGTGATGAAGGGCGTGGAGATGTTTTACGAGAAATCCGAACAACTCGCCAAGACCGGCGAACTCGACCTGGAGGACACCATCCCCGAAGTGAAGCCATGAAAACGAAACCGAAGTCCGCCGCCATCCTCACCATCAAAGACGCACCGCGCATGACCACGCGGGGCCGCAACCGCATCGCCACCTGGCTGGAGCGGCAAGCCGGCTTCCTGCGCCGAAACGCCAAGCAACTGAGCCCGCGTTACACCGCTCGCTATCTTTACGCCACCTTGCTGGCGGTGACCCTCACGGGTTGCGCGCTCTTTCAACCCGTGGCCGAGGGCAGCCGGCCCGAAGTGGTGCGGGCTGAACAGTTCGCCAAACAGTCGTTTGCGTTGGTGGATTCGTTCATGGAATGGGAAGCCGCCTATCGCGCCACGCTGGGTGACGATGTGAAAGAGTTTGCCCGCCGCCTGGAAAAGGATTTCCCGGCCAGCTTCGCCGCCTACAACAAATCCATCCGGGATTACAAAGCACTGCCGACCTCCGGCAATCTGGACGTGTTGCAAAAGTCCAAGCTCGCGCTGCAACTCATCTACGACCAGTTGATCCTTTACGCGCCGTCCGACGTGGAGCAGGCGGCGGAAACCAAGGCCAAAACCCTCAAGCTCGATTGACCATGAACATCGCCAACGCCCTCGCCGCCCTGGGGGCGGCCCTCAAAGCCGCCGACCTGTTGCAAGGCATGCTGCAAACCGCCCGGCAAAATTCCGAGATGACGCCGGAACAGGAACAGGAATTTGACGCGCACGTCGCGCAACGCATGGCCATGCCGCACTGGCAGGGCCGCAATCCGCAACCACCAACCCAATGACCGCCATGAAAACATTGATCGCACTGCTCTTGCTGACCGCCCTGAGCGCGGGCGCCCAAAGCGCCGGCTTGAACTCCAAGGCATCCAGCGCCGAACCGAAGGCACCCAAATTCAAGTGGGTGACGTTGACCACCGGCACGGCGGTGGCCGCGAGCACCACGAACCTGCAATTCACGACCGCCACGTTCTACGGCGTCAAGGCTGCCGCCAACAATGCGGCGCCGACCGCGAACACCGGCACGGCTTACATCGGTTACAAGGATGTGACCGGCGAAGTCGTGACCGCGAACCAGCCGGCGCTGGTGGACAGCATCGCCGCCGGGTCATGGCTCGCGCTGAACAACATCGGCACGAGATACAACCTCACCGATTTCTATTTTCTCGGTTCGACCGGCGACAAGGTGCTCATCGTTTACGAACAGTGAGCATCGAAGTCACACCGCAGCAGATCGACGCGTATCGGCTGGAGCGGGATACGCAGCGCGAGCTGGCGCAGCAATCCCGGTGGAGTCCCCGGAGATCGTGGCGCGGGATTGGTGAACGGCAATTGAACAAGGCCGGTTGTGACAACTTGCAGCCCGTCACCGGCGGCCACGGATACAAACACAAGGCGCTGCTGAACCATTGTTGAATCATGCACTACAAGAACGGACGCCCGGCCAAAGAGGGCGACAAAGTCATCAACCTGGAAACCGGCATGGCCGGCATCCTGCATTCCACGAGCGCCCAGAGCAACACCTGCAACGGACGGCTGGCGGTGATCACGTCCAGTGACCCGTGGATCACCATCGGTCAATGCTTGCACTTTGAGGACGTGGTGGCGGCAACCATTCCCGACAGCTCCAAACCGACGTGAACAAGGACCGCAGTTACAACCGGCTGGATGACGTGCCCGAACCCATCGGGGACACGCAGTTCAGCCGTTTGGACATGCGCACCGACCCGGCAGCACTCGCGCCGGGCACGGTGCAGCGGTCGGAGAATTTCCGGTTCGACACCACGGGTGCCCGCGTGCGTGGCGGTATCGCCCGGCAACTGGCTGCCGGCGACACGGTGGACCCGATCCTTTACGCGAGCGTGTATCGCCCGGATGGCGACAACGACCGCATCGTGATGATCACCAGCACGGCGTTGAAGTTGTTCGACCCGGATGACCAAACCATCGTCACGCACAGTTTTCCCGGCGGGGAGGACATCGACGACGGGGTGGACAGTGTGGACTTCATCCAGGCCGGGGTGAGCGGTGGCAGCACGCGGTATGGTTATATCCTGCGCGGCCAGTCCAAGGACGTGCTGCAATTCGACGGCACGGGCGTGACGACGCTGCCGACGTTCGAGCGGGGTGATTTCGGCCTGTTCTATCAGGACCGCATCGCCGTGAACGACACGGCGCAAAGCATCAAGGTGTCCGACTTTCTCGACTACACCGTCTGGACGTTGCTCAACCAGTTCCAGATTTTGAAGGGCGGGGATGATTATCTCGTCGGCCTGTTGGAATACCAGAAGGACATCGTCATCCTGGCGACGCGCAAACGGTTCTTCATCGCCTATTTCGCGCCGAGCATCGGCGCGAGCGGTTACACCGGGACACTCAATCTGCGCGACAGCTTCCTGCGCAACCTTACGCGGGAAGGCGGGCTCGTGGGCCGGCGCGCGTGGCTGGAAGCCGGCGGCTTGCTATGGATCGTGAGCGATAACGGCATCTATGCGTTCCAACCGCAACTCGACCTGGAATTGACGGTGCTGGGCGAACCGATCTCCGCGCCGATTCAACCCATCATCGACCGGTTGAGCGCGAATTACGCGAGCGGCGCCTGTCTGGCGCGCAGCGGGCATCGCATCTACTTCGCGCTGCCGATCTCAGAAGAGCCACTGGCTTTGGCCAGTGTGTCGGTCAACGAAACACCATCCCCGAACGAGGCCACCTTCACAACCAGCGCGGCGCACAATCTGGCCGTGGGCGACACCATCCAGATCAGCCACGCGCAGGAAAAGTTGTTGAACGGTGTGAAGACTGTCTATGCCGCACCGACCGCGACAACTTTCACCGTCCAGACCACGGCCACCAGTGCGGCGGTGCTGGGAGTGCGCGCGACCGTGCAGAAGATCGCCACCCGGAACAACCGCATCGCAGTGTTCAACCTGCAACTCAACGCATGGGAATCCATCGACACACTGCCTGCCGGGTTGTTCGCTGATTTCCTGCTCGTGTCAGACCACGGCCCGCGCCGCCGGCTGTGGATCGTGGACAAGCAATCCGGCCCGGCGCTGTATGAAGAAGGCGACGTGGATGAATTCGGCGAGGGCTCGGGTTACATCACGCTGCCGTTCACCCTTCCCGTGTCCTTCTCGGCAGCGAACTTTGAGGCGGCGCCGATCATCGGACGGCTCAAGAGCCGCAGTCTGCGCTGGGGGGCGTTTCCGCGCCACGTCCGCGCCGGGGAAGTGCGACTGGCGACCGCCGCCGGGGATGCCGGCACGATCAATTACACCGTGCGCACGCCCGACCGGGGAACGTGGACGGCGACGCGCACTTTTGATGACAGCAATGTCGATACCTCCGCCCGGAAGCGATGCGGCAAGCGCGGTCTGGAGGCAGAGATTGAAATCGTCACGAGCGCCGGTCGGCCCACGGTGCGCACGATGGCCGTGGAGATCACGGCCTCGGGCAAGGTCGCGGAGGAATAGAATTTATGTCGCAGATTTCCAAAGGCACGAGTTACACCGCCGGCAGCCCGGGCAACCAGGTGACTTACACCAACCTGAACACGTTGGTGGACGGCGCGATTTTGTTGCCGGGCGCCATCACGGATCAGACCGACATCGGCGGTGCGACGGCTAGCGGCGATTACCTGATGATTTGGGATGCGTCCGCCGGTGGCGGGGCGGGTGCGCTGCGCAAGGTGGTGCTGAGTGGTCTGCTTTACGCCGGGCAGGTGAGCTTTGCAAATCTGGAAAGTGATTTCATCGCCGACGCGACGGCGAAGACCGCGCCCGTGCCGGCGGACCTGTTGATCATCGGGGATTCCGCAGATTCCAACATCGCCAAGAAGTCCACCATCACGCAGGCCGCTCCGGCCATCGGCGAAGCGTTGGTGGCGACAGACTTCATCGCCGACGCGACCGCGAAGGCCACGCCCGTGGCGGCGGACCTCTTGTTGATTGGGGATTCCGCCGCAGCCAACGTCTGCAAGAAATCCACCATCACCCAGGCATCGACGGCGATTGCCGGGGCGATTGCCGCGAATACCGCTGTGACCTACACCGGCACGAACCAATCCGTGCCAGCAGCGGGTGACGCGGTGACGTTGGCGCATGGCTTGTCAGCCACCCCGCGCTTCGTGCGATGGGTGATGGTATGCACCACGACCGACCGCAACCACGCGGTTGGGGAGGAAGTGGGCATCGAGCACTTCACCAACGCGTCCTCGCGCAACAGTTTCAGCGCCCGGGCCAACGATACGAATCTGATTTGCGTGCGCGCCAATGACGCGAGCATCTACGTGCAGAACACGAGTAACGGGCAGCACGACACCATCACCACGTCGAGCTGGCGCTTGAAGGCTTACGCGGAGAAATGAACACCGCCACCACCAGTGAACGCGCCCGGGTGCGCCGCATCGAAAGCCAGCAGGAATTGTTGGAACTCCATGCTGCCGCCGCCGAGGACAACCACGTGGTTGTGGCGGCGACGCATGTCGTCGAGAAGGCCGGCGAGATCATCGGTTACGGTTCGATTGGGAGCGTGATGATGCTGAACGTCTGGATTCATTCCCAGAAGGGCCGCGCCCGCGACAGTCTCACGTGCCTGCGGGAAGCGGAGCGGCTCGCGACCGAGCAGGGGCAGACGCTCATCTGCATGCCGTGCGCGCAGAACAGTCCGTTCATTCCCCACATCCGCAAACTCGGCTACACGCCGCTGGGCTGGTCCAGTTTCAACCTCAAGCGATTATAGTTATGGGCTGCTTTTCACCTGATGCACCAGACGCCCGGAATTACGGGCAGGAAACCCGCGACACCTTGCAGGCGCAGATCGACCTCGCGCCGCAACTCTACGCGAGCGAAGCGCAGTATCAGCCGATGTATTCGGAGCTGGCGTTGCGCAATCTCAACACCCTGCTCAACGGCGCGAACGGCACGCCGGGCCTGACACAATTGCTGGCCGGGCAGGCCACGAACCAACGCGCAGCAGACATCAGCGACGTGGCTACGCTCGGCCCGGCGGCCCGCGAAGCCATTCTGGCGTCCAACCCGGACAGCGCCAGATTGCTGGAGTTGCTGAATCAACAGGCCGAGGAAGGTCTGGTGGCGGGGACAAGCCTGACTCCGGGGGAGATGCGCGAAGTGACGCAAGCGAGCCGGGCGGCGTTTGCGGCGCGTGGGCTTTCGGGTAGCAACTCAGCCATTGGCGACGAGCTGCTTTCGCAATACAACCTCGGCCAGAAGATGCTCCGCGACCGGCAGGGTTTTGCCGGCAACGTGCTCGGCTACAATCAAGCCGTGGTCGGTGATCCATTCCTGCAAATCCTGGGCCGGCCCAGCACCGCCACCAACCAGGCGCAGGCGATGCAGCCGGGGAACATCTTCAATCCGGAGTCGGCTTACGCCGGCAACATCTACAACTCGAACCAGCAACTCGCGGCCATGTTCGCCGACCCCAGCACGATGGCCAAAGTGGGGCAGGTGAGCGGCGCCGCCGGACAATTCGTGGGCGGCATTGCGAGTGCGTTCGTCTAACTTTATGGCGTATCAATCTCCCTACATCGGCAACAACGTGGGTGGCGGCTGGGGCAATTTCTCCGGCGTGCAAGCCATGCTCGAACGCGATTGGCAGTCCAACAAGCAAGGTTGGGACGCCATGGGTGCCATCGGTGGCGCCTTGGGTAGCGGCACCGTCGGTGCGTTTCAAGGCGCAGCCAATCCCGGAGTGATGGGCAAACAAACTCCAGCCGGCGGCGCCTTCCAAGGTTTCATGACCAACGTGGACGCGAGCCTGAATCAAGGTGGCGGCGGTGGAACGCCATCAGCATTCTCTGGTGGTGGCGGGCGAAGCCAGGGCGGCGCGATGAATTTCAAGCAGCTCGAACTCGCCGGTAAGTCAGCGGACTCGATGTGGAAGGCGATGGCCGAAGGTGCATTGACCGCTCCCGGTGAAGAGCCCAGCGCCTTTGGTGTGACCAAGGGGCAGTGGAGCACGCTCGGTTCGCGTGAGAAGATGGCGGTGGTGGGTGGCGCCATCCAGGCCAACGCCCAGAAGGAAGTGCTGGCGAAGTTGAACGAGTATGCGGCATTGACAGCCCGCGCCACCGCGCAGACTGCCGGCCTGCAACAGGACAACGCCGCGAACACGGCATTCCAGAATGCGGCGACGGCGGCGACCTTCGCGCGTGGAGGTGGGGCGCCGATCCGCAGCAACTTCGAGGATGTGCAGGCCGCTGCCTTTGCGAATCCGGCCGCACCCGCTGCACAGGAGATTCTCCAACAGACGGCCCGGGCGGGCGGCAAGCTAGCACCTTCGTTGCAGTTTGAGGAAGACCCGGTGAGCGGCACGCGCTTCGCCACTTACGGCAACATCCTTTCGCCGTCGGGAGTCAACCCAGCCCGCGCCGGCAACGCGGTGGCCATCACGGGGCCGCGCGGTGAGAATCTTGGCGTCGGTCTGCCGGGCCGCAGTGGCGTGACGCCGTTGCAGACCGGGCAGGTGAAGGACAAGGACAAATACAATCGCCTTTCCAAGCAGCTTAACACACTCGTGGATGCGCAGAGCCGGGTGTCGTATAACCCCACCGCGTCCAGTGCCTACGATAAGAAGATTGCCGCCATCGCGGAACAACTCGCCGACCTTGAGGGTGGGGATGACGTTGCTCGTGGCGCCGATACGGCGACCACCAACCCGCCGGTGTTTCGTTACCGCAAGAACCCAAAGACCGGCCAGGTTGAAACTTACTGACGCGTGCCCAAGCAAGTCCAAGTTGACGGCATCGGCGTGGTGGAGTTTACCGATGACTTTAATGACGCTGACATTCAGCGGCAGGTGGAAGGGTTGTATGCCCAGCAGGAGCGGGAATCGTCCGCGTTGGCACGCGAGGTGACCGGCGCCGCTGCGAGCCGGGAGGAGCTGGCGATGGACAATTACACCCGACAGCAGCAACTAGCGGCCACTCTGCCGGTCAAGCAAACGCTTTCAGGTGAAGGCCCGTCATTAGGCCAGCGATTGCGGGAGAGTCAGCTTGGCCGCGCTCTGCTGGGGCCGACCGACATCGAGCGCGAAGCGGCGGAAGCTAGCGGCTTGGCCGGACCACCAGGCGGCGATGTTGGAATCATCAACGCATTGATGGCCACCCCGTCGCCCATGCTGGCAGTGCATCCGTCTGTGCTGGCGACACCAGCAGGCCAGAAGCTAGGAACTGCGCTCGCCGGTTATTTCATTTCCGATTTTGCTGGTTCAGTGCCGGACCAGGTGCAAGCGGTGCAGCAGAAGATCAAGGAGGGCGACACGCAAGAAGCTGTGCGCCTGAGCGTGATCGGGCTAGCGCAAGCGGGCATGATGGCCGAAGGCGCCCATGGGCTCGCCAGACAGGCGCGGGAGCATCCGTTGATTGAACCATCAGCGCGCACCGCCGGTCGCATGCTGGAACAACAGGTCAACGCGACAGAGTTCGCGCCCCCGGTCAGTTCCGGTGATTGGCAAGCACCGAGAGAGCGCGGCCAACGCGCTGCCGCCCCGGCGGGAGTCTATAACATTCCATTGAAGCGGCCACAAACTCCACCCGTGCCCGTGCCGGAATCTCCCGCCGCGCTCAAGGTGCAGGTGGAGGCCACGCTTGATCCTTACAACCCGAAAGCGGTCACGCTCGTGACGCCGGGTGAGGCGAAGCCGGAAGCGAAAGGGCTGGTGTCGGTCGAGACGACGAGGGGTGAAGCGTTGGTGAATCCGGAGAAGATTGACCCCGCCTTGGCCAAGGCCGAGCTGGAAGCTGGGCGCGGTGGCCAGTTGCTCGGGATGAGCACCGCCGAGAAACCAGCGGGCGGCGTGGACGTGCTCGAAACCAAGACGCCCACGGGCGAACCGATCCAGCAGGAAGTGGTGACGCCGGAGACGTTGTCGGCGGCAGTGGAAGCAGGCAAGGCGGTCGCGCCCGAAGGCACGCAACAGATCAAACCAGCAGAGCAGGTGATTGCGGAACGTGGTGCAGTTTTGCAGGGACACCTAGCTGAGATAGAACGACGCACCCGGGAACTGATGGTGGCCGCTCCGGAAGGAAAGATTGCCGCCCCACCAAAACCGTTTGAAACCCTGACGCCGGATGAAAGGTCGGCCTACCTGCGCGGGCTGCCGACGGAAACCAAACCGCACCCACCCGAGGTTTTACTTTCCGCCAAACTGAGCAAGGGCAACGTGACACCGCTGGTGGAGTTCCAGGTGCGCCAGAATCCGGATGGCCAGTGGCAATCAATCTTTCAAGCCAACACGTCCATTGCCGGTTACGGTGTGCCGTGGGGATTTGACAGCCCCACGCGAGCCGGCGCGATTCGCGGCGCGTTGAACGACTTGCGTTGGTGGATCACCAACCAGGAGCAGCGCGGCAATGTGACGAGCGCCGACCTCGCCCGGCTGACGAATATCAAGGAACAGTTGATGGGCGTGCAACGCGGCCTTGGGGCAGAAACACCATCAAAACGCCCGGTGTCCTCACCCTCGCCGGAAATCAAAACGCGTCCTGGGGCAACTGGCGAGGTCGTTTCTGGACCAAAACCCCCGGGAAGCGGGAAAACGGGCGAACCGTCACCTGTCGTGCGTTATTGGGTCAGCTCTACCGGAGCGGCGCGGGGCGGTTGGATGGTCAAGCGCGTGGTCCGCAACGCCGAAGGCAAGGAGGTTGATGGCGGTATCGTCGAGCAGAACATCAAGACGAAGGCCGAAGCAAACACGCTCAAGCAACGGCTCACCGATGAACTGCCGAAGGTCGAAACTCCGGCAGCAGCAGTCGCGAAGGTGGCCGAAGAAGTTCAGTCCGTGGCGCGCACCGAAGGCCAGCGACCTGCGAAGGAAGTGAAGTCCGAACTGGTGCAGCGGTTGGAGGATGCCTTGGCCAAGCTTGGGCCTGCGCCCGAATTGCTCTATAGCGAGCCGAGAAAGGTTCAAGGAAAGCGGGAATTCTACATCTATTCCCCGGACAAAGCTCAGCGTTTGAGGGTTCGAGAATCAACCGGCCTTGGGTGGACGATTGAAACCGAAACGACGAATGGCAAAACCGGCGCACTGGAGCGGAAGATGGCCGGTTCGGCCAGCGGTAACATTGCCCAAGCGACCATGACTGGAGAGTCGGTCATGCAGCGTCTCTTGAGAGGAGACAAGCCGCGTCCTAAAGTCACAATTTCGATTCCGGGTGATGGGGTGTTCACCATTGAGAATACCCACGCCGCGCTTGGAGAAGTACTGAAACGCGCTCGTGCGCTCGACACACGTTCAGGCACGCCGCCACGAAAGTCCGGCCCGCCCGGCGATCCGGAAATTCCGGATACAGCCGCCTTGCGCAGCGCCGGCGAGCAGTGGATTGCGACGGGTCAAAAGATTTTAGACGGAATCGCGAATGGGGAGATTCCGGGCGACACCAAGGCAATTGATTGGGCGCGGTCACTTCGTGGCCAGCGGCCTGCATTTGTGAGTGACATCGAAAATGCCACCCGCATCGGAAGCCTGCACAATTACTCGGTTTCTCAAATCGCGGAACACTTCAAAGAGCTTGGGGGAAACAAAATCAAGCACGCCGCACAGTGGGAAACAATTGCGCTGCCGGTTGAAAAGGGGGAACACACCTCCGCCCCAACCGGCACCGCTGACGCGGCCAGCAAAGGCCACGATTCACCCGACTTCCCCGTGTTGTTCGGCGGGTTGGACGCCATCCGCCCGATGGAGACGCCGGAGATTCTCCGACTCGCCCGCGAATTTGCGAACAGCGAAGTGGCCGTGAAACGGATGCGAGCCAGTCTGCGCGGCATGGCGCGTGGAAAGGACATCGAGCTGTCCGCCAAGATTTTCTCCGACCCCAAACAGGTGGCCATGACGCTGGCGCACGAGCTGGGGCACGTGAACGATTTCATGCCCGAGGGCACATTGAAGCGCGGCAACCTCATCGGGCGGCTCGTCGGCAGCGTGCATAAGTTTCTGGAAGGGTCGTTCGGCGGACTCAGCAACAAGGAACTCCGGCAGGAACTCGTGGACCTGTCCGCCTATTGGCGGCCCTGGGATCGTGCGGCTTCACCGGAATCGTTCATCAAGTATCGTGACAGCGCGGTCGAATTGTATGCGGACGCCATCAGCGTGCTGCTTAATTCGCCCGGGCTGCTGGAGCAGCGCGCCCCGAAATTTTACAAAGCCTTCTTCGAGCACCTGGACAAGAAGCAGCGGTTCAAGGAGGAATTCTTTGCGTTGCAGGATTTGCTCGCGCGTGGACCGGAGGCGGTGCTGGGTGAGCGACTCCAGCAATCCCGCGAGGGGTTTGAGAAGGGCGAATCCATCCTGCATGAGAAGATCGCCTACCGCGATGCCGCGCGCAATTCGTTCAAAGATTTCCTTACGAAGGTGCGCATCCAATCCAGCGACATCGCAAGTTTTGTGCGCCGCCGGCTCGGCAGCAAAGACCCGCGCCGTCCGTCCGAATTCGACCAGCTCTACGAGCAGTGGCGGTTTGATGACAACCGCAATGCGGCGGACCTGCAAAAGATTTATCACGAGATGATTCAGCCGGTCGTGAAGGCCGGGTTGGATGAACACACCTTCGGGCAGGTGCTCGAACTGCAACGCATCCGGGGCGGACTCGACGCCTATCGCGACATGCAGACGATGCGCAAGACGCTCGGCCCGGAGAAAATGGCGTTGCTGGAAAAGGCTGACAAGACGCTGGCCGAGCTGGAACGCAAAGGCTTGGCCGAAGAGCAAGCCATCGAGCAGGTGATCATTCCACTGGAAGCGCAGGGCATCCCGTTCGAGTTGCTGGAAACGTTCCGGCACAACCGGGCGCATCAGGGGGTGCGGGCTGAGCTGGCCAACCCACAAGGCCGCTCGCCGGTCATGGCGGAAGCGGAGTTGAATCAACTGCTCAGCTCCGTCACGCCGGAGCAGCGAGCCGCGCTGGAGCAGTCGGCAGCCGCGTTTCGCAACATCATCTTTGAGCTCATGACTGAGGCGAATGAGGT
>Ga0315910_10000906_pt1 | contig 28058 bp, 24 predicted proteins | sample EdamamesoilMG_FD_204470 | JGI IMG/M metagenome (GOLD analysis project Ga0315910, IMG submission 204470) | Garden soil microbial communities collected in Santa Monica, California, United States - Edamame soil | ecosystem: Environmental > Terrestrial > Soil > Garden | place: USA: California... | reverse complement strand
CGGTGTCGCTGGTCTTCGCCACCATGCGGGGCGAGAGCCGGGTCATCGGCCCCTGGGGCAAGGCGATGCTGCTGCTGGCCCTGGGCCTGCTCGGGCTCGCGCTGCGCGGCGCGATTCCCGACTGGATCTCGATCGCCGCCGCCAATACCGTGATCGTCGCGGCGCTGGTGCTCGCGCTGCGCAGCCTGCGGCTTTTCCTGGGCAGTGCGCCGCGCGACCTGATGGGCTGGGGCCTGACCGCGGGGCTGTTCGCCTACCTGTTGCTGTTCACCCTGGTGTGGCCGAGCAACGTCGCGCGCACCGTCGCCATCTCGGTCGCGCTGTGCCTCATGTCGCTGCGCGCAGCGCTGCTGTTGCGCCGCCGCGCGCCGCCGGCCTGCCGCCTGTCCTGCCGCTTTGCGGAATTCGTGTTCTACGTCGTCGCTGTGCTCAGCGCAGCGCGCGCCGGGTCCATCCTGGCCATGCCCTCGGACAACGTGATGACCCCCGACCTCCTCAACGCGGCGACGTTCCTCTTCTATGCCGCATTCACCCTCGTGACCACCCTTGGCGTGATGTGGATGGAAATCGAGTCCCTGCAGGGCGAACTGGTGCGCTCGGCCCACTACGATTCGCTCACCGGCCTGTACAACCGCGGCAACTTCCTCGCCGAGTTCGAGCGCGAGGTATCGCGTGCCGGGCGCGGCGGCACGCCGTTCAGCCTCGCCATCTTCGACCTGGACCACTTCAAGCTGCTCAACGACCAGTACGGCCATCCTGTCGGCGACCAGGTGCTGAAGGCCTTTGCCGAGGTGTTGCGCGCCAGCATCCGCAAGCATGACGTCGTCGGCCGCTACGGCGGCGAGGAGTTCGCGCTGCTCATGCCGCAGACCGGAAAGGACACTGCGCTGCGCGTCGCCGACCGGGTGCGCCGCGACCTGGAGACACGCGGCGTCATGGTGGCCGGCAAGCGCATCGAGGTCACCGTCAGCGGGGGTGTGTCCGCCTACGGCGTGGACGGCCAGGATTGGGACGCGCTGCTCACCGCGGCCGACAGCGCGCTGTACGAGGCGAAGCACGCAGGGCGAAACCGCATCCGCGCGGCAGGGCAGGGGGCGGTATGATTTATCCATGGCCGAACTGATCACGCGACGCACGGGGGCGGTGGCGACCGTCCTGTTTTCCAATCCCGGGAAGATGAACGCGGTCACCTTCGACATGTGGAGTTCGGTGCCCGCGACGCTCGCGGCGCTCGAGGCGGATCCGGGGGTGCGTGTCATCGTCATTGCCGGCGACGGCGAGAAGGCCTTCATCTCCGGCGCGGACATCTCGCAGTTCGAAAAGCTGCGTGGCACGGCGGCGGCGCAGGCCGACTACAACAAGGCGGTGGAGAAGGCCTACGTCGCGCCGATGAATTGCTCCAAGCCAATCATTGCCCGCATCCGCGGCATCTGCATCGGCGGCGGCCTCGGCTTTGCCGCCGCCTGCGACCTGCGCATCTGCTCGGAGGACTCGGTGTTCCGCATGCCCGCGGCGCGCCTGGGACTGGGCTACAGCCCTACCGGCGTGCGCCGCTTCATGAACGTGATCGGCGCCGCGAACACCTCGGACATCTTCTTCACCGCGCGCAAGTTCGATGCGCAGGACGCGCTGCGCATGGGATTCGTGAGCCGCGTGGTGCCGGCGGTGCAGCTCGAGGCCGTGGTGGCCGAGACCTGCGAGCTGATCGCGGAGAACGCGCCGCTCACCGTGGCGGCAGCCAAGTTCGCCGTGCAGCAGGCGCTCAAGGATCCTGCCGATCGCGACATGGCGAAAGCCGTGCAGATGGTCGAGACCTGCTTTGCCAGCGCCGATCACCAGGAAGGCCGCAAGGCCTTCATGGAAAAGCGCAAACCGAGTTTCACCGGGAGATAGTCGATGAGACAGCTGCTGCTCGCCGCGCTGGTGCTGTTTGCTGCCACCGCGGCCGCCCAGAACTATCCGAACCGGCCGATCCGCCTGATCGTCGGCTACCCGCCGGGCGGTTCCGGTGATTTCACCACGCGCCTGATCGCGGACGAATTGTCCAAGGACCTCGGCGTTGCGGTCATCGTAGAGAACCGGCCCGGGGCGGGCGGCTCGATCGCGTCCGAGTTCGTTGCCAGGTCGGCGCCCGACGGCTATACGCTGCTCAACCAGGGCAACCACGCGATCAACAAGAACCTGTACAAGAGCCTCAGCTACGACCAGAAGGATTTCAGCCCGGTGTGCCGCGTGGCGGTCGGTACCACGATCCTCGTGGTGAACAACGACACGCCCTTCAGGACCCTGAAGGACCTGGTCGCCTACGCCAAGGCGAACCCGGAAAAGCTGTTCAACGCCTCTGCGGGTGTCGGCTCAGCGCCCCACCTTGCCGCAGCGGCGTTCGAAGTGGCGGCGGGCATCAAGGTCACCACCGTGCAGTTCAAGGGCGGCGGGCCGGCTTCGCAATCGCTGATCGCGGGCGACACGCAGCTGATGTTCGCCACCTCACCGACGGTGACCGGCTTCATCAAGGCCAACCGGATGCGCCCGCTGGTCGTGAGCATGCGCAAGGGCTCTCCCTCCATTCCGGGCATCCCGGGTTCGGAAGAGGCGGGCGTGCCGTTCGAATCCACGTTCTGGTTCGGCCTCTATGCGCCGGCTGGAACGCCGGCGGAGATCGTGCGCCGGTTGCATGCGGCAGCCGCGAAGGGCCTCGCCAAGCCCGAGATTCGCGAGCGCATTGCGCAGCAGGGCATGGATGCCTCGCCGTCGGCGTCGCCGGAGGCGTTTGCGGCGGAAATCGCCGCCGAGGCGCCGCTCATCGCGGAGGCAATCCGCGCTTCGGGCGCTAAGGTCGAATAGGAACAGGGGGCTGCGCGCCCCCCGTTACCCCCGCGTCGGGTAGGCGCGGTAGAGGCGGAATTCCCAGCCAGCATCGCGCGGCAGGGACACCGGGCCGGCGAGCTCCACCAGGGTGGCGTGGCGCGGCTTGCCCAGCGGATCGAGGAAATGCCGTGTCTGCAGCGCGCCGGCGACGGCTTTCTCGTAGGGCGCGTCCCCTGCGCAGAACAGCAGGGCGTTGGCGCGTGCATCCGGGTCGGCTTCGCCGGGATGCGTCTGCTCGCAGGCCCAGCGGCGGAACACCACGCAGTTCTTCAGGCTGCGCCTGGACCAGGGCGTGGGGTTGTTGAACTTCGCCAGGTAGGCCTCCGAGTTCAACACCGCGGGCGAATCCAGTTCGTACGTCGCCAGGTACTTGCCTTCGCCCGGCTTGGCATTGGCGACCCAGCGCAGCGCCGACCGGTAGCCCGGGATGGCCAGGCGCTCCGCCATGTGCTCATCGTCGTACCAGGCGTTGAATTCCTCCTCGAGGTGCGGGGGAGGTTCAGTCATCGTCAGGAGGAGGCCGCGGTTCATACGTCGATCAGAAGGTTACCGAGTTTGTCGCTGGTCAGCCTGTTCCCAGGCTCGACCACAGTTGTGCAGTCCAATTGTTCAATCACCGCAGGTCCCTCGATCTCCGGCGGCAAGTCCTCCCGTCGATAGACCGGAGTGTCTCTGAATCCGCCGGTGAACCACACCGGCCGCAAAAGCTTTCGCGCCGCATGAGGCGCGGCGCGATCGGATAAAAGCGCCAGGTCCAGGCGCGGCCGGAGCCCGATAACCGCTGTATGCACGTTGACCAGCGTTGCCCGGATTTCCGGCAGTTCCACCTCGAAGCGGGTCCAGTAGGCCTTCTCGAACAGGGACTGGAGCAGTTCGCGTGTGACCTTCGGACCGGGAAGGTTCACGCTCAGCATGTGGGTCTGGCCCTGGAACTGCATGTCAGCAGTGTTAAGGACTCGTACACCTTCGATCGCAATCCCCTCACGTTCGAGTAGCTCTTTTCCGGCCCGAATCTGCTCTTCTATGATTGAAGTAACATTATTTATATCAATATCTTGTACAGGTTTATTGATGGTATTTACGAAGTCGTGCCTGAGGTCCGCCACGACACAACCCAGTGCATTTGTGATGCCCGGCCTGGCAGGCACCAGGAGCTTCGGGATACCCAGTTCCTTGGCCATTGCCGCCGCATGCAGGGGGCCGGCCCCGCCGAAGGGAAACAGGACGAAATCCCGGGGATCGTGGCCGCGGGCGAGGGAGACCATGCGCACGGCGCCGGCCATCTTGTCGTTGGCGATGCGCACGATCGCGGCTGCGGCCTCGTTCGCATCCAGGCCGAGGGGCTTGCCGACCTTGTCCAGCATCAGGCGCCGGATCTTGTCCATGTCGGCACCGCCTTTCACGCCGAGCAGGGCTTGCGGGTTCAAGCGCCCGAGGATCAGGTTGGCGTCGGTGATGGTGGGCTCCGTGCCGCCGCGGCCGTAGCAGATCGGGCCTGGGTTGGCGCCGGCGCTCTTCGGGCCGACGCGCAGCATGCCGTCCTCGCCGATGAAGGCGATGGAGCCGCCGCCCGCGCCGATGGTATGCACGTCCACCATCGGCACGTGCACCGGCATGGCGTACTCGAGCTCGAGTTCCGAGGACACCTGCGGCACGCCGTCCCGGATCAGGCCGACATCGGTGGAGGTGCCGCCCATGTCGTAGGTGATGGCGTTCGGGAATCCGGCGGCGGTGGCGGAGTAGGCGGCGGCGATCACGCCGGAGGCAGGGCCTGACATCACGGTGTTGGCGGCGCCCTCCGCCACGATCGCGGAAGACACGGTGCCGCCGTTGCCCTGCATGACCAGGAGGTCCCTGGTGAAGCCGCGCTTCTTGAGTTCGGCGCGCAAGCGCTCGAGGTAGCGGTCGAGCACCGGCTGCACGCTCGCATTGACTGCTGCCGTGACGCCGCGCTCGTACTCGCGATACTCGGAGAGCAGGGTGTGGCCGGCGGTGAGGTAGCGGTTGGGCCAGGTCTCGCGGGCAATCTCGAGCGTGCGTCGCTCGTGCGCCGGGTTGATGTAGCTGTGCAAGTAGTGGATCACGAGGGATTCGCAGCCCGCGTCGATCAGCTTGCGCACGGCGACACGCACCGCCGCCTCGTCGAGCGGGATGACCGGCAGGCCCTCGGCGTCCATGCGTTCCGGCACTTCCAGCCGCAGCTCGCGCGGGATCAAGGGTTCGAACCAGCCCGTGAGGCCGTAGGGCCGCGGCCGCGTGCGACGGCCCAGTTCCAGTACGTCGCGAAAGCCCTGCGTGGTGATGAGGCCGGTCTTCGCCAGCTTCCTTTCCAGCAGCGCATTGGTGGTGGTGGTGGTGCCATGCACGATGAGGGCAATTTCGCCCGGCGGGAGTTTCGCTTCGTCGATTGCCGCGAGCACGCCATAGGCCTGGTTCTCCGGCGTGGTCGGCACCTTGGCGAGGCGCACGGCGCCGCTCTCCGCATCGACCGCGATCAGGTCGGTGAAGGTGCCGCCGACATCGATGCCCGCGATCCAGCTCATACCGACTGGTACTCCTCCTGGATCTCGTCCATGGTGCCGGAGCGGCGCACGTGGCCCTTCTCGATGACGTAGGCGCGATCGGCCACCTGGCGCGCGAAGTGCAGGTTCTGCTCGCACAGCAGCACGGTCAGCCCCTGCGTCTTCAGCTCGCGGATGGTGCGGGCCATCTGCTCCACGATCACCGGCGCCAGTCCTTCGGACGGCTCATCGAGCAGGATGGCGCGCGGGTTTCCCATCAGCGTGCGCGCGATGGTCAGCATCTGCTGCTCGCCGCCGGACATGCGGCCGCCAAGGCGGTCCTGCATGCGCCCAAGGTTGGGAAACAGCTCGAACAGCCTTTGCGCAGTCCAGCGCGGCGCTCCTTCGCGCGGCGGCTGGCGGCCTACCTCCAGGTTCTCCGCCACCGTGAGGTCGGTGAAGATGCGCCGGTCCTCCGGCACGTAGCCCAGGCCCAGGCGCGCGATCTGGAAAGGCTGCATCCCGTCGATGCGCCGTCCCTCGAAGCGTATTTCGCCCGCGTCCGGCGGCAGCAGGCCCACGATGGCTTTCAGCGTGGTGGATTTTCCCGCCCCATTCCTGCCCAGCAGCACCGAGACTTCGCCGGACCGCGCCGCCAGCGCGAGGTCGAAAAGGATCCTCGCCCGGCCGTAGGAGGCGTTCAGCCCGGCGACTTCAAGCATGGTTGGTTCCCAGGTAGACCTCGCGCACGCGGGCGTCGGCGCGCACGTCCGCGGGCTTGCCCTGGGCGATCAGCTCGCCGCCCGAGAGCACGATCACGCGGTCGGCGTGGGTGAACACCACGTCCATGTCGTGCTCGGTGAACAGCACCGCGATGCCGCCGCTGCGCGCGAGCTCCGCCGCGAGCTGCATCAGCTCGTTTCTTTCCTGCGGCGCCATGCCGGCGGTGGGTTCGTCCATCAGCAGGAGGCGCGGGCGGTTGGCCAGCGCGACCGCCAGCTCGACGCGCTTCAGGTCGCCGTAGGCGAGCACGGCGCAGGGACGATCGGCCTGCTCCAGCATGCCGACCCGGGCGAGGAGCGCGTTGGATTCCTCCACGCAGCTGCGCGTGGCGAGGGCGGACAGCGACCAGAGCCGGCGATGGTGGGAGAGCAGGGCCATCTGCACGTTCTCTCGCACCGACATCGAGCCGAACGTGGCGGTGATCTGGAACGTGCGCCCGACGCCGAGGCGCCAGATGTCGCGCGGCGCCAGGCCGGCGAGGCTGCGACCTTCGAACTCGATCTGCCCGGCATCGGGCCTCACCTGGCCGTTCAGCATGTTGAAGCAGGTGGTCTTGCCCGCGCCGTTGGGCCCGATCATCGCCAGCAGTTCGCCGGCCGCCACCGAGAAGCTGACGTCATGCACCGCCTGCACGCCGCCGTAGGCCTTGGACAGCTCCCGGACCGCGAGCACCGTCATCGCGCGAACCTTTCACGCAGGAATCCCGTCACGCCCTGCGGGAACGCCAGCACCAGCAGCAGGATCACGCCGCCGATCACCGCGCGCCAGTAGTCGATGCCGCGGGCGACCGCGTCCTGCAGCCAGGTGAACAGCACCGCGCCCCACACCGGCCCGGTGAGCGTCTGGATGCCGCCGAGCAGCACCATCACGAGCCCGTCCACCGAGCGGGTCACCGACAAGGCTTCAGGGGAAATCGATCCCTTGGAAAAGGCGAACAAGGCGCCCGCCAAACCGGCGAAAAGGCCGGCGAACGTGAATGCCGCCCATTGCCTGGCGCGCACGTCGATGCCGATGGCGTCGGCGCGCAGCGGCGAATCCCGCCCGGCGCGCACCGCGTAGCCGAACGGGGAGTAGAGCACCCGCCACAGGAGCGCGATGCCGGCAGTGCAGGCAAGCAAGGTGAGGTAGTAGTAGGCGGTCTTGCTGGAAAGCCACGAGGAGGGCCAGATGCCGACGATGCCATTCGACCCTCCCGTGAAGGCATCCCACTGGAAGATCACCGACCAGGCGATCTGCGCAAAGGCGAGCGTCAGCATGGCGAGATACACGCCGGACAGGCGCACGCAGAACCAGCCGAACACCAGCGCGCCGAACGCCGCCAGCCAGGGGGCCAGGGCGAGCGCAGCTTCCATCGGCACGCCGCCCTTCTGCACCAGGAGGCCCGCGCCGTAGGCGCCGAGGCCGAAGTACGCGGCATGGCCGAAGGAATGCAGGCCGCCCGGCCCCATGATGAAGTGCAGGCTGACGGCGAACAACGCGAACAGCAGGATATCGGTCAGCAGCACCAGCGTGTAGCCCGTGTGCACCGCAGGCACCATGGCGAGGCCGAAGGCGAGCGCGGCGAGCCCGGCGAGCAGGCCCCTGGAAGGCAGCAGCAGCGGCGGCTCCAGCGCGCCCGCGCCGCGCGACTGCGCCGGCATGCGCCCCAGCAACCCCCAGGGGCGCAGCACCAGCACCACCGCCATGACGATGAACTCCACCACCAGGGTGATCTTCGAGTAACCGAAGCCGATGCAGAACGACTTGATCTCGGCGATGAGCAAGGCGGCGAGGAACGCCCCGGGGATCGAGCCCAGGCCGCCGACGACCACCACCACGAACGCGTCCGAGATGATCTGCAGGTCGATGAACAGCGTTGCCGGCTCGCGCGGCGTCTGCACGGCGCCGCCCAGTCCGGCCAGCAACGCGCCCAGCGCAAAGACGCTGGTGAAGAGCCACCGCTGGTTCACGCCCAGCGCGCCGGCCATCTCGCGGTCCTGCGTCGCGGCGCGCACCAGCGTGCCCCAGCGTGTCCGCGTCAGCACGAACCAGAGCAGGCCGAGCACCGCGGGCCCGAAGAAGATGAGGAACAGGTCGTACTGCGGGAACTGGCGCCCGGCGATCGTCACGGCGCCGGCCAGCCCCGGCGCGCGCGGCCCGAGGATGTCCTCGGGGCCCCAGGCCCACAGCGTGAAATCCTTGATCACCAGCACCAGCGCGAACGTGGCCAAGAGCTGCAGGAGCTCCGGCGCGCCGTAGAGCCGGCGCAGCAGCAGGGACTCCACGAGCGCACCAAAGGCAGCCACCGCCAGCGCCGCCAGCGGCACGCTCACCCAGAAGCCCAGCTGCGGGGCCAACGCCACCGCCAGGTACATCCCCAGCATGAACAGCGACCCGTGGGCGAAATTGACGATGCGCGTCACGCCGAAGATCAGCGACAGTCCCGCCGCCACGAGGAACAGCGACGAAGCGCTCGCCAGCCCGTTGAGGAACTGGATGAGGAAGGAGGAGGCAGACATGCCAACAAAAAAAGGGGGACAGGCCCCCTTTTTCCGGTTGCGCGGGCTCGTCAGTCCTTGCGCATCGCCCGTACTTCAGCAAACGGCGGCAGGAAATGCGCGCCGTCGGCGAAGCGCCAGTTGACCATCGTGCCGACGCCCTTCTTCTTGGCCAGCTGGCCGACGTACGCGCCCATGGTGGACTGGTGGTCCACCGCGCGATACACGATCGGCCCGATCGGCGTGTCCATCTCCAGGCCTTTCAGCGCCGCGATCAGCTTTTCCGGATCGGTGCTGCCCGCTTTCTTCACGCCGTGGGCGACCGTGTACATCGTCGAATAGCCCACCACCGAACCCAGGCGCGGGTAGTCCTTCCATTTCGCCTGGTAGGCGGCGAGGAACTTCTTGTGCGCAGGGGTGTTGATCTCGCTCCACGGGTAGCCGGTCACCCACCAGCCTTCCGGCGTCTCGTCCTTCAGCGGGTCGAGGTACTCGGGTTCGCCGGCGAGCAGGTTGAACACAGTCATGTTCTTGAACAGCCCGCGAGTGTTGCCCTCCCGCACGAACTTCTGCAGGTCGGCGCCGAACAGCGACGAGAAGATCGCGTCGGGCTTGGCGTCCATCAGCGCCTGCACCACCGAGCCGGCTTCGATCTTGCCCAGCGCCGGGGCCTGCTCGGCGACGAACTGGGCGCCGGGCTGCGCGGCCGACAGCAGCTTCTTGAACGACGCCGTGGCCGACTGGCCGTATTCGTAGTTGGGGTACACGATGGCCCAGCGCTGCTTCTTCAGCTTGGCGGCTTCCGGCACCAGCATCGCCACCTGCATGTAGGTCGACGGGCGCAGGCGGAAGGTATAGCGGTTGCCGTTCTCCCAGACGATCTTGTCGGTCAGCGGCTCGGCGGCAATGAACACCACCTTCCTCTGGTTGGCGAGGTTGGCCACCGCCAGGCCGATGTGCGAGGCAAAGGTGCCCATCAGCACCGAGGCGTTCTCGCGCGACAGCAGTTCCTCGGCAACGCGCACCGCGTCACCCGGGTTGCCGTTGTCGTCGCGCGAGATCACTTCCAGCTTGCGGCCGTTGACGCCGCCCGCCTTGTTGATCTCCTCCAGGGCCAGCTCCCAGCCCTTCTTGTAGGGCTCGAGGAAGGCGGGGAACACCTTGTAGCTGTTCAGCTCGCCGATGCGGATGGACTGCGCCTGCGCGCCGGTGGCGGCCAGCACTGCCAACATGCCCAATGCGATTTTCAGCTTCATTGCCTCTCCCTAGATCACGTCGGTGGATTGGATGCGCTTCACGCCGGCAACCTGCATGGCCGTCCAGGCCTTGGCCAGCGAACCTCCCACGTCGATGCCGCGGCAGGCGTCTTCGATCACCAGTGCCTCGAATCCCTGCTTGCGCGCATCGAGCGCGCTCCAGCCCACGCAGAAGTCCGTCGCCAGGCCGGCGAAGTAGACGCGCTTCAGTCCGCGTTGCTTGAGGTAACCGCCCAGGCCGGTCTGGGTCTTCTGGTCGGCTTCGAGGAACGCGGAGTAGCTGTCCACCTCGCGGCGGTAGCCCTTGCGGATGATGAGCTCCGCGTGCGGAATGCTGAGGTCCTTGTGCAACGCTGCGCCGTCGGTGCCCTGTACGCAATGGTCCGGCCACAGCACCTGGTTGCCGTAAGCGAGCTTCACCATGTCGAAAGGCTTCTTGCCGGCGTGCTGCGAGGCAAAGGAGATGTGGTCGGCGGTGTGCCAGTCCTGGGTGATCACCACGTGCTTGAACTGCTTCGCGATGCGGTTGATCAGCGGCACGATGACATCGCCTTCCTTCACGGCGAGCGAACCGCCCGGCGTGAAGCAGTTCTGCACATCGACCACCACGAACACGTCGCGGCTGCCGATCTTGCGCGTGGGCGCGGCCCAGGCGGCGGACCCGAGCATGCCGAAACCCGCCGCGGCAAACAGGAAATTTCTGCGCTTCATGGCGACCTCCGTTGCGAAGGAAAGTGTACTTCAGGGATGACCGCTGTTGTCTGCTGCTGCAAAGAAAGATAGGCGGCGCGGATGAGGCCGCGCTCGCGCATGGCGGCGGCGACGGCAACACCCGCATCGAGCGCCGCACGGGCGACCGTAGGGGGGAGGGGACCGACGCCGACGGTCACCGGGAGTTCGCCCAGGTCGCTGTCTTCCTTCAGGGCCCGCGCCGGCAGGCGGCGGATCGCCGGGTGCTCGGCGTTCACTGCATTGGCCACCAGGGTCGCTGCTGCATCGGCAGCCGCGGCATTCGCCGCCTGCACGGTGACCGCATCCGCTACGCCCAGCGACTGCGAGCGGCCGCGCCAGCCCGAGGTCGCGACGCCGCAGGATTCTCGCAGCAGGATCGTCGCATCGACCAGCGGACGCAGGGGATCATTGACGATACCGGCGTCGAAGCTCTCGCCGGCGGGTAGGTGCACGGCGATGTCGCCGCCGTTGTTCACGTAGGCCTTGCCTGCCGGCTGCATCGATTCGAGGATCTCGTCGGCCACCGCGCCGGCGACTGCGGCCATCGGGGTGATGAAGACTGCGCGATGCGGCCACACGGCGGCAACCATGCGCCGCGCCACCTTGCCGCGGGCCAGCGGATAGGCTGCGCCCACGGGCATTCGCAATAGCGGCAGTTCCGCCACCAGCTCCTCGAGCACGGTGCGAAAGCGCAAGGTGGCGCGTTCGTACTCCGCCTCCGACCCGAGGATCACCAGGTCGATGGGGCCATGTTGCAGGTGCAGACGGCCGTCGTTCAGGCGGCGCGCCATCGCGTGCCCTCCAGGACTTGTTGCAGCGTCACCACGTGGCCCATGTGCCCGCCAATGGCGGCGTACTGCGCCAGCGGCAGCGTGAACTCGATCGGCAGCACCAGCGCGGGCGTCGGCACGTAGCCGAAGGACTTGTCCGGCATGGCGAGCACGTCCACCATCACCGTGATGCCGCCGCCCGGCCAGACATAGACCGGCGCGCCGCCGCAGGTGACGCGCGTGATGAGGTCCTTCACCGAACGCGTGAGCCGCACCGGGTTCTCCGTGACTCCAGCCCGCAGGCTGCCGCCCGCGCCTCCCATGAACAGCACCGTGCACAGCGCCGGTTCACAGTTCTCGGCGATGCGCTCCACGACTGTGCGTACCTGTGCCGGCATCTCCGCTTTCTGCGGTTTCAGGTCCTGGTCCAGCACGAACCATTCCGCATCCTCGCCCGTGGTCGAGACCATCAGCAGGCGCATGCCCGGCCAGGCGGTCTTCGGGTCGATCTTCTCGATGATCGAGAGGGGTTCGGTGATGTTGGTGCCGCCCCAGCCCATGCCTGGTTCCGCGACCTTGAAGTAGCGACCCGGCGTGGACTTGCGCCCGCGCACGCGGATGCCCGCCGGTCGCATGTCGAGGAAGCGTCCGGCCTGGTGCTCGGTCAGCACGCCGGTGATATGGTCGTCCACCACGATCACCTCGTCGCAATGGCCGTGCCACTGCTGCGCGAAGATGCCGATCGTCGCGGAGCCGCAGCCGACGCGCATGCGCTCTTCGCGCTCTTCATTGACCACCGGTGCGCTGCCAGCCCGGATCAGCACCGTGGAGCCGCCGTCGATCGTCACCTCGACGGCTTCCTTGTTGGCCAGCTTGAGCATGGCGTCGCAGGTGACGTTGCCTTCCTTCTTCGTGCCGCCGGTGAGGTGGCGCACGCCGCCCAGCGACAGCATCTGCGAGCCGTACTCGGCGGTGGTGACATGCCCGATCTGCTCGCTGCCGACGCGCACCGCGGCCTGCTCGGGACCGAGGAAGCGGTCGGTGTCGATCTTCACCTTGAGGCCGCAGTAGCTGAAAATGCCCTCGGTCACCACCGTGACCATGTCCACGCCGTCGGCCTTGGACGAAACGATGAAAGGCGCGGGCTTGTAGTCGGGGTAGGTGGTGGTGGCGCCGATCCCGGTGACGAACGGCGCGACGAGCTTGCCGTCCCAGGGCTTGCCCGAATCGACGAAGGGCACCGCCTTGCTGCTGCGCTCCAGCACCACCAGCGGATCGAGGCGCACGAGCTTGCCCTCGTGATTGGCGTAGCGGTCGCAGGCGCCGGTCTGCCCCTTGCGGATGCGGCACAGCACCGGGCAGGCGTCGCAGCGGATGACGTCGCCGGTCAGCGGTGCGGTGCTCTCAGGTGCGTCTTCCGGGTCTCGCATCGAGTTCGGCCTTCAGGCGATGGGGAAGCACGGGAACCTGGCGCATGCGAACGCCCGTGGCGTGCTCGATCGCGCCGAGGATGGCGGGCGCCGTCGGGATCAGGCCCGGTTCGCCCACGCCCTTGGCGCCGGAAGGGCCGAGTGGTTCCGGATCCTCGACCAGGATGCAATCCATGCGCGGCACGTCGCCGATGGTGGGGATGAGGTAGTCGTGCAGGTTTTCGGTCTTGCCCGGGAGGTACTCCTCCATCAGGGCGAGCCCCAGGCCCTGCACCGTGCCGCCCTGGATCTGGCCTTCCACCTGGATCGGGTTCAAGGCCTTGCCCACGTCATGCGCGGCGACGATGCGCAGCACCTTGACCGTGCCGAAGGTTTCGTCCACTTCGACCAGGGCGATTTGCGCGGCAAAGGCATAAGTGGCGTAGGGCTTGCCTTGTCCGTTGGGATCCAGCGGCGTGGTCGGCGGATCGAAGCGGCCTTCGCCGGCCAGCACGTCGCCGTTCATGTCCTGCGGCAGGCGCGACAGGTCCAGGCGATGCCGGATGCCGTCCTTGCGGAACACCACGAACTGCCGGTCGAGCTGCAGCTTGTAGCGGCGATCGAGGTATTCATCGGGCGGTGCGCCGGCGGCGGCGAAGATGCGCCGCCGCAGGTCCAGGCCCGCCAGTTCCGCCGCCTTGCCCGAGATGAACGCCTGGCGCGAGGCCGACGATTTGCCGGCATCCGCCGTGCGGTCGGTGTCGCCCATCACGAGTTCGATCTGCGCCATCGGCAGGCCGAGCGCGTCGGCAACGACCTGGGTGAGGGTGGTGTTGGATCCCTGGCCGATATCCACGGCGCCGTTGTAGAACATGAGGCGCCCCCGCGAAGAGATCACGATGCGCAGGGTCGAGGGATTGGCCAGCGCGGTATTGCCGATGCCGTACCACATGCAACCCACGCCGACGCCGCGGCGCAATGCCTTGTTCTCCTGCTTCGACCTTGCATTGAATGCATCGACTTCCGCATGCAAGCGCCGCCAATGCGGCCTGAGCTTGTCGAGGCACTGCCCCAAACCCGCGGAATGCTCGAGCAGTTGCCCGGTGGCGGTCGTGTCGCCGGCCTTGAGCGCGTTCAGGCGGCGGAACTCGAGCCGGTCCATCTTCAGCTGGTCAGCGAGCTCGTCCATCAGCGCTTCGTGCGCAATGGCGCCTTGCGGCACCCCGAAGCCCCGGAAAGCACCGGAAGGATGGCAGTGGGTGAAGAAAGCGCGGCCGCGCGTGCGCACGTTTCGCACCGCATAGGGGCCAGTGGCATGGATGGGCACGCGCGTCGCCACCGTCGGCCCCCAGCTGGCGTAGGCGCCGGTGTCGAAGAGGGCATCCACGTCCACCGCCATCAGCTTGCCGTCGGCGCCGCAGCCAAAGCGCGCGCGGATGCGCGCCGGGTGGCGCTTGGTGGTCGAAGCCATGCTTTCCGGCCGGTGGTAGACGCAGGCCACGGGCCGGCCGGTGAGCCAGGCGCCGAGCGCGACAAGCGGCTGCACCGACATGTCGAGCTTGCCGCCGAAGCCGCCGCCACAGGCCGTGGGCACGATGCGCACCTGCTGCAGGTCGAACTTCATCACCAGCGCGACTTCGTCGCGGTCCATGTAGGGCGTCTGCGTGGTGACGTGGATCTCCAGGCGGCCATTCACTACGCGCGCCCAGCCGGCTTCCGGTTCGATGTAGGCATGCTCGACGAACGTGGTTTCGAATGTCGCTTCCGCCACGGCAGCACACTCGGGAAACGTCGCCGTGACGTTGCCGCGCTTCACGCCGCCGTCGAGCAGCAGGTTGCCGGCCTTGTCCGGCTGCACCAGCATCGCGCCTTCCATCATCGCTGCATCCAGGCCCACCACCGGCGGCAGCGGCTCCCAGGTCACCGGGAAGCGCGCCTCGTCCAGGGCCTCGATTGCCGTTCGCGAACCGATCACCGCCGCCACCGCTTCGCCCTTGAAGCGGGTTTCGCCTTCGGCCAGCACCGGCTGGTCCTTGATGTGCGGGTAGATGCCGAAGCCATTCAAGGGTACGTCCCTGGCGATCAGGACCCGGTCGAGGCCAGCCTGCCTGGCGAAAGCGGCGAGGTCGCCGAATGCGAACCTTGCCCGGTGGTGCGGCGAACGGATGACGCGCAGCCACAACGCGTCGGCCGGGATGGCATCCGCGCCGAATTTTTCCGCCCCGGTGAGTTTGGCGATGCCGTCAACCTTGCCGGCGCGCGCGCCCAGCGCCTTTCCCGTGGCGGGCGAGGGCGCCAGCGCGGGCCGATTGGCCACGTCGAGCACCGCTTCGATGATCTTCTGGTAGCCGGTGCAGCGGCACAGCACCCCGCCGAGCGCCTCCTTCACCGCGTCCGCATCCGGCTTGCGATTGCGCGCCAGCAGGTCCGCCGCCGCCATCAGCATGCCCGGCGTGCAGATGCCGCATTGCGCGGCGCCATGGTTCTGGAACGCCACCTGCAGCGGTGCGAGCCTGCCGTTCTTCGCCAGGCCCTCGACCGTGACCACCTTTCGCGCTTCGACCTTTCCGACCGCAGTCAGGCAGGCGCAGACCTGGCGGCCGTCCAGCAAGACCGTGCAGGCGCCGCAGTCGCCGGCGTTGCAGCCGACCTTGGTGCCGGTCAGTCCGAGCTCATCGCGCAGGACGTCGGCCAGGCGCGACGCCCGCGGCGCACGGCTGGCCACCTTGCGCCCGTTGAGCGTGAACGCCGTGGCCTCTGTGCCGGCGAGGAACTCGGCGCGCGGGCGGTTCATGCGATCTCGCGCAACATGCGCCGCACGAGCTCCAGCGCCGCTTGCTTGCGGTAGTCCGCGCTGCCCCGCACATCGGCAATCGGTTGCAGCAGCGCCAGCTGTGCCGGATTGACCCAGTCGGCAAGCGAAGCGTCGAATCGCTTGCCCCTGAGTTCCGCCTCCAGGGCGGGTACGCGGATGGCCACCGGAGAACAGGAGCCGATCGCAACCCGCGCCTGCACGACCTTGCCGGCCTTGTGCTCCACCACGGCGCTCGCCATGGCGATGGAAATGACAAGGTACTTGCGCGCGCCGAGCTTGAGGAAGTGGCTCGCCGCCGCAGACCTGGGCTTCGGGATCAGGATCGCGGTCACCAGTTCGCCCGGCCGCAGCGCGGTCTTGCGCGGGCCGAGGATGAACTCGTGCAACGCGAGGCGCCGCACGCCCTTGGCGCTGCCCAGCTCGAGCGCAGCGTCGAGGGCGAGAAGGGGCGGCACGCCGTCGGCCGCGGGCGACGCGTTGCAAAGATTGCCGGCGATGGTGCCGGCGTTCTGGATCTGCAGGCCCCCGACTTCGCGCGCCGCCAGCTTCAGGCCGTCGAACAGGGGCGGCAGTTGTGCCTCGATGACTTCGGTCCAGGTCGTCGCCGCGCCGATGCGCCAGTGTCCGTCCTTCGAGGAAATGCCGCGCAGCTCGCGCAAGCCGGTAATGTCGAGGACTTCGGCGGGCAGGGGCCGCGCCACGCGGGCGGGGTAGAAGTCCGTGCCGCCGGCCAGCACCGGCCGCTGCGCGCGCGCCAGCAACTGCAGTGCTTCGCTGAGTCGGGACGGCCTGGCGTAGCCGGACATGGCCTCTATGCTGCCTGTTTCTCCGGCCTCAGTTTAAGGTGTTTCAGGCAGCGGTCGATCCACAGGCGCGTGAGCTTCTCCTGCGCACCGTTTTGCGCCAGGCGCTGGTTGAGCGCACCGAAATCGACCTTGTCGAGGGGCTGGTCCTGGTTGAAGCAGGAGAACACGTAGCTGCGCTCGCCGGTCACCGGGTCGACGTGCGGCTGCAGGCACTGGGCGCAGATCTCCTTCATCATGCATTGCATCGGCGAGTTGATCGAGCCGATGGCGACGTGCCCGGGCTTGAGGAAGGGCTCGAGCACTTCGTGCCGCGCGCGACCCACGGCCGCCATCATGCGGTCCGAACCGATGGCGACGATGCGGTCGCAATCCTTGAACGCAATCGGCTGCGCGCCGAGCTTGCCGCCGGCGTAGGCATGCATGGCCTGCACGATGTTGCCCACGTGCGCCCGGTCCTGGGTGCGGCCGGGCGCGAATCCCGGCGCCTCGTCGCAGCACCAGACCACGACGTCGGCCGCGGCCTCGATCTCCTCGACCTTGTAGCGGTCGGCGATCCGGTTGTAGCCGGCAAAGTAGAGCACGCGCGAGCCCGCGCGGCGCAAGGCCTGGCCGATGGAGAACAGGACCGCGTTGCCCAGGCCGCCGCCCGCCAGCACCACGGTTTCACCGGACGGGATCTCCGTCGGGGTTCCCGTGGGCCCCATCAGGATCACCGGCTCGCCGGGCTTGAGGTGGGCGCAAAGGTCCGCCGAGCCGCCCATCTCGAGCACGATCGTCGAGAGCAGGCCCTTGTCCTTGTCCACCCAGGCGCCGGTGAGGGCGAGGCCTTCCATCGCCAGCGTGGTTCCCTCGGCGTGCAGCGAAAACGCCTCGAAGTTCTGCAGGCGATAGAACTGGCCGGGCTGGAAGCGCCGCGCCGCCTGCGGCGCGCGAATCACGATCTCCACGATCTTGGGCGTCAGGCGCCGCACTTCATGCACCACCGCGCGCAGTTGCTCGTTCAACCGGCCCAGGAACGCCTTCTCGTCCAGGGGCGAGGCGGGCGCGATCTTCGCCAGCACGCGGCTCACGGCCGGGTAGCCCTGCTTGGCGCCACCCATGGCCTTGACGACGTTGCCGAAGAACGAAGGATGCAGGTCGCCGAAGAAGCTGACAAAACGGCCGTCCGGGCGCTTGTGCAGCAGGACTTCCACGCGCTCGGGCTTGGCGCTGGCGCGCTCGGGCTTCACCGGCGCGCCGTCTTCGCCGCAGGCGCGGTAGTACTTGCCCTCGAGTTCGAAGCCGACGCCTTCCTCGCGCGCCAGCACTGTATTGGGCTGCGTGCCTGCAGCCACCAGCACCGTGCGCGCCGGCAGTTCGACCTCTGCGGCGTCCGACTTCAGGCGGATGGCGCGGACATGGCCGAACTGGTCCACTTCGATGCGGGTGGGAGAGAGCCCTTCGGTGAAGGAGATGCCTTCCTCGAGCGCCTTCTCCACCTCTTCATGGTTCAGGGTGTAGGAGGGGCTGTCCACCAGGCGGCGGCGGTAGGCGATGGTGACGCCGCCCCAGGACTTGAGCAGCTCGAGCCTGCGCAGCGGCTCGGCGCGCAGGGCTTTCGCGTGCGCGATGAACTCCTCGGCGATGGCGCGCTCTTCGGCGTTCCAGTCCGGCGCCGTGCCCAGTTGCTCGTAGCGCGAAAGAAACTTCTCCACCTGGACGGCGTAATAGGCCAGGGACTCGGTCGCCGTGTCGATGGCGGTGAGGCCGCCGCCGATCACCACCACCGGGAGGCGGATCTGCAGGTTGGCGATCGAGTTGCGCTTAGCGGCACCGGTGAGTTGCAACGCCATGAGGAAATCGGACGCGGCGCGCACGCCGCGCGCAAACCCGTTCGGGATGTCGAGCACCGTGGGCCGCCCGGCGCCGGCCGCCAGCACGATGTGGTCGAAGCCCATGGCGAAGGCTTCATCCACGCTCAAGGTACCGCCGAAGCGCACGCCACCCAGCATGGCGAACTGGCTGCGCCGCTCGAGCAGCAGGCGGATGAGCTTGAGGAAGTTCTTGTCCCAGCGCACGGTGATGCCGTACTCGGCGACGCCGCCGAAGCCTGCCATCACCCGGTCGTCGAGCGATTCATACAGCGTGCGCACGTCCTCGATCGGCAGGAACGGCACGCGCCGTCCGTGCGCATCCACGCCGGCGACCTCGGCCGGCAGCGGTTCGATCTTCAGGCCATCGATGCCGGCCACCGTATGGCCGTCGTTCATCAGGTGGTGGGCCACCGTGAATCCGGCCGGGCCGAGCCCGACCACCAGCACCCGCTTGCCGCTCGGCGGGCGGGGCAGCGGCCGGCGCAGGTCGAGCGGATTCCAGCGCGTCAGGAGCGAATAAATCTCGAATCCCCAGGGCAGTTCGAGCACGTCCTTGAGCGTGCGCGTCTCCGCCTGCGGGATGTTGACCGGCTCCTGCTTCTGGTAGATGCACGCCTTCATGCAGTCGTTGCAGATGCGATGCCCGGTCGCGGCGACCATCGGATTGTCCACGGCGATGATCGCGAGCGCCGCCAGCAGCTGGCCGCGCGTCTTGACCATGTGGAACTCGGAAATCTTCTCTTCCAGAGGGCAGCCGGCGAGCGGCACGCCGAAGGCGGACTTCTTGAAGCCCTGCGCCGGCGCCTTCTCCCTGAGCCCCTTCGAGCAGGAGTCCTTGCCCTGCTCGTGGCACCAGATGCAGTAGTTGGCCTCATCCAGGGCGCCGACGAGGTCAGTGCCCGCGTCCGTCAGCGCGAAGCCCTCGCGCCGGCGCAGGTGGGCCTCGTCCAGCGTGTGGCGCGGATATCCGGCGGCGGAGTCCGTATGCAGCGGCACCAGCTGCATGACGTCAAGCTTGCGCGGCGCCTTGAACAGCACGCCGGCCTTGTGCCTGGCCTTGCCTGCCGGCGTCGTCGCGGCCCACGCGGCGTAGCGCGCCGCGCGCTCGAGCTGCGCCGCGTTGGCGGATTCGTCCTTTTGCCATTCCGTCACCTGCCGCGCGAAATCGAGCTCGGTGGTGAAGGCATAGCCGTCCGGGGTCGCGTCCTCGGGCTTCACCTTGTGCATCGCGCGCCGCTGCACGAACAGGCGCTTCACCGAGTACAGCGGGGCCAGATCGTGGTGCTGCGCCGCGAGCGCCTGGGCTTCGGACTCGATGCCGAACAGGCGCGCGAGAAAATCCTCCAGGTGCGGCGCGAGCGCGATCAGCAGTTCGGATTCCTCCTTCGCCGCCGGAACGCCGGCACGCGCGGCCAGCAAACGGTCCTGCAGCGCGCCGTCCGCTTCTGCGAGGAACTTCAGGAACGCCGCGTCGACGCGCGCAAGCCCGTCGCGCGCATGGAGGTCTTCGAAGGAAAGATTGAAGCGAAGGCGAAGCATCGGCAGGTGCGTGAATTATAATCGCGGCTCTCCACGCACCGAGGGGCATATGCTTATCAAGAACAGCGTTTTCCTGATCACCGGCGGCGCCTCGGGCCTGGGCGAAGCCACGGCGCGCATGGCCGTCGAGAACGGCGGCAAGGTCGTGCTCGCGGACCTGCAGGCGGACAAGGGCGAGAAGCTCGCGCAGGAACTGGGCGGGCGCTTCGTGAAATGCGACGTGACCTCGGAGGCCGATGGCAAAGCCGCCGTGGAGGCCGCCGTCAAGGCGTTCGGCGGCGTGCATGTGCTCGTCAACTGCGCGGGCATCGGCACTGCCGAGCGCACCCTCGGCAAGGAAGGCCCGCACAATCTTGCGCACTTCACCCGCGTGGTGACCATCAACCTGATCGGGACGTTCAATATGATCCGCCTGACCGCGGACGCGATGGCCAAGGCCGGACCCAATGCCGCCGGCGAGCGCGGCGTGATCATCAACACTGCCTCCGTCGCCGCCTACGACGGGCAGATCGGGCAGGCGGCCTATTCAGCCTCCAAGGGCGGCATCGTGGGGATGACGCTGCCGATCGCGAGGGATCTCTCGCGCAATGGCATCCGCGTCTGCACTATAGCGCCGGGCATCTTCGAGACGCCGATGCTGCTCGGCATGCCGAAGGACGTGCAGGATGCGCTCGGCAAGATGGTGCCGTTTCCGCCGCGCCTCGGCCGCCCGGTGGAGTATGCGCAGCTGGCGCGCGCCATCATCGAAAACGAGATGATGAACGGCGAGACCATCCGCCTCGATGGCGCCATCCGCATGGCGCCCAAGTAAGGCCGTTATCGCGCCGACGGCGGGAGCGGCTGCTCGCGAAGTTCGATCTTGTAGCGCCGGGAACGCTCGACGTAGCCGTCGGCGATCTTGAGCAGAAAGGCGCGCTCTTCGGGCTTCAGGTCGCGCACCACCTTGCCCGGCGAGCCGAGCACCAGGACGCCCTCGGGAATTTCCTTGCCCTCGGCGATGAGCGAATTGGCGCCGATCAGCGATCCCCTGCCGATCTTCGCGCCGTTCATCACCACGCTGTTAATGCCCACGAGGCTACCGTCGCCGACCGTGCAGCCGTGCAGCATCACCTTGTGCCCGATGGTGACCTGGCGGCCGAGCGTGAGTGGATAGCCGGGATCGACATGCAGCACCGAGCCGTCCTGCACGTTGGTCGCTTCGCCGATGCGCACCACGTCGTTCTCGGCGCGGATCACCACCTGGAACCAGATGTTCGCGTCGGCTTCCAGCGTGATGGCGCCGACCAGGGTCGCATCGTGCGCGATGTAGTGGTGCGCGCCGCGCAACTCGACGCGTTTGTCGCCGATGGAGTAGAGGGGCATGGGTTGCCGACTATGATACCGGCCAGGGTGGACAATTGAGAATCGCAGTCCTCGGTGCAGGTGTCATCGGCGTGACCAGCGCGTGGTACCTGGCGCGCGCCGGCCACGATGTGACGCTGGTGGACCGCCAGCCACAGGCGGGGATGGAGACTTCCTTCGCCAATGGCGGCCAGGTGTCCGCGGGCCATGCGGAGCCCTGGGCGAGGCCGTCGATACTGCCCAAGGTGTTGAAATGGCTGGGGCGCGAAGACGCGCCGCTCCTGTTTCGCCCCCGGGCCGATTTCGCGCAATGGCAGTGGGGACTGCGCTTCCTGCTGGAATGCGTGCCGGGCCGCTTCGAACGCAACCGGCGGCAGCTCGCCGGGCTCGCGGCCTACAGCCAGCGCTGCCTGGGCGAGCTGCGTGCAGAGACCGGCATCCAGTACGACCAGTTGTCCAGGGGCATCCTGCAGTTCTGCACGGAGCAGGCCGATTTCCAGTCGCTCGCCGCCCATGGCGGGACAATTTCCGCGGACGAATGCCTGCGCATCGAGCCCGCATTGCGCGCCTCCAGGGTGCCGGTGGTCGGCGGCGTCTATGTTGCCGGCGACGAGTCGGGCGATGCGCATGCCTTCACGCAGCAGCTGTCGCAGAGGGCCGAGTCGCTCGGCGTCCGGTTCCTGCGCGATACCGCGGTGCAGGGCCTGCAGGTCGCGGGCGGGCGCATCAAGGCCGTGCAGGCGGGCGGGCAGCGGCTCGAAGCCGACGCCTTCGTGATGGCGCTCGGCAGCTACAGCCCGCTCCTGCTGGCGCATCTGGGCATTTCCATCCCGGTGTATCCGCTGAAGGGCTACTCCATCACCATCCCGCTGTCGGCGCAGGCCGCCGCCGCGGCACCCACCGTCAGCCTGACCGATGAAGCGCGCAAGCTGGTGATTTCCCGGCTCGGCAACCGGCTGCGCTGCGCAGGCACCGCCGAGCTGGCAGGTTACGATACATCCATCAACGCGGTGCGCTGTGCTGCCATCCTGGAGCGGATCGAACAGCTGTTCCCGGACCTTGCGGGGGCTGGCGAGGTGAAGTACTGGGCGGGGCTGCGCCCGGCGACGCCGAACAACGTGCCGCTGATCGGGCGCACGCGCTACGAGAACCTTTACCTCAACACCGGCCATGGCACGCTTGGCTGGACACTCGCCGCCGGCTCGGCCAAGGCGCTGGCTGACCTGGTCTCCGGCCGGCAGCCGCAAGCTGATTTCAGATTCCTTTGAGATGAAGAAGAAAAGCGAATCCCTTTACTTCGACGTGCGCGGGCTGCGCTACCACGTGCGCCATTGGAGCGGCGACACAGCCCGCCGCATGGTCCTGCTGCACGGCTGGATGGACGTTTCCGCGTCTTTCCAGTTCCTGGTGGACGCGCTGCGCGCGGACTGGGACGTCTACGCGCCGGACTGGCGCGGCTACGGGCTCACCGACTGGGGCAAGTCCGACTGCTACTGGTTTCCGGACTACGTCGCCGACCTGGATCTCCTCCTCGAGCGCGTGCAGGCGGAAACGCCGGTGAACCTCGTCGGGCACAGCCTGGGCGGCAACGTGGCAGCCTTGTACGCCGGCGTGCGCCCGGCGCGCATCCGGCGCCTGGTGAACCTGGAAGGCTTCGGCATGGCAGGCACGCAGCCAGACCAGGCGCCCAAGCGCTACGGCCGCTGGCTCGACGAACTGCACGAGAACAGCGGCTTCCGGCCCTATCCGGATTTCAGCGCGCTCGCCGACCGGCTGCAGAAAAACAATCCGCGCCTGGCGCGCGACCGCGCAGAGTTCCTCGCCTGGCACTGGGGCCGCGAAACCCCGGACGGCAGGGTGCTCCTGCGCGGCGACCCGGCGCACAAGATCGTCAACCCGGTGCTCTATCGTTACGAGGAAACGCGCGCCTGCTGGTCCCAGGTGACCGCGCCGGTGCTCTGGGTCGATGCCGCCGAATCGGAAACGCTGAAGCGCGTGGGCCTGAGCGCGGCGCAGTATGCCGAGCGCCGCGCCGTGTTTCGCGACCTGAAGTACGTAACGGTGCAGAATGCAGGCCATATGCTGCACCACGACCAGCCCGAGCAGGTGGCGAGCCTGATCGAGGAGTTCCTGCTCGCATGAACATCGACCTGCATTGCCACTCCAACGTGTCGGACGGGGCGCTGGCGCCTGCGGAGGTCGCGCGCCGGGCGGCAGCCAGGGGCGTGGATGTCTGGGCCCTGACCGACCACGACCAGCTCGGCGGGCTCGCGCAGGCGCGCGAAGCGGCGTTGGCTGCCGGCATGCGTTTCATCGACGGCGTCGAAATCTCGGTGACCTGGCGCGGCAGCACGATTCATGTCGTGGGCCTGCGCATCGATCCGGGCAATGCCGCGCTCGCGGCGGGACTGGCCAGGGTGCGCGGGGGGAGGATCGAACGCGCACGGCAGATAGCGCAGGAGCTGAAGGAAGCCGGCATCGACGGGGCATTCGACGGCGCATTGAGCCATGCCGAGAATCCGGAGATGGTCAGCCGCACCCATTTCGCGAGGTTCCTCGCGCAGGTCGGCGCCGTCGACGGCATGAAGGACGCCTTCCGCAAGTACCTGGTGCCGGGCAAGCCCGGCTACGTGCCGCATCAGTGGGCGGCGCTGGCCGAAGCGGTGCGCTGGATCCGCGAAGCGAACGGGCAGGCGGTGCTGGCGCATCCCGGGCGCTACGGCTTGTCGGCTGCGGCGCTGGACGCGCTGCTGGCGGAGTTTCGCGCGGCAGGCGGCGAAGCGATCGAAGTGGTCACCGGCAGCCACTCGCCGGAGCAGTACCGCCAGTTCGGCGCGATCGCCGCGCAGCAGCAGTTCTGCGCGTCGCGCGGCTCGGACTTCCACGGCCCGGACGAGGGCGCGGAGTTCGGCAGCCTGCCGCCGCTGGATCCGGCGTTGCGGCCGCTCTGGCACGACTGGGCGCTCTGAGCCGTTGGCGCAGTACTTTTCTGTCCATCCGACGCATCCGCAGCCGCGGCTGATCCGGCAGGCGGCCGAGATCGTGCGCCGCGGCGGCCTGATCGCCTACCCGACCGATTCCTGCTATGCGCTCGGCTGCCACCTGGGCGACGCGCATTCCCAGGAGCGCCTGCGGCGCGTGCGCGGCATGGACCCCAAGCACCACCTGACCCTGATGTGCCGCGACTTGTCCGAGATTGCGGCCTACGCCATCGTGGACAACGTCCAGTTCCGGCTGCTCAAGATGGCGACGCCCGGCAGCTACACCTTCATCCTGCGTGCGACGCGCGAAGTGCCCCGGCGCCTGCAGCACCCGAAGCGCAAGACCATCGGCGTTCGCGTGCCCGCGCATGCCTCGGCGCATGCGCTGCTCGCGGAGCTGGGCGAGCCGATGCTCTCCGCGACGCTGATCCTGCCGGGGGCAACGGCGCCCTTGTCCGATGCGCCGGAAATCCGCGCCGCGCTAGAGCACGAACTCGACCTCATCGTCGATTGCGGCGCCTGCGGCACGGAGCCGACGACGGTGATCGACCTGACGGGCGCGGAGCCGGTGGTCGTGCGCAAGGGCAGGGGCCCGCTGGAGGTTTTCGGGCTCGCCGCGACGCTCTGATAAAATTCCCCGCTCCACGATGGACATCTCCCAGCTCGTCCAGACGATCGCGATCTACGCGATTCCGGTGCTATTCGCGATCACGCTGCACGAAGCCGCGCACGGCTACGTCGCGCGCCACTTTGGCGACATGACGGCCTACGCGCAGGGACGCATCAGCCTCAATCCCGCGCGCCACATCGACCTGGTCGGCACCATCGTCGTGCCGGTGGCCATCCTGGTGCTGACCAAGCTCGCCGGCGGTGCCGGCATGCTCTTTGGCTGGGCCAAGCCCGTGCCGGTCAACTATTCCGCGCTGCGCCGGCCGCGCCAGCACATGCTGTGGGTGGCCGCGGCCGGACCGGGCGCAAACCTGGTGATGGCGCTGGGCTGGGCGGCGGTGTTCAAGGCCGCCGACGTCCTGCCGATGAACTATTTCACTTCACCGCTGCTGCTGATGGCCAAGGCCGGCATCGAAGTCAACGTGATCCTGATGCTGCTGAACCTGCTGCCCATCCTGCCGCTTGATGGCGGCAGGATCGTGGCGAGCCTGCTGCCGAGCCGCCTGGCCTGGCGCTACGCCAAGCTGGAGCCCTGGGGCTTCCCGATACTGCTCTTGCTGTTGTTCACCAGCGCGTTGGGAGTGATCCTCGCGCCGATGATCAGCTTTTCCTACCGCGTCATCGGCACCGTGTTCCAGATCTAGCGCCATGTTCGAGACCCGCGTCCTCTCCGGCATGCGCCCCACCGGCGCGCTGCACCTTGGCCACTACCATGGCGTGTTGAAGAACTGGGCAAAGCTGCAGAACGAGTATCCGTGCCTGTTCTTCGTCGCCGACTGGCACGCGCTCACCACGGATTACGAGAAGCCGGGCGAAGTGGAGAAGAACGCCTGGGAGATGGTGGTGGACTGGCTCGCCTCAGGCGTCGACCCGAACCAGGCCATCCTGTTCGTGCAGTCCCAGGTCATGGAGCATGCCGAACTGCACCTGCTGCTGTCGATGATGACGCCGCTCGGCTGGCTCGAGCGCGTGCCGACCTACAAGGACCAGATGGAGAAGCTCAAGGACCGCGACCTCGCGACCTACGGCTTCCTCGGCTACCCGCTCCTGCAGTCCGCCGACATCCTGATCTACCGCGCGCGCTACGTGCCGGTGGGCGAGGACCAGGTGCCGCACGTCGAGATGACGCGCGAAATCGCGCGGCGCTTCAACCACCTGTATGGCCGCGAGGAAGGCTTCGAGGACAAGGCCAAGGCCGCCGTGAAGAAGATGGGGAGCAAGAAGGCGCGCCTGCTGAACGACCTGCGCACCAAGTTCCTCGAGACCGGCGATGCGGACGCGCTCCGGCGCGGGCAGGCCGTGCTCGAAGAGCAGCAGAACCTGCCGCGCGGCGACCGCGAGCGGCTGCACGGCTGGCTGGAAGGCAGCGGCCGGCGCATCCTGGTCGAGCCGGAAGCGCTACTCACCGAAGCGGCGCGCCTGCCCGGTCTCGACGGGCAGAAGATGTCCAAGTCCTACGGCAACGCCATCGGGCTGCGCGAAGCGCCCGAGTCGGTGGCCAAGAAGATCCGCACCATGCCCACCGATCCTGCCCGGGTGAAGCGGACCGACCGCGGCACGCCGGAGAAATGCCCGGTCTGGCCGCTGCACCTCGTGTACTCCGACGAGGCGAGGCAGGCCTGGGTGCAGAAGGGCTGCACCACGGCCGGGATCGGCTGCCTGGAATGCAAGCAGCCGGTGATCGACGCGGTGCTGGCGGAACTCGCGCCGATGCGTGAGCGCGCACAGACCTACCTCGACGACCCGACGCTGGTGAAGAGCATTATCGCCGACGGCTGTGACAAGGCGCGCAAGCTGGCCGTGGAAACCATGCGCGACGTGCGCGAAGCCATGGGACTGGGCTACTCCTGATGAGCGAACCCGCGCAGCTGCCCCTCGCCGCGCGCACCGCCCGGCTCTATGGCGAGCCGTACATGGAGATGCCGCAGGACCTGTATATCCCGCCCGATGCGCTCGAGGTGATCCTCGACGCCTTCGAAGGGCCGCTGGACCTGCTGCTGTACCTGATCCGCAAGGAAAACCTCGACATCCTCGATATCCCGATGGCGCCGCTCACGCGCCAGTACCTGGAATACGTCGACGCCATGCGCGCGACCAACCTGGAACTGGCCGCCGAGTACCTGGTGATGGCCGCCATGCTGATGGCGATCAAGTCGCGGCTGTTGCTGCCGCGGCCGCCCGCGGCCGAGGCGATCGAGGACGACCCGCGCGCCGAGCTGGTGCGGCGCCTGCTGGAGTACGAGCGCATCAAGAAGGCGGCGCAGCAGATCGACCAGCTGCCGCAACTGGGCCGCGACGTGCTGGCGGTTTCCGTGTGGGTCGAGCGCACGGTGGCCGAGCGGCTGCCGCAGGTCAATCCCCAGGACCTGGCCGAGGCGTGGCGCGTCCTGCTGCACCGCGCGCGCATGACCGCGCACCACCGGGTCTCGCGCGAGGAGCTGTCGGTGCGCGAACACATGAGCGGCGTGCTGCGCCGCCTGCAGGAGCGCCGCGTGCTCGAGTTCGGCGAGCTGTTCGATCCCGCGCGCGGCGTGGCCGTCCTGGTGGTGACCCTGCTTGCGGTGCTCGAGCTGGCGCGCGAGCTCCTGGTGGAGATCACGCAATCCGCGAACTTCGCGCCGATCTACGTAAAATTGGCCCATGCCGAATCCCTCTGAGGCCAAGCGCATCCTCGAGGCGGCGCTGCTGGCGTCGCCGGAACCCGTTTCGCTCGCCGACCTGAAACGCCTGTTCGACGACCAGGTGGGCGCGGACACCCTGAAGAACCTGCTCGACGAGTTGCGCGAAGACTGGAGCGGCCGCGCGGTGGAGCTGGTGAGCCTCGCCAGCGGCTGGCGCTTCCAGACGCTGCCGGAGTTCCAGCCCTTTGCGGAAAAGCTGCAACCGGACAAGCCACCCCGCTATTCGCGCGCCGTGATGGAGACCCTGGCGATCATTGCCTACCGCCAGCCGGTGACCCGCGGGGACATCGAGGACATCCGCGGCGTGGTCGTCTCGACGCAGATCATCCAGGCGCTGGAGAATCGCGGCTGGATCGACGTGGTCGGCCATCGCGAAACGCCGGGCCGGCCGGCGCTGTACGCCACGACCCGGAATTTCCTCGACGACCTCGGCCTGCGCTCCCTGCAGGAGCTGCCGCCGCTGGAAGAGATCGCCAAGACCCTGCAGCTTGAGCCAGCCCCGGCCCCCGTCGCCCCCGAAGCCGCCAACGAGCCTGCCGCAGGCTGAACGCCTGCAGAAGCTGCTCGCCGCGGCGGG
>Ga0315910_10000905_pt1 | contig 28068 bp, 18 predicted proteins | sample EdamamesoilMG_FD_204470 | JGI IMG/M metagenome (GOLD analysis project Ga0315910, IMG submission 204470) | Garden soil microbial communities collected in Santa Monica, California, United States - Edamame soil | ecosystem: Environmental > Terrestrial > Soil > Garden | place: USA: California... | reverse complement strand
ACGTGTCACCCTCCCGATCGGCATGAAGGGGCTCGTTGACCTCGCGGCTGGCCCGGAGATTTGAATGGTTGGTCGTCAAAGGAATCCCGCCGAGCATGGTCCGGCTGGAATAATTGTCGTTGGGCGGGCGGTCCAGCGGTCCCGCGACGAAGGCCAGCCCCAGAGTGATGCTGCCCGACGCAACGTTGGTGCCGGCATGGTACCCGTCCACTGCGATCTGGTACTGCGTCCCGCCGGCGACCTCGAACTTTACCCGGCTGGTGACCTTCACTCCGTGGTCGTCATTCGCCGCCTGGAGCGTCAACGCCGACACGGCGGACCCGGCGTAAACGGCCAGCAAGGTATCGAAAGAACTGCCGTCGGTGTGGAGCACCACCTCGCCCGCGGCGGGCGGCGTCCAACTCCACCAAACCGAACGACCGCCGGCATTACCGGCATGCACCGGCTCACCATTCTCCCGGCTCGCCTCCTCGTTGGTGCCAGCGATCGTGGTGTTGGTCCCGGTGATATTGATGCGATTGGAGAAATGGTCATTGGGTGGAGGCGCGGGCAGGGCGGGTATTGCCGCGGCAGCGAAGAGCAGGATGGTCGCAAGCCGAACCTCAGTGTTCATGAGCGGTTTTCTACCCGGCATTCTGCCTCAGGGCCAGACCGAACTCGAAAACTGAAACCGAAAACACGGTTGAACAACGAAGGAACGAAGGAACCAAGTTGGGGAGCGCGAAGGAACAACGGAGAACGATGAAGGTCGAAGATTGAAACGCGTTGGCTTTCGGCTGGTCGGCGCATAGCGCCGACGCTACGCCAAATCAGGACGCCACCCCGCTCACCGCTGCTCTCGGGCAATAAGGGAACACCGGCGGCACCGGCAACAAAATGGCAGATATAATCAGAACACCATTCTCCAGGAGCTTGCGACAGACGTTCACCTCGCCGGTGCCAATCCTTTCTCAAGAACCAGCCGACCCGATTTCCCTCCATGTTCAATGGCGCGGTTTCCCACAAGCAGGCTACTCACTGCAAAGCTTGCGCGGCCCGAACGACCTCCTCCCCTACAGGCTCACCCAATTGCCGAGCCATGGCGATGTCCTTCAGGGCTTCGGTTTTGTTCCCGAACTTGATCCAGCATCGCGCACGGTTGAGGTAGTTACCCCCCTTTTTTGGATTGAGCTGGATGGCGGCGTCGAAATCGGCCTTGGCGGCGACATGGTCGCGTTTTGAGTTGTAGTAAATGACGCCACGGTTGCCCCGGGGCTCCTCGTTGTTGGGGTCAAGTTCAATGCACCTGGCATAATCGGCGATGGCAGCGTCCGGCCGGCCCATTTTGTCGGCGGTGAAGGCACGGAGCAGGTAGCCCCGGTACATTTTGGGGTGGGTTTTTACGAACTGTTCCGCATCGGCGTAGGCGGCTGGATAGTTTTGTTGGTGCAGATAGATGACACAGCGGTTTTCGAGGGAATTGACGTGGTCAGGCTCCACCTCCAAGGCGAGATTGTAGTCGGCAAGTGCCGCGTCGTAATTCTTGAAGGTGGTCAACAGATAGTGACCCCGGTTGGAACGGGCGACATAGCTCCGAGGGTAAGCAACAATCGCCTTCGTCCACAGGGTGCCGCTGTCTTTCCAAGACCGTACCTGTTGGTTGGACAATACGGCGAACACCAACCCGGCCACCAGAAACAAGCCCAAGGCCGCATTTTTCTTTTTGGGAGTCCAAGAGCTCCTGGCCCAAACCATGGCGCAACAAAAAGCCAACCCGATATATGGCACATAGGTATAGCGCTCGGAAATGACGGCGTTTCCAAAGACCAGGAATTGGAGCACCAGCACCACGTTGACAAAATAAAAACCAAGGCCGAAAAAGATGTATTTTTGTTTGCGAAAGAACCAGGCGGCCGCCGCCACCGTGATACTAATCAGCATGCTGGGGTAGAAATAGGCGGGCACCACGCCAGCATTGGGGAAGGGGTGAATGGCCGACAAGGGCAGCGGCCAAAACAGCCGCTTGAGGTACTCCCCAAAACCATAGGTCGCAAATACCACCCGTTGCCAGATGGGATAGTAGGTTTGTTCCGCAATGGCCTGCTCCGCCTGAATTTGCAGGGTCAGGATGCCGAAACCCAGCGCCAGCGCAAAAAAAGGCAGCTTTTCCAACCAGACTTTCAGGTCCCGCAGCGAGCGGCCTTGATACCAATCCACCAACAGCAGCACCACCGGAAGGGTTACCGCCGCTGGTTTGGATAGCAGCGACAGGGCAAAAAAGGCCATGACCCCGCCATATTTTTTCCAATCGGGCCGTTGGAGGTATCGCAGGTACCAAAGCAGCGACAGCAAGAAAAAAGCGGTGTACAACACATCCTTGCGCTCGCTCGCCCATGCCACCGACTCCACGTGCATCGGATGCACGCCAAAAAGAAGCGCCGTGAGGAACCCCACCCAGCGGTTGCCATCGGAAAGCCGAAAGGCGAGGAGGAACACAAGCCCCGTGTTCAAGAGATGCAGCAGCCAGTCCACGAAATGGTAGGAAAAAGGCGAAAGCCCGGAGAGTTGGTAATTCAAAGCCAGGGTGACCATCGTCAGCGGGTGGTAATTCGACACGACGGATTGCGAGAAGATACCCGCCCAATCAGGCCCCCGGAGCAGCATGTTTTCGGTGATGTAAAGCTGATCGTCCCAATTGGTGAAGCCATTGAACAACATGGGGGAAAAGGCAATGGCCGTCAGGGCGCAAGCACCCAACACCCAAAGCAGGGGAAGCTTCGTCAAAGGCGCATTGAATTTTCCGGAGGGGGCGGCGGTTGCGGGGCGCTGCCGTTGTCTTCGTTTGTTTTGGCTCATGTCTGCATTCGTAGCTAAAGTCGAAGGTACAGACCCGGAGGGTTCTTCCCAATTCTTTTGCTTTCAATGTTTATCTCAAAGATCGGGTGTCATTTGCAAGAGGTGCCGCCAGAGTTGCAGCGACCCACAAAAGAGCGGTTAAATGCGGCGCGTCAGTCCACAGATGCCGCGACAGCTGGAGACCATTTCCAAAAAACCCTTCGCCGTAGAAGCCCGGTGTTAGGAATGAAGCGCATCCGCAGCAGGCCAAACGCTACACACCTCCGAGGAACAGCGGCTTCACCGGTGAGGTGAAAGGTGAATATGCAAATGGTCCTTTCCCTTTCGTTACTTGGTTCCTTGGTGGTGAATTTACAAACCGAATATGAACAACGAAGGAACAAAGCAGAGGGACAAACGGTTGGAGCGGGCGCGGGGGAAGCGGATGTCGAATGAAGAATGAAGGTGAAAGTTGAGGACGGCTTGCGGGGAGGCAGGCCGGCGCGTAGCACCGACGCTACATCAAATCTGGACGCCACCCTCACCGCCGCTTTCAGGCGATCGTGGAACACGCGCTTCACCAGCAATGGGAAACGGCGCCATTGAGCGACACGCTTGACCCCACAGCATCGGGAGGACGACCCATTTGGCCACAGGCCAAACGCTACACGGGTTAGGCACTTGCCGCCTGGTCGCTGCGCAAGTTGCGTTTGTCCGACCGGATCGCCAGCAACCACGCGGCGCAGAGAATCAGAATGCCATTCTCGAGAATCTTGCGACAGACGTTTACCTCGCCGGTGCCGCAGCCGCAGTCAAATCGTATCGCGCAGAACGGGAGCTCGCCGCCGGCATGAATCGACATTGCGCGCGCGATGATGGCGCCGGTGAAAACGATCAACTGAATCAGGAGCAGCAGCGCCGTGCCCCGCACCGCCCGGCCTACGAGCAGCAGGCCGCCACAACACACTTCCACCCACGGCAACGTGGCCGCCACCAGGTTCAGCAAAAGTGGCTGGCTCGTGAGATGATATTCGTGGAGCAGTTTGAGAAAATCCGCCGGGTGCAGCGCCTTGACCGCGCCGGTGTAGAGGAATAGCGCCGCGAGCACCAGGCGCGCGAGGTGGCCGGCCGATCGGACCAGCCTGCCCGGGCCGCGCGATTCCGGGTCGGGGTTCATGGCTTGCCGCCTTTGATTTCTCCGCTGTTGCGCGCGCCCGATTCCACCGGCTGCCCGAGCGCGATCCATTCCTTCAGCCCACCCATGAACACGCGCAGCCGGTCGGCCGCCACGCCGGCGCCCAGCAGCAGCCGCGTTGCGAACACACTGTCCTCGCATTCACCCCCACTGCAGTAAACGACCACCGTCTCCGCCACCGCGCAGGCCGGCAGCAACTCGGGCAGATATTTCTCCGGGTAGAACCGGTCCAACTGCCAGGCTCCCGGGATGTGACCCTCCGCATAGGATTGATCCGCGCGCGCGTCCACGAAGATAATCAATCCCGTTTCCCGACGCGCGTCGTTGAAGAATTGCACGGCGGATTTTGCGTCCGCAATTTTCACCCCGTCCAGTTCCAGGCCCGGCACCAGCGCGTCGCCTGTGGTCGCTGCCGGCGAGGTGGCTGCTGTCGCCTGGTCCGGGGCACGGACGGTGGTGACGCCGCCGGCCGGAAAATAGTCCCGGGTCAGAGCAATGCCGCGGGGGGAAAGCTGGTTGGCCAGCAAGGCCAGGCCGAAGGCAACCAGAGCCACCACCAGAGCCTCCTTGAGCACGCTAACGCCCCAGGCGGACGGACGCCGCGCGGTCGGTTTTTCATCGGCTGACACAGGGCTCGGTAGAGTGGCAACGGCCGTCAAAGTCCCGCCAGCTCACTGAGTCTGCGGCGGCGCAATCCGGACGGGGGTGCCGGTAGGAACCGGTGGCAGCACGGCACGGGCGGTGGCTGCCTGTGTGGGTGGTTTGATCGGCACGCGGAGGACTGGGTATTTGGGGTGGTTCGAATTGACGTGGAGCTCCGCCGCCTGCCCCGCTTCCAAGGCGAAGCCCGCCGGGAAGACAGCGGTCAATTGAAAGGCGCGTCCGGGCTGCAATTCGCGCAATTCCACCTTCACCCTCGGCACACTGCAACCCGGCTCGGACAGCTTGAGCGTGGCGCCTCCGGGACTTTGAATGCTCACAGCCGAGCGCAGTTCCGACACGAGCGGGCTGGCCGGGAGCAGGATCTGGGCGGGTGAAACCACCACTGCGGGCCGCGACATGCCTGTGACAGGGATATTGATGACCGGCATTTCCTTCGAGGAGGTCTTGAGGTTGATGGGGGCGCTCACCGTTCCCGGGGCCAGGGGTGGCACGGTGGCGACATCGAGCGAAAACTCGCTGCCTGGCTTCACCGTCTTTAGGGCCACGCGGAAGTTGGTATTCGTCCACTCCGGCAGCTCCAAGGTCAGCGGTTCGGTTTCGTGGTTCGCAATCCGGATGGTTCGCAACTCACTGTTCGTGCTGTCCTCCGCATACTGAAAAAAGAGCGATGCCGCACTGACCTCGATGGGCGTCCAGACCTTGCCCTTGATGAGCAGCACCACGTTCGATTGGGCCGGATCCTTGAACGTGACCGTGACGCTCTTCTGCACCGGGCCGCTGAACCCCCCGGAATTGAATTGCACCGGAATACTGCCGGTGCGGCCCGGCGGCACTTCCTTTTCCCAGGTGCCGGCCGTGGTGCAACCACAGCCCGGCTTTACCTCCAACACTTGCAAGGTTTCGGTGCCGGTATTGGTATAGATGAAACTGTGTTTCACCTCGCCGCCCCGCTTCACCTCCCCGAAATCGAAGACAGGCTGCTCGAAGACGATGCGTGGCGTGGGCTGCGCGACCGGAGCTTTCACGCTGCCGGACGCGGGCGCATCGGCCGCAACCGCGGCACAACGCAAGGCTAGCAGCCCCATAGTGAGTGCGCCAGTCAGTCGGGCGGCCCGGCGTCCGGGCCGGCAGCGCCCAAGACCAGACCCTTCAAACAGATGACAGTGGGAAGCAACGAGTTTGGTTTTCATATTGGATTGATTAACTGATGAGCCGGCCCGGAGCCAACATTTTACCATTCATTGCGGAGGTGCCGCTTTCGCGATGGCCCGGCCCAGCCGCTGCTCCAGCAGGGTGCGTGACTGTTGCAAGACCCGCTGGGCATCGGGGCTCGGAGTCACGGCGGCGAGTTCGTTCACCAGGGCCAGTTGCTGGTTTGCCTGCTCCACCGTCAATCCGCCACCGACCGGGGCGTAAAAGAAATTCTGGTTGTTGTGATTGATGTGCGATGCGCCGGTGCTCTTTCGGGCCAGTTTTGACAGATTTTCGTTGAGTACCGAATCCTGAACGTGCGCTTCATCTCCAGAGAGCGGTCGTGCGAGATAGGGCCAGAAGTTTGCGCTGATCTGGTCGGCCCGCGCCTGTTCCAGCAGGGCGGCTCGGGCGTCCGGATGGGCAGACGCCAGTTGCGCCAGCACCTGTAGCGCCTGCAACCGTCCCGGGTTCGGCTTATTGTCCGGCCCCAAGGTAGCCATGCTGATCAAGGACGGCACCCCCGCGCCATCCGGAAGATTGCCCAGCGCCAGTGTGGCGTAGTAATTCCATTGCGACGTGGCCTGCTGGAGATCGCTCACGACCTCCGGTCCGCCGTATTTCTGAATCACCTCGAAGAGCGGCGCCACATCGAAGCCTTCCAGTTGCTTCTCCACCGCCATGTTTAGCGTCTGGCGCGCGGCCTCGACGGCCTGGGCGCGGTATTGTTCGGGCGCCAAGGTCTCCAGATTGCGCGCCAGCAGCGCGATCTCCCGCGGCACGGCGGTCGTCTGCAATATCTCCCCCAGCACACCGATGCCTTCCGCACCACCAATCTGCACGAGGGCGTCCAGCATGGCCGTGCGAGCGGAGCCGTAGCCCAGCAACTTGGCGTCTGCGGCGTCGAAGGCCCAGTCTTTGTTGAGGCGGAGGAATTCCGCGATGGCGGGCACCGAGTTGGACCCGCCCTGGATCAATTGCGCGAAGTTCTGCTTCCACTGCGCGGCGCGCTCGGCCGTCATCGGGCCGGCGGCCGGATCCAACTGCCAGACGCCGTTGACCAGTTGCCGGGATTCGGCGGAAGGCGGCGGCAACTCGGGCGCTGGAATCACCGGTGGCGGAACAGGGGCCGGCTTGGGCTTACTTCCTGGAAGATCGGCCACCGTGACCGGCTGTGGGTTCGTTTCAAACCCGCCCCGCGGCTCAGGTGCGACAACTGGATCGGGCCTTGCACTGGCCGAGTAACCGGCATCGGAGCGCCAGGAACGCATTGCGATCACCGCCACCGCGATCACCGCCACGGCCCCGAGCAGCAGCCAAAAAACTTTCCCCGCCCCCTGGGGGGCTGGACTTTGAGGCTGGATTTCTCGTTTCATCACTTTTGTCTGACTGAACCGACAACCACACTGTTCAATCCGATTGCCCGACGATTGTGTTGTCAGTCTGCATCAAATCCGGCCTTTTGGCGAGCGATTCTCGCTTTGCTTGAAATGGGAAATTACGGATGGCCCCGGCATGTATGAGCCGCAGCCAAGGTAGAGGGAAGCAGGAAGAAAGAGAATGGGAGGTTTTACCATTGCTTTACCTTTTGTTTACCAGAATGGCTCATTGTATTTGATCAACCGCACGAGACACAGCAGCAACCAGACCGTTGCCAAGGCAGATTGAAGATGGAGCAGGGCGGTGATTTGCCCGCAAGTTGGAGGAACTTCCACGATTTCGAATCGCGCGGTGGAACCAAGAACGTGGCAGGGGCGCCCTGCCGCGCGTTCAGGCCGGCCAGCAAGGCCGTCCCAACCTGATTCAGTGAGGGGGCATGCGCTGGCACTTTTTGTCCCTTTTCTTGACACCAGCTTCTGTGTGGACGCCGGGAATGGGGGAGGTCGCCAAAGCATCGAAACGCGAGGCATGCTGGATAGCCAGTTGCCAGTTTGATGGATCGGAAGATTCCTGATTCGGCGACGGCATGGGGAGTGAAGTCGGTTGCATTGACGTGGCAGCAATGCCGGTTCGGCCTTTAAACCTCGTGCCCGGCTTCAATCGTCACCTGAAAACAAATGCCTTTCCGCCTTGGAGCAAACCGCATGAGTGCATCGGAAGCAGGACCGCTCGAACAATCACACAAAGGTGGCACGGGTACGCGACGCCGTTCAGGGCGAAGATTGCCAACGCGGAACGATTGCGCGCCCACACGATGCTCGTCATCGGCGGTCGCCACATGGAAGCCGGCGCGGTTTCAGTTCGCCTGCATCACGGCGGCCCGAAAGGCGCGAAGCCGAAGACGGACGTCATTGCGGATATTCTGGCGAGTATTCGGGAGTGGCGGGCGTAATTCCACTGAGCAAGGCTGATGTGCCGGTGCAACCTTTTGCTTCAGGTGAAGTAAAAGGTTGTACTGCCGTAACTGGAGCATTTAAGAATTTCGGCCTCCGGCCGCTACGAATAATGCGGCGGCTTGGGATTGGTCGCCTTCATGCGCTCCAGTTCCAGGGTTTCCATCGTCGCGGACTGGCGCTGAACTTCCTTCTTCAGTCGATCCGCGAGTTTGCCCTGCGCGATGACGACTTCGTTCAACTGCTCCAACTGTCGCTCCATGTGGGCGACGTGTGCTTCGACGCGCTCCAAGCGTTGGGAAATCTCCTCGTTCATGAAATCAATCCAGTCCACGAATCGGCCAAAGCCTCGCCGGCGTGCGTTCAGCGGCGGCGATGGCGCTGAGCCGCTTCACGATGTCCGGGTGCTGCGCCGCGACATCCGTGGTTTCGCGCGGATCGGCGGCCAGGTTGTAAAGCTCTGTGGTCGGTTGCTTTGGGGCATTCGGTCCGGCCTTCAAGTTTTGCCGGACGAGTTTCCAGTCGCCTGCGCGCACGCATTGCTGGCCGCCGTAACCGGAGGATTCGCGATAAAGAAACGGTCGCGCCTCCTGCGGCTTGCCCAGGAGCGTGGGTGCAAAACTGAAGCCGTCAATGCCGGCGGGCGTCTGGTTCTTCTCGCCGGCCAATTCGAGCAGCGTGGGCAGCCAATCTTCGAAGCCGGTCACGCGATCAGTCGTGGTGCCGGAGGCAATCCTTCCCTTCCAGCGCACGAGGCACGGCACGCGAAATCCACCTTCGTAGAATGAGCCTTTGCGCCCGCGAAAACCGGCGGCGCCGTTGAAGAAATCCGTGTCCGTGCCGCCGAGTTGATCGAAGAGCGGGCCGTTGTCGCTCGTGAAGATGACGATGGTGTTCTCCTCCTGCCCGGACTCCTTCAGCCAGTCCAGCACCCGTCCGACTTCGCGGTCCATGCGCGTGATCATCGCCGCGTAAGCGGCACGCGGCGTGCGATGCGGCAGATAACCGCGCCCGCCGGGATACGGCGTTTCAGGGAATTTCTCCTCGAACTCTTTCAGCGAATCCTCCGGCACTTGCAGCGCGAGATGCGGCACCGTTGTCGGGTAGTAGAGAAAGAACGGACGCTCCTTGTTCGCGCGGAGAAACTTCAACGCCTGTTCGCCAATCAAGTCGGGCGCGTAATCATTGCCACTGAACTGCGCGTAGCTAGCCGGTGAATTTGTGTCGGCCCCGGGCGGCAGTTTCTGGTGCGCGGCGAATTTGCGATTGTTCAACACGACGCGCGTGTCGTTCGACCAGAGATGGGTCGGATAATAATTGTGCGCGACGGCCTGGCAGTTGTAGCCGTAGAAAATGTCGAAGCCCTGTTTGTTCGGATCGCCGCTGCTGCCGACCGGGCCTAAACCCCATTTGCCGAAACCGCCGAGCGTGTAGCCAAGTTGCTTGAGCGTGAGCGGCAGCTTGAGTTCACCCGCCGGCACGGGTTCCTGACCTTCGCCGCCCTCGCCGATGCCGCCGCGATTGTCGCGGATGTAAGCATGCCCGGGATGCTTACCACTCATTAGAGTGCAGCGCGCCGGCGCACAGACGTTGTTGCCGGAATAATGCGCGGTAAACTTCATGCCCTCGGTGGCGAGACGGTCAATGTTCGGCGTCTTGAACTTCTGCTGGCCATAGCAACTCAGGTCGCCGTAGCCGAGATCGTCGGCGAGGATGAAGACGATGTTGGGTCTCGTTGCTCCTGTTGCGGCCAGTGAAGCGAGCAACAAAACGAAAAGAATGATCCGTTTCATTTCAAAACAAACTTCCGGTGCTTCGCGAACACGCCGCGCAAAGACGCGGACAAATCATCCTGCAACGCCTGCAACTCGCGATACGCGGCCACGGCTTCTTTCTGCGGCGTCGTGGTTTCTTGCGTGTTCAAGGTCACGAATTCGTCGGTGATGTCCTCGATCTTCACCTTGTCGCCTTGTTGCAACCGCCAGCACCAGAGCGCCTGCAACGCCGCGCCGTACGCCGCGCCTTCGCCTACCTTCAACGTCACGACTTCCGCGTTGAAAACGTCGGCCATGATCTGCCGCCAGAGTTTGGATTTTGCCCCGCCGCCGGTGGCACGGATTTGTTTCGTCTTCACGCCGAGTTCAGCGAGCCGGCGCAGACCGTAGTTCATACCGAGCGTCACGCCTTCCATCGCCGCGCGGCAATAGTTGCTGGCGCGGAAGGTCCGCTGGTTCACCCCAATCATCACGCCCGTGCCGTCGGGAACATTCGGCGTGCGTTCGCCTTCAAGATACGGCAACAGCAACAGACCTTCCGCGCCCGGCGGTACCTGTCCAGCCTTGCTCTCGAACTGCTCGTGCGAATAACCGAAATCGAGCCGCATCATCTCCGTTGCCACCGTCACATTCATCGTGCAGAGCAACGGCAGCCAACGATTCGTGGAATCGCAAAACGCCGCGATCTCGCCCTCGGGATCCACGACCGGCTTGTCCGCGCAGGCGTAGATCGTCCCGCTCGTGCCGAAGCTCGCGGTGACGAGGCTGGGCCGCGTATTGCCCGTGCCGATGGCCCCCATCATGTTGTCGCCGCCGCCAGCGCTAACGAGCACGCCGGGATTCAAACCAAGCGCGTGTGCGGTGGAAGTCTGCAAGCCACCCGCCGGCTGGTCGCTGGAAATCAGCCGCGGAAGTTTATCCACCAGACTGGAATCAATCACTTCGAGCGCGGCCTTGGCCCACTTGCGTTTGCGCACGTCCAGCAGCGCCGTGCCGCTCGCATCACCGAATTCCATCACGCGTTCGCCCGTGAGCCAGAAATTCAGGTAGTCATGCGGCAACAAAACCGTCGCGAGTTTCGCAAAATTTTTCGGCTCGTGCTTTTTCAGCCAGAGAATTTTTGACGCCGTAAAACCGGGCAATACCGCATTGCCAAGCGCCTTGATTGTCTTCTTCGCGCCACCGAGAGCTTCAGTGATTTCTTCGCACTCCGCCGCCGTGGCCGTGTCGCACCAGAGCTTGGCCGGGCGGATGACTTCGCCAGCTTTGTCCAGCGGCACGAAACCATGCTGCTGGCCGCTCACGCCGATGGCTTTGACTTCGTCGCGGGAAACCTTGGCCTGGCGCATGGCCTGGCGGATGGCCGCCGCCGTGGCATCACGCCACGTGTGCGGATGTTGTTCCTTCGCGCCGGACGGCAGGTCGGGAATCAGGTCGTACGCTTGCGAGCCGGAACCGAGCAGCCGCCCGTCCTTCGCGTCTATCACGAGTGCCTTGGTGGATTGCGTGCCGCTATCAATGCCAATTAGGAGTGTTCGCATGGAAATTGTTTAACCACGAAACACATGAAACACACGAAAAAATCGTAGCTTGAGCTGGACGAAACAAATGGTGTGGCGGCGTTATTCAGCAGCGCACAGCGCGAACATCAGACTCGCCGAAGCCTTTCCATCCATCGTGGTTTCGTCGGAGCAGTCATTACCTGTGGCGGCGTTCCTGCCAAGCCCTTGCCATTCTTCCTGAGTAGCGCAATCATCAGAGCCGCGTGAACAAGTCTCTTCGAATCGAGCTCGGCTTCGGTGTTTTAACAGTGATGGCCTGCCTGGGATTGGCGCCGGCGTTGGCCGAGCCCATTTCGCTACCGACACCGATCTATTTTGAAAACTTCAACACGGTTGCCGAAGGCGGATTGCCTGCGGGTTGGTATCAGACCAACTATTCGACACGGCCCGAAGCCGGGTTCGATTTGCACAATCTCAATTCGGCCAGCTACGCAACCTGGGTGGTGGTGGAGCGGGCGCGATTCAGCAGCAACTTTGTGAGCTACTCCAGCCATACACCGGTGGACTATTCGCGCGTCCTGTCCTTCAACCCGAACAATGTGGTCAATGGGCAGACGGTGACGAACCTCGCGACCGGCCGATTCGTTTTCAGCACGTCCGGTTATCGCGATGGCAATCAGGTGATGTATCTGTTCACGCCGGATTTCAATTTGACCGGCAGGACGAATGTCCATGTCGCATTCAACAGCCTGTGGGAACAGAACCAGGACAACATTGCGGCGTTGGAGTACTCCACCAATGGCGGCGCCCAGTGGCTGCCGGTGGTTTACCTGCTCGACGGACCGGATGTGCTGACGACGAGCGGCAACGTGGACGCGATCAAGACGTTTACCAATCGCTACCCTGACGTGGCGGTTTATACCGATCCCGTCACGCAGACGCAGAAAGGCGGATACTACGGCGCTTTCATCGCCGCGCCCATCAGCCAGGCGCTCGCGCCGTTCATCAACGCGCGGGTCAACGACGATCCCGTGGAATCGAAGCGCGTGGAGTTGTTCCGTCTGCCGGCGGCGGACAATCAGCCCGCAGTGCGGTTTCGTTTCGCCCACGCCGGCGCGGACAGTTGGTATTGGGGCGTGGACGACTTTGGACTTTACAGCATCACGCCCGGCCAGCTTCCCGTCATCACAACGGGGCCAGCAAGTGTGAGCGTGACCGAAGGTTTGACGGCTACGTTCAGAGTGAGCGCCACCGGCCCGGGGCCTTTGACTTACCAATGGGAATTCAACGGAGTCCTCATCGCAGGCGCCACCAATTCAACACTCGTGCTCTCCACCCTGACTCCCGCCAACGCGGGCATCTATACCGTGGTCGTGAGCAACACGACCGGTGCCGTCGAGAGCGGCGACGCGACCTTGACGATTTACGAATTGACCGTGACCGGCCAGTGGGACTTCAACTTGGGCGATCTGCGCGCAACCGTCGGCGCGGAACTGGAATCTGTCGGCACAACCTCGAACTCAACGACATTCCCCATCGTGGACATCGGAGGGCAGCCAGCGCGCGTGATGGCTTTCGGCAGCAACGCGGTCAGCGAGGGCTTTTATGCGCGCCACGGGATCAAGCCGAACGGCGGCGGGCATTTTGTGAATCAATACACGCTCTTGATGGACGTGATGTTCCCAGCCCCTGCCAACGGCCAGTGGCGCGCACTGTTCCAGACCGACCCTTTCAACCTCGACGGCAACGAGGTGGATTTTCTCGTGGGCAACGCGAGCGCTTCGCCCAGTCCGAACGGTATTGGCGCGGAAGGCGTCTTCCACGGCACGCTCGCGCCGGGAACGTGGTATCGCCTTGCCTTCGTGGTGGACTTGACCGCGCCCGCCGGGCAGCAACTCACGAAATACATCAACGGCGTCAACGTCGGCAGTCAGTCTTTGTCGGGTAGTGTGGACGGGCGATTCGCGCTCGGACCGGCGGCGCAATTCTTCACCGCGGGCCTCGCTGGCTTCACACAAGCGGGCTTCGTGAACAGCATTCAATTTGTAAACAGCGTGGTCCCTGTTGCCAAAATCGCCGCACTCGGCGGGCCGACGGCTGCGGGATTGCCGCCGGGCAATGCAGCGCTGCAATTCTCCGGCATCACTGCCGGCACAAACTCCGTAGCACTGAACTGGACCGGGCCGGCGGGAGGTTTCCAGGTCCAGGGAACCAGTAATCTCGTCACGCCAAACTGGCAGAACCTCGGCAGCCCGACGACTAATCACAGCCTGAACGTCGGCCAGAGCAATGCGGCGAACTTTTATCGTGTTGGACAATACCGTCCCGACATCGAGGTCGGCATGTTGCCGGACGGCGAGCAATCCGTGCCCACGAAACAAATCCTGCGCGCCGCCGGCCAATCGTTACAGTTCGGGGGCCGGCCCGTGGATCTGGCGCTCTCTCCGGACGGGAGGTTCGTGTTCGTTAAAAACATCAACAACCTCCTGGTGTTCGACGCGGCGACGTGGACGTTGCTCCAGACCGCCAGTTACCCGGGCGGCGGGGCGTCCTTGCACGGCATCGCCGTCAGCAAGAATGGCACTCACGTCTATGTGAGCGGGGCGGGGAACGAAGTTTACGATTGGACGGTGGCAACCAACGGCACGGTTACTTTTTCACGAACAATTGCGATGCCCGGCGGTTCGTATCCGTGCGGCATCGCCATTTCGGCGGATGACACGAAGGCTTACGTGTGTCTCTCAGTTGCGAACAAGCTGGCCGTCGTCAACCTCGCCACGGGCGCAGTCACCCAACAGATCAACGTTGGCATCGCGCCGTATGACGTGGTGCTCTCGCCTGATGGCACCACGGCCTACGTTTCTGATTGGGGCGGTCGGTTTCCGACCGGCGGTGACCTCACCGCAACCTCGGCGGGAACACAGGTGGTGATAGACAGTCGCGGTGTGGGCGCCAGCGGCGCCGTGTCTTTCGTCAACTTGTTGACCGGACTGCAAACCGCGCAGACAGCAACGGGTCTGCATCCTTCGGATATCGAGTTGAGTCCGGACGGGTTGACGCTATACGTGGCGAACGCAAACTCCGACACCGTGAGTGTGATCAACACCGTAACCCGCGCAGTGAAGGAAACTATTTTGGTGCGGCCCGATCCCACCTTCCCGTACGGCAGCGCGAGCACGGGACTGGCGTTGAGCAAGGACGGCAAGCAACTGTTCGTGACGAGCGGGGGCAACAACGCCGTCGCGGTCGTGGAGTTGCCGAACGCACAACACACGAACAGCCTCGTGCAGGGTTTTCTGCCAACGGACTGGTATCCCGGCGCTGTCGTGGCGGAAAGCAACCAGCTTTATGTGGTGAATGTGAAGGGCCTCGGCACGCGGCTCGGCCAGCCGGTGACAACTTCGTGGCAGATCGGCGCCCACCTCGGCAGCGCAAATAAGATTCCGATCCCCTCCGCCGAAGCGTTGAGCAAGTTCACCGCGCAGGTGTTCGAGGACGGGCGCATCCGAAACATCCGGCAGACTCAGCAAGAAGCCCAGGTTGGCAAGCCACCCGTTCCCGTGCCAGCGCGTGTCGGCGAACCCTCCGTGTTCAAACACGTCGTGTACATCCTCAAGGAAAACAAAACCTACGATCAGATGTTTGGCGACATGCCGGAAGGCAATGGTGAACCCAGCCTCTGCATCTATCCTGAATTCGTGACTCCGAATCACCATGCCCTGGCGCGGCAATACGTGTTGCTCGACAATTATTACTGCAACGGCGTCAACTCCTCCGACGGCCACGCTTGGAGCACGGAAGCCAACGTCACCGATTACCTGGAAAAATCCTTCGGCGGCTACACGCGCAGTTATGCCTTCGGCGACGACGCGCTCTCCTATTCCTCCACCGGTTTCATTTGGAACAACGTGCTGAATCACGGCCTGACCTTCCGGAATTACGGCGAGTTCGATTACGCCTCAACTTCGCCCGCCCGCTCCTGGCTGCAAATCTACATTGATTACACGAACAACACGGATTCGATCCGTTACGTGCAAAACATCGGCGTTGCCTCGCTGCGGCCGTACAGCTCCACCAACGTGCCGGGCTGGAACATGAACATTCCCGATGTCGTGCGCGCGCGCGGTTTTATCAAGGAACTCAACGCCGCCCAATCCAACGGCCTCTGGCAAGCGTTCCATTTCCTTTACCTGCCCAATGACCACACCGGCGGAGCGCCTTCCCCGCGCGCGCAAGTCGCCGACAACGATCTCTCACTCGGGCAGGTGGTCGAAGCGGTCACCAAGAGCATCTTCGCCAGCAACACCGTCATCTTCGTCATCGAAGACGATCCGCAGAGCGGCTACGACCATGTGGACGCACACCGTTCGATCTGCCTGGTCATCAGCCCGTACACGAAACGCGGCGAAGTCATCAGCACATTCTACAACCAGGCCGGGGTCCTGCACACGATGCAGCGCATCCTCGGCGTGCCGGCCATGAACCAGCAGGACGCGATGTCGCCGCTGATGTTCGATTGCTTCACCAACGTCCCCAACTACACGCCTTACACCGTGCTGCCCAACAATGTTCCTTTGACCGAAGGCGTCAGCGGCACCGGCTCGCTCACCCGCAAGCAACGTTACTACGCGAATAAAGTTAAGAAGATGGACTTCAGCAAACCCGACCGCATCAATGACGACGTGTTCAACCGCCACATCTGGCACTCGATCAAAGGCGATGCTCCGTATCCGGCCAAATACGTCGGCCACCACGGCCGGGGATTGAAGGCGCTGGGTCTGATAAAGGTGAAGGTCCCGAAGGACGAGGATGATGACGAGTGAAACGGTGGCGCCGCGTTTCAATCGCTTGGAGCCTTCTGGCTTTTCCCGACTAACGGAAAACGCTTGTCGCCCGTCTGCGGACGAATAACCTCGTCACCAATGACCGCGACGCAAAAGCGATTCGCTCCGCATTGCGCTGCGGCAAGGAATCACCTTCCGACCAGATCAAACCATGCCTAAGAAAATTCTCATTATCACCGACGACGCCGGCGAATCGCTGGAGATTTACTACGCGCAACATCGCTTCCGCGAGGCGGGCTATGCGGCGCCCATTGCAGCCACCCGCAAGAAACTCCTTCACGGCGTCATCCACGACTTCGAGCCGGATTGGAACACCTACGTCGAGCGGCCCGGCTACCGGATTCCCAGCGACCTGACCTTCGCGCAGGTGAAAGTGCGTGAGTATGTGGCGGTGTTGTTGATTGGCGGACGAGCGCCGGAATTTCTGCGGCATGACCCGAAGGTGATCCGGCTGGCTCAGGAATTTCATCGGCAGGGCAAATGGATTTTCTCCATCTGCCACGGTGTGCAGATTCTCGTGGCGGCGGGAGTCGTGCGGGGGCGGAAACTGACGTGCTACCGGAACGTGCGGCTGGAAGTGGAACAGGCGGGCGGCACGTGGTTGGACCGGGAAAGCGTGGTGGATGGCCGCCTGATCACCTCGCAGACCTGGGAAAGCCATCCCGACTTCTACCGCGATATCTTCGCGAATTTGGAAAAGGTGTAATTCAGGTCGCAGCCGGCAAGAACCGCGATGATCAGAAATCCAACCATTTAGCGATGACGATTGATTCACGACGAAGCTTCCGAAAAGGCACGAATAATCGTGGCGAAGCAACTCGGCGCGGCGATACCAGACTCGAACGAATTGTTGAAACGGGTGTCAAAGTCGTGTGATGACAGAATGGCTTCGGAAAGCAGGGCGCTGGTTCTCAATCGCGAACATTTTGATTGTCACCATGCTTTCAATAGGGTGTCGCAGTTTCGAGGCTGAACCTCAGTTCTCCCACTCGCCGGCTTTTTCGACGGACGAATCTCACGGGGTAAACGACAAATACGTTTTCCAACGCGGAGACTTCGTCACAATCTTTTTGCAGGGTGCGGACGAGCCCTTTTTCCGGCAGCGGATACAAGACGACGGAACCATTGTGATCACGTCCTTTGGATCGGTTGTCGCAGCCGGCTGCACCGCGCAGGAAATTCAGGAGAAGTTGGCGGATAAGGATCCACGCCTTCGATTTCACGGGGGCCACACCTGCATCTATTATGTCACGGGCGAAGTCAACTCTCCTGGGCCAAAGGCGTGGTATGGTCAGGTCGCAATTTCCCAAGCGATTCAAGCCGCCGGCGGCTTTACAGAAGCTGCAGACACGAACCGTGTTACTCTACAGCGTGCGAATGGCAAAAGGGAAACGATCCGGTTGAGAAATCCAGCCAGGCCAGAGGCACACATTTTCCACGGTGACTCGGTCCATGTCCGGCGACACAGTGATACTGCCCGGTGATTCAATCCATGCTCGCACACAGCGCAAACATCAAGATCGCTGACGCCGTGCCGTCCATTGTGGGTTCGTTGGAGGAGTAATCGCCGATGTCATCGTGATACACCGCCAGCCCTTGGAACGCCGCCAGTGGGTCGGGTTCGCGGATGGAAATGCCTTTGAGCGATTTGAAGATGCGATCATACACTGGCCCGTCCACCAGGCCGCCGCGCACGGTGCGCTTGGTTAACTTGGTGGTCATCAAATGCACATCGGTCGGGAAGTCGCTGCCGATGTCGGTGAACATTGTCGTGCCCCAGGGATTGCGGCCGAGCAACCAGTCGCGTTGCTTCGCACAGAATTCTTGATAACGCGTGTCACCAGTCATGCGTTCATACATCAGGCATTGCGTGACGAGGGCGGTGAGCAGGTTGTTTGAGCACCAGATGAACGGCACGCCCACGCGATAGGGATTTTTCTGTCCGGCTTGCACGCAGCGCTCAATACCGGCGCGATAGTAGTTGGCGAGAAGCTTTTTGAACTCCCGGTCCACCAAATCGTAGAGCCGGAAATGGCCGGCGTTCATGAACGGGTAATACTGATAGTGTTTGGCCTGCTCCAAGCCCATCCAGCCTTCATCCGCGGCGAGCTTCGCGTAACGCTTCGCATCGTCGAGGTAGCGCTGCTGGCGCGTGGCGCGGTAAAGTTCCGCCGCGCCCCATTCCATGTCGTCGGCCCAGGTGCCTTCCTCGTAGCGATAGGGTGCTTTGAAGGAATTGCCCTGCTGCACGCCTTCCTTGGCGCGGCCCAGTTCATAAACCTCCCGGCCTGCTTGCAGGCAACGTTGCGCAAATTCCCGATGCTGTGGATCGTCTTTCCAGATTTGAAACGCGAGCGCCATCGCGGCAGCGTAACGACCCGCGAGGTTTGCGACCCCGCTGGATTCGCTTTTGTATTGGGAAAGCCCCTGTGGTTGGCCGTCGGCGAAATAAACCACGCGCGCACCGCCCTTGCCCCAGCCGTAATCCGCGATTTCATTTTGCGGCAGGCGAAAACCGATGTGGTCACGATCATCGGCGACCTGATGATACAGCGCGTCCGGCGCGGGATGCAGTTTGAGCATCCAATCGAGTCCCCAGCGCGCTTCGTCGAGGACGTCCGGGATGCCGTTCGCGCCGGAGTTGCCGAGGGCGTCGCAGTGGTCGGCGAACATCTCGGAGGGACGAGTTACACGAGTCCCTGATTTAATCCCCGCGACATTTGGGACTCGTATAACTCGTCCCTCCGGGGCCGCGCTGAGTTCATACGCCAACAGCATCTGCGCCGTGGCGTTGGCGGACGTGATGAGATACTTCAGCAAATCGCCCGCGTCGTGCCAGCCGCCGCGTGCGTCCAGCGGCGTGCCGTTCGTCAGCGGCCCGAACGCGGTCCGGCCATCGTGTTGGTGGCAGTTTGTTCCCAGCCACGGATTGTAGCCGCAACGTTGCTGGCGCATGAATTCGAGCAATTGGTCTGGCAGCACGGCATGAGCGGTTTCGCTGATGACGAACGGAAACGATTTTGCTTCGCCCAGCGTCAGCACGTAGCGGCCAGGCTGCTTAAACGAGGAAAAATCAAGTTCCGCGTGATTGGAGAATTGTCCCAACGGCACGCCACTGATGGATTTGATGTTGCGGCTGAACAGAATTTTTCCCGACTCCGCATCCGTGACGGAAAAGCGCCGGCCCAGTTCACCGTGCGAGAATCCAATCGCGATCTTGACGTCGCGCGGCTTGTAGCCGACCTGGTTGGCACTGAGGAAGATTTCATCCGCGCGAGCGGTCTGAAAAAGTGCTGCCAATATGCACATGACGGCTGAACTGAGAATGCGGCGCCGTATGCAAATCACTTGCGACTTCATCTGGTTTCCTGTGGGCGCGGCCCGAGCAATTGATCCACGCGCACGAACTCGTAACCCTTGTCACCCAGATAGTCGAGTAATTCACCGAAACGCGCGTGGAATTTATCAGCGCGCCCCGGACCGCTGCCGACATGCAGCAGGAGCAGGAAGCCGTTCAATCCGTTCGGATCCTCGCGCTCTTTCCTGACGATGCTTTCGAAGATGGCCTGCGAGGAAACGAAGTTTTTGTCTGCTTCACCTGTGTAGTCCGCGTTCGAGCGCGTGCCGGGGGTGAAGTTGATCAGCGTCCAGCGCAGTTTGCGGGTCCAGTCGAAGATTTCGCGGTTGTAATGCTCGAACGGCGGCAAGAAATAACGATTGAAGCGGCGTTCCTCGCCGGCGCGGGTGGGAATCTTGGCGACGTTGGCGAGCAGGTCGGTGGCAAAGTCCGTCTCACTCACCAGCGTGCGGCGGTCTTCCCACGCGCAATAGAGCAGGTGCTGGTCGGAGTGCGGGCCGAGGTAATGACGTTCATCCACGATCCGTTGGATCAGCGGGGCAAAGTTCGAGTTCGAGAGAAAAACTCCCGTGAAGAAGAACGACGCCTGGCCGTTACGCTTCGCCAGTTCGTCCAGAATGGTTTTGCCACCCTCGGCGAATTGGTGGCCGGTGAAGACGAGCGCGAGACGCTTGTCTGATTTCGGCCCGCGAACGATGCCGCCGTCGCGCAGTTCGCATTCGAGGCGCACAAGTGTGCGAGGGATGAAGCGTCCGGCAAAAGCTTCGGTGTTCTGCGCCAGTTCGCGGATGGCGGGCAACGCGCTTTCCGCCTGGGTACCGAAAGCACCCAGCGCCACTGCAGCGGTAGTGCGGACGGTGCTGTTCGAATCCTTCAGCGCTCCCGTCAATGCGGGCACGGTGCGCCCGGCATCCAGCGCGATCTCGCCCAACGCACGCGCGGCGCTGGCGCGGAGGGTGGGGTCGGCATCCTCCAGCGTCTCGACCAGCGCCGGAACAGCGGAGTGCCCGTGACCGCGCAGGGCACCGAGCGAATTCGCGGCTTGCAAGCGCGCGGCAGGATTTCCATTGGTGAGCACGGTGACGAGCGTCGGCACCATGGTCGTGCTGCCGATCTCACCGAGGGCGGATAGCGCTTGGGAACTGATGCGCGGATCGCGGTGCGTGGCGAGCGCGGCAAGTCGGGGCAGAGCCGTCGTCGCGGCGGCGGGACCGAGCAATCGAAATCCGGTAATGGCCCGACGGCCGCGAATGCTGCCCAGGGTTTCCGTGAGGTCGAGATCCACGGTTTCCTGCAACCAGTCCACAGCGTCGGCTTTCCATTTGGAGTCGGGCGTTTGGAGCATGGTCAGTAGCGCGGGGATGGCATTCGTTCCCATCTGGCGCACGGCGCGTGCGGCCCGCTGCCAGCGTATGGTGCCAGCGTCGGGAGAAGCTTCGATTTCGCGCAGCCAGAAGCTGAGCGGCTGGCCATCGCAATGCGGTTCGTTGGAACGGAATGTAGAATAAATGAAACCGGCCAGGACGGTGGCCAGAAGGGCCAGCAGAACGAGGTGCGAACGCAGCTTCACAACGGTCAAATTGACGTGGAAAACCAGCCCCCGGCGAGGAAAAACTGCCTGAATCCGGGCTTGACCCGCTCCCGCCGAACCCCTATTTTCGGCTCGCAATGAACGGGAAGATTCCGCAAGTAGTACTGGTAGTCGTCGTAGTCGGCGACGCCGGGGCCGCTTGTCGAAGTTGAACCAATTTTAACAAGAACCCACGGCTGGTAACGGCTGTGGGTTTTTTGTTGCCCGCGCCACCCGGCCACAACCGAGAAAGGACAAGTTCGAGAGCAAAAGAATGGTTAAGTTTGGCAATTCCGGTACGGCGAGCGCCTTCCTGATTCCCTAAGTTTGACCGTTAAATTGATCTCGATCGCATGTTTATGAGCAAGACAACATCCGTCGCACCGAAAAAGAAAACCGCCGCCCCCAAACGCGCCGAGGTCGGCGCCGCCATGTTTGGCCGCGACATCCTGGTCGAAGCCCTCGAACGCGAAGGTTGCGAAGTCATTTTCGCCTATCCCGGTGGTGCGAGCATGGAGATTCACCAGTCGCTCACGAAATCCAAGATTCGCACCATCCTGCCCCGCCACGAGCAGGGCGGCAGTTTTGCGGCGGAAGGCTACGCTCGTTCGACCGGCAAAGCCGGCGTGTGCATGGGCACGAGCGGCCCGGGCGCCACCAATCTCGTCACCGCCATCGCGGACGCCTACATGGATTCCTGCCCGCTCATCGCCATCACTGGCCAGGTGAACCAGAACATGATTGGCCGCGGCGCGTTTCAGGAGACGGACATCATCGGCGTCACCATGCCCATCGTGAAGCACAGCTATCTGGTCACGGACGTGAATGACATTCCCCGCATCGTGAAGGAGGCGTTTTACATCGCGCAAAGCGGCCGGCCCGGCCCGGTGGTGATTGATTTGCCGAAGAACGTGCAACAGCAAAAGACGCAGCCCGTGTGGCCGACGTTTGCCCAGATCAAGCAAAGCTTGCGTGCCTACACCCAGCCCGACTTGCGCGCCGACGAACTGGCGCTCAACGAAATCATGGGCTTGATCGAGAAATCCGAGCGGCCAGTCCTTTACTGCGGCGGCGGCATCATCACCAGCGGTGCGGCAGCGGAACTCAAGAAGTTCGCCGAAGCTACAAACATTCCCGTGACCACGACAATCATGGGTGTGGGCGGATTCCCGGAGACGCACCCGCTCTCGATGCGCTGGCTCGGCATGCACGGCGCAGCCTTCGCAAACTGGGCGGTCAACGGCGAGTACGAACCGCGCAAGTCGTTCGACGCTCCGATGGTGAAGGTGAAGGACGGCGCGGATTTGCTCCTCTCGTTCGGGGTGCGCTTTGACGACCGCGTGACGGGCAAGTTCGAGGAATTCTGCAAACACGGCACGATTGTCCACGTGGACATTGATGCTTCCGAGTTGAACAAGAACCGCAAGGCGCATCTCCCCGTGGTGGGCGACATCAAAGACACGCTGATCCGGCTCAACGCGATGCTCGCCAAACGTCCGATCAACAAGAAACACACGCCCTGGCTCGAACAGATCGCCGAGTGGAAGAAAAAAGCACCGTTCCGTTATGGGGTCACGCCGGAGATCGCCAACAGCGATCACATGAAGGACCACATGAAGGGCCAGGAGGACCAGGTCATCCTACCGCAAATGGTGATCGAGATGCTCTACGAGTTGACCAAGGGGGACGCCTTCATCACCACCGGCGTGGGCCAGCATCAGATGTGGTCCGGCCAGTGGTACAAGTACAAATTCCCGCGCCAGTTAATTACCAGCGCCGGTCTGGGTTCGATGGGCTTCGGTTTTCCGGCGGCCCTGGGCGTCAAGGTGGCGCATCCCGACAAGCAGGTGATTGACATTGATGGCGACGGTTCGTTCCTGATGAACATCCAGGAACTCGCTACGGCGCACATCGAGAAGATCGCGGCCAAGGCGATCATCCTGAACAACCAGCACCTCGGCATGGTGGTGCAATGGGAGGACAACTTCTACGCCGGCAACCGCGGGCATACCTACCTCGGCAATCCCGATCATCGGGAGCAGATTTATCCGGACTACGTGCGTGTGTGCAACAGCTTCAACGTGCCGTGCGAACGGGTGATGTTTCGCCGCGATCTCAAGGCCGCGTTGCAGCGCATGTTGGACTCGAAGATCGCCTACGTCCTCGACGTGGTCACGCCCTACAGCGAACACGTCATGCCCTTCATTCCCGCGGGTCGCACCGTGGCGGACATGAAGTGGTAGGCGCGGAAACAGAATCACATTGCGGGTAAAAGCTCAGAAGGCAACCGGCGATTGGAAACGCGGTTGGCGCCAGGCGTCAGCCGCGTTTTGCTTTGAAGTCATTGCGCGCTCGCCTTTTTCCCGAACATTCCTCAAGTATGCGGTAGCCTGAACTCGTGAAACGAAAATCAATCTCTTCAGCGCGAACGCAGATCAGTTTCGGCCAACCTGCCTGGCGGCTGGAATCCTCGACCGTCGAAGCGTTTGTCACGGAGACGGGTGGACACTTGGCGCCAATCACCATCGACCGAGCGGGCCGGCGCATCCAACCCTTTTCAATTGCGCCGTGGTGGAGCGAAAAGCTCCCCGTTGGCACGCCGCCGTTGATCAAAGTACTGCGCGGCGATTTCTTCTGCGCCCCGTTCGGCGCGAACACGGAGCCATTTCGCGGCGAGCAGCATCCGCTGCATGGCGAATCGGCGAATCGGAAGTGGAAGTTCGAGGAGTTCTCCGGAGCCACCGGACACACGACTTTGCACTTGAGCATGAGGACAAAAATCCGCGCCGGGCGAGTGGACAAGTTCATCACCCTGGCAGAAGGCCATAACGCGGTTTATTGCCGCCACACGATCTCCGGCATGAGCGGCCCGATGAACTTTGGCCATCATGCGATGCTGAAGTTTCCCGATGCACCCGGCAGCGGCGTGATCAGTTGCAGTCCGTTCAAGTTCGGCCTTGTTGCGCCGGTGCCGCTGGAAAATCCGGAAGTGTTCGGCTACTCAAGTTTGAAACCGGACGCCAAGTTCCGCCGACTCGACCGCGTGCCGATGATGAACGGCTTGACCGCCGACCTGAGTTCGTTTCCCGCGCGCCGCGGCTTTGAAGACCTGGTATTGCTCGCGACGGAGCAGAGCGAACCGTTCGCGTGGTTCGCGGTCACGTTCCCAGACGAAGGCTACGTCTGGTTCGCGCTCAAAGACCCGCGCGTGTTGCGTCAAACAGTCTTGTGGCACTCGAATGGTGGACGGCATTACGCCCCTTGGAGCAGCCGGCATGTAAACGTGCTCGGCATCGAAGACATTTCTGGCTACTTCCATTACGGCCTTGCGGCATCCGCCCGCCGCAATCCGCTTAACCGCCTTGGCGAGCAGACCTGCTTCCAATTGAAGCCCGCCGAACCGTTGAGTGTGAATTACATCATGGCCGTGGCGAAAGTGCCGCGTGGTTTCAGAGATACGAAGCGCATCGAACCCTCGCGCGATGGTCTGGGTGTTCTTCTTGTGCCGTCTTCCGGCAAGTCCGTCCGCGTGCCGCTTTGCGTCGAGTTCATCCGCACGGGCTTGTTTCCGGCCGTGACCGCTTCATCCCAACGATAAGCTGCGATCAATTCTTTGCCGAACTTGCACTCTGGCTGGGTGTGCGCAAGAGCCACTTACCGATCGTTTCCCAAACATCGACAACTTCTACAGCACCACCAGCAGCACGCCGCCAGTAGGCTTCCTCCTCTAACGACCGGAAACCTTGACCCACGTCAAGTTCGACTCCGCTGCCACCGCTCATTATGCTGTTCCAGCTTGTGCCCGGCAAATGCCCCGGGCGTCGTGACAAAGTATTGCATGAACATGGCCTCTCTGAGGATCAACAACCGCGCCATCGGAGCGCGGACCGCCGAGTCCGCGAGTTCCAAGCTTTCGGTTCGCGCGGACTCAGCAGTCCGTGCTCCGGGCGGCGGTCTATGGAAAAATTGCCTGCTGCTGACCATGACGGCATTGACCGTCCCGGCTGCAGACACGGAGCTGTACGAACAACCGCCATTCCACTACTCCAAAGCCACGCCGCAAGACGCCACCGCCCGCCTGCAGGCCCGGATCACGAAAGGCGAAGTGAATTTCGCCGGCAGCGACCGCGAAGTATTGGAAGCGCTCCTGCACGAGTTCAAGATTCCTCAGGAAAGCCAGGTCGTCGTCTTCTCCAAAACCAGCCTCCAACGGCACCGCATCCGGCCGGACCATCCCCGCTCCCTTTACTTCACCGACGACGCCTACGTGGGCTGGGTGCCGGGCGGATTGATGGAGGTCACGACCATTGATCCCGTGCTCGGGCCGATCTTTTACGCGCTCGATCCTGCCACGATCCGCACCAACGCCGCGCAGAGTTTCGTGCGCGACAACGACTGCCTCCGCTGCCACGGCGGCGCGTTCGCCCGCGGCATTCCCGGCGTGTTCGTGCGCTCACTCTTTACCGATGCCGAGGGCGAGCCGCTGCTGCGGCATGGTTCGGAGGTGGTGGATTTCCGCACGCCGTTCACGAATCGCTGGGGCGGCTGGTATGTGACCGGCCAGCACGGCACGGCGCTGCATCGCGGCAACGTCTTCGCCCGCGAAAAGAACGACCAACTCGACGTGGACCTGCGGCGCGGCGCGAACGTCACCAACCTGGCCGGCTTCTTCGACACCACGGATTATCCCGCGCCGGGCAGCGACATCGTCGCGCTGCTCGTGCTCGAACATCAGGTGGCGATGCAAAACACACTCACGCGTGCGTCGTTGAACTGCCGGCGCATGCTCGATTACCAGAAAAACCTCCAGCGCGAACTCAAGGAAACCGTCACCGAGGAACTGGTATATGGCAGCGTGAAAAGTGTGTTCGACGGCGCGGCGCGGGAGATCCTGGATGACCTGCTGTTTTACGGCGAAGCGGAATTGCCGGACGGCGTGCAGGGCGACCCGGCGTTTCAACGCGCCTTCCAACGCCACGCCCGGCGCGCGGCGGACGGGAGTTCGCTCAAGGATTTTTCCCTGAAAGGCCGCATCTTTCAGAACCGGTGCAGCTACCTGATCTACTCGGATTCCTTCCGGCAACTGCCCGCCCAACTCAAACAACGCGTATTCGCGCGCCTGGCGCACGCTCTGCAACCCACCGATGCCGATCCACGCTACGCTTATCTGGGAACGAAGGAACGGGCACGGATTGTGACCATTCTGCGCGAAACGCATCCGGAGTTGCGGCAGGCTTTGAGGCAGATGGCTTCGGTCACTTATTAGGCGTCGGTGTTTTCGTGATCTGAAAGCAGCTTGAGGAAAAGACGTCTCTTAGCGTTTCCATTCCATTGCACCAAAGAGATGCCGAACCAAGCGGCACTAAACAATAGACCCATCCACAGCACCGGAGACACCCCTGCCAGAACGCCGATCCGAGCCGTCCCTGATTCATCGGCCACATCTTGGAAGACCCAAGCATGAAACCAACAGAGGGCCAAAACGTAAAAAACAGTGAGAGTTCCGCCTGTGGAAATGGCGATCCAGCGCAGCCGTGGCCATCGCTGTTCGGATCGCTTCCAGCGGTTGATCAGCCGCCGCTCTGACTCGGTAATTTTCATACCAGACGCCGTTCAAGTTCCGAAATCGCCGTCTAAAGATTTCCACGAACGAATCGCGTCTCCCGCAGGGCGCTGCAAGCTGGCATCATCAAAGATCCTTCGCAAGCTGCCAGATGTAATACAGCGCCGCTAGGCATCCGGCGGTGACGATCAAACGTTTGACAATCAAAATGGCAGTCGCTTGATCCTGGAAAAGCTACTTGCCCGAACCAAACTCTCGGTTCTCAAACTTGTACGAGAGCAGTCCCAACCCAAAGCCGATACTCAAACAGCCGAGCAGCCCGAACGGACCTACCCAAAGCGTCGATGAATAACCGCCAAAAACGCAATACGCACCGCCGAGAGCGAACGTAAATACGAGAAGGCCCAAAAAGGCTCCAATAAGACCGAATAGAATGTACATACGCCGACCTGCTCAAATCTTCTCAATGCAATCCCCGACCGCGAGGCTGCCGGCTTGCACGACTTGCGCGTGGAGTCCGCGAAGGCGCAGCTTTTTGCCCTCGGGCGAATTCACAAACTTGAGCGCGTCCATGCCAAAGCGGCTGGAGAACTTCGAGCAGCCGGTGTGCGGATGCGGGGTGATTTCCAGAATCGCGCCGCCAATCTTCACGTGTTGGCCGGCGGGCAGATTGGTTTCGCTCAGATCAAAATCCACGAGCAGATTGTCCCCGGCCAGCGGCCAGCGGTCGCGGTCCTCGGTCAGGATCGCGAGGCAGCGGGTGTTCATGATGGTGATCTGGCTGTCCGGATTGAGCCGGCCATCGGGCAGCTTGCGCGAACAGGTGTTGGCCCAGCGGTCGCCCGGCAATCCGGCCTCGAGCGTGACTTCGCTGCGCTCCCGCAGTTCGCGCTGCTCGGTGACCGGGCGGGCGATGATCTGCACCAACTGTCCACGATCCGCCGGCGCGGTGCGGATTTCCGGCAAACGCAGGTTGAGTTCTTCCAGGGAGAAATGGCGGACGGTTGACATGGCGTCAGTGTAACCGAAGCGATGAAAAGCGCGAGTGGGGAAATGAGAGGCCAAGGCAGGGGAATGAACGGCACGGGAATGGATCGAAGATGTAGAACTTGGTCCCGCCGCCCGGAGCGCGGACCGCCGAGTCCGCACGAACCAAAGATTGGGAACTGGCGGACATCGCTATCCGCGCTCCGTTCCGGCCTCCCGACATCCCGCACCACCAGTCGGTTAAACCGGACAACGAACAACAAACAACCTACG
>Ga0315910_10000904_pt1 | contig 28102 bp, 21 predicted proteins | sample EdamamesoilMG_FD_204470 | JGI IMG/M metagenome (GOLD analysis project Ga0315910, IMG submission 204470) | Garden soil microbial communities collected in Santa Monica, California, United States - Edamame soil | ecosystem: Environmental > Terrestrial > Soil > Garden | place: USA: California... | reverse complement strand
CAGCAGACCTCGCCCTGCGCTTCGCCGACGCGAAGGCCGCGGGCGAGTGGGTCGACTACATCTTCGACCTGCACGCCGGCATCGGGGCTCCCCTCACGCCGGCGGTGATCGATCGATTGCACGGTACGATCCCCGGCATCGCGAGCATCAGCATCGGCCGCTACCGGAGCTATGTGCAGACGCTCGTCGCGCAGCTCGACCGATTCGGCCCCGCAGAGCGCTTCCTCGTTCGGCGCATCCAGGGGCTCGAGAGCCGCATCATGATGTCGGCTCACGTCTGAGATGTATCAGCGCCGCTGCGAAGCCAGCTTGCCGAGCAGCTCTACCTGTGAATTGACGCGCAGCTTGACGAAGATGCTCTTGAGATGATTGCGGATCGTGTTGGTCGAGAGCGCCAGAGTCTCCGCCACCTTCTGTGGCGAGTTGCCCTTGGCCAGCTCGCGCACGACGTCGCGCTCTCGGGGCGACAGGCGTTCGACGGCGTCGGCGTCCAGGTTGCGGAGCGCGTCGAACGCGCCGGTGTGCGCCGGGGAAAGCAGCTTGCCCCCAGGGCCTTGCCGGATCACATGCTTCAGGCTGGCGAGGTTCTGCGACAGCTGTGCCGAGAGGGCTTCGGCCACCTCGATCGAGCGCAGCACGCGGCCGCGATGCACGGCGATGTCGAGCCGAGCCAGCAGATCCGGGATGTCCGGGGGTTTGGATATGTAGTCGACGACCCCGAGCCGGACGGCGCTGACGGCCGTGGCGAGCGTGGGGCGACCCGTGAGAATCACGACCGGCAAGTGCACCTTCTCTGCGTCCAGGGTGCGGAGCAGCTCCAGATCTTCATTGCCCGGCATCTCGATGTCGATGAGCAAAGCCTCGGGCAGTCGTTGGTGAATTTTCTCCAGCGCCTCCCGGGCCGTGATCGCTTCCGTCACGTGAAAGCCAGCGAGCGACAGGGCAGCCGATGTCGAGCGGAGCACCATTTGGTCGTCGTCTGCGAACAGGATGCGCCCCCGGCCTTCGTGCTCCGAAGGAGCAGCCTCGCTGCTCTCGAGCGGCAGCGGGGGCTGCTGCGCGTTGTCGAGTTGTCGATTCCGATGTGGCATTGGCGGTCCGTCGTGCATATTACATGCGCGGCCACGTCGGAGTTGCACCGCGTTCACATGGATCGCGGCGGAAGGCTCCATGGAGATGGCCGATTTGGGTTAGCCAATTGACGTCAGGCTACGTTGACAGCTCATTTCGGCATGTGACGAAACCCTCGCGTGCCCCCTCCGGGCCTGGGTGCAAAGAAAGAACGGCGTTCGGCCGTGTGGAGACGGCGAGGGCCGACCACGGGCCTGAGGGGCCTCCGGGGGCGCTCTTCGGCTGGGCAAAGCTTTGAAGAACGCCATGGGCAGGGGGGAGAAAGCACACCAAGTAGTGGGAAAAATCCCCGTTCTCAGGGTCCGACTCGGCGCTGCAGATCCCGCCCGGGTTGGGCAGGCGCTCGAGGACCTCGGCTGCACCGTGCTGGGCTGGGACGCCGAGGAGGGGGCTGAAGCGCCCCCTGCGGACCATCCGCTTCGGTCATCGGCCGCGCCGGAGACGCTCTTCCATCAGGACATTTTTCGAAAATGTCCGGACGCTATCGTCACGGCGGGCGAAGACGGAGTCATCACCGCGTGCAACGCCAGCGCCGCGGCGCTCTTCGGTTGGAGTGACGACGAGATCGCCGGCCGGCCGCTGGAGTTCTTGCTGCCGGCGTGGCGGGAGACGGCTGCCGACCACGCCGGACTTCCTCGAGCGCCCAGCGCAGCTCTCGACCATCGGCTGCGCGGCGCGCGCAAGGACGGCGGCAGCTTCGCGGCGAGCGTCACCGTCGCCCGCGATGCGCTCACGAGCATCTTCGTGATTCGGGACGGTTCCGCGCACGAGCAGCTCGAACGCCAGTTTATCCAGGCGGAAAAAATGACAATCGTGGGTTTACTCGCGGCGACTGCGGCGCACGATTTCAACAACGCCCTGACGGCGTTGCGAGCACAACTCTATGTCGCGCTCGCAGCGTCGGGGCAGGCGCGGAGCCTGTACGAGTGCCAGGCGATCCTCGATCGCTGCGCGGGCCAGACACGCGGCTTACTGGCGTTTGCTTCGTCGTATCCGCGTGGCACCGGCGACGCGAACGTGACGGAGGCCGTTCGGGAAGCGATTGGGATGGCGCATTCGCTGTTGCCACCGACCGTGACGGTCCACACCGAGTATCACTCGCAGGCCGTCTGGGTCGCGCTGGAGCCGAACCAGGTCAGCCACATGATCCTCAACTTGCTCCTCAACGCCGGCGAGGCCTCGAGCGAAGGCGGAATGATCACGGTGAAGATATCCAGCTTGCCTGGTGGCGCGTGTCGCCTCGTCGTCGAAGACAAAGGTGAAGGTATGGATGGCGACACATTGGCGCGCGTATTCGAGCCGTTTTTCACGACTAGAAACGGGCGCGGTACAGGACTTGGTCTGTGCGCCGTCCATTGGATCGTCGCGCAGGCGGGCGGCAAGATAAATATCCTGAGTCGCCTCGGCGAAGGGACGAGCGTGATCATCGAGTTGCCCATCGTTCGGGGTGCCCGCGCCACCCCGACGTCGACGCGACAGGGACACGACATCGGAAGCTGAGCTCGGTCTCTGCGTCGGGTGTCGTAGCGCCGTGATGTAGCGCCCTCATGTAGCGCTATGACCGGACACCCGCAGATATTGCGCCAGCCCACGTCGCATCCGTCGCATCCCGGACAGCCGGCACTGGCCAAATGAAGCCGATCCCCATGCAGCACGTCGGCGCCATGAACCCCGAAGCCCGCGATCCGAGCTGAGGCCCAAGACAGAGCGAGCGGCAGAGCGAGAGCCGCTTGACGCTGGGAATCTACCTGACGCGACCTACCGAATTCGACGATGCGCGCGATTCACGGAGAGTCCAGGAGAGTCACAGGGAGTTAGCGACAAGCGATGCGTATTGACACGGCTCCCATCGTTCGGCAACAAAGTAGCCGCCGGCACTACGTCATCGAATCGAAGGCAGCCTCTCAGCGACAACAGGTGGTTTGCCCCGACGCGATCGCGATCCATCGCGCTCGATGTCGTGGCACGGGGAGATGTGTGAATGCGTCCAGGAGCATACGGAGATCGGATGGGCGCGAGCTTGAGGATCGGCCGACCTCCGTGCCTGCAGCTACCCCTCCGCCCTGGTGTTCACATGGCGTTCACGCGCGTGACCTGCGAGGCGGTGGAGCACGGGCTCATGAAGCCGTTGCCTCGCGAGGATGCTTTCATCTTCAGCCTGCAACTGCGCGCGTACTCGAAGCTCGAGCTGTGGCTCGATGGGCGCTCCGTGCCCATGCCGCCCTCGCAGAGCCGAGCCTTCTCGTTCTTCGACTTGAATCGCCAGCCCGTCGTCAACCTGCGCGACCCGTTTGACAGCTTGCATTTCTACGTGCCGCGAGCTGCGCTGGACGCGGTCGCCGCCGAGGAGGGCAGAACCGTCGGCGAGATACAACTCTCGTCCGGTGCCGCGCTCGACGATCCCATCGTATGGCACATCGGGGCGGCCCTCTTGCCTGCGCTCGAGCGCCCCGAGCAGTTTGACCAGCTGTTTCTCGAGCACGTCGCGGTCGGCACCATCGCTCATCTGGCGCAGCGCTACGGTCCACCGTCGAAGACCGATGCCGTGAGCTTCCGCGGCGGGCTCTCCCCGCGACAGGAGCGGCGAGTGAAGGAGCTCTTGCTGTCGCGGCTCGATGGCGCCCTGTCGCTCGACGAGATCGCGCGCGAGTGTGGGGTCTCGCGCAGCCACCTGGCACGGGCCTTCAAGCGCTCCACGGGGCAAACCCCGCACCGCTGGCTGCTCGCCAGGCGCATCGAACGCGCGTGCGAGCTCCTGCGCGATTCGCGCCTTCCGCTCGCGGAGATCAGCACGCGCTGTGGCTTCGCGGATCAGAGCCACTTCACCCGCGTCCTGCGCTCGGCCTTGGGGGAGAGCCCGGGCAAGTGGCGGCGCGAAAACATCGCCGCCCTCGGCCAACGCCCCCTGGGCAGGCTCCCCCTGGGCTCACCCGCCTTCGAGACGGCCGTAGCCGAGCGCCGCTAGGCGCATTCCGTGCGCCGGTCCCCCCGCCGGCGAGACCGGCTCGCCGTTCGCTCGTCGCGTCGGCGCGCGGCGTGTATTAGGCTGCGCCCCCATGTCAGAACCAGAGGCTGCCCTGCAACCGAGCCAGGCGCCGCTGCGTTTGTCGCCCCGACCCCTCGACAGCCGACGAGGCAATGGCATGTGGCGCTCGCTCGTGGCCGCGACAGCCCGCTGGTGGGCGACACCTGCACGGCGCCACTGGCAGGTTGCCCTGCCGCTGCTGCTGGTGATCTCGCTATTTTACCAGTTCATGGCCAGCGCCGGGACCTTTCGGGACCTGCGGCGTCAGGAGCGCTACCTGCAGATGGCCCAGGGATTCGAGCAAGGGCACCTCTATATCGCGCGCAAGCCAGTGCCCGAGCTGCTGCGCGCCGAAGATCCGTTTTATCCGTCCTACAAGCGCTACTGGAACTGGGACGCCACCTTATACAATGGCCGCTACTATCTATATTGGGGTCCGGTGCCCGCGCTCCTCGTCATGGGGGCTAGGGCCTGGGCGGGGCCCATATCGATCAGCGACCAGACACTCGCGCTGCTGTTCATGATCGGACGCCTGTTCGCGGGCGCCGCGATCATCATAGGCCTGGCCACGTCCGTTCGATTACGTCAGCCGCCATGGCTGAGCGCCCTCGCCATCGCTGCCTTTGGGCTGACGAGCCCCATCCCATTCACCGTCGCGCGGCCGTACGTTTACGAGGCGTGTTTGGCCGCCGGGCAATGTTTCTTGTTTTGCGGCCTGGCATTCGCTCTATGGGGCGTCAAATCCAACCGCCTGCGCCTCTTGAAGTTCGCGCTCGCTGGCGTCTGCTGGGCGCTTGCGGTCGGTTCTCGGGTCACGATGGTGATTCCCGTGCCCCTCATCATACTCGCGACGGGCATCGTCGTCACGGCCCGGAGCCGCACCTGGGTTCGCCAGGGCCTAGCGACGCTGGCCACTCTGGGGATCCCGGTGGCAGGCGCCGTGCTGGCCTACGCGCTCTACAACTATGCCCGCTTCGACTCTGTCACCGAGTTCGGAACGACCTGGCAAGCGAGCACACAACGGTTCTTCACGAACCCAGTGTTCGTCATCCCCAACATCTATTCGTACCTGTTCGCGCCGGTAAAGTGGTCGTGCGAGTATCCCTTCGTCTGGGCGTATTCCGATCGCGAGCTGGCGAGCTTCATCGATTGGCCGAGCGGCTACCACAAGTTCGAGGTCGTGGGTGGGTTGCTGTGGCTGTCTGCGTGGAGCTGGTTGCCGCTCGTGATGGTCTGGCGCTGGATAGCTGGAGCTCGGAAGCTGGCAGGCGGCGCGGGGATCGCGCGGCACGTGATGTCCCTCGAGGGATGGGCATTGGCATGCTCATTCTTCATCCTGTTAGCGATGGCTCCCGTTCTCGGCTTGTGGGAGGCGTCGATGCGTTACACCGGAGACGCCGTTGGAGGGCTGGCGCTGATTGCGACATTGAGCGCGTTCTGGCTGCGACAGCGAGCCGATGCGAGCCGCTCGCGAACGCTCGCGCTGGCAGCCCGCGCGCTCATCATCGGGGCCGGCGTGTATACGTCGCTGATCGGGGCGCTCTCGGGCGTCACGTCGTATGGAGAGCCGTTCAAGCTGAACAATCCAGGTCTACATGCGCGCCTTCAAGCGCGCTGGTCATTCTGCGGACGATAGTAGCGTGAGCCAGCACCAGACTGAAGCAGACGAGCCGCGGCGCGATTCAGGCGTCGCGCCGCGTGAAATCGACGCCGAGCAGCCGGCGTTCGAGCCCGGTCAGCGTGCGTTTTCCCAGTTCGCGTTGGCCCGCGCCGCGTGTCTGGATGCCAGCGCTCTGGCGTCGGAGCCGGGCGGTCTCGGCTCGGCGCTCTTGCTGCTGCGAGCTGCCGTCTCGCTCCTGGCCGAGGCACGCGGCAACTCCGGCGCCGCCGTCGAGACCCCCCGAGCAGTGACCGACGAGGGGGACGCGAGGAGCGTTGACGCTTACCTCGAAAGCGCTCTTCAGCGCCTGCCGGCCGAGGCTCGCCGCGACGTGGAAGCCGTCTTGGACGCGAAAGCGGGCGTGGTACACATCGCCTCCCTGGATGAGCCGCGCCAGCGAGCGGTATTCGCCAGCTTGAACGAGGTCGCTCGCGGGTTGGGGCAGCCGCTCGAAACGGCGTGGGCCGGCGCCAAGCGCAAGGAGCTGGGGCGAGTCACGCTTTGGGCCCTGGCCGTGCTGGTTCTGACGGGCGCCGCGTGGAAGGTGCTCGTTCCCACCAACCTCGCGCTGCATGCGGCGGTGTCGGTGTCCAGCCTGGATCGCTCGATCAAAGGCAACCCTCGCGGCCTGGTGGATGGCGACAAGAAGTCGATGGCCATCCATACCAAGAAGGGCCAGGGCGAATGGGCCAGCATCGATCTCGGCGCGCTCGAGTCCATCAACGAGGTGCGAGTCTACAACCGCCGCGACTGCTGCCAGGCCAGGGCCGTCCCGCTTCGCATCGAGGTGAGCTCGAACGGGTCTAACTACGTTACCGTGGGCCGTCGCGACAAGGTATTCGACGACTTTACGCTCACCTTCCCGCCAGTGGAGGCCCGCTACGTGCGGGTCCTCAACGAGAGCAACAACATCCTGCATCTCGCCGAGGTCGAGGTCTACTGAGCGCGTCGTGGGACGACTCGCGCTACCCTCGGACGATGCGACGGATCGAGCTCCATGCGGGAGCGTGGGTTGAGCTTGGGGAGGGGTGGTTGCCTGCGCCCGAGGCCGCTGCGCTGGCTTCGGCGCTGGTGCGAGAGCTCGCTTGGGAGCAGCGGCACATCGTGCTGTTCGGAAAGCCCGTGCTGCAGCCGCGCTTGATCGCTTGGGCGGGGGAGCTGCCGTATCGGTATTCGGGACAGACGCTGGAGCCGCGGCCTTGGCCGAGCGCGATGCGGTCGGTCGCTGCGCGCGTCGCCGCCGTCGCCGGGGTTCCTTTCAATCACGTGCTGGTCAACCGCTACCGCGACGGCAAGGACAGCATGGGTTATCACGCGGACGCGGAGCCCGAGCTCGGTCCGGATCCGGTCGTCGCCACGCTCTCGCTCGGGCAGACGCGGCGCTTTCTGTTGCGTTCTCACGGGCGCGCGAGCGAGGAGGCGCCGCTGATGTTGCCGCTGCATGACGGGAGCCTCCTGATCATGGGGGGCACGTGTCAGCGGCACTATCGGCACGCGATCCCGCGCGAGGCGCGCCCCGGCTTCGCGGAGCGCATCAGCCTCACGTTCCGGCACATCCTGCGCCCGCCGAAGCCGGCGTGAGCCCGCGCCGGCGTGGCGCGGGCCTCACTCGTTCGGACCGTCTTCGCAGCTGCCTGCGAAGTCGACGCTGACGCCAGCGGAGGCGGCGTTGCAGGCGTTGCCGTAGGTCTGCCCATCGCAGCCGCAAACTGGATCGAAGATCTGGATGCAGGCTTCGGGCCGCGGGGCGCAGCTGCCGGGGCGGTCGGCGCGGCCGCAATCGGACTCGGGCGGGAAGGCGCAGAACGAGCCCTCGGCGCACTCGGGCAAGCCGCGCGAGCCGCAGGCCGTGGCCTCGTCGACCACGGGCACATAGTACTCGTTGGCTTCGATCCCGAGCGCGCGCCCGGCGGGGCCGCTGACGATGATCGGAAACCCGGCGACCAGCAAGCCCTCGTCGGTGCCGAGCTGGGTCTGTGCGTCGCCCGTCTCTGGGCTCACGCTGGAGACGTCGACCTCGGCTACCGAGACCGCCGGCAGCTGGCTGTTGAGCAGCTCGACCGAGAACGAGGGGCAGGGGCTGGCGATGCACACGATGCCGGAGTCGTTGGCGCGCAGGAACGCGCCGCGCGGGGTGATGCCCGGATGGCCTTGCCAGGCTTCGGTCACCAGCAGGCGTCCCACGTCGCCGAGCTCGGAGCTCCGGCTGACGATGTCTCCGCGCAGCAACACGCTCTCCGGCGCGGCTTCCACGCGCGCCACGGCGTCGGCGCCGAGCCCGAGCGCGGAGAGGTCGAGATCGCCGACATAACACTCCGCGGCGCGGCTGCCGTCGGCGCAGACGGTCGTCAGCCGGTTGACGCGGGCCACGAAGAACCCGCCGCAGAGCGGCGCCGCGCAACGGCGGACGTCGCGCCGGAGGCGCAGGTAGCTCGAGGTGTCGGCGCTCTGCTCGTCGCTCGGCGTCAGGCTGCGGCTGAGGGTGGCGAGCTCTCGCTCGAGGTCCGCGCCCGGCGGGTCACCCGGGGTCGACGACGCATCGGAGGTGCTGTCGTTGCCCGCGCAGGCGACGACGAGGCACACGAGGGCAGGGGAGAGACGGGTGCGGAGAGTACGAACGAGCATGCTGGCGCTCCGAAAATCGAGGGTGGTCGAGCCAGGGCTACGCGGAGGCAGCCGGGCGAGGTTATCGAGAAGCAATCTCCGTGCGCGCCTCTCGACCCTGTCTGTCGCTCGCGCGAACACGATGAAAGCCGGACAAAACTCCCTGTCGCTGGCGTGGGCGGCCTGTGCCGGGTTGTGCCAGCGGACGCCCCGCACGACATCCCTGGCGTCCCACTATGCCGTCGCCCGGGGGGCGGGTTAGGGTCGGCGTGTGACTGGTCATGCCGCGGCCGCGCGTCGGGTGCTCGTCGCGTTCGACAAGTTCAAAGGGGCGCTCGACGCCGAGCGCGCATGCGGCGTGGTCGCGGAGGTGATCCAGCGCGAGCGACCCGCCTGGTCGGTGGACGTGGCCCCGCTCACGGATGGCGGGGAGGGGTTCTGTCGAATCATGACGCTGGCCGCAGGCGGCGTGCTCGAAACGCGGCACGCCACGGCGCCCTTGTTCGACGCCAGCGGAGAGGCGGCCCCGGTGAAGGCCCACGTGGGTCTGGTCGAGCTTCGCTCGGTGCCCCAGGCGGCGCGCGCGCTGCTCGGGTTGTCGGCAGGGGCCGAGCGCCTCGCGCTGGTCGACATGGCCAGCGTCAACGGGCTGGTGCTCGTGCCGCCCGCGGAGCGTGACGTGTACCGCTCGTGCACGCGAGGCACGGGCGAGCTGCTGCTCGCGGCGGGCGAGCTGGGCGTGGACGCGATCCTGCTCGGTGTGGGCGGGAGCGCCACGAGCGACCTCGGCCTGGGCGCGCTCGCAGCGCTCGGCTGGCGCTTCGAGACCGCCGCCGGCCAGGTGTTGCTACCGGTGCCGGCGTGCTGGGATCGGATCGAGCGCGTCGTGCCCGGCCCGCCGCGCCTGCCCGCCCTGCGCATCGCCTGCGACGTCGATAACCCGCTGCTCGGGCCGCGCGGGGCGGCAGCGGTGTATGGCCCGCAGAAGGGGCTCGCGCCGAGCGCGGCCTCGGGGTTCGACGTAGCCGCCGAGCGCGTGGCGAGGCTCGTGTGTGCAGCGGTGGGAGCGGGGCCCGAGCTCACGACCTCGGCGGGCGCTGGCGCTGCCGGAGGCATCGCGTTTGGATTGAACGCCGCCGTCGGCGCGCGCCTCGTCCCGGGCTCGGCGCTGGTCGACGCCTGGCTCGGTCTCGACGCGCGGGTGAGGGCCGCCGACTGGGTGCTCACGGGTGAGGGCCGCTTCGACGCGAGCAGCTGGGCTGGCAAGGGCCCCGGTGCGCTGGTGCGAGCGGCCCAACGTCACGGGCGACGCTGGGCCGTGTTCGCGGGCTCCGTCGCGATCGGCAGGGACGCTCGTCGCCGCGCCGCCACGGACGGTGGTCAGCTCGTCGCCATCACGGCGCGCGGCGAGCCGGTCGCCCGCGCGCTGCCGCAGACGGCCGAGAACCTCGCGCGCAGCGTGCGCGCCTGGCTCTCGGCCCAACACTAGTCGCGCTCAGAGCCCGAGCCCCAGCAGCTCGCACTCGCCGCCGTCGCACACCTCGAGCAAGCCGCAGCTGCTCGGTGTCTCGACCTGGCCGGTGGGATCGCACGTCAGCACGGTGCCGCCATCCAAGCAGCGGCGCACGCCCGGCGTGCACACGTTGCAGCTGCCCGAGGCGGCGTTGCACGCCTCGGGTGCTCCGCAGTCGACGAGCGGGTCGAAGCCGGTCAACGTCGCGTTGCAGACCTGCAACACAGAGCCCGCGCAGCTCACGGCGTTCGGCTGGCAAGCGGCCAGCTCGCAGCGCACGGCCGCCGCGTTGCAGAGCGCGGGGTTCAGGCAGTCCTGGCTCTCGAGCGCGCTCTGCGTGGCGTTGCAGCTGAGCAGCGAGGCGCCGTCGCAGACGGCTTCCCCGAGCAAGCAAATCGCGCAGCTCGAGCCCGTGCCCTGGGCGCAGTGCTCGGCGCTCGGACAGGGGTCGGCGCTCGTGACGCTGCCGTCGGGGCCACACGTCACCCGCGCCGTGCCGTCGCAAAAGATCTCGCCGTCGGCGCGGCCGGTGCACGGCGTCGTGGGCGCTGGGGGTGGAGGCTCCACCGGCGGGGGCTCCACGGGTGGAGGCTCTGCGGGCGGAGGCTCTGTGGGCGGAGGTTCTGCGGGCGGAGGTTCTGTGGGCGGAGGTTCCGAGCCGCTGCCAGCCGCACCGTCGTTGCCGCCTCCGGGATTGCCATTGCCGGAGTTGCCGTTGCCGGAGTTGCCGTTGCCGGAATTGCCGTTGCCGGAATTGCCGTTGCCCGAGTTTCCGTTGCCGGAGTTGTCGGCGTCATCCGGCAGGCTCGCTCCCGAGCCGGGCGCCTCTGCGCCGTCGACCCCGTCCTCGGTGTCGGTGCCAGCGGGGGGGCTCGAAGACCCGCCCGAGCCGCCGCTGCCGCCGGCGTTCGGGACGGCGCCAGGCGCTGGGACGACGAGCCCTGGATCTCCGATGCCAGCGCCGGCGTCGGCGACACCCGCGTCGCCGCCGCCCGATGGCGCCGGCAAGTTCGCTTCGGTCCTGTCTCGAACGAAGTCGGGCACCGTGTCGCACGTCGCCTGGCTGCAAAGCTCGGCCTCGTCGATCCCCAGCACCGTGTTGCATCCTGCCGCGAGGAGCACGCTCGCGATCCCCAGCGCCGCCGTGGCACCGCCGAGCACGCGCGCGCGCCGACCTTCGACGATCAAGCGTCCTCTACCTGATCTTTTGCCTTCGCTCATCCTGGCCCTCACAAGCGATCGTCAAACGGGTTCGCGCCGGTGCGCTCCGAGGAGCGGCTGCGCTTGCTGGGCGCGCTCGGCGCGGAGCGGCGCGCCGCTGGGCTCGTCGCCTTCGTTTCGGGTTCGGCGTTCGCTCGCGGAGCGGCCTTCGGCGCCGGTTCCGCCGCCTTTGCAGCAGGGGCCGCGACGCTCCGCGGGGCAGCTTTCGCGGCGGGAGCCCGCGTGCTCGGCACCGAGGCGACCAGCTCGTCGGCGGTCAGGATCTTGGCCGCGGCTTGCGCCATGGCCATCGTGATCGGTTTCTCGGCACGGCGCTCGCCGGGGGCGGTCGCTGGCGCCGGCTCTGCGCTCCTCGCTGCGCTCGCGCGCCCGCTCGCCGCGACGATGGGTTGCCGTGCCACAACGGCCGAGGCGTGCTCCGTCGCCAGCGCATGCTCGGACGTCTTCGGCGGCGCCGAGGTCGCCGCGACCGGCTCGGTCGTGGGCGCCGGAGTCGCGGGCTCGCCCGGCAGTGCCGCCGGGGCGGGGTTGGACTGAGCTGCGGCGACGGCGCCGAGCATCACCGGCGTCGGCTCGGTGCGCAGCGGGCTCACCACGACCTCGGGCTCCGAGTTGCGTGACGTCAGCCCGAGCAACAACATCGCGCATCCGAGCAGCGCGACGGAGGCGAGCACGCGGTGCCGCTCGAGGAGCGGCCGCAGCAGCGCCAGGCGCTCCGCGCTGCTGCGGGAGGCCAGCGCGAGCCGTGCCTCCTGGTAGCATTGCTCGAGCCACATCCCCAGCTCCACGAACCAGTTGCGCACGGTGCTCCAGCCCCGTTCGAGGCGGCCAGAGAGCTCGCCCTTCCAGGTCACGACCGCGCTGTAGGCGAGGCGCACCTCGCTGCGGCTCGGCAGCGAGATCAGCCGATTGCCGCGGGCGGTGCCCAGCGCACTGTTGACGGCGGGCGCGAGCACGCCGAACAGACGTGCCGCCATCTCTTCCGCGCTCTGGAAGCGCTTGTTTGGCTTCTTGTGCACCGCCTTGAAGAACCATTGATCGAAGCCCGCGGGCACGGGCCCGAGCGAGGACGGGGCCGGCGGCTTTTCGGTGCAGATCTGCACGGTCAAGTCGCCGAGCGTCGTGCCCGAGAAGGGGCACCGACCCGTCAAGCACTCGCACGCGATCACGCCCAGCGCCCACAGATCGGTGCGGTGATCGATCGAGCCCGAGCCCCGCACCTGTTCGGGGCTCATGTACTGGGGCGTTCCGAGCAGGGTGCCGAGCTGCGTGCCGATGCCGCGCGTCATGCGCAGCGCGCTGGCCTTCACCTTCGCGATCCCGAAGTCGACGATCTTGGTGACCTCGTGCTCGCCTTCGCGAGCGATGTAGATGTTGCCCGGTTTCAGATCCCGGTGGATGACGCCGATGGCGTGCGCCTGGCCGATGCCGCGCGCGAGCTCACTGAACAGCCGCGCCAGCTCGGCGGGGCTGAGGGGGCCACGCCCCAGGCGCGCGTCCAGATTCTCGCCATCCAGCAGCTCCATGGCGATGTAGGGCAGGCCGCCCTCGCTGCCGTAGTCGAACACCTGCACCACGTGCGCGCTGCGCACCGCGGCTGCCGACCGAGCTTCCTGCATGAAGCGATCGTGCATTTCCTTGTCGCCGATCAGCGACGGATCGAGAAACTTCACTGCCACCGGGGCGCGCAGTCTCACTTGCTCCGCTCGCCATACGCTGCCCATCGCTCCGCGCTCGAGCGGGCGGTCCAACCGGTAACGATCCCCGATGAGCTGACCCGCGTGTGGGACGTTTTGCACGTCAGCTACGACGGTGGCCAACGTGACGTTCTTCACAGGTTTCATCACTCAATCTCCCCAAAATGAGGAATCGCCCGCGTGAGGACGAGATGCGTGCCGTCCAGAAGCTCGTGGCCCGTGCCATCGACTAAGGCTCTTGGAGCTCTTTGCATGAAGCGTACCTCGGGCGGTCTAGGGTCTAAGTGCCGCGTCATCCACGATCGCTCGGTTTCGATGCTCGAATCATGGACGGCGGGAAAGGCTACGGCTTCTCAGGACAAACCGCATGCTCGCCAGCATGCTCGTTGCGCTATGCCTCGTCGGGCAAAACGCTACGGGCCGCATGCGCGACACATAGGCCGCTAGCCATGCGTGGCATACGTGTCAAAGCAGGGGCCCGAGCGCTGCGCCCATGCGCGTGGGGCACGTTGCAGCGAGCATTCGATCGCCGCTGGTGGCCGCAGCAAATGCCATGGCAAGTCTGCGCGCGGCAGGGCGACACCCCGCGTGCGCCCGCGCACCAGCCCGGTGGCATATCTCCTGCTAATGCGGTGAACGCGGCCAGAACGGCCGTTGAGCTACTTTCGCAGCAGATGGTGAGTGCGATGAGTGCGATGGCGAAGAGTGCAATGACGATGGATCGGGGCTCCGCTCGGCGCTGTGTCTCCAGCGGCGTTTGCTGGCTGGCGCTCGGCGCCGTGTTGCTGGTCGAGCCCGCCGCGGCGGCGAGCCCGGCTAGCCGAGGCGAAACGGAGCCGTCTCGAGATCGCATCGCTGCCCAGGCGCTCTTCGACGAGGGCCGCGAGCTGATGCAGAGCGGGCGCCCCTCCGAGGCGTGCCCCCGCTTCGAGGAGAGCGACCGGCTCGAGCCCGGGCTCGGCACGCGCTTCCATCTGGCCGGGTGTTACGAGGCGCTCGGCAAGCTGGCCAGCGCCCATGCCTTGTTTCTGGAGGTGGCGGCGGAGGCCAAGCAACGCGGTCAAGACGAGCGCGAGCGGGTGGCGCGGCAGAAAGCGGAGGCGCTGGAGCCGCGGCTGTCGCGCCTCACGGTCGACGTTCCGTTTGCATCGAGCCCCGACCTTCGCGTCGAGCGAGACGGGACACCGATCGGCACGGCGCAATGGGGGCTCGCCGTGCCGGTGGACCCGGGCCGTCACCGCGTGAGCGCGTCTGCGCCCGGGCGCGCGCCGTGGGCGACAGAGGTAGCTGTTGCCGCAGACGGCGCGTTCACGCGCGTCGAGGTCCCGCCGCTGGTCGACACGCAACAGTCGTTCTTCGCCCCCACCACGCGCAAGATCGGGCTGGGCGCGCTGGGCCTCGGCGTGGGCACCATCGCGCTCGGCAGCGTGTTCACCGTGCAGGCGCTCTCGAAAAAGGACGCCTCGAACCGCGCGGGCTGCACCGACGACACCTGCTCCACGGAGGAGGGGCTCGCGCTGCGCCAGCAGGCGATCTCTGCCGGCCACCGCGCCACCTGGGCGATGAGCATCGGGGCCGTGAGCCTCGGGGCAGCAGCCGCCCTATTCTGGCTCGTCCCTACCGGCGAGGAAGACGGGCTCGAGGTGACACCGACTGCCGATCTCGAGGGCGCGTCGCTCCACGTGAGCGGCAGGTTTTGAAGAGCCGCGCCCAGCGGGGCCGCGCTCGCTGTGTGCGGGGGGGGGCGCGTCGCCGGAGAGCCGCTCGTGTCAGCTGACGACGTACGCACGCACCGAGTCGGGCGCGTGGTGGTTACCCGCATCGACCGGGAACCAGCCGCCGTGGCGGCCGTGGTGACCCGCCCGGGTCGAGACCGGCGAGGCGCTCGCCGAGCGGCTCGCTCTCGGGCCGCTCCGCGACAGCGCACGCTCGTCGGCGTACAGCTCAGCCCGCACCGTGAGATCATCGGGGCGTCGCTGCAGGACCGACTCGATGCCTTCGAACAGGACGCTCTGACGGCTGCCGGGACCGACCACCGTCAGGGTGGCCTCCCTGTCGAGCAGCGGCAACAGCGTACCGAGCAACGGCAGCGCGCTGGTGCTGGTCGTGACATCGGTGCCGACCACGTACCACAGCGAGCGGACGCACCGCGTGAGCCGTATCCGCTCCAGGCGGCGCCGCACGCGCGCGCCGAACTCCCGAGGGGTCTCGTCCGCATGGCGGCACAGGACGTGGGTGGACTCGGCGTCGGTGCGCGGGGTGCCGAGAGCGACGCCCGCGGCACGGGGAGTATCGACGACGACGACATCGACCGAACGTTGCGAGTGGACCGTATGAGACACGCCAGCCCCTCAGCAGAATACGTGCCACCGGGCCTTTTCCCGCAATTCTCGGGATTTCCATCCGAGTGTCTCCCGGAGGAAACAATCGGGGCCCGCATGGACGCCACAGGTGAAGCGAATCGCTGCAGCCGCTGGCGCCCATTCCGAGAGGCGTCGGGAGGCGGCCTCCCTGCGGGCTCACCGGGTCTCGAAAATCCGCGCCAACCCTGGAGAAAATGGCGGCGGTGCCGGCGCCGTGGGGCCCTCCTTCGTGAGGCCCGACACGGTCCGCTCGGACGTGGCACTTTGCAATTGGGGCGCGTTTCGAGGTCATCCCCGACCCCGCTCTGGTAGCGTGAGGCAATGCTGGACGAGCGGGACGGCAGAAGTCGCGATGAAAAACACCCCGACGTGCCGGCGGCCCATGGTCAGCAGGAAGTATCCAGGGCTCAGGCCGTTTCTCGTGATGTAGGAGCCCGGGACGTCGGAGGCAGGGTGGGGGAGCGAGCGACGGAGAGGGGCCCCACGGTGATGATCGTCGACGACGACGACGCCATCCGAGAGGCGCTCGAAGACGTGTTGAGCGACGAGGGCTATCGCATCGTCGGAATGTCGGACGGGCAACAAGCCCTGGACTACCTGAACGCAGAGGGACCGCCGGCGGCCATCCTGGTGGATCTGTGGATGCCCGTCATGGACGGCTGGAAGTTTCTCGATGCACTGCTCGACGACGGCCGGTTCAGCCGCGTTCCATTGATCGTTCTGACGGCCGCGCGCGATCAGCGCGCGCGCGAGCTACGCGTCTCCGAGGTCCTGACAAAGCCCGTTCAACTTCAGCAAGTTCTCTCGGCGCTGGAGCGCTTGACGAAGGTATCATGAGCCCCAGAACAGCTCGGCCAAGAAATCCCCCGAAACGACCGTTCAGTTGTGGTGCTGCGCCATGACGCCGAGACTTTCGACAATGACATCTCCGCCGATCCGAGATCGAGAAAACCTGGGCCATGGTCACGGTAACCCTGGTCCGAATGCCCGCGTGCTGATCGTCGAAGATGACGACGAGATCCGCGAGGCGGCGCGCGATGCGCTGATCGAGCTGGGCTACGATGCCCACGCCGAAGCCAGCGCCGAAAAAGCCCTCGCGATCATGCCTCAGCGCGTGCCGGCGGCCGTGATCGCCGACGTGCGCATGCCGGGCATGAGCGGCATCGAGTTTTGCAAGCGGTTGACGGGCGATTGGCCCGAGGTGCCGGTGCTGCTCATGACCGCGTTCGGCGACGTCGACACCGCGGTCGAAGCGCTGCGCGCTGGCGCCTTCGATTTCATCCCCAAGCCGATTTCGTTCGATCACCTGACGCGCGTGCTGGCGCAAGCGGTGGGGCGTCAGACCGAGGCACCCGCCATGGTCCGCCTGGCCGATCCAGCCATCCCGGATGGCTCCTGCTCGAATTTCATCGGTTCGAGCGAGGCCCTGCGCGCGGTCATCGAACGCATTGCCCGCGTCGCACCCACGCAGGCCACCGTGCTCATCACGGGCGAGAGCGGCACCGGCAAGGAGCTCGTCGCGCGCGCCGTGCACGACGGTAGTCCGCGCCGCGAGCGCCCATTCGTGGCGTTGAGCTGCGCGGAGATGCCTCAAGGGCTGCTAGAGGCGGAGCTGTTCGGCTACCGGCGCGGCGCGTTCACCGGCGCGGTCCAGGCGCGCGATGGCCTGTTTCAACGGGCAGAAGGCGGGACACTGTTCCTGGACGAGATCGGCGAGCTGCCGCTGCCGCTCCAGCCGAAGCTGCTGCGCGTGCTCGAAGAGCGGCGCGTGCGCCCGCTCGGGTCTTCTCAGGAGGTGGCGCTCGACGTGCGCATCATCGCGGCCACCAATCGCGATCTCGAGCACGCGGTCCGGCTCGGCCAGTTTCGCGAGGACCTGCTCTTCCGCTTGAACGTCCACCACGTCCACTTGCCGCCGCTGCGCGAGCGTGGCGATGACGTGATGGAGCTCGCTCGGCATTTTCTGGCCCGCGGAGTGCGCGGTCAGCCCCCGGCGCCGAGTGTGGCCAGCGAGAGCGCGAGCCCGGTGACGCCGCCCGTCGAGGGCGTGGCCGCTGGGGTTTCGGCGCCGGCGCCGTCCGGCTTCAGCCTGACACCCGAGGCCGAGAGCTTGATCTCGAAGTATCACTGGCCCGGCAACATTCGCGAGCTCGAGAACGCGCTCAGCGCGGCCATGACGCTGTCGAGAGACGGTAGCATCGGGCTGCGTGAGCTGCCTGCGCGGCTCGAGTCCGGCGGGCGCGGCGCGCCACCACCGATCGAGCCCGTGAGCCTCGAGGAGATGGAGCGGCGGCACATCGAGATCGTGCTGCGCGCGACGGGGCGGAACAAGGCGCTGGCGGCGCGCAAGCTCGGCATCGATCGAGCGACCCTCTACCGCAAGCTGCTGCGGCTCGGTTTGAGCGAGCCGCACCGCTGAGGGCCAGCCAGCTCGCCGGCCCTGCCGAGTGGCGTCCGCGAGGCGACCGCTCGGGAGAGCGAAGCCCCGCGCGACGCGGGGCTGGCTCAGGCTTGCCCGGGCTCGACGACGGCCGCGCCGCCCGCGCCGTCGCGCTCGATGTTGAGGTCGTGGTCGATGTCCAGGCTGCGCTCGATATCCAGGCTGCGCTCGAGATCTAGGCCTGGATCGATATCGAGGTCGAGCAAGCCGGGTTGGGCGGGCGTCGTGACCACGCTCTCGGCCGCGGCGCGCTCCTCCGCGATCGAGTACTCCTTGAGCTTGCGATACAGCGTCTTGCGATCGAGGCCCAGGTGCCGGCTGGTGAGCGCCTTGTTGCCCCCGACGGCGCGCAGCACCTCGAGGATGTGTTGCCGCTCCAGCTCCTTGAGCGAGACGAGATCCTCCGGGTTGCGATCCAGCAGGGCGGCGGCAGGCCCCCGCACGCGCTCGGGGAGGTCCTCGACCGTGATGTGGTCGTAGCGCGCCGAGGCAGCCGCTGCGACGATGCAGTGCTCGAGATCGCGGACGTTGCCCGGCCAGTGGTAGGCGAGCAGCGCGCGCGCCGCAGCCGGCGACAGGCCGACGATGCGACGCAGCGGCGTGTTGATGCGCTGGATGAAATGTTGTGCGAGCAGCAGCACGTCGTGCCCGCGCTCGCGCAGCGGCGGCACCGCCAGGTGGATCACGTTCAGCCGGAAATACAGATCCTGCCGGAAGCGACCCGCCTCGACCTCTTTCTCCAGGTCACGGCTGGTGGCCGCGATGATGCGCGCGTTGAACGGGACCTCGTCGCGTTGGCCTATCGCGCGCAAGCTGCGCTGCTGCAACGCACGCAGCAGCTTCGCTTGCGTGTCGAGCGGCATGTCGGCGATCTCGTCGAAGAAGACGCTGCCGCCGCTGGCCTGCACCAGGATGCCGTTGCGGTCGTTGACCGCGCCAGTGAACGCGCCTCGCACGTGTCCGAAGAGCTCGCTCTCGAGCAGCTCGCGTGGGATGGCGCCGAGGCTGACGGGCAGGAACGGCCCCCCGCGGTGCGCGCCGTGCGCGTGCAACGTGCGCGCGACGATCTCCTTGCCGGTGCCGCTCTCGCCCGTGATGAGCACCGTCGCCTCCGAGCGCGCCACACGCTCGATCAACGCGCGCAACCGCCGCAAGGCGACGCTCTCGCCGACCAGCTCCGGGAAGGGTGACGCCGGAGCGGGGCCGCGCGTGATGCGCGTCAGCTCGCGGCGCAGCTCGATCAGCTCGACCAGCTGCGAGACGCGGCTCACGACCGACTCTGGCTCGTCGCCGTTGGGGACGAAGTCGGAGGCGCGCGCCCGGATGGCGCGAATGGTGTCTTCGAGCGAGGGGCTCGAGCCGAGGATCACGACCTCCTCGGCGATGCCGTTGTCGAGCAGCTGGCGACATAACGCCGCTTCATCGGCCGTGCCGGGACCGATCAAGCACACGTCGGCGCGCATGCTCGCGAGCTGGTCCGGCGCGGGCGCGCGAACCAAGCGAAACCGGCGACCCAGTGCCGCCAGCACGGGTTCGACGATCTTGGTTTGCTCATCGATGATGAGAACGCGGGCTGTCATCGCTCCTAGGGTTGCCATCTCCCAACGCGCGAGACAATCCGAGAGTGAAGAACGGTTGGTCTGCCCGCGCCCTCACGGTAAACATCCTGTGCGCCACATGTAGCAAAAAGCCCCCGGAATTCCGCTATCACGCGCGCTCGTGTGCTTGACCCGGACGTGGCTGCAGCGCCAAAAATCGCTTGGACCATTTCCGTGTTGGAACAGCAGGACAACGATCCATCGCTTCGCCAGTCCGAGGCGGGTGAGAGCGACCCCCGGGCGCACGGCTCGCGGCCGCCCGGTGACGTGCTCGCGGGTGACACCTTCACGGGTGACATCGTCACGGGTATTTCTGTTGACGACATCGGCAGTTCGCCGGCAGCCGACTGGGTCGACGCGCAGCTGGGCCGCATCGAGCTCTTGTTGTGTGCGTCGGCGGCCCCCGCTTCGATCGCGCGTTTGCTGCTGCTCGACCTGGCTCCGCTGGTGCGAGCCGTACAGGGCGCCGCCTACGTGCTCGAGCGCGGCGCCGAGCAGCTCGCGCTGGCGGCCAGCTACGCCGCTGGCGACGGGCTGCCCGATCGAGTCGCCATCGGCGAAGGCCTGCTCGGCCAATGTGCGGCCTCGCGTCGCAAGCTCGTGGTCAGCGGTGTTTCAAACGACTACTTTCGCGTGCGCAGCGGGCTCGGATCGAGCGCGCCGGCGGTCCTGGTGTTCGTGCCGGTGACGCTCGAAGCAGGGGCGCTCGCGGTGCTCGAGCTCGCGTTCCTCGCGCGCGGCCTGGCCGTCGACGTCTTGCTGGAGCGCCTGGCTCAGCGCCCTCCCCGCGGCGAGTCGCCCACGGCCGACCCGTTGGACTCCCCACTGGTCACACCGGGACGGGACACCGGAGCTCGCGAGCTCGCGGCGGCGCCGGGCCCGTCGACGACCGCTCGGCACGGGTTCTGGAGCACATTGTCGCATGAGCTGCGCTCTCCCCTGAACAGCGTCATCGTCCTGTCACAGGTGCTCGCCGAAAATGGCGAGCACAACCTGAGCGACAAGCAGGTCAACCTCGCGCGGGTCATACACGGCTCGGGCAAAGATCTGCTGGCGTTGGTGGACACGGTCGCTCTACTCGCCAAGATCGAGGCGCGTCGTCTCGTTCTGTCGCCCGGCGAGCTCGAGCTGGACGCGCTCGAGCGGCGCCTGTCGCGGACCTTCGAGCCACTGGCGCGAGCACGGGGTCTACATCTGTCCATCGAGCTCGAGCCGGGAGCGCCGCGTGCGATCCTGACGGACCCGGTGCGCGCACGGCAGGTCGTCGAGTGCATGCTGGTAACCGCCATCGAGCGCGCGGACGGCCCGGTCGTTCGCCTGCGGATCGGCGGGCGCCAGTCGGGCTGGTCCAGTGACAGGGAGCGGCTCGCCAGCGCTCGCGCGGTGCTCGCGTTCGTGGTGGATGGCGTGGAGGCCTTCGAGCGGCCCGGTGCTTCTCCCGGCGCCGAGCACATCTCGCCGAGCGCGGGCGGAGCGAGCTCGCGCGTGGAAGGGGACGAGCCAGACGCTGGCCTGTCGACTCTGGGCGTGCTCGCCCGCGGGGGAGTCCTCGGGCTCGCGATCAGCGGAGAGCTGGCGGGTTGGCTCGGAGGAGAGCTTCGACAGGATGGCGCTTCGGCTCGCCTCACCTTGTATCTACCGGTGGCGGGGAGCGAGCCCTTGGCCACGCTCAGCGGCCGCGTCACCGACGCCGATCGGGATCAGAGCCGGCGCTCGACGGAGGTCGCGGAAAATTGGACGGGCTCGATGGTCGAGCCCGAGCGGGAGCGGGAGCGGTCGTCCACCGCCGCACCGCGGGCCGGCGAGCTCGAGGGGCTCGAGCTCCTGCTCGTCGATCCCGATGTGCGCCAAGCGTTTACATTGACTGGCCATCTCGAGCGTCAGGGCGCGGTGGTGGCCCACGCGGACGAGCTGAGCGAAGCGCTGGACAGGCTGCGTGGCAGGCGCTTGCCGTCCGCCGTGCTGATCGACGCGCGCCTGCTGCGCGCGAGCCCGGAGCCGTCCGTGCAGCGCCTGCTCCGGCTTGCCGAGCAGACGCCGTGCGTCGTGCTCCGCCAGCCCGGCGACGATGGGGCACGATTGCCGCAGGTGTTTCGTTCGTCGATAGCGGCCGACGCGCGGGAGGTCGTCGCTTTGCTGCGGCGGGTGGCGGTCGGGCCCGGATCGCTGCAGAATCGGGCACGCTGATGGCACCGTCGTTCGAGGAACCCGTCGACCTGCTCCTGGTCGACGATCGCACCGAGGACTTGCTCACGTTGACGCACGTGCTCGACGGCCCCGAGTACCGCGTCTTCACGGCGAGCTCCGGCCCCGACGCGCTCAAGCGCCTGCTGGAGCAAGACTTCGGGGTCATCTTGCTCGACGTGTTCATGCCCGGCATGGACGGCTTCGAGCTGGCGGCGCTGATCAAGCAGCGCGAGCGCAGCCAGCACACCCCCATCATCTTCCTGACGGCGGCCGGCTCCGACATGCCGCAGATCTATCGGGGCTACTCCGTCGGCGCGGTCGACTACTTGACCAAGCCGGTCGATCCAGACGTGGTGCGCGCCAAGGTCGCGGTGTTCGCGGACCTGTTCCGCAAGGACCGCCGCCTCGAACGCAACGCCGAGGCCGTGCGCGAGGGCGAGCGGCGGCAGCGCGAGGAGATGCTGAGCGCGCTGCGCCACGCGGCGGAGCGCCGGTACATGAACCTCGCCGAGGCTGTGCCGCTCGGCGTCTGGACGGCGGCCCCCGACGGCGAGCTCACGTACGCCAACCGCTACTGGACCGAGTACACCGGGATCCCCCTGGATGAGGCGCGAGGGATGGGCTGGGCGGACGCGGTCCACGACGCCGACCGCGAGGCGTACGTGCAGGCGTACCGCGACGCGATCGAGAAAGGGGCGCCGTTCCAGCAGGAGTGCCGCATGCGCCGTGCGGCAGACGACACCTATCGCTGGCACGTGACGCGCGCCATCCCCGAGCGCGCGGACTCGGGACAAATCGTCGACTGGCTCGGCACCCACGCGGACATCGAGGAGTCGAAACAGGCGGTGCTCGCTCGCGACGAGTTCCTGTCGATCGCGTCGCACGAGCTGCGCACCCCGCTGACGGCCTTGAAGCTCCGCCTGCAGGCGGTGCTGCACTCGCGCGACCTGTCGGAGAAGGCGGAGCGCCGGGTCGACAGCGCCGTGCGGCAGACGGAGCGGCTCGAGCGTCTGATCGACAACCTGCTCGACGTCTCGCGCATCACGACCGGTCACCTCGAGCTCGACCCAGAAGATTTCGACCTCGTGGAGATGGCTCGAGAGCTCGCGGACCGCTTCCGCGAGCAGGCGCCGGGTGTCACCCTCTCGTTCGAGGCCGCCGCGCCGATCGTGGGCCGCTGGGACCGGCTGCGCCTGGAACAGGTCGTCAGCAACCTGCTGATGAATGCGCTGAAGTTCGGAGAGGGTAAACCGATCTTCGTGAGTGTGGCGACGCAGCCCGGCCACGCGGTGGTGAGCGTGGCCGACCACGGCATCGGCATCGCCCCGCAGGATCTCAGCCGCATCTTCAACCAGTTCGAGCGGGTCCTCGGCCGTCGCACGTTCGGCGGCCTCGGCATGGGCCTGTACATCGCGCGCCAGATCGCACGCGCACACGGCGGTCGCATCGAGGTCGACAGCGCCCAGAACCGCGGCTCGAACTTTCGCGTCGTGCTGCCTCGTTGAAACCCGGCGTGGGGGCTGCCCCCGCGTCCGCACGTCGACTCACGGACGAGCGTTACGGGCGGGTGCGCCCGCCCGAGCTCCCAGGCTCAAACGGCGAGCGCAGCGGACAGTGCGTCCGCCATCTGTAACGCCGACGACCAGCGGTCGTCCGGAGACTTCTCCACGCCGCGGGCGAACCAGGCGTCGAAGCCGGCCGGGACGGCTCGGATCTGCGAGGGGAGACGCGCTTCCCCCGTACAGATTTGCACGAGCCGTTCGCTCATGGTGGCCGCGACAAAGGGCAGCTCCCCCGTCATACACTCGAAAGCGATCACCGCGAGCGACCAGAGGTCGCTGCGCGCGTCCGGCGCGCTGGTGCCGAGCACCTGCTCCGGGCTTACGTAACGGGGCACGTCCGCTGGGGTCACGGCTCGGCGCGCCATCGTACGCACGAGCTCCAGCGTGTCGTTCATCAGCTTGGAGATGCCGAACGAAAGCGAGACCACCTCGCCCTCGTTTGGCTCGCAACCCACGGCGCGACAGCTCGGTCGATGCAGAAATATGCGGTCGGTCCGCAAATCGCGGTGCAACAGGCCGAGCGCGTGCATCTCCTCCAGGGCGAGCGCGAGCTCGCGAAAGGTGCGGTCCAGCTCGGCGGGGCTGGGCAGGTCGCGCCGGGCGATACGCGCGGCCAGGCTCTCTCCACTGGGAATCTGTGTGACCAGGTACGGTGTCGAGGCCTCCACGCCGAAGTCGAGCACCCGATTGACGAACGGGCTGGCGACGGCGGCTGCCGCTCGCGCCTCCCATTCAAACGTGTCGGCGAGCCCGGCGTCTTCGGCGATGGCTGGATCCAGAAACTCGACCATCGCTTGCGTACCGAGCCAGGGCGACTCGGCGAGCCACAGGTTGCCAGTGGCCTTGCCAGTGCCGGGTTCGGGCAGGGGCCGGGTCAGGCGGTGGCGACCTCCGATGAGCCGCCCGGGGCGCGCCAGCTCGTTGACGTAGCCGAAGGTGATCGCATGTGAGCTCGTCAGATCGATGCTCGCTGCATTCATTCGGATGACGTCTTTTACGCTCTCGCTCCGCGCTTTCATGTCGTCCCCGCTTCGTGACTCCGGAATGCCTTATGCCATAAGCGTGCCGCTCACTGCGAGTTACGGCCGCTTTCACGGACTCCACCACCTGTATCACGGCGACCCGACGCAGCGCGGGGCGGTGGAATGACGCGACACTGCCGAGCGGGTGTCGATGGCATATCCGCCCGCTCGGGCAGGCGCCGAATGAACGCTCGAGAGGTACGCGAAAATGCTTCGCTGCAACTGTTCGAGGCCGGGGCGGTCCGCCGCCCTCTGTCAGCGGCCGGCGAACGGAGAGGGCCGGGCGACGCCGATGGACGCGCCCCCGGAGCCGCGTCGCGTTGCACCCTCAGGGGTGATGGACCAGCAACGCCGGGAGCACTCGCTCCGACATGGGGTGAGACGGAATTGCGGAGCGCGCTTACCCCGCCGGGGCAGAACGCCTCCCAGTGCCGCTCAGGCTCGATTGCTTCCGACGCGTAACTGCCGAGCAGAGACTTCGAGATCCCGCGATCGGACAATGACCCTGAATGCTCGAGCCCCTCGAGCTGCAAACCGGGGCGACTCTCGGGCAAGGCACGGGTCATGCTTCGGGTGGTGCTCCGGGTGATGCTCCGGGTGATGCTCCGGGACATAACGCGGGCTAGCGCGCCCGCTTTCGCGACGCTAGCCGACGCGGGAGTCCGCGCATCACGAGCGCACACTCGTGCGCGCCGCCGTGTTACTCTCGAAGACATGCCTCACGTGTATGGTGATTCGACTCCCTTCCCCTACGACGTTGATTACATCGATCTGTCGCGGCTGGCCGTCGAGTGCGCCGTCCAGCTGATGTCGGCGCAGCATTCGATTGCGACCTCGCTGGAGCGCGCCGAGGCGCTCGGTCGAGAGCGGCGCGCAGAGGCCGAACGCATCAGCGCCATGGCGCGTGCCGCAGCCGGGGCAGTCGCGCCGTTCCTTCAGGGAGGCGGCGCCGCGACCGAGCGCATCGCCCGGCGCTTGCTGGAGTGTGTCGAGAGCACCGCTGCTGCAGAAGTCGCCACGCTCGAGCAGCAGAGCAGCGACGAGTCGTCGCACATCCGTCAGATCGTTACCCGCTCGGGTGAGTCGGCGCATCGCGCGCTCGAGGGCTTCCTGCTGCGCCACGATCTGCCGGGCACGTTGCTCTGTCTGTCCTGGGCGTCCGCGGGCGATCAGAGCTACTCGGCGAACGTCACGGTCAAGACGCCGTTCGGGATCGTGGCGGCTTTCAGCCTGGCCATTCCACCCGACCACCTCTGGTCCCGCTCGCGGCGGGTGGCCGAGCTGTTGCCGGCGGGTCTCGAGGTGCACTTTCCGCAGCAGGCGGGCTGGCTGTCGAAGCGGGTCGAGATGGCGCCGCTCAAGCTCGATCGGCTGTTCATCAGCAAGCTCGAGCTGGACGTGAGCTCGGCCGAGCTTTTCCTGCGCAAGGGACCGAGCTCGGGCTCGGGGTATCGCATCGTGGTGCGGCCGCATGACGAACGTCGCGTCGCCATTCAACCGCTCGGCGAGGACGGTACTCCGGATGACGAGGAGCCGTTGTCGCTCGACGGAGACGACTGCGCCGTGATGCTGGCGTTCTGCGCGCGTGTCGTGGAATCGACGCGCGACCTGGCGGGGCTGCGTCGCAGCATGGTCTCGGTGGAGTACGACGGCGAGCCTCTCGACGAGGCGCGCTGGCCCGAGGCGGTGGCCAGCCGCTTGATCGCGGAGCTGGCTCCGGTGGTGAATGAAATCGCGCTGCGGTCGGGCGCTCCGGGCGAGCTCGTACTGCGACGCGATGTGGGGGGTGGTCGTCGCGAAGAGGTCTACGTGACCAAGGCGGAGCTGTACGAGCGGGTGCTGGTGTTGCCGCCCGAGCGGCGCGTCGGCTTCGAGCGCCTCGGTCTGTACGACCCCCTGCGGCCGGCGCCGGCGGCCTTGCTGCCGCACCCCGCCTCGTACACTCCGAGCTTCCAGGCCGCGCCACTGCCGGGCCCCGCGCAGTGATCCAAGGAGTGACCCAAGGAGTGACCCAAGGAGTGATCCGAGAAATGACCCGAGGAATGACCCGCGCCTCCTTCGTCTCGCAGCGCCCCGTCGCTCACGATCGCGGGTCGTCGAGGCGATGACCGCGTCCGGGGCGGCGTCGGCTCGCGGCTCGATGCTGATCACCGGCGGCAGCCGGGGCATCGGCGCGGCCTGCGCCCGGCGAGCGGCCCGCGCCGGGTACGACGTCTGCATCAACTACGCTCGGCACGAGCGCGAGGCAGAGGCCGTGGCCGCCGAGTGTCGGGCGCATGGGGCGCGCGCGCTCTGCGTGCGGGCGGACGTCGCCAGCGAGGCCGACGTCGAGCGCTTGTTTGCGACGTGTGACGCGCTCGGTCCCCTCACATGCCTGGTCAACAACGCCGGCGTCGTCGCGCCGCTCGCGCGTCTCGACACCTTCTCGGCCGAGCGCGTGCGGCGCATCTTCGAGATCAACGTGATCGGGGCCATCTGCTGCGCGCGCGAAGCCGTGCGCCGCATGTCGACGCGGCATGGCGGGCGCGGCGGATCCATCATCAACATCTCGTCGGTCGCCGCCACGCTCGGCGGCCCTGACGAATACGTCGACTACGCGGCGAGCAAGGGCGCCATCGACAGCTTGACGATCGGCCTCGGCAAAGAGGTGGCCCGGGAGCGCATCCGCGTTAACGCGGTCCGCCCGGGGTTGATCGAGACCGAGATACACGAGCCCGGTCGGGTTGCTCGCCTGGCCGCAGGCGTGCCGCTCGGCCGCGGTGGAACACCCGATGAGGTCGCCGCGCTGGTGTTGTGGCTCGCGTCGGATGAAGCATCGTACGTGACGGCCAGTGTCGTGAGTTGCGCCGGCGGTCGTTGACGCGGTCGACGCCGCGGCGTGCCAAGCCGTGAGGGTGCCGTTCCGGCACAGAGGCAACAATGTACCGGTGCGCCCGGGCGGGCCCGGACGTTTCAGCTTCGCAGGTTCGGGCCGTACTTCGAAATTAGGCAAAGGTCGAGTTAGGGAGTCTGAACTCGAGCTGCACGCCGCCGACCCAATATGGACGAAGTGACCGAATATCTGCGCAAGGCGCGAGGGGTATCCCAGGCGACGTTCCAGCAGATGTATCCGCACCATTTTCTGTACAAGCACCCCAAAGAGGCCATCGCCGATCGCCCGAGTGAACCGGACATCGATTACGCGACGCGCGCCATGGATCTGAACTTCGATCCGATGCCGACCATCACGCAGCTCGTCGCGGTGAAGAAGAACCCGGACAATCCCTTCCCGGATCGGCTCACGATCGGGCGTGCCACGAACTGCGACGTCGTCATCCGCTTTGCCTTCATCTCGAAGGTGCACGCGCACCTGTTCGTCCAGGGCGAAAAGCTCACGCTGCGCGACAACAAGGCGGCGAACGGCACGTTCCACAACCGCAAGCGGCTCGAGCCCGGCAGCTCGCGCAGCATCAAGCTCGGCGACACCCTCGGCTTCGGAGCGCTCGAGCTCGAGTTGATGGACGCGGGCCGCCTCTATCAACTCTTGCGCGCCGGCTCCCCGGTGGCGCAGGGCGCGTCTTCGATTCGCTGAAACGCTGGCGCTCGGCGTCCGGCCCGCGTTCTGAGCTACGATACACGGCCGCAATGTAAGCGAAATGTGGGTGGCGCACCTTGGCGTGGATCCTCGCCTCGCCATGCACTTCAACGGCTACGACCCGCAGAACGGTCCGTTCTACGACGAGGTGTTCAAAGCTCCTGGCCGCCCGCGGCCCGGCCTGGAAGCCCTGGTCACGGGGATCGAGGAGCTGGAGCAAGGGGTGCTGCACGCTCGCCAGCGCGCTGCCGAGCATAGCCTCCTGAACCTCGGCATCACGTTCACTCTCAATGGAACCTCGGCCGAAGACGGCGCCGAGCGGATCTTTCCGTTTGACATCATCCCGCGCGTGATACCCGCGCCCGAGTGGCAGCGGCTCGAGCGGGGGATCAAGCAGCGACTGCACGCGCTGAACCTGTTCCTGGCCGACGTCTACGGCGAGCAGCGCATCATCAAGGAAGGCATCCTGCCGCGCTACTTGATCGACTCGTGCCCGGACTATCGT
>Ga0315910_10000903_pt1 | contig 28106 bp, 20 predicted proteins | sample EdamamesoilMG_FD_204470 | JGI IMG/M metagenome (GOLD analysis project Ga0315910, IMG submission 204470) | Garden soil microbial communities collected in Santa Monica, California, United States - Edamame soil | ecosystem: Environmental > Terrestrial > Soil > Garden | place: USA: California... | reverse complement strand
CCACGGCGGCATCGGCCAGCTCTCGCGCAAGTACGCCGAGAAGATCGTGCGCCAGGGCGGCGAGATCTGGCTCGACACGCCGGTCGAGCGCATCGAGGTCGAGCACGGCCGCGCGCAGGCCGTGGTTTGCACGCGCGCCGGCCGGCGCACGCGGCTGGCCTGCGACCAGGTGATCAGCACGATCCCGCTGCCGCGGCTCCTGGAGACGCTGTCGCCGGCGATCGACGCGACCGTCGAGGCCGCGATCGCGCGGCTCAAGTACATCGGCATCGTCTTCGTCTACCTCGAGGTCTGCCGGCCCAGCGTGATCCCCGACCACTGGGTCTACCTGCCGCAGAAGGAGCTGACCGTGCACCGCATCACGGAGTTCAAGAACTTCAGCGACACCAGCGCGCCCGGCGACCGCACCGTGGTCTGCTGCGAGATCACCTGCAGGCCCGGCGACGAGCGCTGGAAGCTCACGCTCGCCGAAGCGGCGCGCATCGCCGAGGCCGACCTGATCAAGATCGGCGTGCTGCGCGAGGGCGAGGCGCGCGGCATCGACATCGCGCGCCTGCCCTACGCCTATCCCGTGTACGACCTGGACTACAAGCGCAACCTCGAGGTGCTGCGCGCCGCGACCGCGGGCATCGCCAACCTGGCCACCACCGGCCGCCAGGGCCTGTACCGCTACAACAACATGGACCACTCGATCGCCATGGGCCGGCGCTTCGCGCAACAGATCGCGACCGGCCTCGACCTGGGCGTCGAGGCGATCGCCGCCGAGCGCGAGTACTTCGGGTGAACGCGCCGGCGCAGGGCTCGAGCTCGGGCATGGTCGACCCCGCCTGCGCGTTGTGCGGATCGCGCGAGCGCGCGAGCCTGCGCCGCGACGGGCGCTTCACGCTGGTGCGCTGCGCGCGCTGCTCGCTGTGCTACGTCACGCCACGGCGCGAGGCGGCCGCGCTGCTCGCCGAGGTCTACGACGCGAGCTACTGGAGCTCTGGCGCGCCGCGCGAGCGCGGCTACGGCGACTACCGCGGCGACGAGGCGCTCTACCTGCGCACTTTCCGTCGCCGCTTCGAGCGCCTCGCGCCGCAGCTGCCGCGCGGCGGCCGCGCGCTCGAGGTCGGCTGCGCGGCGGGCTATTCGCTGCGCGTGCTCGAGCAGCGCGGCTTCGAGGTCTACGGCATCGAGCCCTCGGCAGCGATCCGCGCGCACGCGCTGCAGCACTTCGGGCCCGAGCGCATCCACGCCGGCACGCTCGACGACTGTGCGTTCGAGGACGGCAGCTTCGACTTGATCGTGCTCTGGGACGTGATCGAGCACCTCTGCGATCCGCTGGCCGCGCTGCGGCGGCTGCACGGCCTGCTCGCGGCGGACGGACGGCTCTTGATCGAGACGCAGAACATCGACGCCCTGGCGGCGCGCGTGCTCGGCCGGCGCTGGACGCACTTCAAGCACGACGAGCACCTGCTGCACTTCTCGCGCGCCACGCTGCGGCGCGCACTGGAGCAGAGCGGCTTCGAGCTGCTGTCGCTGAGTTCGCGCGGCGCGGGCAAGCTGGTCTCGCCCGCCTTCCTCGCCGAGCGCGCGCGCCGCGTGGCGCCGGTCCTGGCCTGGCCGCTGGCCTTGCTGAGCCGGCTGCCGCTGCGCGGCGTGTACGTGAATCCCTTCGACGAACTGATCGCCGTGGCGCGCAAGCGCGCGGGCGGGAGCTGAGCGTGCAGCGCGAGGCTTTCCAGCAGCTCGAAGCACTCGAACAGCGGCACTGGTGGCTGCGCGGCCGCCGCGCGGTGTACCTGGGCCTGCTCGACCGCTGCCTCGCCGGCGGCAGGCCCGCGCGCGCGCTCGACCTGGGCTGCGGCCCCGGCGGTTTCCTGCCCGGACTCGCCGCGCGCTGCGGCAGCGTGGTGGCCGCGGACTTCGACCTGGAGAGCCTGGCCGGGCTGGCCGCGCGCGAGCTGCCCGCGCACGCGCGCTCGCGCGTGCACGTCGAGGCCCGCGCCCTGCCCTTCCGCGACGGCGGCTTCGAACTGGTCTGCCTCTTCGACGTGCTCGAGCATCTCGACGACGACCTCGCGGCGCTGCGCGAGGTGCGCCGCGTGCTCGCCCCCGGCGGCTGGCTGGCGCTGAGCGTGCCGGCCTACCCCTGGCTGTTCTCCAACAACGACCGCGTCGTCGGACACCGGCGGCGCTACACGCGCGCCAGCCTGCGGGCCGCGCTGGGCGCCGCGGGCTTCCAGCTCGTGCGCAACACGCACGCGAACGTGCTGCTCGCGCCGCTGATCGTGCCGGCCGTGCTCGCAGGCAAGGCGCTCGAAGCCACGCCGCTGGTCGCGCGCGACTCGCGCCACACCAACCTGAGCTGGCCGCTGCCGGGTTTCGCGCACGCGCTGCTCGCGCGCGTGTTCGCCGCCGAGCTCGCGTTCACGGCGCGCTTCGACGCGCCCTTCGGGCATTCGATCGCCGCGCTCGCCCGGCGCGTCTGAGCGCTCAAGCCCCCGGCTCGGGCAGGTCCTTGGAGCCGCTGACGCGCAGCTTGTAGCGCTCGGCCAGGGCCTTGGGCGTGAAGTTGGCCTCGACGAAATCCTCGAAGCTCTTGCTGGCCAGCGTGCCCTGGATGGTCTCGACCTCGCGCGGGGTGAGCTTGATCTCGGGCGGCTCGCGCTGGCCGAGCGCGCGCACGAGGTAGCTGCGCAGCCGCATGCGATCCTGCTGCACCGCCGAGACTTCGTCGGCGCCCATGCCGCGCAGGAATCCGCTGAAGCGCACGAACTCGTGCGCCGGCGTCGAGGCCTGCGGGTCGTTGTTCTGCTGGCTGGGCGTCATCCAGTCGCGGCGGATCACTTGCAGGCCCTGCGCCTGCGCCGCCGCGAGGAACGCGGCTTCGTCGGCCTTGGGATTGGGGTTCTCGGCGCCCTCCTCCGGCTTGGGGAAGGCGTCGCGCACCGCGTTCAGCTTGGCCACCGCGAGTTCCTGCGTCTTCTGCTTGAGCCACTCGGTCGCGGCCTTCTCGGCGATCTTCTCGAAGGGCGGCGGCGCGGACTCGTTCTTCTCCAGCACGCGCGGGAAGGCGATGCCGCGGCGATCGACCGACACGTCGGCGCCGAAATCGCCGGCCGGACTGCCGGCGATCGAGCGCGACAAGAAGGGCCCGCCGATCTCCTCGAGCGTGCTCCAGTCGGCCTCGGCGCGCGCGCCGTCGGAGGGACGGTGGAACAGGCCCAGCGCGGTCGCCTCGGCGGCGAGGTCGATGCTCTCGCCGGCCAGCTTGCGCGCCTTGACGTCGGCGACCCAGGCGCGGAAGGCCTCCAGGATCGGCGCCTCGGTCTTGGCCGTGGGCTCGACCTCCTCGAAGCTGTTGATCAGCCGGTCCTTGCCCTCGGCCTCGGGCGAGCCCGCGGGCAACGGCGTCTCGCGCACGAAACGCACGCTGGAGTACTGGTTGTAGTAGTCGCGCGCCAGCTGCTGCAGGTCCTTGTCGGCCGGCAGCGGGTACTTGGCCAGCAGGCCGGCCGCGTTGTCGGCGGAGTTGAAGCGGTAGGCGATCACCTCGGCGGCGATCGTCGCCGGCAGGTAGTCGAGGAAGAACAGCGAGCGCTTGTCCGGGATCGCCTCGTACCAGGCCTGCAGGCCCGCCGCGTCCGGCTGCGCGGCCTTGGCTTCCGCGTCGAAGGCGGCGTGCTCGACCTCGACGACGTCGTAGGCGTGCTGGGGATTGAGCTTCTTCCACTCGGCGTCGATCAGGCTGGAATCGGCGACCAGCGTCGCGCCGCGAAGCAGCTCCAGGTAGCGCTGCACGCGCAGCTTGCGCCGCAGCACGCCCTCGAAGACCGACGGCGTGATGCCGTAGCTCTTCAAGAGCTGCTTGTAGATGTCGAAGCTCTGGAACGGCGGGCAGACGCTGGGGTGTCCGTCGCGGATCGCCGTGCCCAGCTCGGCGTCGGAGACGGCGATGCCGCTCTGCTGCGCGAGCTCGTCGACCAGCAGCTCGGCCGCCAGGGACTCGTCGTCGAGATCGCTGCGGCGCTGGCCCAAGGGACGGCGGAAGTCGTCCTCGCGGCGCTTCAGGTCGAGGAACTCGATCTTGGTGTACGCCCGCTTGCCGACCAAGGGGCCGTCCCAGGTCACGTGTTCGCTGTTGCCCGGGTTGCGGCCGACCGAGGAGGTCAGCTGGTCCCCCACCGTGAAGACGATCAGGATGATGATCGTCAGTCCGAGCAGGAAGATGAAACGCAGCTTGCTCGTGCCCTTGGGCACGACGATCGCGTCGTCCTCGTGCAGGTGCGCCTCGTGCGCGCGAGTCTGCGCGTCGTCTTCCGGGTGGCCGGGATGCTTGGCTTTGGTGGACATGCTGGCGGGGCGCCCGACGGCGCGGCGGAAGGCTGGGACGCCCGGGAAAGCCCAGGGCATGCGATTCGCGGGCGAAGAGTGTAGTTGCGCCGGCGCCTGGACCGCAACCGCGGGCGCAGCGGCGAGCTCAGGATGGCCCGCTCAGGGGTCGCGCACCAGCTCCGCGTCGCGCGGCAGATCCTGCAGCTCGGCCAGGCCGAAGGTGTCGAGGAACTTGCGCGTCGTGCCGTAGAGCAGCGCGTGCCCGGGGTCCTCCGAGCGCCCGGCGACCTTGATCAGGCCGCGGTCGACCAGCGAGCGCAGCACCGGCCCGGCCTGGACGCCGCGGATGGCCTCGATTTCGGCCTTGGTCACGGGCTGGCGGTAGGCGACGACGGCCAGGGTCTCCAGAGCCGCGGGGCTGACCTTGTCCTCGCGCCGGACCTTGGCGAAGCGCCCGACGACGTCGGCCATGTCCCGCGCGGAAAAGATCTGCCAGCCGCCGGCGATCGCGACCAGCTCGAAGGGCAGGCCGGAGGCGACCAGTCGCGCCGAAAGTCGGTCGATCGCGGCGGCGACGTGGGCCGGCGTGGTGCGCTCGAGCACCGCGGCCAGCCGCGCGTTCGAGAGCGGCTCGGAGGCGGCGAAGAGCAGGGCGGCGACCGCGCGCTCCAGCTGGTCCTCGGGCCACAGGGGCTGCGGCTCGCCCTCGTGCGCGGCGCTTTCTCCAGGCTGGGACCCAGGCTCGCTCTCGGCCTCGGGAGGCTGGGGGGCGAACGCGATCTCCTCGCTCGTCGTCGAATTCCCCTCGGAGGCGGCTTGCATCGTGGACAGAGCTTCGCGCGGCGGCGGGCGACGGTCAAGGGCGGCAGCGGGAGCATTCCCGGATCGGCGGACACCGCGGCGAGGCGGATCACCCCGCGCCGCCGGCTGCTAGCATGCGCGTCCTGGCTGGCTCCCAAGCTCCTTCCCGACGAGATTCCGATGCGCATGCTGCTCTTGCTCCTCACCGCCATGACGCTCTCCGCGACCGCGCTCGCGGCGCAGGTCCAGTCGCCGATCCAACTGCCTCAGGCCAGCCCCGCGGCATCGGCCTCGCTGACGGTCGGCCCCGCGACGGTGGCGATCGAGTACCACCGCCCCGCGGTCAAGGGTCGCCCCATCTGGGGCGCGCTGGTTCCCCACGGCCAGGTCTGGCGCACCGGCGCCAACGAGGCGACGCGCATCCGCTTCAGCGACCCGGTGCGCGTGCAAGGCCAAGAGGTGCCCGCGGGCACCTATGCGCTGTTCGCGATCCCGACCGAGAAGTCGTGGACGATGATCCTCAACAAGAAGGCCGAGCAGTGGGGCGCCTTCAGCTATTCGCAAGCCGAGGACCAGCTGCGCTTCGAAGTCGCGCCCGCCGCCGCGGCGCCGCAGGAGTGGCTGCGCTACACGATCGAGCCCAAGGGAGAATCCTCCGCCAGCGTGCAGCTCGCCTGGGAGAAGCTGGCCGTGGAGTTCACGATCGAGGTCGACTCCGAGAAGCTGGTGCTCGCGCAGATCGACAAGGCGGTCGCCGAGGCCAAGCCCGGCGATGCGCGCGTGTTCTACACCGCGGCGAGGTACTACCTCGACAAGGGGCTGTCGACCGAGAAGGCCATGACCTGGATCGACAAGTCGATCGCCATCGAGGACGGCTTCCGCGCGCGCGAGCTCAAGGCGCGCCTGGCCGACCGCGAGGGCAAGAAGGAGCTGGCGATCGAGCAGCTGCAGAAGGCGATCGAGCTGGCCAAGGGCAAGGCCTCGCCGGCGGCGCTCGACGGGCTGAATCGCCTGCTCACCGAGTACAAGGCGAAGTAGCTCCCGCGGAGGCGCCTACCTGGCCAGGATTTTCTTCTGGTTGGCCAGGATGCGCTTCTGGTTCGCCTGGATCAGCTTCTGGTTCTTCACGATCGTCGCCTGGTTGCTCAGGATCCGATCGAGCTTCTTCTGGTTGCCGGTGATCGTGCCCTGGTTGGCCAGGATGCGCATCTGGTTGGCGAGCACGCCGCTCAGGCCGCTGGAGGAGGTGGCTTTCTTCATACCGGCAATCTACGCATCCCGGGTGCGCGTTGCACCACCCGCCGGCTAGCGCGCGACGCCGATCAGGCGGAAGAAGGGCTCGAGGTCGACCGAGTAGCTCTTGACCATCTCCGCGCGCCACTGCACGAACTCGAAGTCGTTCACCGGTTCCTCGGCCAGGCTCTTCTCGATCGTGGGCGCGAGCTCTTTCCACTCGCCGCTCAGCGGCGGCAGGCGCTTTTCGACGCGCAGCATCAATTGGCGGCCCTCCTCGGCCTGCAGCGGCCCGGCGATCTGTCCCTCGGGCGTGCCAAACGCCAAGCGCGAGAGCTCGGTGTTGTCGTTGCGGATCAGCTTGAGCCGCGCGCCCAAGGGCTCCTTGTCCTTGTAGCGGTGCAGCTCCTTGGCCAGCGAGTCGAAATCGCGGCCCGCGGCGAGCCCGGCGCTGAAGGCGTCGACCGCGGCCTGGTCGGAAAGGTCCACCAGGCGCACTTCGCAACGCTCGCGCCCGCAGGCCCACAGCCGCACCACGCGCTCGGCGACCAGCTGCGCGATCGCCTCGCGGCGCAGCTGGCGGCGGTAGTACTCGCTGTCCACGCCCAGTTCGCGGCGCAGGTGCTCGGCGATCGAGACGCCGCGGCCCTGGCGCTCGAGGCTGTCGCCCAGCGCCTTCCAGGCCAGCTCCAGGCGCTCGTCGACGCGTGTCTGCGACACGGCGATGTCCTGGCGCTCGGCCTCCAGCAGCGCGAGTCGCTCGACCACCAGGCGATCGAGGATCTCGCGCGAGACGTCGCTGGAGCGGATCCAGGTGCGCGCCAGGAAGGAGCGCACGTCGATCGGCTCGCCCGAGACCATCGCGATCGCCAGATCGGGGCCCTCGTTCACGACCAGGGGCGCGGGCTTCTTGGGATCCTGCGCGCCGGCCTGTTCCTGCGCTTGCGCGCGCAAATCCTCGCGCGTCGCGGCATCGGGGAATTCGCCCGGGGCCTCGATCACCTGCGTCCGCGGCGTCGTGCCGCAGGCCGCGAGCAGCGAGAGCAGGCAGGCGCCGAAGAGGCCGGGACGAAGGCTGCGCATGAGGTCCTGGCTCACCAGAAGTTGACGCGCCGGATGCGGCCGATGCGGTGGCACAGCGGGCAGTCGATCACCACCAGGCCGGCGCTGTTGGCGTTGTTGCCGCCTTGCGAGCCCTGCGGGTTGGAGCGCGCGTTGCCGGTGTTGATCATCTCGCGCGTGCCGGTCCCGTTGCAGTCGGGGCAGTTGGAGAGCTCTTCCTTGAGCACGCGCAGCTCGCCGCCGTTCTCGACGAAGTAGGCCAAGAGCCACTGCGCGCGTCCGGAGGAATTCCAGGTGCGCCAGAATTTCTCCTGCTCGCTTTCCTCGCCTTCCTTGGGACCGGCGGCGGCCTTCTTCTTGGCCACGATATTCTGGTTGGCGAGGTAGCGCTTGAGCTTCTCCTCCATCTTCGCGCGCTCGGCCTCGGCGCCGGTCTTGGGCTTGTCCACGACCTTCTCCTTGGGATCGCCGTACTCCTTGAGCGCGGCGGCCTCGCCTAGGAGCCAGGTGCCCTGGCCGTAGGAGGCGCGGTCGAAGCGGAAGAACTTGCGTTCGTCCCACATCTTCTTGATCTCCTCGGGCTGCACGCTCGGTCCGACGGCGCGCTTCAAGTCCGCGGTCACCGCGGCCATGATGTCCTCCTTGAGCTTGTCCTCGAGGTAGGTCAGGGACGCTTCCAGCGTCGCACCCTCGATCTTGGCCTGCTTCTCGGTCAGGCGCCGCGCCCAGTCCTTGACGCGCTTGACGACCAGGTCGCGCATCATCGTTTCGCGCGCCTTGAGCACCTGCTTCTTCTTGCGTTCGGCCTCGTTGCGCAGGTTGGATTCCGGCCACTTCTGCGCGAAGGTCTCCAGAGCGCGCAGGGCCTCGTCGAAACGGCCGCGCGCGCGCATCGAGTCGACCTCGTAGAGGAAATCGAGCTGCGCCTGGTTCTGCGCCTTCTCCTTCACGCGCGCGATCGTCGCCGGAAGCGCGCCACCCGCCAGGTCGGACTGCAGCTCGAGCGCCTGCTCGTAGTGCTGCTGCGCGTGCTGGAAATCGAGGATGCGTTCGCAGTAGCGCGCGAGGTCGAAGTGCCCCTGCGCGGAAGCCGGATCGAGCTTGTCCGCCTCCGCGCGGTAGAGCTCCTCGCGCGAGAAGATGTCCAGCGCCGGCACGTTGATGCTGGTCACGGCGCCGCGGATGCGCCGCTTGGGCACGGGCACGAGGCTCTTGGCGGTCTTGACGAAGATCTCGTTCTCGGTGCGGCTGACGATGCGGCCGACGATCTCCATGCCGTCGTCGAGCTCGAGCCGGTCGGCCTCGACGGTCAGCTCGTCGCCGCTGTGGTCGACGTAGCCGAAGCGCTCGAGCAGCTCGCCCGACTGCCCGGGGTCGAGCTGCTTCCAGGGCATGCGCACGAGGCCGCCGTTGTCCAGGCGTTGGAAGGAGACGCGCTCGCTGTCGTGTCCGGCGATGCGGCCCCACAGCGAACCGCCGTTGGCCAGCTTGAGCAGCATCACCGCTTGGGTGGCGCCCGCATCCGGCGCGGCATCCTGGGCGCGCAGCGGCGCGGCCCCCCACGCGAGCAGGCCGGCGCCGACGAAAAGAGTCGAGATCAGCTTCATCACGGTTTCTCCACGAACTGACGCCGCAGACGCTCCGAGAAAGGGATCTCGCGCGTCAGCAACGTCGTGAACTTCTTCTGCTTGGTCTCTCCGGCGCTCTTCCAGGACATGGTCACGTCGACGCGGTACTCCAGCGCACCGCCAGGATAGTCCCTTTGGGTGGGATCCGGCGTCGGCACGGCGGAATAGCTCACGTCGGGCCGGTCCACGAGCACCCGGTCGGTGATCGTCAGCGGCAGGCCCACCGTCAGCGTGCCGTTCTCCTCCAGCAGCGGGAACATCTGCTCCTCGAGGTCGGCGCAGACCGCTTCGATCGCGGCCGCCGAATCGGTGCGCAGCGCCGCGGTGCGCGTCAGCGCCGCGCCGAAGGCCAAGAGGCCCAGCACGCTGGCCATGCCCAGCAGGAACAGGCCCATGGCGATCACGACTTCGACCAGGGTGAAGCCGGCGCGCTTGCCTTGGATGCGCACGTTCACAGGTCCCAGTCCTCCTGCGAGAGCCGGATCGGGATCTCGCGCACGTAGGTTTCGCCGAAGTGCAGGCGCGATCCGCGCTCGTGGTTGGCGGCCCGCGTGCCGCGCATCGCGCGCTGCACGCTGATCGTGCGCCCGTTCGCGCCGGCGATCCGCAGCCACTCGCCGTCGAGCTTGACGAAGGCCCCGACGCTTTTCGGCAGACGCTCGGGATCCTCGACCAGCATCGTGTTGCCTTCCATCGGCAGGGTCTCGCTCAGGCGCGTGCGCCGCTGCGCCTCGCGCGGACGCTCGAACTCCAGCTCCAGGCGCACGCGCCGCGGCAGCAGCGCGCGCGACTTGGCCTTGGGCATGCCCGCGCCCGGCTCGTTCCACACGTGCAAGCCCGCGTCCGGCCGCTGCTTGCGCCACGCGTCCCACGAAGTCGCGGCGTGCGCCAGGCGGTCGCCCAGCTTCCAGCCGCCCTCGAGCGAGGTGGTCTGCGTCGCGAACTGCAGGCCGAACCAAAGAATGCCGCTGCTCACCTCGTCCAGCGCGCCGGGCACGGGCTGTCCATTGGCGGCGAAGAACTTCTCGTCGAAGTAGGACAGCGGCGCGCCAGGCAGCGCCACGGCACCGGGCGCGGCGCGCGGCGGGACGATGCGCTCGCCGCGCAGCACCAGGCCCTCGCTGCGGCGATCGGGCTCGCTGCTGCCCTTGAAGGCCGGCACCAGCACCCAGGCGACCTCGATCAGGCCCTGATCCGGCGTCGCTTCGCCGCTGCGCAGCTGCACGCGCGCCAGATCGGCCACCGAGGCATGCCGCACCAGGATCAGCCGCGGCCAGAAGGCGTCGGTGGCGCTGTCGCCGTTGGTGTCGAACGCGACCCATTCCGCGAGCAGGTCGCCGCGCGGGCCTCCGTCGAGCTGCATCAGGTCGCTGGCCAGCAACTCGGCGACGGCGGAAGCCTCCTCGACGCGCGCGCGGCGCACCTCGCTCTTGTTCCAGACGTCGATGAAGCCGCGCATCACGCCGAAGACCGAGAGCATCAACAAGGCGAGCAGTCCGACGGCGATCACCAGCTCGACCACGGTCAGTCCGCGGCGCGCGGGCGAGCGCGACTTCGCGCGAGCGATCATTGGTCGACCCTCCGCAAGGTCAGGCCCGGCCCGAGGTACTCGACGGCGAGCTGCGTCAGCCGCGGCGTGCGCTTCCAGCCGTGCGAGAGCCCCAGCGCGAAGTCGAAGGCGTTGGGCGCGTAGCGCACGTAGGCGCGCCACTCCAGGCCGTCGCGTTGCGCGCCGATCGCGCGCAGCTTGCCCTCGACCAGGCCCTCCTCCACCAGCGACAGGTCCTGTCCCAGGTCGAACGAGGGTTCGGCGTCCCAAGGCATCAAGGGATTCAAACGCTGCAGGACTTCGATCTTGGTCCCCGGCGGCTCGTCGGCCTCGAAGAACACGCCGCGCCAGAAGGCGTTCGGCTGCTCGATGGTCAGGCCGAAATAGGCCAGCTCCGGCGCATCCGCGCGATCGGCCCAGCGGTCCCAGTAGCGGAAGGGGAACAGGATCACCGGCTCGCCCGCGGCGTGGCCGGACGGCGTGCTGCCGAAGCGGCCGCGGAACAGGCCGTTGGCGTTGCCATCCATCGCGCCCGGAACCGTCGATCCGCGCGGCATCTCCAGCTGCGAGCCTGCCAGGTGCGTGTAGTGGATCAGCTCGCCGCCGATCAACACCGTGCCCTGCGGCGGGAAGTCGGTCGGGTCCTCCAGCGGCAGGATCGCCGAGCCCGCGCTGATCGAACCCGCCAGCGTGCTGACCACGCGCGATTCGAGCCAGGTGATCGGCGCGCCGATCTCGTGCGTCTCCTCGGTGCTGCCCAGCAGTCCGCGGCCGCTGGGGGCGATGGTGATCGCGCCGCTGCTGCTGTCATAGGAGTCGTAGCACAGGATCTCGGAGCCGATGCGCAACAGACCCGCGTCCTTGGGCAGGTCGTCGAGGAAGATCTTCGTGTCGCCGACCAGGCCGCGCGCGGTGCGGATCACCTTGGGCATCGTGCGCAGCGACTGCGCGCCCAGCCCAAGATCGGAGGTCAGGCTCATCTGTGCCGCGAAAGCCGCCTCCGCGTGCTGCGTGCCCTGGCCGTAGAGCGGCGTGCCGAAGGCGATCTCGTCGATCACCGCCGAGGGCACGCCTGAGCCGTCGAGCGCGCGCCCGATCTCGACCCGCGTCACGTCGCGCGGGCGCTCGCCCGAGGGGAACAGCGAGAGCCGCGAAAGCAGGCGCGTCTCGATCGGGCTGACGTTGACGCCGGAGGTGCCGGCGGCGACCGGCGCGCGCATCGCCGCGTTGGCCGCGACGTAGATCGCGCCCAGCTGCATGCCGTTCTCGACCGGCACGGGGGTGGTGACCGGCGCGAAGACCGCGGCCTGCGTCGGATCGCTGGCGGGCACCCAGCGCGCCTGCATGTACTCGCGCGGCCGGTAGGCGCGGTGCACCTGCAGCGGAAAGCCCGGATCCGAGGGCGAGGCATCGACCGCGAAGGCGTAGTCGCCGTGTCCGGGCTGGCCGTTGTTGACGTCGCCCTGGTCGACGCGCCACACCGGCAGCACCTTGGTGTCGCGCTGGTGCGCGTGCGAGTACGTGCCGAGCACGCCGCGGAACTGCAGCGCGGTGCGCGCCGTGCGCGTCACCGGCGCGTCGACGTCCTCGTCGACGCCGACCACCGGCAGCCACTCCGAGGGATTCGCCTGCGAGGCAGGGGCCGGCGCCGCCGGCGCGGGCGAAGTCGAGGGTGGCTGGGGCGGCGTGGAGTCGGGGCCGCCGGGCGGCGCCGGCGGCGGCGGGATCGGCGGCTGGAGGTTTCCGCGCGGGTCGCCGATCACCCACTCGCGGCAATTCTCCAGCGCGCGCGGATCGCTGCGCACTAGGTGCGTGCCCTCGATGCGGTCGTAGCGCACCCACTCGGTCAGCTCGGCGGCGGCCAGCTCGGTGATCTGCGCGAACTCCGAACCCTGCGTGGGCTGCGGCGGCAGGAAGGCCGCGCTCGCGCCGGCGTTGATCGAGATCGGCACGACGAAGATCTTGCGGTCGAGGTCGGTGTTCAGGTTGCCCGTGGACGAGATGTAGTTCCAGGTGAACACGAAAGCGTGCGGACGCAGGTCGTTGCCCTCGCCCGGAAGCGCCGCGCGGCGATCGATGAACAGTCGATTGCCCGCCCAGCCGGTGTAGTGCACCACCTCGCTGCCGCACACCGGCGAGTTGTTGACCGTCAGCGCGATCGAGCCCGGCGGCTGGCCCTGGATGCTGAGCACTCCCAGCTGCATCACCAGCGCATAACCTCCGGTGGTCTCGAAGGCGTTCATGACCGTCGCCGCGGTCATCGGCGGAGGATCAGCGGGGCCCAGGATCAGGGCCGTGACCTGGCTGTTGAAGCCCTCCATGCCCAGTCCAATGGTCGGATTGAGCAGTCCCTGGATGTCGATCGGCTCGCCGGGATTCGGCGAACCGCCGACCTCCAAGCCGGTGACCACGCCGACCGCGAAGCGGCCGATGTCGTTGGGCAGCGCGCCCTCGCCGAAGGGCACGTTGGAAGCCAGCGGCAAACTGTAGCCGTAGAGCTCGACCGGCGTCCCCGGGGCGTGGTTGTCGTTGACCGAGCCCTTGCCCAGATTCTCGCCCGGATCGGCGCCGTTGGTCGCAGCGTGGCCGAAGGGGCTGCGCGCGATGCGGCCGCCGAAGCCCGCGCGCGGTCCGGTCGTCTCATGACGCGCGACGAAGATCGTCGGCGACTGGCGCACGTATTCGATCAGCTCGTTGCCGATGCGCACCACGCCGCTGTCGGGGAAACCCTCGCCGCTCTCGACGCTGAAGACCATCGCGCCGGTCGGGAAGCTCGCCGCCAGACGCGTCAGACCCGGCGTGCGCACGCCCAGCGTGCGGCCGTCCACGGCGAGCGAAATCTGGTCGGGGCGATTGCCGCGCACGTCGATCTCGATGTGCGTCCAGGTGTCCTGCTCGAGCCCGGGTCCGGTGCCCGCAGCGAGCTCGAAACGCGCTTCGCCGCGCTCGAGCAGCGCGCTGTCGGGGTGGTCTCCCGGTCCGTCGAGCACGCGCAGCACGAGGTCGGAACCGTCGATGCCCAGCCAGATGCGGTCGGTGTCGAGCGCGCCCGTGCCGAAGTCGATGAACGTGCCGTCGCCCAGCGCGCGCAGCTTGATCCAGAACGAAGCCGAGATGCCCAGCGCCAATCCGCCGCTCGCGGGCGCCCACTGCACTTTCTTGTCGGAGGGCGAGTAGCTCAGCGGCTCGTCGGGCAGGTAGCGGCCTTCCAGGTCGCGCGTCTCGTTGTCGAAGTGCAGCATGCGCCCCTGCGTGAACGTGTTTTCGATCACGCGCGCGGGCATCAGCTGGCACCAGGCGCTGTCCTCGCGCGAGGCGAAGACATGCTGGGGGTTGGGCACCTCGTCGGCGGCCACCTGGGTGCGGCCGGGCACGTAAGGCTGGTCGTTCCAGGTGCCCCAGTGCGCGAACAGGCGCGAGGGCGGCACCGAGAAGCCGTCGAAGCGCGACGTAGCATTGGGACCGGTCGCCCAGTACGGGGCATCGGCGCTTAGGCGCACGTTCTCCTCGAAGTCCTCCTGGCGCGCCCAGACCGCGAGCAGCTCGTCCTGGGGCACGACCAAGGCGACCTCTTCGCGCACGCCGGCCGAGCGCTGCGCGCCGGACTCGGCGTTGACCGCCGCGCGCGCGTCGAGCGCGTACACGTCGCGCGAGACGAAGGACAGCGGCATGGTCGAGTAGGCCAGGCGCTCGTCGTTGGCATTGAGCGCGTTGGCGTACAGGGCCAGCGCGTCGTCGACGTCGATGATGGCGCCGGCGGCGCCGCCGGCCAGCACCGCGGGCTTGACCGGCGCGTCCTCCGGGAGCAGCTCGACGCCGGCCGCGGGCAGCACCACGCGGCGCAGGAAATCCTCCAGGCCGGTGAAGGGCCGGGACTCCAGGCACAGCGCGACCAGGCTCTGCGCCTCGCTGCGCGTGATGCGATCGGAACGATCCCGCAGCTGCAGGTTGAAGAACAGCGCCTCGAGCACCTCGCCGGGCGCGATGTTGATGTTGACCGGCCGGCGGATCAGCGGCGCGATCGTCGCGTTGTAGGCGATGTAGTCGAGCTTGACCGGGTTCATCAGGCGCAGCCCGTTGTCTCCGTCCATGCCCAGCACGATGCCGAACTCGATGTTGCGGCCGTCGCTGATCAGCACGGTCGTGCCCGGATTGAAGTTGCGCCGCTCGCTCACGCGTACGACGCAGTCCTCGTTGGCGCGCATGGGGTCGGTGATGCGCACGGCGCGCGCCCACGCCGGCCCGGCGCGCACGCCGCCGTAGACCGACATGTGGCTGGCGAGCTGCGCGGTGAAGACGGCGCCCAGCGAACCCGAGAGCGCCAGCGGCCCCGCGTCGCGCACCTGCTCGATCGCGTCGAAGCTGCGCAAGCCGCTGTCGGCCTGCACGATGCGCCAGAAGGGGATGGCGAAGGCGCGCTGGTCGATCACCGTGACGTTGATCGGCAGGTCCAGCGGCGGGCTCGGCCCGCAACCGTTCCACTTGCCGTCCTGGTCGAGCACGGCCGCGAGTCCGCGCGTCAGGCCGCTGAACTTCGTGTCGTCGATGCTGCTGTAGCTGACCAGCTCGGGACCGACCCACAGGAAACCCTGGGGCTCGAAACCGCGCACGCTGAGCACGGAAATGTCCTTGTTCTTGGCCTTGAGCGGCTCGGAGAGCCGCGTCACGGCTCCGAGCACGTTGGCGAAGACCTGCGGCGGCGCGCTGCCGATGTCGATGCGGCCGGCGACGTCGTAGGCGTCGACGTCCCACATGACGCCCTTGGGATCGTGGTTGTTCCAGAACTGCGGGGCGAGCGTGCTCTCGACGAACAGCTCCTGCTCGTCGTCGAAATACGGCGTCGAGTCGATCCCGGGGTGCGAGCGTCCCAGGCTGGCGCGCGCGTGGCGCACGGCGGAATCCAGCGCGAGCCGGGTCTGCACGCGCTCGGCCTGCTGCGTGCTGGCGCGCGAGGCGTTGCGCGCGGTCATCAGGAACGGCGCGCAGAGCACCAGCAGGGCGATCAGCACGAAGAGCACGCTCAGCAGCGCGAATCCGCCGCGATCGAAGCCTCGCCTGCTGCGCGTCCTGTGCTTCATTCGACGGTCCCGTAGACGTTGACCAGCGCGCGCCCCTTCGATCCGTCCTCGTACTCCAATCCGATCGAGAGCGGCCCGCGGTGCACTTCGCGATCGAGGGCGCCGTCCTCGGAGAAGACGATCTCGCGCGGCACGTCGCTGGCGAAAGCCACGCCCTTGGGCAGCACCGCGGTCTCGCTGTCGACCACGCCCAGGACCGTCAAGGCGTCGATCGCGCCGCTGAAGAGGATGCGCGTGTCGCCGATGAGCAGCGGTCCTTGCAGCGTCCACACCGGCGCGTCGGCTGAGCTGCGCGCGACCTCGACGCCGTCGACGAACAGGCGCAGCGTGCGCCGGTCATAGCTGGCCGCGACGCGCGTCCAGCGCCCGCTCTGGATCGTGCCGGGCTCGCTGTCGATGGCCACGATGCCGCCGCCCGAGAGCAGGCCGCTGGGCGAGGTGACCTCGGGCTTGAACCAGGCGCGCACGCTGCCGTTGGCGCGGCAGTCCAGTCCGGCGACCGAGCCGATGTCGAGCACACGCGCGCCGGTCGAGCCCGCGAAGGACAGCGCACACTGGATCAGGAAGCCCTCGCGCAGCACGAAGCCCGGATCCTGCTGCACGTGGATCTCCGCATGCGCTCCGCCGGCCCCGCCGGCGAAGGACAGGGCCTTGCCCAGGAATCCGTCGTCGATCAACTGGCCGCCCAGGTTCACTCCGTCGATGCCCGAGGAGCCGGCGAGGTCCGGCGTCTCGAAGTGCCAGGTGCCGAGCACGTCCATGCCGGTCGAGGTCAGGCTGCGCTCGGCGGGGTCGATGCGCACGCGCGCCGGCGCGGAGCGCGCGACCGCGTTGTTGCGCGCCGCGCGCACCACGTTCTGCACCAGGCCGAGCGCGGCGCGTTTGCCCGGGTCGAGCGCGCTGAGCATGCCGACTCCCAGGCCGAACAGCAGCGCGATGATGCCCATCACGGCGATCATCTCGATCAGCGTGAAGCCGCTGGCGCGCCGTGCCTGGAGCTCTCGTTTCACCGCATCACTTCTTGATCTGGGAATTGACGATGTCGTCGGCGGTGCCGAACTGGCCGTCGCTGCCCGCGCTGATCAGCTGGAAGCCGTTCGGCTCCTCGAAGCGGCCGGTTTTCGCGTTCTTGAACGCGCGCACGTTGTACTCCGCCGCCTCGCCGCTCTCGCCGTCGACCGCCACGTAGCGGAACTCGCGTTCGTAGTCGAGGTGGTGGATGTAGACGAGCGGATTGCCCCAGCCGTCGGCCAGCTCGAACAGCTCCTGCGTCTCGAAGCCCGGGGCGCGCTTGCCGAGCGAGTCGCCGTCGGTGTTGCACAGATCCTCGGGCTTGTCGAGCGTGCCGACGCCCGGCGCGCCCTGCGCGCACAGCGCCAGGTACAGGCACTCCGCGCCGACGTTCAGCGCATTGGGCGCCGTGCCCAGCTCGTTGGGCAGCTGCGAGCGCGGGAAGTCGCCCTTCTCGTCGGCGACCTGCGACAACATCGCGCGAAGCGTGCCCATGCGATTCTTGACCACGCCCTCGTTGACCACGCCGATGCCCCCGGACATGTTCGTGACCAGGAAGTAGGTCAGGATCGCGATGATCATCAGCACGGCCAGCAGCTCGATCAGCGTGAAGCCGCGGCGCGAGGAGGATTGCGGTCGGAGGGTGAGCATGGCTGTGTGATCCTTGCGCCGCGCGTTCAGCGCCCGATGCGGCGCACCACCTGGACGTTGTCGATGGTCAGGTGCACCGGCTGGCCGCTGTTGCCCTTGGCGAACAAGCCGAAGCGCACGTTGCCGGTGCTGGCGATCGCGCGCATCGGGAAGGCATCGGCGACCGGAATGCCGTCGACGCTGATGCGGCCCATGGAATCGCTGCCTTCGCCCAGGCGCTCGATGCGCAGGCGCACCACCTGATCGGCGGGCCACCAGGGCACGCCACCGACCGCCGCGATGTCGTTGGGCTCGGGCGTCGCCGTGGCGCGGTCCATCAAGAGCACCTGCAGGCCGCCCTCGGGGTGGCGCTCGACCGAGATCTGGCTGGTGACCTGCGTGCTGCCCTGCTGGGTCTTCTCGCGCGAGAGGAACACGCCGACGCGCGCCGAGGTGCGGCTGTCGACGCTCACGTCCATCTCGATCGAGACGAACTGGTTGGAGGCGTACTCCTGCCACACGCGCGCCGCGAGGCCGGTGTTGTTCAGGTTGCCGTGCAGGCCCAGCTTGCCCTCGCTGAGCGTGAACAGCGGACCGGCCGCTTCCTCGACGCTCCAGCCGTTGGCCAGCTTCTGGCGTTCGAAATCGTCCTCCCAGACTTCCTTGGCGATGTGGTCCTCGATGCGCGCGATCTGCGCCAGCGCGAACACGCGCCAGGCTTCGGTCTGCGGCAGCGCGCGACGCGCGTCGTCGAGCGCGCGGAACAACTCGATCGCGCGGTCGGGATCGTCCCTGCGGTAGGAACACCAGGCCAGACCCGCGCGCGCGCCGGGCTCGTTCGCGTCGATCGCCTGCGCGCGCTTGAAGCAGGCCTCGGCACGCGTGGTGTCGTTGAGCGACAAGTAGTTGTAGCCGCGGCGCGCCTCGAGCTCGGCGCGCGCGGGATCCAGCTCCAGCGCGCGGCCGAAGTACATCTCGGCGTCGGCGGCGTTGCCGCGCGCCACCGCGATCTCGCCCAGGCCCGCGATCGCGTCGGTGAAGCCCAGCTCGAGGTCCAGCGCGGCCTTGAAGTCGCGCACCGCGCCCTCGGGGTCGTCGCGCTGCGCGAGCAGACGCCCGTGCTGGAACAAGGACCAGGCGTCGTCGGGCGCGGCTTCCAGCGCCAGGTCGCAGTAGCGCAGCGCCTCGGCCGGGTAGCCGGTGACCTCCGCGAGCCAGGACAGCGCGCGCCAGGCGGCGAAGGCGCGCAGCGGATCCGCTTCGGCCGCGGCGAGCAGGTCGTCGCGCGCCTCGGCGCCGGGCTTGGCCTGCAGCTTGCCCAGGCCCTGCGCCAGCAGCAGCTCGAAGCCCGCGGTATCGCGCGGGAGCGCCATGGCCGAAGGGTCGAGCTGCATGCGCCCGACGATCCCCAGCGCCAGCTTCCCGGCCAGGGCGCGGCTCTCGGCCGGATCGATGCTGAGCACCGAGTCGTACATGACGTTCGCGGCCTCGTTGCCGACCAGCTTGCCGTTGGCCAGGCGCGCGGCGGCCAGATCGAGGCGCAGGTTCAAGCGTTGCTCGCGGAACTCCGCCGGCGGCTCGAAGCGGTGCGCCAGCTCCAGGTGCTCCAGCGCCTGCGCTTCGCGCCCGCGCGCGAGCAGGAAGCGGCCGTAGGCGGCCTGCGCGTCGAAGGACTGGCGCGCGAGGCGCAGCGCCTCCTTGAAGCGCTGCTCGGCGCTGTCGAACAGGCGCAGGCGCGCTTCGAGTTCGCCCAGGCGCACGTGGACCTCGGGGCGGTGCGCGTGCTCCGCGAGCAGGCTCTCGAGCTCGGCGAAGGCCGCCTCGAAGTCGAAGGCCAATTCGTGGCAGCGCGCCAGACCCAGGCGCGGCGCCGGATCGCCGTCGGCGACCGTGTTGGCCAGGCGGTACATCTCGATCGCCACCGGAAGCGCCTCGCGCGCCTCGCCGCGATGGGCCAGGCACTGCGCGGCGAAGTCCATCACGCCCGGGTACTGGCCGGAGGTGAGCTTGTCGCCGATCTCGCGCCGGCGCTCGAGGATGCGGTTGGCGACCGTGTCGGCGAAGTGGAACTCCGTGATCGAGGCGCGCTCGTAGGGAATCGGCGCCTGTCCGGGGAACAGCTCCAGGCCCGTGGCCGTGTTGATCTCCAGGAACAGCAGGGCTTCGTCCGGGCGCTGGCGCAGGCCGAACTTGTCGGGGTTGCGGATGTTGCCGAAGCGCGGCGCCCCGTCGTCCCTGCGGAACCAGTCGTAGAGCTTCTTGAGGCCCTCCAGCTGCGCCGCCCGCTGCTCGCCGGTCAGCGCGTCGTCGATCGCCAGCCCGCCGGGCGCCGCCTCGAGCGGGGCCTGATCCTCGGCGAGCTGGGCCGCGCTGTCGACGTCGGTGACGAACAACCCGGCGACCGCGAGCGGCGTTGCCGAGGCACGCAGCAGCTTGCCGTAGTGTTGCGGCGCCGGGCCGGGCAGCGGCGGCGGGAACAAGCCGCTCAGCGGCGCCAGCGGCGGCGCCTCGATGTCCAGCGGCGGCAGCGGGTGCGTGTCGCGCGGCGCCGAGAACAGGTCGCGCGGCGCCCGGCCGAGGTCGCGCGGCGCAGGCAGCGCGAGGCTGACGTCCGGCACAAGCTGTTCGACACGCTCGGGCTTCTGTCCGCGCGGCGCCGCCGTGCGCGGCTTCGCGCCCGTGAACGAGGAGTACCCGAGCACGCCGAGCAGGGCCAGCGTTCCGATCAGCACCACTTGTTCCTTGCGCACGTTCACGGTCATTTCCCCCGCCGGGTCGTGGGCTTGGAAGGATTGGGCTCTTCCGGTTTCGATTCGTGCAGTCGCACGGCGGCCAGCACCAGCTCCAGGCGCGCGTCCTCGACGCGGGCGCCGGCGGCGATGAAATCCGCGCGCTCGAGCACGGCGATGCGCTGCTCGGCGGAACGCTGCGCCAGCAGCATCAGGCGCGCCATCGAGGCTGCCGTGCCGCGCAGCTTGAACGTGACCAAGGTCTTCTCCAGGCCTTCCAGCGGCTTGCCCGACAGGAGCACCGGGTCGAGCTTGATGTCGAGCCCCTCGACGCGCGAGATGCCGGCCTCGAAGGCCAGCCGCAGTGTGCGATCGACCACGTCCAGGCCTTCGAGCATGCGTTCGATGTGCTGGACCTTGTCGGGAGCCAGCGCCGGCAGACCCAGGTTGTCGGGCACCGGAACACCGACGCGGCCGGCGAGCTCCAGCAGTTGCTCGCGCGTGCTGGACGTGAGGTCGAAGTAGCGCGTGGTCATCGATCCCGTGCCGGGCGCGAAGGCCTCGCGCGGCTGGTACACGCTGGCCGCCGCCAGCGCGGCGTGCGCGGCGGCGAGCTTCTCGTGCTCCTCGCGCAACGCGTCCAGGTCGGCCTGCGCATACAACGGTCCGGCCAGCACGGCCGTGGCCCTGGTCTTGCGCAGCTGCTGCGCGTCGAGCTCGGAGCCGAACAGGTTCTTGATCAGCACGATGCCGGTGATGAACACCAGCGCGCCGCCCGCGACCGACATCACGAAGCGCTTGTTCTCCTGCCAGAAGTCGTTGACGTCCACGCTACTGCGCCTCCTCGTCGGTCGGCGCCGCGGCGGGTAGCGGCGGTGCGAAGAGCGTCATGTCGAGCGTGAACGTGTCGAATCCAGGGCTGGGCTTTTGCACCAGCGCCAGAGTCCGGCCGAGGCGCTGGGACATGCCGCTGATGAATTCGCCGAAGAGCTGAGCCGGCGAACCGGTGCCTTCGCGCGAGCGACCCTCGATGTGCAGCATCGGCCGCAATGCGCCGCGCTGCACGCGCAAGCTGTCGTTGAAATTCCAGTCCGAGGACAGCTTCGAGATCCAGAAATCCTGGGGCATCGTCTCGCCGATCGCCCAAAGCACGCGCGCGAGTTGCTCGCCCGATCCCGCGACCGCCTGCAGGTGCGCGGTCTCCGCCGCGAGCGCGGCGTTCTTCTCGATCAGCTCGCGCGCCTCCTTGTCGATGCTTTCGGCGCGCCGCTTGCGCGCTTCGAGCGCCGCGACCTCGCTGCGCGTCTCGGCGAGCCGCGCGTGCGTGCGGAAGCCGTACACGCCGAGGTAGGCGATCGCGAGCGCCGCGGCGACGTAGACCCACAGGGTTCCGCCGACGAACTCGCGGCGCTTGCGCAGGCTGGCAGGCAGGATCTCGACCGAGTAGGCGTCGGGATCCGAAGCCATCGTGGCCAAGCCCAGCGCGATCACGCATTCGAGACGGTGTTTCTCGAGCAGGTCCGCGCTCTCGGGATCGAGTCCGCCGCTCTCGACCACGCGGAAGGGATCGAACAGTTCCACCGGCACGTTCATGCCGTTGGAGAGGAATTTCGGCAGGCCGGTGAGCGCGGCGCCTCCGCCGCACAAGAGCACGCGATCGATGCGCAGGCTGGTGAGCTTCACCTGGCTCTTGCAGAACATGACCGTCGACTGCAAGAGCGAGAGGATCGCGCCCGCGGGTCCCGAGGCGGCGCGCGTCGCCTTCTCGGCGTTGGCGTCGGCGGGCCGCGCGCCCGGCGTCAGGTCGACGATCTTGCGCTTGAGCTCCTCCGCCTTGGTCGCGGACACGCCAAAGCGCTCGGCGATCGCGTCGTCGAACAGCTTCGAGCCGCCGCTGAGGTTGCGCGCGAACAAGAGGTCGGCGCCGCGCACCAGGATCACGTCGACGTTCTCGTGGCCGAGGTTGGCGATCAGGATCGTGTCGTCCTCGATCACGCCGTAGCGCAGCCAGGCGTTGTACAGGGCCAGCGCGTTGGGCGAGAAAGCGTCGAGCGTGCCGCCCACCGCGCGCAGGCCTTCGCCGTGCGTCTCCAGCAGGCTCTCGCGCGCCATCGCCAGCAGCACGACGTCCTCGCCCTCGTTTTCGGCCTGCGCCGGGAGCACGTTGAAGTCGCTGGCGACCTCGGCGCCGGACTGGCCGCCGATCTCCTCGACCTCGAAGCGCATCAGCTTCTTCAGCTGCCAGTCGGGCACCTGCGGCACGCGCGTGTAGCGCAGGTTGACGTCGCGCCCCGTGACGCCGATGCGCGCGTCCTGCGGCTTGAAGCCCGGCTCGGCGCTCGCCCACGCGCCGGCGACGTCCGCGGGCGCGTGCTGCTCGAAAGAGAAGGCCGAGACGTGGAAGGTGTTGCCCTTGTAGGCGCCGCGCAGGAACTTGTTCGAGCGCGTGCCGATGTCGACCCCGGTGACCGTGCGCGCCATCTACTTGCCCCCTGCGTTCTGCTCGGCGACCAGCGCAGCGGGATCGGCGACCCGGAAGCGCGAGGAGAGCTCGGCGGCAACGCGCTGCGCCAGACGCTGCTGCTGCGTGGCCGCGAGCGCGGCGTGGATCTGCGCCAGCCGCAGCGCTTCGAGCCGGTCGAGATCGCGCGCCAGCGACTCGATGTCGGCGTCGACGCTTTGCGCCAGGGTGCGCGCACTGCTCTCCACTTCGCTGCCGGCGTACTTCGCCGCGGTCGCCAGCGCGCGTTCGCGGCACTGGCGGAACAGGTCGAGCAAGCGGAAGAAGCGCGCGCGCTCGACGTCGCCGCGCACCGCCGCGACTTCCGCCAGGCCCGCGGACAGGGCCTTGGCGCGGCCGGCCTCGGCCTCGGCCACCAGGGCGGCGTCGATCGGATGCTCGTTGATCAAGCGGCTCCAGGCCGCGATCAGCGCCGCCGGCTTGGCGTCGCGCTCCGCCGCGCGCGCGTCGCGCGCCAGGCTCTCGGCGGCCACGCGCTCGTCGTTGAAGTTCATCTGCAAGAGGGCGCTCTTGGCCTCGAGCGCCTCGAGGATGAAGCTCGCGCCGCCCTCGCCGCCGCTGGGCCTGCCGCGCAGCGTCAGCGGCGCGTCGAAGCGCACGCGCACGAGTTCACGCCCGGAGCCCAGCAGCACGCTGTCGACCTCGGCGCGCTCGAACTGCGCCTGGTGCGTCTTGAAGCCCTCGGCTCCCGTGGTGGCGATGCCGCCCGCGGCCATGGCGGCCTCGGCGATCAGCTCGAAGCTCGCCGCGGCCTGCTGGGTGCTCACGCGGATGCCCCGGGCGTCGTCGGCGGCTTCCAGGGCGCACTCGCCGCCGTCGGCGGCCAGGAAACGGATGCCGCTGAGCTGGGTGTGGTCGATCTTGTGCAGCAGCGCGCCGGCCGCGGGCTCGCCCAGCAGCACGAGTTCGGCGTCCTCCTTGCGCTGGGAGCGCAGGCTGCCCTGGCTGGCGATCACCAGCGCGACGTCGTCGACCAGGGCGCGGCCGGCATCGCCCGTGCAGCGCGCGGCGATCAACGCGCGCGCGCGGTCGTAGCTCGCCGGCGCCGCGGCCGCGAGCTCGACGAGCTGCGCCGGAGCCTCGATCGACTTCCAGGGTCCCCAGGCCTCGACCGGCAGGCAGGCCAAGCTGCTGCTCTCGAAGCGCACGCCGGCGCGGACCTGAACGCTGCCTTCGCTGCTCAGGGTCGCGCTGAGCTGCAGCGGCCGCCCCGCGGGCACCGCCTCGGAAACCAGCAGTGCGCTGCCGGCGGCGGCCAGATCGGCCGAGAGCCCCTGCTCGCCGCTGAAGCGCGCGCCGCGGTCGGTCTCGAAGGGCGCGCTGGCGCTCTCGGCGTTGCTCCATCCGCTCGGCAGGTCGGAGGACTCGAAGGAGTAGCCGGCGGCCAGCAGATTGCCGGGGACCGCGGTGACTGCACGACGCGTGCTCGCCGCACCGGGCGTGGCGCCCCCGCGCGTGAACCACCAGGCGGCCCCGGCGCCGGCGGCCAGCACCAGCAGGCCGACGAGGGCAAGGGTGGACTTCTTGCCCGAACGCGCCAGCTTCTCGGCGCCGATCGAGCGCACCGCCTCGCCCGCGTCGGCCGAGATCGGCCGCCCTGCCGGCGTGACTTGGGTCTGCGACAGCACCGGCGCGCGCACGGGCCGAGCCGCCTCCGGCTCGTCGATCTCCAGCTCCAGCCCGACGTCGTCCGCCGCGGAAGCGGCCGGTGGCGCGCTGGTGTCCAGGAAGATCAGGCCGATGTTGCCGAGCACGATCTGGTCGCCCGGGCGCAGGCGCCGCTCGGAGATGCGCTCCCCATTGACCTTGGTGCCGTTGGTCGAGCCCAGGTCGCGCAGCAGGGCGCCTTCGGCGTCGATCAGGAGCTCGGCGTGCTTGCCGGACACGGAAGGGTCGAGGACCTGAACGCTGTTGCCAGGTTTGCGGCCGAAGGTCGTGGTCGCGCCGGACAGGGCCACGACCTCACCTCGCCGCTCTCCGTCTTCGAAGCGCAGCGCAAAGCGAGGGGTCATGCGTTGGGGCGTCCGAGCAGGTGAGTCAGGGGAAAGAAGTGCGCCGACGCCTGGGCGGCGCGGGCTCGGAACGGACCGGTAGGCAGGGTATCTGAAGCGGCCGCCGCGGTTACCGCGAGGGCGCCCGCCTGCGGCGCGGGACGCAGAGGATACCCCCCATCGGCGGCGCCACAACTGCGCGCTCGGCCCCTATCCGAAACTGCCCCGCATCGCTGGCGCCCGAGGATCAGACCGCGGATCCCCCGCCCGCGCCCGTGGGTTCGACGCGCCGCGCGGGAGTTTCCGCGCGCGGGCGTGGCGCGGCGCGGCTCGGCGACACTTTGCGTCACCAAGCACAATCATGCGGGCCAGGATCCTTGGCGGCACCGCGCGGCGGGGTCAGACTCCGTGGGCGTGGATCAGCCTGACCGCTTGCACCGTTTCTTCCTGGCCGATCCTGAATCAGCGGCCCCGCGGCTGCTGCCCGAGGAGCAGCGCCACGCGGCCAGCGTGCTGCGCCTGGCGGCCGGCGATCGGCTGCTGGGCCTGGATGGCGTCGGCGGCTTGCATCCGTTGATCGTGCGCGGCCTGGGACGCGCAGGGCTGGAGCTGGAGCGCGATGGCGAGGTGCTCCGCGAGCCCGCACCCGGTGAGCCGGGAGCCGCCCTGCCTTGGATCGAGGTCGCCGCGGCGATCCCCAAGGCGGCGCGGGCGGAGGAGATGCTCGACCGGCTGACCCAGCTCGGCGTGGCCGCATTCCGCCCCTTGGTCTGCGAGCGCACGCAGGGGTTTGCGCGCGAACTCTCCGCAGGTCGGATGCAACGCTTGCAGCGCGCCTGCATGCAGGCTTGCAAGCAGGCGCGGCGTTCCTGGTTGCCGCAGATCCTGAGTCTTGCGCGACCTGCCGAATTGCGCGAGCTGCTGGCCGGCAAGTCCGCGGCGCTGCTCAGCCCAGGCGCCGAGCACACGCTCCTGGAATGGGGAGCGAAGCGGCCGCGGGGGCCGTGGGCGCTGATCGCCGGGCCCGAGGGAGGCTTCGAGCCCGGCGAAGTTGCCGGACTCGACTTCGCTCAACCGGTGGCGCTTGGGCCGCACGTGCTGCGCATCGAGACCGCGGTCGAGGCCGCCAGCGCCGCCCTGGTGCAGTTGGGCTACGCGAGCAGCGGACGCGGCTGAGCCCAGGCCCCGCGACCGCGAAGGGAGACGAAGGTCTCGCCGCCGACCACGAGGTGGTCGAGCAGGGGCACGCCGACCAGTTCGCCGGCCGCCTGCAGTCGCTCGGTGACGCCTCGGTCCTCCACCGAGGGCTCGGGATCCCCGCTGGGATGGTTGTGGGCGACGACGACCGCACAGGCGCGCACACGCAGCGCAGGTCCGAAGACCTCGCGCGGATGGATCAAGGAAGCGGTCGCCGTGCCGATCGACACCTCGTGCAGCTGCAGCACGCGATGGCGCCCGTCGAGGTACAGCGCGAGCACCGTCTCGCGATCCCGTCCCGCGAGTGGGCCGCGCAGGATCTCGAAGGCGTCGCGCGGGCTGCGGATCGGCGCGCGACGCGGAGGTGCGAGCGCTGCGGCGCGGCGGCCGAGTTCGAAAGCGCTGGCCATGCGCAGGGCCGCCCTCCAAGGAATTCCCATCTGCGCCGCCAGCTCGGGCACGGCCGCGCGCGCGTGCTGCGCCAACCAGTTCTCGTCGATGCCGAGCGCGGCCGAAGCGCGCCGACCCAGGAGCATGTCGACGAGTTCCTGCGCGCTCGCCCCGCTCAGCGGCCGGGCGCGCCACTGCTGCCGCGCGGGCCGGCCCGGGGCGACCCCGCGCTCGAATTCCCGCGCAATTCCGGCACTTTTCGCGCAATCGACGGACTCGGGCATCGTCGAAGGGACCACAGCTCGCGACGGCGGGTGGCACTCCTCCGCCGGATTTCGGGCCCACTTTCGAGAAGCAACGAGAAACTTCGCGCGATTCTTCGTCTAAGCCCGGAGTCGAGGGACAGTTCGTTCGCGCCTCCACCGATGAGTCCAACGGGGTTTCGATGCGAAACTCCGAGCCAGCCACCCGCATGAGCATCCTGACAGTTTGCGTCCTCATCTTGATGGGGCTGTGGGTGGTCGAAACGGTGGTGTTCTGCGTGACGTATGCGCAGACCGCCAAGGGGACGGCGACGGACCGGATCGAGACTCCGCTGTAGGAGGTTCTTTTGGGAGACGTGGAGGGGCAGGGGGCGTGACTCCTGTCCGAGACCAGTGCCGAGGCCGGTGAACCTGACACCGCGCCGAGGCGATCGAGCGGCCGTGATCCTGACACGGCCGCTCGACTTCTTTTCCGGAGCCATCGGAGCGTCCACTTTCCGCCGGTGCCGGCAGCGCACTCGGTCGACGCCGCGATGCACACGGGCAAGTTCGTCGTCGACTACCGCCGCGTCCGCGTCCAAGCCTCGAACGCGTCGGCGAGCGGCAGGCGCACCTCGGCCTCGAAGCTCTGCGCCGGAAGGCGGCCTTTTTTGCAGCCTTCGATCATCGACAGCACGCTGCGCTGCCCGTGCTGCCGCCACAGGTAGCCGGTCAGGGCCAGCGACTGGCGGTACGCACGCGCGATCGCGGCTTCGTCCTTCCAACTCGCCAGGCTGCCGCCGAGCGTCTCCAACGGGATCGGCTCCTCATCGACCAGCTCGCGCGTGGCGTTGTCAGCCGCGGTGTTGCGCTGACTCTCGACGGAAAACTCGAGCCACTGCGCCAGGCCTTCGTTGAGCCAGCCCGGCACGCTGTCGCCGCCGACCTCGCGGATGAACGCATGGCACAGCTCGTGGCGGAAGACGCGCTGCAGGCGCGATTCCTCGGCGGAAAGATCGCCGATCGGGATGCGGATCGCGCTGCCGTCGAAGGCGCCGCCGGCCCAGTCGCCAAGACCCGTGAGCAGGGAGAAGCCGGCGCGCTCGTAGAGCACGACGCGGAACTTCGCGCGTCCCGACTCGACGGGGTAGTGCGCGAACAGCTCGCCCAGATCGGTGTAGGCGCGTTCGAGTTCGTCGAGCAGGCGCGTCGAGCCCCACAAGAGGTCGCGGCGCTCGCCGTCGTAGGACAGCTCGAAGTGCAGCGAGCTCTCCTGCCAAAAGTCCTGTTCGACCTCGCGCTCGCGTTTCCAGCGCTCCAAGAGGCGCGCGAGGTCCTCGCGTTCGGGCGCGAGCTCGACGGCGCGCGTCAAGCGCACGAGGCACAGGGTGCAGCGCGGATCGCGCGCGTGCTCGGCGACCGCGGCGCGCGCCAAGGCCTCGGCGAGGTTGCGCGCGAAAACCTGCATGTCGCTGAACTGCGCGTGGCATTCCTCGAACAGCGCGATCGCGCGCTCGTGTTCGCCGGCTTCGAGCGCGGCGATGGCTTCACGGTTCTTCTCGGCCCATTCCTGCGGCACCCCGCCGGGCGCGGCGGCGATCTGCGGCGGTGCGAGTTCGACGACCGCGGGGATTCCGCCCGGCGCGGCGCGGCGTTCGAAGCTGGGTTCCTGCGCGATCGGCGCGCTGGCCGGCGCGGCGGGCTTGGGCTGGTGGCGCTCGAGGATC
>Ga0315910_10000902_pt1 | contig 28109 bp, 26 predicted proteins | sample EdamamesoilMG_FD_204470 | JGI IMG/M metagenome (GOLD analysis project Ga0315910, IMG submission 204470) | Garden soil microbial communities collected in Santa Monica, California, United States - Edamame soil | ecosystem: Environmental > Terrestrial > Soil > Garden | place: USA: California... | reverse complement strand
CGCCATGCGCAACGCGCGTCCAAATCCCTTGAACAGGGTCTCCGCGATGTGGTGCGCATTGCGCCCGCGCAGCGTGTCCGCATGCACGGTCAGGCCGGCGTGATTGACCACGGCCTGGAAGAATTCCCGGATCAGGTCCACGTCGAACTCGCCGATGCGCGCGCGCGGATACTCGACGTGGTACTCCAGTCCCGGGCGCCCGGAACAATCCACGACGACCCTTGAGAGGGCTTCGTCCAGTGGCACATAGGCGTGGCCATAGCGGCGGATCCCGGACTTGTCGCCGAGCGCTTCGCGCAGCGCCTGGCCCAGGCAGATGCCCACGTCCTCGACGGTGTGGTGTGCATCCACGGCCAGGTCACCCTCCGCGATGACTTTCAGATCCAGCATGCCGTGCCGGGCCACCTGGTCCAGCATGTGTTCCAGGAACGGGATGCCGATGCGGAACTCGCCCTGTCCGGCGCCGTCGACACACAAATCAAGCGCAACGCGGGTCTCGCGGGTCTCGCGGCGGATGGATGCGGTGCGTTTGCTGGTCATGGCTTTGGCCGCGGGTTACTGCAGTTCGGGGGCGCGCAGTCTAACCGGCGCGCAATGGTTAGGCTAGGATAACCTGAACCCTGACCAGCATGAAATCGAGCCATGTCCGGCAGTCCTGAACCCGAAATCGTCAAGACCTACCTGCTTGCGCTGCAGGATCAAATCTGCGCCGCGTTTGAAGCTTGTGATGGTGGCGCCCGCTTTCGCGAGGACGCCTGGACACGTGATGAAGGTGGTGGCGGGCGCACACGCGTGCTCGAAAACGGCGCGCTGTTCGAGAAAGGCGGTGTCAATTTCTCCCATGTCCACGGCGTGACGCTGCCGGCGTCGGCGACCGCGCGGCGGCCGGAACTGGCCGGGCGCGGCTTCGAAGCCATGGGCGTGTCGCTGGTGATGCATCCGCGCAATCCCCATGTGCCGACCTCGCACATGAATGTGCGCTTTTTCCTGGCCGGCCGGGCGGTGGTCGAACCGGTGTGGTGGTTCGGCGGCGGATTTGATCTGACGCCCTGCTACGCCAATGCGGAGGATGCGCGCCATTGGCATCGATCGGCCAGGGCTGCCTGCGCGAATTTCGGAGCCGATACCCATGCGCGCTACAAGAAATGGTGCGATGAGTATTTCACGCTGCGACATCGCGGTGAGACGCGTGGCATTGGCGGCCTGTTTTTTGATGATCTGAACGAGTGGGGTTTTGAACGCTGCTTCGCGTTCATGCGCAGTGTCGGGGATCATTACCTGCCGGCATACCTGCCCATCGTCGAACGGCGCCGGCACACGCCATTCGGACAACGTGAACGGGAATTCCAGTTGTTCCGCCGCGGCCGTTACGTTGAGTTCAACCTCGTCTACGACCGCGGCACTCTTTTCGGTCTGCAATCCGGCGGGCGCACGGAGTCAATCCTGATGTCGTTGCCGCCCGTGGCCGCGTGGCCCTATGACTGGCGGCCGGAACCGGGCTCCGCCGAGGATGCACTGTCGGAATTCCTGCACCCGCGCGACTGGCTGGAATAAGCGGGCCTGACTCCTTTATTCCTCGGCCGGGTCCGGCTTTCGGGTTTCAAGCCAGAAGGTGACCGGTCCATCGTTGGTCAAGGTCACCTGCATGTCGGCGCCGAAACGGCCGCATGCCACCGGATTGTGCCGGGCATGCGCCAGTGCCAGCAGGTGCAGAAACAATCGCTCCCCGGTTTCCGGCGCCGCGGCGCTGCTGAAACTGGCGCGCGACCCCTTGCGTGTGTCGGCCGCCAGCGTGAACTGGGGCACCAGCAACAGGCCCCCGCCCACGCTTGCCAGGCCCAGGTTCATCCTGCCCCCGGCGTCCGGGAAAACACGATAGCCAAGCAAACGATCCAGCAGGCGCTCCGCATCTGCGTCGGTATCGGTGCGCTGGATTGCCACCAGCACCAGCAGGCCGCGTTCAATGGCGCCGATGACGTGGCCACCTGACTCGACGCGAGCCTGCGACACGCGCTGGAGCAGGCCAATCACGACAATCGGGGAACGGGCAAGCCGGGGGAATGCGACCGCTACGGCGGGTTCAGATGATTTTCAGGAAATCCAGCAAATTGACGCCGAACAATGCCACCGCGGCAACCAGCACCGCCCATTCCATGTTGCGCCGGACCAGGAAGCCGGTGAAATGCAGTATCAGCACCAGAATGGAAAACACATAAACAACCCAGAAAATCCAATCCGTCATTGGGACGTCCCCGCGCCGGTCAGTGGGAAAAGCGGAAGAAATTATGCATCACGGCGTGACGAAGTGCCAACAAAACCCGCTTCGGCCCTAGGTGATGCAATTCACGCCATCAACGCCGGCGACCAGGAGCACATCGGCGCCGCGGCGTGCAAACAGGCCATTGCAGACAACGCCGGCAATGTTGTTGATGCGCTCTTCAAGGGGCGCAGGATCCAGGATGGTAAGATTATGTACATCCAAGATGATGTTGCCGTTGTCGGTGGTGAAACCCTGGCGCAGCGCCGGTTGTCCTCCCAGTTTCGCCAGTTGCCGCCCGACATGACTTTGCGCCATGGGGATGACCTCCACCGGCAGCGGAAATCGCCCCAACACGTCAACCAGCTTGGATTCGTCCACGATGCAGACGAAACGCCGGCTCACGGCGGCGACGATTTTTTCGCGCGTCAGTGCTCCACCGCCGCCCTTGATGAGTTGCCGGTGCCGGGTGGCTTCGTCGGCGCCATCCACGTAGAGAGGGAGTTCCATGACGCTGTTCAGCTGCACCACGGGAATGCCGTGCTGCTTGAGCCTGGTCTCTGTCGCCACGGAGCTGGCGACCGCCCCCTCAATGCGCCCGCGCACGCCGGCCAGCGCATCAATGAAAAAGTTCACCGTGCTGCCGGTGCCGACGCCGACGATCATGTCGTCGACGACGTATTTCAAGGCCGCTTCTGCGGCGCGTTTTTTCCGGTCATCCTGGCTCATGTCTGAATCCGCATTCGGGCTGTTGCCGCGATAATGCTATCTTAGGCGCGTGTTCCCCGAATACCAATTGCTGGTCGCCGAGGCCCTCAAGCGCGTCTATGACGTGGCGCGCGTGACGACGCTCGATTTCGCCCCGCAGATATCGCGGCTGCTTGGCAACCGGATCTGGTTGAAGCGCGAGGATCAGCAGGCGGTGTTTTCCTACAAGCTGCGCGGCGCCTATAACATGCTCTCGACCCTGGATGCCTCTGCACGGGAACGTGGCGTGATCGCGGCATCAGCCGGGAACCATGCCCAGGGCGTGGCGCTGGCGGCCCAGCGGCTGGGAGTTTCCGCGTTAATCGTCATGCCCAAGACCACGCCGGAGATAAAGATCAATGCCGTGCGGCGGCTGAATGCGGACGTGGTATTGCACGGCAACACCTATGACGAGGCAAATCAGCACGCCGGGGAACTGGCCGGGGGATCCGGGCGCACGCTGATTCCGCCCTATGACCATCCACTCGTGATCGCGGGCCAGGCCACGGTCGGCGCCGAGTTGCTGCAACAGTGCAAATCACCCCCCCGCTACGTGTTTGTTCCCGTGGGCGGAGGCGGGCTGATTGCCGGAATTTCCGCCTGCATCAAGCAGGCGCAGCCGGGCATCCGCATCATCGGCGTTGAATCCGACGAGGCCCCATCCATGCATGCCGCCTTTGCAGCGGGCCGGCCGGTGGAATTGCCGCACATCGGCATTTTCGCCGATGGTGCCGCGGTGCGGCGCGTGGGCGACGAGAACTATCGCATTGCCAGTTCACTGGTGGACGAGATCCTGCTGGTCACCAATGATGAAATTTGCGCCGCGGTAAAGGACATCTTCGAAGACACGCGCGCGATCCCGGAACCGGCGGGCGCCCTGGCGCTTGCAGGATTGAAGCAGTTTGTCGCCGCCAGGGGCGTGCACGACGCCGACCTGGTCGCCATATTCAGCGGCGCCAATGTCAATTTTGATCGCCTGCGACACATCGCGGAGCTGGCCGCACTGGGAGAACAACGGGAGGCGCTGATTTGCATCACCATTCCCGAACGGGCGGGGAGTTTCCGCGCCCTGTGCCATGACCTGGGCGCGCGCCAGATTACCGAGTTCAATTATCGTTACTCGGATTCCACCGCTGCCCATGTCTTTGCCGGCATCCAGTTGCGTCATGGGCTGGAGGAAAAGGCGGCGCTGCTCAACGCGCTGGCTGACCGCGGATACCGCGTGGTGGACATGAGTGACAACGAACTGGCCAAGATGCACGTGCGCTACATGGTCGGCGGCCATGCGCCGGCGGCGGCCGATGAAGTATTGTGCCGGTTTGAATTTCCGGAGCGTTCCGGCGCGTTGCTGCAATTCCTGTCGCGCATGGGTGATCGCTGGAATATCAGCCTGTTCCATTACCGCAATCATGGCGCCGCCTATGGCAGAGTGCTGATGGGCATACAGGTGCCGGTGCCGGAGCGCGGCGAGTTCCAGTCCTTCCTGGCAAACCTGGGGATGGCGTACACGGATGAGAGCGGCAATCCCGCCTACCGCCTGTTCCTGATGTAATCAGCCTGCCGCCAGCGACAGGATGCATTTCCATTCCGCGCCGCTGACCGGCATCACCGACAGCCGGTTGCCGCGCTGGAGCAGGGCAAGACCCGCGAGTGACCGCTGCGCCCGCAATTCCGGCAACGTGACCACGCGCTTGAACTTGCGCTGCAACTGCACGTCCACGGTGTACCAGCGCGGCGTCGCGGGCGTACTGCCCGGATCGTAATAGTCGCTGCGCGGGTCGAGGGCCGTGGGATCCGGATGGCCCCGGGAAACAATCTTCATCACTCCTGCCACGCCGGGTTCCGCGCAACTCGAATGGTAAAAAAATGCGCCGTCCCCGGGTTGCATTCCGTCCCGCAGCATGTTGCGGGCCTGGTAATTGCGCACGCCATTCCAGCTGTCGCGCCGGCCGGGACGCCGCGCCAGGTCCTCGATGCCGAAGACCGAGGGTTCGGACTTCATCAACCAGTAGTTCAACGTGCTTCTCCCGGCGGAAAAAAAGATGCCGGCACTGCGCCGGCATGTCGTGCTGGGACCAATGTGCGGGGAATAACGTGTGGGGACAGGATCAATTCTGTCCCCGCTCTTTCATGTCCCCGCTCCTCCAAGAGGGTATCAACCGCGATGTCGCTACCAGCCATTAGTCTTGAACCAATGGTTCAAGTGGGAACAGCGAGCGGCGCTTCAGGCTTCCCGCTCTGGGCGGGCATGCACAACAGGCCGCGGTTCAGTTCCCTTGGCGACTAAGTATCGGCTCAAGAAACACCAGCCGGCACACGAACACCGCAGAAGATACCCAAACTGGTTGATTCAAGACGCCTGCGCCGCGTCTTGAATCAGCCAGTCGACCACTCAATATCTCAATTCGCACCCGCTGTCAGGGCCGCATCAATCTTGCTGCGCAGGCGCCTGATGGTTGAGTCCACGGAACTGCTCAATTCCTCGGTCTGGGAACGCCGGGACAGCAACTCGCTGGTGATATTCAGCGCCGCCATCACCGCGATGCGCTCCGTGCCGACCACCTTGCCGCCATTCTTCACCTCGCGCATCTTGTCATTCAGAAATGCGGCGGCGGTATGCAGCTGGTCGCGTTCCTCCTCATGACAGGAAATCAGGTACTCCTTTTCCAGGATGGTGATGGTGACCGGGCGCAGACCCGTGCTCATGACCGCGTCTCCATGGCGCGCAGCCGCGTGATCATGGATTCAATGCGGGAGCGGGCCTGCTCGGTTTTCTCAATCAGCGTGGCACGCTCGTTGATCAGGTTGTCCTGCTGGCTGCGCAAGGCGGAATTCTCGGTCTTCAGCTGATCCACGGTGCGAATCAGGTCGTCCACCCTGGATTCGAGTGCTACGAGGTCGAGTGTTTCTGGTTTGGATTCCGGCATGGTGCAATCCCGCAAGGCAACGCGCACATAACCCACGCATGGCAGTGCGATTTTTGGGACAATATAGAGCGCGCCCTGATCACGGTCAACAAGTCGATCAGGTGCGGTAGACCCCGCTCGCGGTCGCGAATTGCGGCACAGCGGAGTGCAGGTGCGTGAATCACTTGCAGCCGGAGGAGAATGCGGAAATGTCCGGGCACCGGGATTTTGAAGCGGCATTGTCCACGGCCAGCGCCGCGGTGGGGGCGGCGGAGTGCCATGGCTTCCTCTGCGGCCAGTTGTGCAGCCTGCAAATCCCGGCGGAGGAACTGTGGCAGGAGTTCCTGGACCTGCGCACAGCGGATGAAGCCAGGATCGAGGGTTGCCACGAACACGTGCGCCATTTGTTGCGGGAGACCCGGCGTCAACTCGCATCGGAGGAGTTCGATTTCCAATTGCTGTTGCCCGACGACGATGTTGACATTCCGGAGCGGGTACAGGCGCTGGCCGGCTGGTGCCGGGGATTCCTCTCCGGCCTGGGACTGGTGGAGGACCTGCCGGCGCGCGTGCTTGGCGACGAGCTGCAGGAGTGGCTGCGGGACGTGGAAATGATCGGCCGCGCCGGAGCGGGTGAACCGGACGCCGACGACGAGGTCGCGCTGATGCAGGTGACGGAGCATGTGCGCGCCGGAGTGATGCTGATCCGGGAGGAATTACGCGCCTACGGCATCGACGAAGAACAGGAGAACTGGCAATAATGGACCTGAAGGAATTTCCCAAGCGCCGCAAGCGACTGATGGACATGATGGGCGACGACAGTATTGCCATTATTCCCACCGCCGGTGTGCGCGTGCGCAGCCGAGACACCCATTTCCCGTTCCGCGGGGACAGCGACTTCCTCTACCTGACCGGGTTTGCCGAGCCCGAGGCCGTGGCCATCATCATCCCGGGACGCGCGCAGGGCGAGTTCGTGCTGCTGTGCCGCGAACGCGATCCGAAAATGGAAATCTGGGACGGCTTGCGCGCGGGCGTGGAGGGCGCCTGCGCCAGCTACGGCGCCGATGATGCGTTTCCGATCTCCGACCTGGATGACATCGTGCCGGGGTTGCTGGAGGAAAAGGACCGGATCTTTTACACCATGGGCCAGGACGCCGCCTTTGATCAGCGCGTACTCGGCTGGGTGAACGAGGTGCGGCGCAAGGGCCGCGCCGGTGTCGGTGCGCCGGACGAGTTCGTGGCGCTTACCCATATCCTGCACGAAATGCGGCTCTACAAGAGCCGGCAGGAAGTACGCGCCATGCGCCAGGCCGCGCGCATTTCGGCGGGAGCGCACCGTCGCGCCATGTCCGTATGCAAGCCCGGCATGATGGAGTACCAGATCGAGGCGGAATTGTTGCACGAATACATGCGCAACGGCGCGCGTTCGCCCGCCTACCCGGCCATCATCGGCGGCGGCGCCAATGGCTGCATCCTGCATTACACCGAGAACTCGGCGGAATTGTGCGACGGCGACCTGGTGTTGATCGATGCCGGCGCGGAATATGACGGGTACGCCAGCGACATCACGCGCACCTTCCCCGTCAACGGCACCTATACCGAGGCCCAGCGGCAGGTATACGAGCTGGTGTTGGCGGCCCAGGCGGCGGCCATCGCGGCCGTGCGTCCCGGCAATCACTGGAACGATCCCCATGACGCGGCCGTGCAGGTGTTGACGGAAGGTCTGGTGGACCTTGGCATTCTCAAGGGCCGCGTGCGCAACCTGATCAAGGACCAGGCCTTTACCGATTACTACATGCACCGCACCGGCCATTGGCTCGGCATGGACGTGCACGACGTGGGCGATTACAAGCTGGATGGCGAGTGGCGCGTTCTGGAGCCGGGCATGGTGCTGACCGTGGAGCCGGGCCTGTACTTCCAGCCGCGCCGCGGGCTGGCGAAGAAGTGGTGGAATATCGGCATTCGCATCGAGGACGACGTGCTGGTGACCGAGCAGGGACGCGATGTCATCACCCACGATGCGCCGAAGCAGATCGCCGAGATTGAAGCCCTCATGGCCCGGAATTAATCGGGGTCAGTATCCGTTTGCCAGCCCGACTCTGCGCATGACCCGCCGGATCGACAACGGTAAACGGGGTCTGACCCCGGTTGATTTTGACATTGCCATCGCCGGCGGCGGCATGGTCGGTGCCTCGCTGGCACTGGCATTGCGCCACAGCGGCTACCGCATTGCGTTGATCGAGTCCGTGGCACCGGGGCAAGCGGCCCAGCCGAGTTACGATGATCGCGGCATCGCACTGTCCCTGGCCAGCGCGCGCGTGTTGCGCCATGTCGGCATCTGGGACCAGGTGCATCGCTCGGCCACGCCGATCCGGCGCGTGCATGTTTCCGAGCAATCGCGCTTCGGTTGCGTGCGCATGGACGCCGCAAGCCTTGGCGCGGAGGCGCTGGGCCATGTTGTGATTGCGCGCGAACTGGGCGGCGCATTGTGGGAGTGCGTGCGCGCCGCCGGCAATATTACCGCCATTTGCCCGGAGTCCGTGCTGCATGTTGAGCAGGGCGTTGATTTGCTGGCGGCGCATTGCAGCGTGAGTGGCCGCCTGCGCTGCCGGCTGCTGGTGGTGGCCGATGGTGTCGAGTCCGGCTTGCGCGCACAGCTGGGCATCGACGTTGTGCGCCATGACTACCGGCAATCCGCCATCGTCGCCAATGTCACCATGGGCCAGCCGCACGCTGACACCGCCTATGAGCGTTTCGACAGCACCGGCCCGCTGGCATTGCTGCCATTGGGTCAGCAACGCATGGTCGCTGTGAATTGCGTCGCCAGTCCCGGCGTGCCGGAGTGGCTGGCGCTTGGGGATGCAGAATACTGCGCGCAACTGGATCAGCGCCTGGGCGGACGCCTGGGTGGCTTCGTCCAGTGCGGTGCGCGCCGCGTCTATCCGCTGCAGCGGGTGTGGCCGGACCGCCAGGTCAGCGGCCGCGCGGTGCTGTTGGGCAGCGCCGCGGCGAACCTCCATCCCAATGGCGCCCAGGGTTTCAACCTGGCACTGCGCGATGTGGCGGCGCTGGCGGAATCACTGGCGGGCGGTCCCGGCACGGATCCGGGATCTGCCCCGATTTTGGCGGGATTTGCCGAGGCCAGGCGCGAGGACCGTGAGCGGGTCTCCGGGTTCAGTCACGCCCTGGCGCAAACCTTTGCCAGCGGCAATCCGTTGCTGACCGGCGCGCGGCAGGCGGGAATGTTGTTGACGGACCTGTTGCCGCCGGTGAAGCGGGAGTTGATGTTGTTCGGGGCCGGGTTGCGCGGCCGGCAACCCGGTTGTGTCCGGAACGCAGCCTGACATGTCCGCGATCGACCGCCACGCGGAGGTATGCATCATCGGCGCAGGACCGGTGGGCCTGGCGCTGGCCTGCCTGCTGATGCGCGCAGGGGTGACCTGCCTGGTCGCCGATCGGATCCCGAACGCGGCCAATCACGGCCGGATTGATCCCCGCGCGCTGGCGTTGACACCGGCTGCGCGCGCCATCCTCACGGAGTGTGGCGCCTGGTCGCGACTCGCGCCGGCATCCATCGGCGAGTTTCAGCGCATGCAGGTCTGGGATGCCGGCGGGACCGGAAAAATTGAATTCGACAGTGCCGACCTGTGTCTCTCCACGCTTGGTTACATCGTCAACCAGTCCGACCTGGAAGCTGCGTTAAACGCGGCGTTGACTCATGCAGGGCTGGATGTGATTGCCATGGCCGATCTTGAACGCGTGGATTTCGGGACGAACCGGATTATTGCCCACGGCCCGGATGGTTGCCGGTTGACGGCCCGGCTGCTGGTGGGCGCCGATGGCGCCCGGTCGCGGGTTCGGGAGCTGGCCGGCATAGGATTTGCCGCACACGCTTATGATCAACATGCCGTGGCCTGCACGGCTCATACCGTGCTGCCGCACGGAAACGTCGCGCGCCAGCGGTTCCTGCCCACGGGGCCGCTGGCGTTTCTGCCGCTGGCGGACCCCCATGCCTGCGGCATTGTCTGGTCCACCACGCCGGAACAGGCGCGACGCCTGCAGTTGCAGGACGAGGCGGCGTTCAACGTGCAACTGGCCGCGGCCGGCGGTCACGTGCTGGGTGACATCGTGGCGTGCGGCCCGCGCATGGTGTTTCCGCTGCAGCGTGCCCGGGCGGAACGCTATTGCCGCCCGCGCCTGGCGCTCATTGGCGATGCGGCGCATTGTGTCCACCCGCTGGCCGGCCAGGGCGCAAACCTGGGACTGCTGGATGCAGCCAGCCTGGCGGAAGTATTAGTGGAATCCGTGCGTACCGGGCGCGATCCGGGTTCCATGCAGACGCTGCGGCGCTACGAGCGCTGGCGCCGGGGTGAGAACGAAATGATGATCGCGGCGCTGGATGGCATGCACAGACTTTTCGGATCGGGGGAGCCGGCCGTGCAACGATTGCGCAATGCCGGCCTCGATCTGTGTGATGCGCTGGACCCGGTGAAGCACTGGTTCATGGCCCGTGCCATGGGACGATCAGGCGATCTCCCCGCGGTTGCGTTGGGCTCGGCAGTTTTACGCTAAGCTGCGCGCCATGACGGAAACGGGGCACACCGCGGCGCCCAATTTCATCCGCCGCATCATCGACGACGACCTGCGCGCCGGCACCCATGGCGGCCGCGTGCACACGCGGTTTCCGCCGGAACCCAACGGGTACCTCCATCTCGGGCATGCAAAATCCATCTGCCTGAACTTCGGCCTGGCGGCCGATTTCGGCGGTCTGTGCAACCTGCGTTTCGATGACACCAACCCGGAAACGGAAGACGTTGAATACGTGGACGCCATCCAGCGTGACGTGCGCTGGCTGGGTTTTGACTGGCAGGACCGCCTGTTTTTTGCCTCCGATTACTTCGACCAGTTGCATGCCTTCGCCGAGGAACTTGTCCGGCAGGGAAAGGCTTACGTTGACAGCCTGAGCGGCGACGAGATCCGGGCCCATCGCGGTACGTTGACCGAGCCCGGCAAGGAGAGCCCGTTCCGGAATCGAAGCGTGGAGGAAAACCTGTCCCTGTTTGAACGCATGCGCGAGGGCGGGTTCGCCGATGGCGCGCATGTGCTGCGCGCGAAGATCGACATGGCCTCGCCCAACGTGAATCTGCGCGACCCGGTCATCTACCGCATCCGGCATATCCCCCATCACCGCAGCGGCGACAAGTGGCGCATCTACCCGATGTATGACTTCACCCATGGCCTGTCCGACGCCATCGAGCACATCACCCATTCCATCTGCACGCTGGAGTTCGAGGATCACCGCCCGCTGTACGACTGGTTCATTGACAACCTGCCGGTGCCGTCCCGGCCGCGCCAGTATGAGTTCGCGCGGCTAAATCTCGACCATACCGTGCTCAGCAAGCGGCGCCTCATTGCGCTGGTGGACGGCGGGCATGTTGCCGGCTGGGATGACCCGCGCATGCCGACGCTGGTCGGGATCCGGCGCCGCGGCTATACGCCGGAGGCAATCCGCGATTTCTGCGATCGCATCGGCGTCACCAAGAACGACACGCGCATCGATTTCGCCGTGCTGGAGAATTGCGTGCGTGAACACCTCGGGCTGGTGGCGCCGCGCGTCATGGGCGTGCTGAACCCGTTGCGTGTGGTGATAGAAAATTACCCGGAACAGCAGGTTGAGCAATTGCCAGCCGCCAATCACCCGCAGCGGCCGGAACTGGGGTCACGCACGATTCCGTTCGCGCGTGAAATCTTCATCGAGCAGGATGACTTCATGGCGGATCCGCCGAAGGGGTTCCATCGCCTTGCACCGGGTCGCGAGGTACGGTTGCGGTATGCCTACTTCATCACCTGCACCGACGTCATTCGCGATCCGGGCACGGGCGCGGTGACGGAACTGCGTTGCACCTATGACCCGGCCACGCGCGGCGGCGACTCCCCCGACGGGCGCAAGGTGAAGGGCACCCTGCACTGGACCGCCGCGGCCACGGCACTGGATGCGGAAGTGCGCCTGTATGACCGGCTGTTCTCGGTTCCCGATCCGGACGCCGGCGACGCCGACTGGCTCGAACACCTGAATCCGGATTCGGTGCGGGTGCTGAGCGGTTGCAAGCTGGAACCCTCGTTGCGCGATGCCGCGCCGGAATCCCGCTGGCAGTTCGAGCGCCTCGGGTATTTTTGTGCCGACCGGGTGGACAGCCGCCCCGGTGCGCCGGTGTTCAATCGCACCGTGACCCTGAAGGATTCCTGGGTCAAGGCAAAATAGTCACACGCGTTTTTCCAGGCCAGCAGGGAACCCATGAACACCCAGTCCGCAGAAATGTTCCAGTCCGACATCCAGAGCCTGCCGTTGCTTCATCGCGGCAAGGTGCGCGACATCTACGCCGCCGGCGACGACATGATGCTGATCGTCACCACCGATCGCCTGTCCGCTTTCGACGTGATCCTGCCGGATCCGATCCCGGGCAAGGGCGCGGTGCTTACCGCGTTGTCGAACTTCTGGTTCCGGCGCATGCAGGAACTCATACCCAATCACCTGGTCGATCGGCGCCTGGACCAGGTGATTCCCGCTGCGGCGGAGCGCGCGCCGCTGGAAGGCCGCAGCATCGTGGTGCGGAAATTGACCCCGCTGCCCGTCGAGGCCGTGGTGCGCGGCTATCTCATTGGTTCCGGCTGGAAGGATTACCAGGCCACCGGCGCCGTGTGCGGGATCGCGCTGCCGCCGGGCCTGCGCCAGGCGGAGCAGTTGCCGCAACCCATGTTCACGCCGTCCACCAAGGCCGCGCTGGGCGCCCATGACGAGAACATCAGTTACGCGCAGGTTGAGCGGATCATCGGACCGGATCGCGCGGCCGAGGTGCGCGCCGCGGCGCTGGGGATCTACCGCGCCGCGGCGGAGTATGCGCGCGGCCGCGGCATCATCATTGCCGATACCAAGTTTGAATTCGGCACCGATACGGGCGGACGCCTGTACCTGATCGACGAGGCATTGACACCGGATTCCTCGCGCTTCTGGCCCGCGGACGGATATCGCGTGGGCATCAGTCCGCCCAGTTTCGACAAGCAGTATGTGCGCGACTACCTGGAAACCCTGGACTGGAACAAGCAGGCACCGGGTCCGCACCTGCCCGCCGGGGTCATCGCGAACACCGCGGCCAGGTACCGGGAAGCGCAACAGCGCCTGACCGCTTGATCCCGCTGCACGACGACAATCCCACCGCGATCACACCGATCTTCACCGTGGCGTTCATTGCCGCGTGCATACTCGTTTTTCTCTGGCAACTCGGCCTGGGTGAGACCGGTAACCAGGCTGCGGTCATGGCCCTCGGCGTCATTCCGGCGGTATTGCTGGATCGTGCGGCGTTGCCACCGGAGCTGGCGCTGGTCCCCGCTGCACTGACACCGCTCACGTCCATGTTCCTGCACGGCGGTTTCATGCACCTGGCCGGCAACATGCTGTACCTGTGGATCTTCGGCAATAACGTGGAGGATGCCATGGGGCATGTGCGCTTCGTGGTCTTCTACCTGCTGTGCGGTATTGCCGCCGTATTCGGACAGGTGTTGCAGGATCCGGGTTCGGAGATCCCGATGATCGGGGCCAGCGGCGCCATTTCCGGTGTGCTCGGGGCCTATCTCCTGCTCTATCCCCATGCCCGGGTGCTGGTGGCGATTCCACTGGGCATCATCATCCAGACCGTGCGGTTGCCGGCATCAATCGTGCTCGGCATGTGGTTCGTGATCCAGATTTTCAGTTCACTGATGGCGGGTGGCGGGCCGGGCGTGGCCTGGTTCGCCCACATCGGCGGTTTCATCGCCGGCCTGGCGCTGATCCCCGTGTTTCGTCGCCGCAACGTGCGCCTGTTCAATGCGGCGCGGCGGGACTGGGGTTGAAACCCGGTCGGGGGCAGAATTCAATTCTGTACCCGTTCCTTGATGGCGCGTATCAACGCCTCGCGTGCGTCCGGGTCGGTGACCGCCGCCATGGCGGCACTGAACCGGTGCACCGCCGCACTGTGTTCTCCGAGGAGTTTTTCCAGCAACAGGCTTTCCGCGATGGTCGCGGGCGCTCCGCCGTCGCGGGAGCGCTGATCGATCTCACTCAGCAATGTGAAATAGTTCGATTTGCCTGCACGCATGGCCAGGTAGGCCTCCCAGGCGTCCCGGGCTTCCAGGGGTAGGTAATCGGAATCAATCAAGTTGAAGTAGGCCGGGATAAACCCGGCTCCCCATCCATTGCAGGGCGGTTCTGTGGGGCCGGCTTTATGCCGGCCATCATTCAATTCAGGCCGCCTGCTTTTCCATCGCGTCGGTGTACTGCCCCAGGCACGCGAGGCCATTGCAGCGCTCCCGGTGTAACAGCGCCTTCTGCGCCGCCGCGACATTTTCCGGTTTGCCGCCCCAGGCCTTCAGGCAGGGATCCTGCAGTGCGCGCCCATAGGAAAAACTGAGCGGCCAGGGCAACTTCGGGTAGGCGGCATTCATGGCATTCAGGTGCGCCGTCGCCAGTTGCGCGCTTTGGCCGCCGGACAGGAACACGATGCCGGGCAGTGCCGCGGGCACACTGCGCAACAGGCAACGCACGGTCAGGTCGGCAACCTGTTGCACGCTGGCCTGTTGCGGGCATTTCTTGCCGGCGACGACCATGTTCACCTTGAGGATGGTGTGTTCCAGCGCCACCTGTTGCCGGTGCAATTGATCGAACAGGACATGCAACGTGCGTTCGGTGACATCGAGGCAGGTTTCCACCGTGTTGTCGGCGTCCATCAGGGTTTCCGGTTCCACCATGGGCACGATCCCCTCCGCCTGGCACAGGGCCGCGTACCGGGCCAGCGCATGGGTATTGGTTTCAATACAAGTGTCGGACGGGATGCCGGCGCCGATGGTGATGACGGCGCGCCACTTGGCGAATGTCGCGCCCATGCCGCGGTATTCCGCCAGCCGGTCTCGCAGTCCGTCGAGACCCTCGCTGACCAGTTCGCCCGGATGGCCGGCGAGTTCCTTCGCGCCCTTGTCCACCTTGATGCCGGGCAGGATGCCCTGCTCAGCCAGCGCCCTCGGGAACGGGACGCCGGCAGCCGTGGATTGGCGCAGGGTCTCGTCAAACAGGATCATGCCGCTGATGAATTCAGCACCGCCCCGCGCCGTTATCAGCAGGTCGCGGTAGGCGCGCCGGTTCGGTTCCGAGGATTCGACGCCGATGGCATCGAAGCGCTTCTTGATGGTGGGCTGGCTCTCGTCGATGGCCAGGATGCCCTTGCCCCGGGCGACCATGGCCCTGGCGGTTTTTTCCAGTTGCCCGCTGTAATCGGTCATGTTCGATTCCTCTTTGTCGTTGGTGGGGCCGGCTTTACGCCGGCCCGCATTTACCGGCCGGGATAAACCCGGCCCCACAATGGTTGCAGTTTCCCGCGCCGGACTCAGGTGGAGGGCCCGGCGTGCTGCCCGACCTGTACGATCTTCATGTTGTTGGTCCCGCCGCGATGTCCGCTGAGGTCGCCCTTGGTAATGACGACGAAATCCCTGTCGAACACGATCTTGCGGCGCACCAGTTCCTCGACGATCTCCGCATTCGCCTGCAGCGGGTCCGTGTGGGTGATGTCGAAATGGATCGGGTAGACGCCGCGATACAGGCGCACCCGGCGCCGGCTCTCGATGTGGCGCGTGAAGGCAAACACCGGGATGCCGGAACTGATGCGCGACATCCACAGCGTGGTGGAACCGGTTTCCGTGAGCGCGGCTATGGCCTTGGCGCCGATGTGATTGGCGGCGTACATGGCCGCCATGGCAACCGCCTCGTCAATGTGCTCAAAGCGCTGGTTGATGCGGTGGTCGGAAACGCGGGTGACGCGCTGCTTCTCCGTCTCCGAGCAAATGCGCGCCATGGCCTGCACCACCTTTTCCGGGTATTTTCCGACACTGGTCTCCCCGGACAGCATCACCGCGTCGGTGCCGTCGAACACGGCATTGGCCACGTCGAATACTTCCGCCCGCAGCGGCACCTGGTTCTCGATCATGGATTCCATCATCTGGGTGGCGGTGATCACGGCACGGTCCATGTCGCGGGCCAGCTTGATCAGGCGCTTCTGCACCGGCGGCAGCGACGCGTCCCCGATTTCCACGCCCAGGTCGCCGCGCGCGATCATGATGGCGTCCGATGCCTCGATGATGGCCTCGGCGTTTTTCAGCGCGTCGGCGCGCTCGAACTTGGCAATGATGCCGGCGTTGCTGCCCGCCGCCGTCAACAGGCGCCGCGCCTCGCGTATGTCGTCCACGCTGCGCACGAATGACACGGCAAAGTAATCCGCGCCATGGGCCACCGCATGGGTCAGGTCGTTCTGGTCCTTTCTTGTCAGCGCGCCCGCGGACAGTCCGCCGCCCTGCAGGTTGATGCCCTTTTTTCCGGACAACTCGCCGCCCATGACCACGCGGCAATGCACCTCGTTGCCCTCGACGTCCTTTACTTCCAGCACGATGCGCCCGTCGTCAACCAGCAGCCGATCGCCGGCCTTCACGTCCCGCGTCAGGTTCTTGTAGGTGACGCCCACGTGCGCCACGTCGCCGGCGTTCTTGTCCAGGCCGGTGTCGAGGGTGAAGTCAGAATCCTCCTCCAGGTACACCTTGTCCGTCTGAAATCGCTCGAGCCGGATTTTCGGTCCCTGCAGGTCGGCGATGATGCCCACGTCGCGCCCGGCGCCCTTCAGGTTGCGCACTGCCTCGAAGCGCCGCGCATGGTCAGCCTGGGTCTGGTGGGAATAATTGAACCGGAACAGGTCCACGCCCGCATTGACCATGCGTTCCAGCACGGCGGGATCGTCCGTGGAGGGGCCGAGTGTGGCGATAATCTTCGTTCTGCGCATAAATAAGGGTTCGGGGACAGAATTAATTCTGTCCCCCATCATTAGTACTCGCGTTCGCTCGCCGCCACGGCCCGCGCTGATTCCTCGAGGATGGCTATGGCGGGCAGCGAGCGTCCTTCCAGGAATTCCAGGAACGCACCGCCGCCGGTGGAGATGTAGGAAATGCGATCGGAGATGTTGTAATGGGCAATGGCCGAGAGCGTGTCACCACCGCCGGCAAGGGAAAATGCCTTGCTGGCCGCGATGGCGTCCGCCAGCACGCGCGTGCCCTGGCTGAATTGTTCCCACTCGAACACGCCCAGCGGCCCGTTCCAGATCACGGTGGCGGCGCCGGCCACGGCCGCGGCGTAACGCCGGGCGGTCTCCGGGCCGACGTCCATGATCAGGTCCCCGCTGTCCACGTCGGCCACCTGCTTGAGGGTTGCCGTCGCGCCGGCACTGAATTCCCGGCCGCAAACCACGTCCACGGGCAGGGGAACCGGATGCCCGCGCCGCTCCGCCTGCGCCAGCAACCGCTGCGCCGCCGGCACCAGATCCGGTTCCTGCAATGACTTGCCGATTTCGAATCCCGCCGCGGCGAGAAAGGTGTTGGCAATGCCGCCGCCCACGATCAGCGCATCCACTTTTTCCAGCAGCTGTTCGAGAATTGTGAGCTTGGTGGAGACCTTGGAGCCGCCCACCACCGCCAGCATGGGGCGCGCCGGGTCCTTGATCGCGCGGGTCAGCGCCTCCACTTCCGCCACCAGCAGCGGGCCGGCACAGGCCACCGGCGCATATTTTGCGACGCCGTGGGTGGAGGCCTGCGCGCGGTGGGCAGTGGCAAACGCATCATTGACGAAGACGTCGCACAACCGCGCCATGCGCCGCGCCAGTTCGTCGTCGTTGGCCTCCTCGCCCGGCTCGAAACGCACATTCTCCAGCAGCACGACGTCACCGGCTTTCACCGCCACGCCGCCCAGCCAATCGCGCTGCAAGGCGATGGTGCAGTTCAGCAACCGGCCCAGGTGTTCCGCCACGGGCTTGAGGCTGTGCTTCACGTCGAAGGCGCCTTCCTTCGGTCGCCCCAGGTGCGACATCAGCATCACCGCGGCGCCGGCCTTGACCAGTTCGTGGATGACCGGCAAGTGCGCGCGCACGCGCGTGTCATCGGTGATGACACCGTCGTGCAGGGGAACATTGAAATCCACGCGCACGAGTACGCGCTTGTTGCGTACGCTGACATCCTGCAGGCGGAGGAACCCGAGTCTAACCGGCATCTTTATTTCAACAGGCTATCCCGCCGCCATCAGGGCGAGCGTGGTGTCCAGCATGCGGTTGGAGAATCCCCACTCGTTGTCATACCACGCAATCACCTTCGCCAGCCGGCCCTCGACGACGCGCGTCAGCGAGGAGTCGTAGGTGGACGAGGCCGGGTTATGGTTGAAGTCCACGGAGACCAGTGGCTCATCTGTATATGCCAGGATGCCGCGCAGTGGACCATCGGCCGCGGCCCGCATCAGCTTGTTGATTTCCTCATGGGTGGTGTTGCGGGCGGCCTGGAACGTCAGGTCCACCATGGAGACGTTGATGGTGGGGACACGCACTGCATAGCCATCGAGCTTGCCGTTCAGTTCCGGCAATACCAGGCCCACGGCCGCGGCGGCCCCGGTCTTGGTCGGGATCATGGACATGGTTGCGGAGCGCGCCCGGCGCAGGTCGCTGTGATAGACGTCGGTCAGCACCTGGTCATTGGTGTAGGCATGCACCGTGGTCATGAGGCCGCTGACGACGCCGATGCCGTCATGCAGCACCTTGATAACCGGCGCCAGGCAGTTGGTGGTGCAGGAGGCGTTGGAAATCACGCTGTGCGTGGCGCGCAATACGCCATGGTTGACGCCGTAGACGATGGTTGCATCCACGTCCTTGCCGCCGGGCGCCGAAATGATGACCTTTTTCGCGCCGCCCTTCAGGTGTGCGCTGCACTTTTCCTTGGTCGTGAACAGGCCCGTGCATTCCAGCACCACGTCGACGCCGAGGCTGCCCCAGGGGAGCTTCGCCGGATCGCGCTCGGCCAGCACGCGAATGCGATCGCCGTTCACCACCATGCTGTCGCCGTCCACGGACACCTGGCCCGGGAACCGGCCGTGGGCGGTGTCATATTGCGTCAGGTGGGCATTGGTCTTGGCATCGCCGAGGTCATTGACGGCGACGATGGTCAGTTCGTTGGTGCGCTTGCTTTCATACAGCGCCCGCACGATGTTTCTGCCGATGCGGCCATAGCCGTTGATGCCCACTTTGATCGCCATGTTGGAACTCCTCTTGAGAACCTTAACGAAATTCAATTCTGTCAAAGGTCAATTAAACAGAGAATTTACGCACTCCACCACGCCGGCGACGGTCAGGCCGAAATGCCGGTACACGTCCGGTCCGGGGGCCGAGGCGCCAAAACGCGGCACGCCGAGAATACGGCCCTCCAGTCCCACGTACTTGTACCAGTAATCCGGGATCCCGGCCTCCACCGCCACCCGGCGCCGGCAGGCGGATGGAAGGACGCTGTCCCGCCAGGCCGGGTCCTGGGTGTCAAAGGCGCTGGTGCAGGGCATGGACACCACGCGCACCTTGCGCCCGGTCCGCGCCAGCTCGACGGCCGCTTCCACGGCAATTCCGACTTCCGAGCCCGTGGCAATGATGATGGCATCCGGCTCCGCGCCGTGATCCAGCAGCACATACCCGCCACGCCCGATCTGCGCCACCTGTTCCGGTGTGCGTGGCATGGGCCTGAGATTCTGGCGTGAAAGCAGCAGGCAGGTCGGACCCGTACGGCGTTCGATGGCTGCCTTCCAGGCCAGCGCCGTTTCCACGGCATCGCAGGGTCGCCACACCGTCATGTTCGGGATCAACCGCAGCGACGCCGCCTGTTCCACGGCCTGGTGGGTCGGGCCGTCTTCACCCAGTCCGATGGAATCATGGGTGAGCACGAAGATGTTGCGCTGGCCCATCAGCGCGGCCATGCGCAGCGCGTTGCGCGCATAGTCGGAGAATATAAGGAATGTGCCGCCGTAGGGGATCAGGCCGCCGTGCAGGGCAATGCCGTTGTTGATGGCCGCCATGCCGAACTCGCGCACACCATAATATATGTAGTTGCCCGGGTTCGTGGCCGTGAACGGGGTGGAACCGGACCACTGTGTCAGGTTTGAACCGGTGAGATCCGCGGAACCCCCGATCAATTCCGGCAACAGTGGACCATAGGCATTCAGCGCGTTCTGGGACGCCTTGCGCGTGGCAATGTTCTCGCCTTTCTCCGCCGCCGAGGCCACGAATGCACTGCTTGCCGGACCCCAGGATTCCGGCAATGTCCCGGACATGCACCGCTCAAAATCCGCCGCCAGTTCCGGGTATGCCTCGCGGTACGCCTTGAAGCCACGGCGCCACTTTGCCTCGGCGCGGGCGCCGCGCCGGCGCGCGTCCCAGCCGCGGTAATACTCCTCCGGAATATGAAACGGGGCATGGGGCCAGTTCAGTTGTTCGCGCGCCCTGGCGACTTCATCGGCACCCAGCGGCGCGCCGTGACAGTCCGCGCCTCCCTGCTTGTTTGGCGCACCCCAGCCGATAATCGTGCGGCAGATTACCAGCGTGGGCCGGCCCCTCGACCGGCGCGCCTTGGCCAGCGCCCGTTTCACCTGGTCCGCGGCATGGCCGTCCACATTGTTTATCACGCGCCAGCCGCAGGCCTTGAACCGCGCGGCGACATCCTCCGTGAACCAGCCGCGCACGTCCCCGTCAATGGAGATCTGGTTGCTGTCATAAATTGCGATGAGTTTGTCCAGGCCAAGGGTGCCGGCCAGGGATGCCGCCTCGTGCGAGATGCCTTCCATCAGGCAACCATCTCCCACGGCGACATAGGTGAAGTGGTTGATGATCTCGTGACCAGGGCGGTTGAACTGCGCCGCCAGCCGGCGCTCCGCGATGGCCATGCCCACGGCATTGGCGAAACCCTGCCCCAGTGGACCGGTGGTGGTCTCCACGCCGGGCGTATCACCCACTTCCGGATGGCCGGGTGTGTGCGAATGCAATTGCCGGAAGCGCCGCAATTCATTCAGCGGCAGGTCATAACCGGACAGGTGCAGCAACGAATACAGCAACATTGAGCCGTGACCGTTGGAAAGTATGAAACGGTCCCGATCCGCCCAGCGCGGATTGGCCGGGTTATGACGCAGGAAATCGTTCCACAGCACCTCTGCCAGGTCCGCCATACCCATGGGCGCGCCGGGGTGGCCGGAATTGGCCTGCTGTACCGCGTCCATGCTCAAGGCACGCACGGCGTTCGCTAGTTCACGTCTGGATGGCATCGAGTTATGACGCAGCTTGGTTCGGAGGGAGCGGTATTTTGGACCAGCCCCGGAACAGCTACAAGCCGCAAGCGACAGGCAACAAGCAAGTCGGAATGGCGAATCTGGTTTACCTGCAGCTTGTAACCTGGCGCCTGCGGCCGTGCCTTACCGCCACTTGATCGAGCACCCCATGCTCGGGATCTGCTCGTCCGGCCCCGCGCCGGTCGCGGCGATTAGACGCATGGCCTCGAAGAGTTCGCGCCGCATGTCGCCGGTGGCAGGACGCCCCGGCGTGACGGCATTCAAGCGGCCGCGATACCCGAGTTTGAGATCCGCGTCATAGCCGAAGAAATCCGGTGTACACACGGCGCCGTAGGCCCTCGCCACCTGTTGTGACTCGTCAATCAGGTATGGAAACGGGTAGTGAAAACGTCCGGCCACCTCGCGCATGTGCTCCAGGTCGTCCTCCGGCCAGGACGCGGTGTCATTGGGCATGATGCCGACGCTGTTGATACCGAGCGCAAGCAGGTCGGTGGTCTCCTGCACCAGTTGTGCCTGGATGGCCTTTACGTAGGGGCAATGATTGCAGATGAACATGACCAGCGTGCCGCGCGCGCCACGGCACTGTTGCAGCGACCAATTGCGCCCGTCGATGCCGGGGAGCAGGAAGTCCGGCGCCGGCAGGTTCATCGTACAGGGCGGTGTGGTCGTCAGTGCCATGATAGGATTTGCACGCACGCATGATAGCGTGATCAGCACCGATCGTTCACGGCCGGTCCGGCCCGCAATCCCTGGAACCAACCCCGATGTCCGCCAACAAGTACAGTTTTGAATTTTTTCCGCCGCGCACCGAGGACGCGACGGCACGTCTCCGCAACACGTGGACGCGCCTTGCGCCCCTCGGCCCGGATTTTTTCTCGGTCACCTACGGGGCGGGCGGCGGGACGCGGGAAAAAACCCTGGAGACGGCACTGGCGATCCAGCAGGGCACCGGCATCGAGGGTGTCCCGCATATTTCCTGCACCGGCGCGGATATCGCTGAACTGGAGGCGATACTGGCGCGCTATCGCTCGGCGGGCGTGCGCCACGTGGTGGCGCTGCGCGGTGACATGCCGTCGGGCAGCATGAGCCGCGGGTCGTTGCAACATGCCAGCGAACTGGTGGAGTTGATTCGCCGCGCGACCGGCGACTGGTTTCATATCGAGGTGGCCTGCTATCCGGAGTTTCATCCCCAGGCAAAAAGCGCCGGCGCCGATCTGGCCAATTTCCGGCGCAAGGTGGACGCCGGCGCCAACAGCGCGCTGACCCAGTATTTCTACAACCCGGATGCGTACTTCCGGTTTCTGGACAGTTGTGCCGGCCTGGGCATCAGGATCCCGATTGTTCCCGGTGTCATGCCCATCATCAACAGCACCCAGTTGATTCGTTTCTCGGAAGCCTGCGGCGCGGAGATCCCGCGCTGGATCATGAAGCGCCTGCAGGAATTCGGCGATGACGCCGAGTCCATCCGCGTCTTCGGCGTGGACGTGACCACGGCGCTGTGCGAACGCCTGCTTGCCGGCGGTGCACCCGGCTTGCACCTTTACACGATGAACCGTTTCGAGGCCGCGGAGCGTATCTGGAGCAACCTGGCACTGCCGCGCCGCTGATCCGCCCTGTTCCGCGGAACTTGTGGCATCTGCAGGCTGGGGGTATCGTCACGGCGCATGGCAAGACAGGCGGCCAAACCGGCGGTAACCGCAGCGGAACGACCCGCGCTGTTGTTCGTGGATGATGACCCGTTGATCCTGGAGTCTCTCGCGCTGGCCCTGCAGGAAAATTTCGACGTGTTGACCGCGCACAGCCGGCCCCAGGCGCTGAATTTGCTCCGGCGCATGGAAATCGCGCCGACCCTGGCGCTGGTTGATCTCGGCTTGCCACCCCATCCGCACCAGCCCCAGGAAGGCTATGGGCTTATCACGGAAATGCTCGCCATCCAGCCGGACATGAAGATACTGGTGCTGTCCGGCCAGAATGACGCGGCGAACATCCGGCACGCGCTGGCGCTGGGCGCCGTGGATTTTGTCCCCAAACCCTGCGATGTGCCGTTGTTGCGCACGCGCCTGGCACACCAGTTGATGATGCTGGCGGCGGAGCGCGCGGAGGCGGAGGAGGATCGGGGCGACACTGGGCTGATTGGCGAAAGCAGTGCAGTGGAGACCCTGCGCGCGCTGATCCGGCAGTTTGCCGACACGCCCTTCCCGGTGCTGGTGCAGGGCGAATCCGGCAGCGGCAAGGAGCTGGTGGCCAAGTACCTGCACGTGCAGAGCCGGCGCCAGGCGCAGCCGTTCCTGACGGTAAATTGCGCCGCCATTCCGCGCGACCTGCTGGAGGCGCAATTGTTCGGCTATGCCAGGGGCGCCTATACCGGAGCGCAACAGGCGCGGGCGGGTTTTTTCGAGGACGCGGGGGAAGGCAGCCTGTTCCTGGACGAGATCGGTGACATGCCGCTGGAATTGCAATCCAAGTTGCTGCGTGTGCTGGAAAACGGCGAGTTCTACCGGCTTGGCGAAACCCAGGCGCGCACATCGAAGGCGCGCATCATAGCCGCCACGAACCGTGACTTGCGCGGCGAGGTTGCCCGCGGCGCGTTCCGATCGGATCTCTACCACCGGCTCGGGGTGTTGAGTATCGAGGTGCCGCCATTGCGCGATCGCGGCGCGGACATCCTCAAGCTGCTGGAGCATTTCCGTGACGTGTACGGTGCGGGCAGTCCGCCATTCAGGCTTGTGCCGGAGGCCGCCGAGTTCCTGGGCCGGTATGCATTCCCGGGCAATGTGCGCGAATTGCGCAATATCGTCATCCGGCTGGGGGCGAAGTTTCCCGGCGCGCAGGTGACCCTGGCGCAGGTGGCGCAGGAAGTGGAGACGCCGGTGGAGAGCGTTGGCGCGCCGGTCCCGGATCGGGAGCAGACGCAGGGAGAAGTCCAGCATCCCGGGTTCAATCTCGAGGAACGACTGCAGGACCTCGAGCGGCGTTACATCCAGGCGGCGTTGCAGTCCGCCGGCGGCAACCTGAGCAAGGCCGCGCGCATGCTCGACATCAATCGCACCACGCTCTACAGCAGGATGCAGCGGCTCGGTATCCCCTATTCGGAATAGGCCCATGTACTTCGAATACTTCGGACTGAATCAGCCCCCGTTTCGCATCACGCCGGATACGAACCTGTTTTTCCCGGGCGCCAACCGGGGCGCCATTCTCGAGGCGCTGATTTATGCGGTCGGAAACGGAGAAGGCATTGTCAAGGTTGTCGGCGAGGTCGGCAGCGGCAAGACCATGTTGTGCCGCATGCTGGAACAGGAACTGCCTGAGCGCGTGGAGGTCGTGTATATCGCCAATCCGAGCCTGGCGCCGGAAAATATCCTGCACGTCATTGCCTTCGAACTGAAGCTGCAGGTTTCCCCGAACACTTCACGCCTGGAAGTCATGCATGCCCTGCAGGATTTCCTGCTGGCGCGTCACGCCGAGAATCGCCAGGTTGTTGTATTTGTCGAGGAAGCCCAGGGCATGCCCATCGCGACGCTGGAAGAGATCCGCCTGCTCAGCAACCTGGAAACGCGCCAGAACAAATTGTTGCAAATCGTACTGTTCGGCCAGCCGGAACTGGATGAAAAACTGGCGTCGGCCGAGATCCGCCAGCTGAAGGAGCGAATCACCTACAGCTTCCAGTTGTCACCGTTCAATCCCAACGAAATTCGTGACTACCTGAACTCGCGTATCCGCGCCTGCGGTTACCGTGCGGCGGAATTATTCAGTCCCGGCGCCGTGCAGGCCATAGCCAATTATTCCCATGGCCTGGTGCGGCGCATAAATATCGTTGCCGACAAATCCCTGCTGGCGGCCTACGCCGACAGCAGCATCCAGGTGAGCAAGGCACACGTGGTCAAGGCCGCGCGGGACAGCGAATTCACCAGTTCGCGCCGGCGCTGGTGGCTGCCGGCGCTGGCGGCCGCAGGCACGCTGGCAGTGCTCGTTGCCCTGGCAATGATTTGGTGGCAGGGTCGCGCCACCACGGACGAGCCTGTTGCAACGCAATCAGCGCCGGCGATCGATGCCCCGGCGCCGGAGTCCCCGGCCCAGGTTCCCGTTTTCCAGCTGGAGGAGTCGGTGGGAATGGCCGCAGCGACAGTCCCGGCGCCGTCGCCTGCAGAGGCGGATGCCCCCGCTGTTTCGTCCAGCGCCGAAACGCCTGAAGTACCCCCCGCGGATGCAATGAATGGTGCGGAAGCGACCCCGATGGTTGCGCCGGCCCCGGTTGACACCGCGGTGCCGGAGAACGTGGAACCGACACCCCTGCCCGCGGGTGAAGCAGGCCCATTGCCCGGAGTTATCCCCTTGATTCAGCTACAGGAAGATGCCGACTCGAAACTGTCGGCGACGGAGTTCGCCCTGTTGCAGCAGCAGGTATCCGCGCAGCCGCCGGAAGAGGCCCCGGCGACAACGTCCAGCGCCACGGATCCCCCCTGCGAGCTCTGCTGGGGTATTGTTTACCGGCGTTTGGAAGAGCCGGAAAGTCTATAATTCTGAAAGACTTGGAATAGGTATATAATTTACTTTGCCCGGCTTCGGACCTGTGGCGGGCACCCATCCATATCAGGACGGTAACACCATGCGATTACCTTTGACCCTGGGATTTGCCCTTTTGGTCTTCGGTTGTGCCGAGATCATTCCAGAGCCCTATGAGACCTCAACCGGGCACATCGACGGCGAAAGCACGCAGCAGACCGCCGGGCAACAGGGGATCCCGGCGCTGGTGGAGCAGGCGGCGCCGGAGTTGCCCGAACCCACCGCTGCGGAGACACAGGAAAAATACACCGTTGTGGTAAACGAAGTTCCGGTGAAGGAAATTCTTTTTGCACTGGCCCGGGACGCCAAGGTCAATGTGGACGTGGATCCGCGCATTGACGGCGTGGTCACCCTGAACGCCGTGGATCAAACCCTGACGCAATTGCTGGAGCGCATAGCGCGCCAGGTCAGCATTCGTTACGAACTGCAGGGCGACAACCTGTTCATCATGCCGGACGAGCCCTATTTCCACACCTACAGGGTTAATTATCTCGGCATGGATCGGGAAATGGACGGCCAGATCAAATTGCAGACATCAGTGGGGGGCAGCACCGGCGGTGGCGGGGAAGGTGGTGGCGGAGGCGGAGCGGCAGATTCAGGAGGAACCGGCTCCACCAATATTACCGTGGCCGCCAGGAACAAATTTTGGGAATCACTGGTGACGGCAATCACGGCGCTGGTAACCGATGGCGCGGGCCAGGCCGCGGGAGGCGCCGGCAGCCAGTCCAATGTCGTCCCGTACCCGGAGACCGGTTTGCTCGCGGTCCGTGCCACGTCGGCACAGCACAGGCTGGTTCAGCAACTGGTGGACAGCGCGGTCGAAAGCGGACAACGCCAGGTCATGATCCAGGCCACCATTGCCGAGGTGACCTTGAGCAGCAAGTTTGAAGCCGGGATTGACTGGAAAATCTTTCCCGAAGTGGGAGACGCCGCGTTTGTCATAGCATCGTCACTGATCCCGGCTACAACCATCCCGGGCGTGCTGTCGAGCCTGATTCTTGACTACAAGGACAATCCCGAGACGACGGACAACGTAATCAATGCGCAGGTCCGGTTGCTGGAGGAATTCGGCGACGTCAGCGTCCTTTCCAGTCCGCAAATCATGACCCTGAACAACCAGACCGCGGTGCTCAAGGTGGTTGACGATATCGTTTATTTTGAAGTGGACGCGGTCACAACCACGACGGAAACGCAGACCAATACCACGGTGGACACCGAGGCGCGCACGGTGGCTGTCGGTGTGACCATGAGTGTCACACCGCAGATCAATTCCAACGACTCGATCCTGCTGAATGTGCGGCCGTCCATCTCGCGGGTGTTGCGTTTTGTGCCGGATCCAAATCCGGAGCTGTCGGTATCCTCGGGTGTGCCGGAGTTGCGCGTGCGGGAAATGGAATCGGTGCTGCGCCTCAACAGCGGCCAGATTGCGGTACTGGGCGGACTCATGGAAAACGCCGACCAGGCGGATAATGCGAATACCCCGGGTGTTTCCAAGATCGGGGGCATCGGTGAATTGTTCAAGAGCCGTGCGCGGCAGTCACGCAAGACCGAACTGGTGATTTTCCTGCGCCCGACAGTGGTGCGCAATCCCAGCCTGGATGCGGATTTGCAGCAGTACCAGCGATTCCTGCCGCGCTAGCAAGTTGCAGCAAACCCATCGCGATTGCCCAGCATGTTTCGCCGCCCCCGCCCAATCGTCCTGCACCAGCCTGCGCGCATTGAACCCGTCATGCGGCCAGCCGGATCGAGGTAATCCGCCGTGAGCCTGTTAATGGATGCCCTCAAGCGGGCGGAGCAGGAAAAACGCGAGGCCGCGCGCAAGCTGGAGGATTCCACTTCCCCGCCGCGGCTCGAGCCTCGTCCCGGGGCCGAGGCCACGGATCAGCACGATATCCAGTCCGGGGCGGCCTCCGGCGCACGGCCGCAGGAACTTTCACTGGAGCCGGTATCCGGTGAGTTCGCAAATGCGGCGACCGGTGGCCACCCGGTGGCGGGATCGGGATCCGCGCCGGACATTGCCGGCAGTGAAGACGTGACCATGAATACCCCCGGCGAGCAAATGCTGGGCATGCAATTGAATTCCAGCCAGCCTTTGCCGGTTCCGGCCAGGCAATCTCCCTCCGGACTTGCGGACCAGATTATTCCGGCGGAAGAAGACGATGGCGACCGGACCTTTCATGGCTTCGGCGCGGATGCCCCCGTACCGGTTGTGCCGGGTATGTACGAGGAAACGGTGCGGGGCGACATGGAATCGCCGGTTGAAGCGCCCAACTACGACGAGACCCTGCCTGGCGTATCGGCCGCGCAACTGGCCAGGGACATAGGCACCCGGGATCAGCCCACGCCGGTGGCCGCGGAAACGGTGTTTGTCGCGGGCCGATCCAGGAAGGAAAGCGGCGGACTGAAATGGGTGCTCGGCGGCCTGACCGTTGTC